>Ga0187893_10008766_pt1 | contig 15817 bp, 8 predicted proteins | sample MA1701074metaG_FD_139574 | JGI IMG/M metagenome (GOLD analysis project Ga0187893, IMG submission 139574) | White microbial mat communities from a basaltic lava cave in the Kipuka Kanohina Cave System on the Island of Hawaii, USA - MA170107-4 metaG ... | reverse complement strand
TTCACCTACGGCGAGAACCGGCCGCTCTTCGAGCTGCGCGACCTCTTCTTCCGGCCGTGGAGCGCGTTCGGCCGGCGCCGGCGCCTCCACCTGCTGCACGGCGACGCCAACCTCTGCGACTGGTCGCTCGTGCTGCGCGCAGGCACCACGGCGCTCGTGCTGGAGGCCGTGGAGGCGCTCCCCGCTGCGGACTGGCCGGAGCTCGCGCGTCCGCTCGAGGCGCTCGTTGCAGTCGCCGACGACCCCGGGCTCGCGCGCGAGCTCGAGCTCCGCGACGGGCGCTTCGCGAGCGCCCTCGAGATCCAGCGGCGGACGCTCGCGCTCGTCCGGAACGTCGTCGCGACGGACCCGGCGCCAGTCCTCTGGAAGGCGCGCGTGCTCGCGATGTGGGAGGAGACGCTCGAGCTCCTGGCGCGCGATCCGCAGGCGCTCACCGATCGCATCGACTGGCTCGCGAAGCGGAAGCTCCTCCACGAGACGCTGCCCGAGCCGGCCGACCGCCGCGCGCTCGAGGCGCGCGGGCGGGAGCTGCTCGAGGCGGCGCGCGGCGGCCCCGATGACAGGCTCCGCCGGCTCGCGTGGCGAGCGCTGCGCGTGGACTTCGCGTACCACGAGCTCTCGCCGCGCGGCGAGCAGCGGAGGCTCGAGGCGCGGGGCGCGCTCCGGCGGCTCGCGAGCGACGCCGCCGTGGAGCGCGCGGGGCGCGAGGCGCCGCCCGACACTCGCGCCGCCGCGCGCTCGCGCGCGATCCGCGACGCGCACGCGCAGGGCGTCTCGGGAGGCGTGAGCTGGCACCGCGCGCGGATCGGCGCGTTCGGCTGGCGCTTCTTCACCGATCCGCTCGCGCCCCGCGACACCTTTCGCCTCGGCTGACCAGATTTCACGAGGGGACGGACCTTTTTCTTCACGAGATTCCCGCCGACGGTTTCGTGAAGGTTTAGGACCGTCCCTTCGTGAAGGTCGTCAGCGCGCCGAACAGGCGGCGGTGGTGGTCCGCGTCCATGCGCTCGGGGTGCCACTGCACGCCGAGCGCGAAGCGCCGCGGGTCGGCCGCCTCGATCGCCTCGATCAGGCCGTCGCGCGCGTGCGCGACGGCGCGGAGCCCGCGGCCCGGCTCCGCCACGGCCTGGTGGTGCGAGCTGTTCACCGAGAGCGCGGTCGCGCCAAGGATCGCCGCGAGCCGGCTGTCCGGCGCCACCTCGATTGCGTGCCGCCCGGCGGGCTCGGGGAGGCGGTGCGGCGCAGCGTCCCGCCGCTCGCTCGGAATGTCGTACACGAAGCTCCCGCCGCAGTGCTTCGCGAGGAGCTGCATGCCGTAGCAGATCCCGAGCACGGGGAGCCCGCGCGCGAGGGCGTCGCCGAGGAGCGCCTCGTCCCGCGCGAGCTCGGCCTCGGGCACCAGCTCGAACTTCACGCCGGCCGGAGCCGGCGCCGGCGGCGCGAAGTCGCCGCCGCCCGGGATCAGGAGCCCGTCGAGGTCGTCGAGCCCCGCTCCCGGCTCGAGCGGGACGGCCGTTGCCCCCGCTTCGAGGAGCGCCTCCGCGTAGCGCGCGTCGAGCCGTTCCGCCGGGCGCAGGATGCCGATCCGGGGCCGCACCCGCGCGAGGGTAGCCGTCGCGCGCTCTCTTCGGCTCGCGCCACCGGCTGGACGGTGCGATGATCCGCGCTTCGCTTCCGCCCCCCGACTCGGGCAGTGGCGGCAGGAGGGAGCATGGCGATCCAGGTCGGAGGAAAGATCCCCGCGGTGAAGGTCAAGGTGGTGCGCGCCGACGGCACGAAGGAGGCGAACACCGCCGAGCTCTTCGCGGGCAAGAAGGCGGTGCTCTTCGCGGTGCCGGGCGCGTTCACGCCGCTCTGCTCGGCGCAGCACCTGCCCGGCTTCGTGACCAAGGCCGACGAGATGCGGAAGAAGGGGGTGGACGAGATCTTCTGCCTCTCCGTGAACGACGGCTGGGTGATGGACGCCTGGGGCAAGGACCGCGGCGCGACCGGGAAGATCACGCTGATCGCCGACGGCAGCGGCGAGTTCACGAAGGCGGCGGGCCTCGAGCTCGACGCGACCGGCGCCGGCCTCGGGGTGCGCTCGCAGCGCTACGCCGCGATCGTCGAGGACGGCGTGGTGAAGCACCTCGCCGTCGAGAAGCCGATGAAGTTCGAGGTGTCGAGCGCGGAGGCGATCCTCCAGAACCTCTAGAGCACGCCGTGGCGAGCTACGAGCCGTCGCTGCTCGTGCGCGAAGCGCGCGCGAGGTACTTCGCCGAGAACGGCTTCGGCGACGGCGGCTACGAGAGCCGCTTCGTGGTGCTGCGCGCCGCGGGGCTGCCCGTCGCGGTCTTCCCCAACTCGAAGCAGCGCGTGCGCTCGGTTCGCATCCACGACGTGCACCACGTGCTGACGGAGTACGACACCAGCTGGACCGGCGAGGCGGAGATCGCGGTGTGGGAGCTCGTCTCCGGGTGCCGGGACCACTGGGCGGCGTGGTTCCTGAACCTCGGGGCCGCGCTGATCGGGCTCGTGATCGCGCCACGCGCGGTGTGGCGCGCGGCAACGCGCGGCCGGCGTACGCGGAACCTGTATCGGGGGGAGTGGAGCGATGAGCTCCTCGGGCGGACGGTCGGCGAGCTGCGCCACGAGCTGGGCCTCGCCTAGCATGCGGCGCGCGCCGGCACTTCGCCGTGCGGGACTCGCGTGCGCGCTCGGCGTCACGCTCCTGGCGGCATGCACGGACCTCGAGCCGATCCGAGACTGCGCGGACCAGGGCGACGTGCGCGTCTTCTGCGGCTTCCAGAATCCAGAGGATCTCGCGGCCGCGCCCGGCGGCGAGTGGATTGTGGTGAGCCAGTTCCCGCGGCTCGTGGACGGCGAGTTCTCGGGCACGGGGAGCCTCCTCGCGCTCCGCCCGCGCGACGGCGAGCGCCGTGCGCTCTACCCGAGCGCGGAGGCGGGGCGCGAGAGCGGGGTCCCCGGCGTGGGCTCGCCGGACTGCAGCGATCCGCCGGACGCGGCGCGCTTCTCGCCGCACGGGATCGAGGTCGCGGCGGTCTCCGGCGACGAGGCGCGCCTCCTCGTCGTGAACCACGGCGGGCGCGAGGCGATCGAGCTGTTCCGGCTGCGCGTCGCGCCCGAGGGCCCCACGCTCGCGTGGGAAGGCTGCGTGCCGCTCCCCGAAGACGCGCAGGCCAACGACGTGGCCGCGCTGCCGGGCGGCGCCCTCGTCACCACGAAGATGCTGCCGCGCGAGGTGGGCCTCTTCACGATGTTTCGCATCGCGGTCGGACTGCCCACCGGCGAGCTGCTCGAGTGGGACCTGGCCGGAGGCTGGCGCCCCGTGCCCGGCACGCGCGCGAGCGCGCCCAACGGCGTGGTGGCCTCGCCCGACGGCGCGACGCTCTACTTCGCGGCGTGGGGCGGCTCGCGGCTCGTGAGCGTCGGCCGCGACGGGAGCGGACGGCGCGAGCTCGCCGTGCCCCATCACCCCGACAACCTGTCCTGGGCGAGCGACGGGCGGCTCCTCTCGACCGGCCAGCAGGGCTCGCTCCTGATCGTGTCCGCCTGCCAGCGCATCGCGTCCGGGACGTGTCCGATCCCCTACTCGGTGGTGCGCGTGGCGCCCGACTTCTCTTCGTTCGAGCTGGTCTTCGCGGAGGATCGGCCGCGGCTGAGCGGCGCTGGCACGGTGGCGCTCGCCCACGACGGCGCGCTCTGGATCGGTACCTTCGCGGGCGATCGAATCCTGCGCGTGCCGGTGGCGCAGTGACCCGCCGCGCCCGAGCGAGGCTCCCATGACACCGCACGAGCTGGCCCGTGAGCGCTACGTGAACCTCGCGACCTTCCGCCGGAGCGGCGCCGAGGTGAAGACGCCAATCTGGTTCGCGACCGACCCACAGGACCCCCGGCGGCTCTGGATGTACACGAACGGGAAGTCCGGGAAGGTGAAGCGCATCCGGAACGACGGGCGCTCGCGCGTCGCCGCCTGCAACGCGCGCGGCGGCGTGCACGGGCCCTGGCTCGACGCGACGAGCCGGATCGAGGGCGACGCGCGGAGGATCGCCCGCGCCTTCGACCTGCTGGTCGAGAAGTACGGCTGGCAGGCGCGGCTCCTCCTGCTCGGCTCGCGCATCGGCAACACCTGGAAGGACCGCACGATCCTCGAGGTGACGCTCTCGTGAGTGAGCAGCGCCTGCGCATCTGTCCATTCTGCGAGGCCACGTGCGGGCTCGCGCTCGAGGTGCGCGGCCGCGAGGTGCTCTCGGTCGCGGGCGACGCGGCGGACGTCTTCTCGCGCGGGCACCTCTGCCCGAAGGGCGTCGCGATCGCCGAGCTCGACCGCGACCCCGACCGCCTACGCACCCCGCTCGTGCGGCGGGGGAACGAGCTCGTGGAAGCATCCTGGGAGGAAGCCTTCGCCGTCGTGGCTTCGCTTCTCCCGCGCCTCCAAGCCGAGCACGGGCGCGACGCGGTGGGCGTCTTCGTCGGGAACGCGGCGGCGCACAGCCTCGCGCTCTCGCTCTACAACGGAGCGCTGGTGGGCGGGCTCCGCACGCGGAACTTCTTCAGCGCCGGCACCACCGACCAGCAGCCGAAGCAGGTGGCGGCCGCGGCGCTCTTCGGCACCGCCGTCTCGATCCCGATCCCCGACGTGGACCACACGCAGCTGCTCTGGGTGCTCGGCGCGAACCCGCTCGCCTCGAACGGGAGCCTGATGACGGCGCCGGGCATCGGCCGGCGCCTGCGCGGGATCCAGGAGCGCGGCGGCCGCGTGGTGGTCTTCGATCCGCGCCGGAGCGAGACGGCCGCGCTGGCCGACGAGCACGTGGCGCTCCGCCCGGGGACGGACGCGCACCTCCTCTTCGCCGTCGCGAACGTGCTCTTCGCGGAGGAGCGGGCCGCGCTCGGGCGGCTGGCGCCGCACGTCGCGGGGCTCGCCGAGCTCGAGGAGGCGCTCCGCGACTTCAGGCCGGAGTGGGCAGCGGCGCGGTGCGGTGTCGGGGCGGAGACGATCCGCCGGCTCGCGCGCGAGCTCGCCGCGGCGCCCAGCGCCGCCGTGTATGGGCGGATCGGCACGTGCACGCAGTCCTTCGGCGTGCTCGCGAGCTTCGCGGTGGACGTGCTGAACGTGCTGACCGGAAACTTCGATCGCCCGGGCGGCGCGCTCCTCACGCGGCCCGCGACGGGCGCGCTCCACACCGTCGGACCGCCGGGGCGCGGGCGCGGCCACCGCTTCGGCCGCTTCGCTTCGCGCGTGCGCGGCTTCCCGGAGGTGTTCCGCGAGCTCCCGAACGCGGTGATCACCGAGGAGATCCTGACGCCCGGCCCGGGCCAGATTCGCGCGTTCGTGACGCTCGGCGGAAACCCGGTGCTCTCGACGCCGGGCGGCCAGCACCTCGCGGAGGCGCTCGCGACGCTCGAGCTCCTCGTCTGCTGCGACGTCTACGTGAACGAGACGTCGCGCTTCGCGCACGTGGTCTTCCCGGCGCCGTCGCCGCTCGAGCAGCCGCACTACGACGTGCTGCTCTCGCAGTTCGCGGTGCGCGACGTCGCGCGCTGGTCGCCGGCCGTGTTCCCGCTCACGCCGGGAGCCAGGCCGGAGTGGCAGACGCTCCTCCGCCTGGGCGCGATCGCGAACGGCGCGGGCGACGCGGTGCCGGTCGAGGCGCTCGACGAGTCGTGGGCGCGCTCGCGGGTCGAGCGCACGCTCGGCGATCCGGCGTCGCCGCTCCACGGGCTCTCCGTGGACGCGGTGATGGAGGCGCTCACGCCGCGGACGGGCCCCGAGCGGCTCGTCGACTTCTCGCTCCGCGCGGGCCCGTGGGGCGACCACTTCGGGACGCGCCCGGATGGCCTCACGCTCGCGAAGCTCGAGGCGGCGCCCCACGGCATCGACCTCGGGCCGCTCGGCTCGCGGATCCCCGACGCGCTCCGCACGCCGAGCGGGAAGATCGAGCTGGCGCCGCCCGCGCTGCTCGCGGACCTGCCGCGGCTCCGCGCCTGGCACCCGCCCGAAGCGGGGGCGCTCGTGCTGATCGGGCGGCGCCACGTGCGCTCGAAGAACTCGTGGATGCACAACCTGCCGCGCCTGGTGAAGGGCCGCGCGCGGTGCACCCTCTTGATCCACCCGGACGATGCGGAGCGGACGGGCGTCGTCCACGGCGGCCGCGCGCGCGTGGCCTCCAAGGGCGGCGCGCTCGTGGCCGGCGTCGAGGTGACACGCGCGATGCGCCCCGGAGTCGTCTCGCTCCCGCACGGCTTCGGCCACGACGCGGAGGGCGCGCGCATGGGCGTCGCGCGCGCGCACGCGGGCGTGAACAGCAACGTGCTCGCGGCAAGCGACGTGCTCGAGCCGCTCTCGGGCAACGCGGTCCTGAACGGCATCCCCGTCGACGTCTCCCCGGCCTGACCCCCTTTCACGAGGGGACGGACCTTTTTCTTCACGAAACCCGCCGGGAGGCGCGACTCGTGAAAGAAAAGGTCCGTCCCCTGGTGAAGGTCAGGGGCTTGCCCGCATGCCGCGGCCCGGTGCGACGTCCGGCACGTTCGCCTCGTCGCGCACCACGAACACGCCGCCGACCAGCACGTGCACGATGCCGGCCGAGGGCTGGAAGGGATCCTCGAAGGTCGCGCGGTCGATCACGCGCTCCGGGTCGAAGAGCGTGAGGTCGGCGTCCGCACCCACGCGCACGCGGCCCTTGGCGCGGAAGGCGGGCGCCATGTCCTCGAGCCGCTGCGCGGGCATCACGGTCATCTTCCGGAGCGCCGTCATGAGCGGCAGCGCGCGCTGCTCGCGCACGTAGCGCCCGAGCACGCGCGCGAAGGTGCCCGCCCCGCGCGGGTGCACCTTCTCCTCGAAGAAGGGCATGCCGTCCGAGGCGATCACCACGTCCGGGTGCGCGACGAGCGGATCCACCCACTCGGGCTTCATGCTGTGCGCGATCACCATGCCGCCCTCTTCGCGGTACCTCGCAAACGTCTCGGCCGTGAGGCGCTCGCCCGTCGCGGCCCATTGGAGGTCGCCGTAGGAGATGCCGAGCCGCTCCTGCCAGCCCGGATCGAACATCGCGGACTCCAGGTACGTCGAGGACGCGGTATAGGGATAGACCTCGGTCGTCACGTCGAGGCCGCGCGCCCGCGCCGCCTCGATGCGCTCGCGATAGGCGGCCGCGCGGGGTCCGCCGCTGCTCCCGAGATGGAAGACGTGGAGCGCCGCGCGCGTGGCCTCGGCGTGGGCGAGGAGCGCGTCGATCTGCGCCAGGTCGTCGGGCCCGGTCGCGCCCCGCATGTGCACGAACACCGGCACGCCCCGTGCTGCCGCGAGCGCGAACACGGCGCGGATCTCCTCCGAAGTTGCCCCGGGCGTGTAGTCGAGGCCCATCCCGATCCCGAGCGCGCCCTCGTCGAGGCCCTCCGCGAGGAGCGCCAGGAGCTCCTCCACCTGCTCGGGCGTGGCGGCGTCGCGCGCGTAGCCCATCGGCCGGTAGAAGCGCTCGACGAGCCGCTGGAGGAGCCCGCCGAGCCCCGTCTCGCGGCCCGCCGCGGTCGGCCGGTGCCCGATCTCGAAGCCGTGCATCAGCTTCACGCGCGCCGCGATGTGGCCGACCGAGACGCCGAAGCTCGGAACCGTCTTCCCTTCGCGCTCCGCGTAGAACGGCGCGACGCGGAACGCGCCCGCCTCGAGATCGAGCGCGGTCGTGACGCCGTCGCGGACGTGGAGCGCGTGACTCGTCGCGTTCTGCCCGTGCTCGTGGAGGTCGATGAAGCCGGGCGCGACCACGAGGCCGCTCGCTTCCACGACCTCGCGCCCTGCGAGCGGAGTCTCGGAGAGCGCGGCCAGCTGGTCGCCGCGGATCCCGACCTCGCGGACCGCGTCGAGGCCCGACTCCGGGTCCATCACCCGGCCGCCGCGGAGCACGAGGTCGAAGTCCTGGGCGGTCGCCGCCGCGGCGCTCGCGAGCCCGAGCAGCGCGGCGAGCGAGAGCGGCGCCGCGCGCCTCACCGGCGCCGGCGCCGGAGCGCGAGGAGTCCTGCGAGGAGCAGCGCGAGCTCGGGGCCGAGCCCGCAGCCCCCGCCGGACGACGGATTCGCCGCCTCGTCGTCGTCCGCCGCATTCTGGCAGAGCGCGTCGGCCGGGAAGTCGCTCGCGCCGTCGCCGTCGTCGTCGAGCCCGTTCGAGCACGCGGTGAGCTCGCGGGCGGCCGGCGCCGCGCTCGCGCAGCTCGGGTCCGCGCCGGAGTCGACGAGCCCGTCGCCGTCGTTGTCGAGGCCGTCGGCGCAGTCGGGGAGCTCCGAGACGTCGAGCGGGCTCGAGCAGCCGGCGTCGAGCGGGTAGTCCGCGGCGCCGTCGCCGTCGTTGTTCGCGCCGTCGTTGCACGCGGTGTCGAGGTACGCGACGAAGGCGTGCTCCTCGCCGCCGCGGAGCCCGTGGCCCACGACGGTGCGTCCGTCGTCCGACACATCCTCTGCCGCGACGAGGCGCTCCCAGCCCGCGAGGTCGAGGCCGAGGTCCGCTTCGAGCACGGCCTGGAGCCGGCGGAGCCCGTTCCCCGCGGTCCACACGAACGCTTCGGCTCCGGCGGGGCCCTCGCTCGTGCCGACCACCACGGCGCCGTCTGCGCTCGTCGCGAGCGCCTCGCTCGCATGGAGGCCACCCGGGAGGTCGCCGAGCGGGCGGAGCGTCGAGGGCTGGACGCGGCGGAAGGCGGTCGGCCCCGCCGCCGTCGTGCCGACGCCGACGCTCACCGCGCCGTTCGCGCTGACGTCGTTCGCGGCGCTCGCGAATGCGCCGCCCGCGAGATCGCCGAGAGCAACGAGGCCGGCCGCGGTCCAGCGGAAGGCCTGCGGCCCCGAGCTCGAGCTGCCCGCGCCGACCACGACCGTGCCGTCGGCGGAGACCCCGCGCGCCTGGCTCGCGAAGGCACCGCCCGGGAGATCACCGAGGCCGACGAGGCCGCCGCCGGCGGTCCAGCGGAAGGCCTCGCTCCCCGAAGCACTCGCGGCCGCACCGACCACGACCGCGCCGTCCGCGGAGGCGTCGAAGGCCTCGCTCGCGAAGGCGCCGCCTGCGAGGTCGCCGAGGCCTTGCGTGCCGCCGCCCGCGGTCCAGCGGAACGCCTCGGGCCCGGCCGTGGACGCGCTCCCGCCGACCACGCTCGCGCCGCCCGCGGCGACCCCGTTCGCGACGCCGTCCACGGCGCCGCCCGGCAGGTCGCCGAGCGGCTGCATGCCTCCCGCCGCCGTCCAGCGGAAGGCCTCGACACCGCCCGGTGTCGTCAGCGCGCCCGCGACCGAGCGGCCGTCGGCGCTGACCGCCAGCGCCCGTGCCGGCGCCGCGCCGCCCGGCAGCGCCGCGAGTGCGAGGAGCCGCGCGCCGCCGCCCGGTGCAGGGAACGCGGCGGGGTCATTCGGGTCGGCGCCGGCCGCCACCTCGAGGCCGTCCGCGAAGCCGTCGGCGTCGGAGTCGGGGTCGAGCGGATCCGTGCCCGTGTCGGTCGGCGACACGTACACGCCGGTGCCCGTCTCGTGGACGTCCGCGATGCCGTCGCCGTCGGTATCGGTCTCGGGAGCCGGCGTGCAGGCGAGCATCACGTCGCGCACCGCGGGTGTCTCCGCGGGATCGGCGCTCGCGAGGTCGAGCCGGTACTGCGCGTAGCGGCCCAGCTGTCCGAGCGCGGCACCGGAGGTCGCGATCGGCGCGAAGGGCGACCAGAAGGCGTCGGGCGCGGCGGTCGGGCCGGTCCGCGCGAGCACGGCGACGCTCGTCGCGGCCGGGAGCCCAAGGTGGAAGCTGACCGCGCCCCAGTTCGCGGGGAGCCCGGCGTCCGCCACCCGCGAGAGGAAGCTCCCGGCTGGCGAGAACGGGGTCAGCCGCAGCCAGTCGAGCGCGAGAACGGGCCCGCCCACGCTGAGGTCGCTCGCGAGGGGACGGAGCCCGGCGCCGATCGCGACGGGGTGCGAGGCGACGAGGGCGCCGTCCACGAAGAAGTCGATCGCGCTCGCTCCCCAGTCGATGCGGAAGCGGTGGGGTGCGCCGAGGAGGCCCGCTCCGAGCGGAGTGTCCGTCGCCGTGGCGCCGTCGTGGCTCCGCGCGAGGACACCCGTGCCGGCCGCGCCGGTGCTGAACATCGCCCAGGGCGGGCCCTCGTAGCTGACGCCGAAGCCGGCATGCTGGAAGGGCGCGCCCGCGAAGGTGGCGACGAACTCGAGCGAGCGGCCGGGGCCGAAGCTGGCGTCGGTTCCCGCGCGCGCGCCGTCGGCCATGAGGACGCCGCCGCTCACACCCGCGGTGCCGCCGCCGGCCCACGCCGTGGCGGACCAGCCGGCCGGTAGAGCGGTGCCGTCGAAGTCGCTCCCCTCGGTGGGCGCGAGAATCAGCTCGCCGCCGCTGACCGAAGAGACGCGCGCGCCGGCGTCGGGCGCGCCCGCGGCGAAGTCGGCGGCCGTCGTGTCCGTGAGGCATGGCCCCGCCGGCGTGGCGAAGCTCCGCGGCGCGGCCGGCGGCGCCGGGTCCGTCGCCGCGTTGCCGAACGCGTCGGCGGAGGAGACCCGGTAGTAGTAGGTGGTCGCGGGCGCGAGGCCGCCCAGCGAGACGGCATGCGTGCTCACGAAGCCGGGCTGGGTGACGAACGAGGTGAGGGCGTCCGGCGCGGTCCCGTAGTCGACGCGCGAGGTCGCGGCCTCGTCCGTGCTCCACTCGACGAGCGCGTTGCCGTCGGCCGCGGGGAGCGCCGCGACGTCCGTGATCGCGGGCGGGAGCTCGTCCTCCACGAAGCTCGCCACGTAGCTCCCCGCCTCGGCCGGGAAGACCGCGTACGTCGTGCCCTTGATCAGCTCGGTCGTGAAGGCGACCGGCGTGCCGCCGCGGGTAAGGGAGGTCAGCGGGCCCGCGTCCGCCTCGAGCGGCAGGAGCGCGCGCAGGTTCTGTGCGCCCGCGCCCGGCGTGATCGAGAACAGGAGCGCGTCGCCGTCCCAGCTTTCCAGCGTCCAGCTGGAGCCGTTCCTCGCGTCGAGCCACTCGAGGAGCTGGCGGCCCGATACCACGGGCACGCCTCGCGCCTGCGCCGAGGCCACGATCGCGGCGTGGCCCGCGATCGAGTGGCTCGCGCCGTCCGTGTGCATGTTCGCGGTGAAGGCGCCGTAATAGCCGAGCGGTCCGAGCGCGCGGTCGAGCAGCGCGTCGATCGTGAACGGATACGTCTGGCCCGACTCGTCGGTCATCTGCGTCGTCGCCTGGTAGACGTCGATCAGCGAGCCGTCCGTGCGCGCGAAGCGCATCGGCATGCCGGAGCCCGTGAAGAGGCCCGGTTGATCCTGCACCCAGCCGGGCGGCCAGTAGTAGTAGTTCGTGTCGAGGCGGACCCCGTGCGCCAGCTCCACCTCGGCCGCGCTCGCCCAGTCGCTCCAGGCGATGCAGTGCGTGCGGTGGCTGTCCATGCCGGGCAGGCTCTCGAACTGCGTCGCGAAGCTCGCGAGCTGCGAGGTAAAGAACGCGTCGAGCGAACTCGGCGTCCAGTTCGCGCAGCCCGTGTTCACGTGCACGCCGAGCTCGAAGCCTTGGACGTGGTAGATCAGGCCGTCGTCGTCCTCCCAGCCCCCGCCCGGGTAGATGTACGAGCTGCTGCGCACGCACTCCCAGTCGGCGACGGAGCAGCCGGGCGGGTCGGTGGCGAGCTCGGCGTCGAAGCGGTCCTGGGTGGCGCCGCAGCAGCCGTGCTGGTCGCCGGTCATCACCACGACCGCGCGGTGCCCGCTCGGGAAGTACCAGAAGCGCGGCAGCGGCGGCTCCGCGACGTGCTCGATCAGCTTCGCGAGCAGGCGCTGCTGCTCGTCCGCCTGCGGGATCGCGATCTTGTCGAAGTCGACCCAGTCGGGGAAGAACAGGTCGTCGGACCGGAGGAGGGGCGGGATCTCGCCGTCGCGCTCCTCGCCCGCCCAGGCCGGGTTGCCCTGGCGCGTGTAGACGACCGAGCGCGCGAGGTCGTAGCTGAAGGCCGCCGCGAAGCCGCCGTTCGATCTGACACTTCGAAGCGTCACGGCGGGATGCGGCGTCGCGGTCGTCGCGTCGGAATGGAGGGTGGCGAGCGCGCTTGCGCCGGAGAGCGTCCAGAGGTCCGCCGTGCCGTGGAACTGGAGCGTCTCGCTGGCGAGGCCCGCGCCGGGCGGGGCGCCCGTGTCGATCGCGAGGTACGCGTCGGAGAGCGTGCCCGCGGCGGGCGCCAGGCCGAGGAGCCCCGCGAGGTCCGGGTCGGGCCGCATCGCGATGAGCTTCCCGCCGCCGTCCACCCAGGCGGTGAGCAGCGCCACCTGCGCGGCGTCGAGCGGCTGCTCGCCGAGGATCACGACCTCGTGCGCGGTGAGGAGCGGCGCGGTGAGGTTCGACACGTCCGTCACGCCGAAGGCGTTGAGACCCTCCGTCCGCAGGATCTCGGCCAGGTAGCGGCCGAACGGGTTCGCCGCGTTCGCGACGACCAGGATCGGGCCACCCGGGCCCTCGTCGGGCGGCGGCGGCGGCGGTGCCGCCGTGGTGAAGGACCAGACGAAGTCGGCGGGCAGTGCGTTGCCTGCGAGGTCACGCGCTCCGCTCGCGCCGCCCTTCACGGTCGCGGTGTAGGTCGTGGACGGCGCGAGATCGGCCGCCGGGTCGAGCGTCGCGGTGCGGGTCGAGGGAGCAAAGCTCACACTCGCAGGCACGAGCGCAGCGGCACCGTCGCGCAGCTCGAAGCTCGCGCCGTCGAGGCTCGCCGCTTCCATCGCCTCGTCGAAGCGCGCGGTCACGTTCTGGCCGAACGCGACGCCGCTCGCGCCTGGAGCGGGCGACACGCTCTCGACGCCCGGCGGCTCACCGTCGAAGGGCGCATCGGGCACGAAGCTCACGTCCACCCAGTAGTTCCCGCCGTTCCCGTCCTGATCCGGGAAGCCGCTCGCGCCGTAGCGGAACACGCCGTTCGGGCCGTCGGCGCCGTCCGCGAGGAGTTCGAGCGGGCCCGCGAGGTGCGCGCTCCCGAAGTAGCCCGCGTCGAGCGCGAAGAAGCCGGACGACGAGTGGTAGGACGCGACGTAGGTGACGCCGGGCGTGAGCGGGACGGGCGACGCGAAGCTCACCGTCTGCCAGCCCGAGGCGCTCTCGCCCGTGAAGGTGGCCTCGGCGAGGAGCGCGCCGCCGCCCGTCCAGAGGTGCCCGACGTGCGTGCCCCCGTTCGCGGCGCCCTTGTAGAAGCGGAGGCCGGTCACGCTCCCCGCCACGCTCGCGCGGAGCTTCACGCCCACCTCGATGGGCTGGCCGTCCGTTACCGCCGCCTGCGCCGGCGTCGCCGTGTCGTCCCAGGCCGAGAACTCCCCGGGGTCCGACTCGAACACCACGTCCACCCAGTAGTTGCTGGCCGAGAAGGTCTCGGTCGGGAAGCCGGCGGCCCCGTACTTGTAGACGCCGTTCGGGCCGTCCTCGCCGTCCGCGAGCGCGCGGAGCGGCGGGCGTTCGAGCGCGCTGCTGAAGTAGCCGACGTCCGCGGCGTAGAAGCCCGCGCTCGAATGGTAGGACGCGACGTACGTCGTGCCCGCCGTCACGGCGACGGGGACGGGGAGCGCGACCTGCTGCCAGCCCGAGGCGCTCTCGCCCGTGAAGGTGGCCTCGGCGAGGAGCGCGCCGCCGCTCGTCCAGAGGTGCCCGACGTGCGTGCCCGTGTTCGAGCTCCCCTTGTAGAAGCGGAGCGCTGTCACGAAGCCGTCCGCCGCGGCGCGGAACTTGACGCCGATCTCGAGCGGCTGGCTGTCGTTCTGGTTCGGGTCGCTCGCCGGGACGACCGCGTCGTCCCAGAGGCTGCACGGACACGCCGGGGTCTCGACCTCGATCGTGATCCCGGGGCCCGGCGTCTCGAGGTTCCCACTGTCGTCGACGGCGCGGACGCGGAGCCCATGCGCGCCGGGGCTCGCCGGCGTGAACGCGTAGCTCCAGCTCTCGCGGCCCTCGGCCGGGTGCCACGTTGCGCCCCCGTCGCTCGAGACCTCGACGCCGCCCACCACGCCGCCGCCCGCGTCGGCAGCGCTGCCCGTCACGACGACCGGGCTCGGCACCGTGGCACCGGGGAGCGGTGAGGTGATGCCCGCGACGGGCGGAGTCGCGTCCGTGGAGAGGCTCGCGCCGACGAGGCCCGGCTGGAGCGAGCCCGGCTGGACGCCCATGTCCGCGAACAGGTTCACCGTCGCCTGCTGCATGGCGGGATCGGTCGGCGTGCCCGGGTTGTCGTGCACGGCATCGAGCCCCCACGACCACTGCACCGTCCCGGCCCCGAACACGAGCGCGCCGCTCGAATGCCGGTAGAGCGTGGCGTGGTGCGTCGCGGTCCCCGGCGCGTAGCTCGAGCCGAAGTCCTGGAGCAGGGGCACCCCGCTCACCGTCGCCGTCGAGAGCCGCATCAGCCCGGCCGGACGCGCGCCGTTGTCGAGGTCCTCGTCCCACTCGAAGCCGAGCGTGCCGGTCGGGAGCACGGCCACCTGGCCCACGCCGAGCGTGGCGACGGGCGTGTTCCGCCAGAAGCGGAGCGTGCCGTCGGCCGCCGGCACCTCGAGCGCGTCGTTCCGGACGCCGTTCACCGTGAAGATCGTGCCGGTGAGCGCGTTCTCGGGTCGGCCGCCATCGGCCGGCGGGCTGAAGCGCGGGTCGCGCCAGGTGCCGGTCCAGGCCGGCGTGGGATCGATCTTCGCCCCGGCGTGCGTCTCCTTGTAGGTGACGAGGGTGCGGTGCGGCGTGGCCGTGCCGTCGATGCTCGGCTCGAAGCGCGTCTTCCAGAACACCTCGTTGCCGGAGAAGAACGCGAGGTGTTTGCCGGCGGCACGCGCGGCCTCGACGTTCGTCCGCTGCGCCGCGGACCAGTACTCGTCGTGGCCGACCGAGAGGAAGACGTCGTGCTCGAGGAGCTCTGCGCCGCGGAGGTCGCTGTCGACGCCCGTCGTGTAGCTGACGTCGTAGCCGTTGGCCTCGAGCCAGCGCAGCATCGGGTACTCGGCGCTGAAGAGCCAGCTGTGGATCGAGCCGCCTGGGAAGTCGCAGCAGCGCGTCGTGAACGGCCGGTTGTAGCTCACCTTGAAGGCGCGCCCGGCCGGCGCGCCGGCGTAGAGGCTGTTCCCGCCGTACGTGTTGTAGGCCTGCCAGGTGGTGTCGGAGGTCTGGAACAGGAGCGCGGACTCGCCGTCGTCGTCGCGCACCACGAACACGACGTGCGAAGCGCGGCCGTCCTCCGGGCTCTCGCGCACGAGCCGCGCCAGGTAGATCCCCGAGGTCGCGTTCGCGGGCACGGCCCACGAAGCCGACACGGCCCAGTTGCCGCAGTCGACGAGCCCGCTCGCGGGCTCCGTGAGACAAGCGGGCTGGCTCTGCGGCAGCGCGACCGACGGCTCCACCGTCGCGACCTTCCGCGCGCCGAGCCCGGCGTAGTAGCCGAGCCGGTAGATGTCGAGGCGGTAGTCGCTCGCGTCGCTCGCGATCTTGAACTCGACGCTCTCGCCCAGGTCGACGCTCAGCTCGGTCGCGAAGCCCTGGAGGTCGGGATCGCCTGCGCCCGCGACCTCCCACTCGCTCGGCGGGTCGCCCGCGAGCGCGTTCTCGAGGGCGATCTCGTTCTGGGCGGAGGCCGCCGCCGCGACCGAGGCGAGCGCGAGCAGGAGAGCGGCAGCGGGGGGAGTCCGCATCGGGCACGCATCATGCCTGCCCGGTCGCCCGAGCGCGACGGGAAAGACCTTGCCCTGCCTGGGAACTGCGCTTCCCTTGCCGCTCGCAACTAGGCAAGCTAAGTCCGCGAAATCACGTAGCGGCACACATCTTGCTCGTGGG
>Ga0187893_10008765_pt1 | contig 15819 bp, 11 predicted proteins | sample MA1701074metaG_FD_139574 | JGI IMG/M metagenome (GOLD analysis project Ga0187893, IMG submission 139574) | White microbial mat communities from a basaltic lava cave in the Kipuka Kanohina Cave System on the Island of Hawaii, USA - MA170107-4 metaG ... | reverse complement strand
TCGGACGGCCTACTTCTGGGCGAATATATGGAACAGGAACAGGACGATGCTGTGGAAGTCATCAAGTGGATCGCCTCTCAACCCTGGTGCACCGGTGTGGTCGGCATGATGGGCAAGTCCTGGGGCGGGTTCAACGCGCTCCAGGTTGCCGCACGCCAGCCTCCGGCTCTGAAGGCGATCATCACCGTCTGTTCAACGGACGACCGTTACGCCGATGATGCCCATTACATGGGCGGCTGCCTGCTCAACGAGAATCTGATTTGGGGTTCGGTGTTGATGGCCTTCGCGGTCTATCCGCCGGATCCGGAACTGGTCGGCGCGCGCTGGCGCGAGATGTGGCTGAACCGTCTTGAACAGGCGGTTCTGTTCCCTGAAATCTGGCTTCGCCATCAGCGGCGTGACGCCTATTGGAAGCATGGTTCGGTCTGTGAGGATTTCAACCGGATCCAATGCCCGGTCTATGCCATCGGGGGCTGGGCGGATGCCTATTCAAGCGCGATTCCTCGTCTGCTCGCCGGCCTCTCCTCTCCGCGTAAGGGGCTGGTTGGACCCTGGGCGCACGTGTATCCACACGACGGCCTGCCGGGGCCGGCTATCGGGTTCCTTCAGGAAGCCCTCCGTTGGTGGGACCAGTGGTTGAAGGGAATTGACACAGGAATTATGAGCGAACCGATGTACCGAGTGTGGATGCAGGAAAGCGTCCCGCCAAAATCATTCTATGACGAGCGTCCCGGCCGCTGGGTAGCGGAGACCTCCTGGCCCTCGCCACGAATCATGACGAAGCGCCTTATTCTCAATCCTGGTCGGCTGGGCGCGAAACCGGAATCTGAAACGCAACTGACCCTTCGCTCGCCGCAAACCATTGGCCATTCCGCGGGCGACTGGTGCAGCTTTGGCGTTGCAGGCGACCTGCCGACGGATCAGCAAGAGGATGACCGCAAGTCGCTCGTGTTTGACTCTCTCCCTCTAGGCGAGCGGTTCGAGATTCTCGGCGCGCCCGTCGTCATACTGGAGCTTACGGTTGATCGCCCCCTCGCTTTTGTCGCGGTCCGGCTCAATGACGTAGCCCAGGACGGTTCCTCAATCAGGGTCACCTATGGCCTGTTGAACCTCACCCACCGGGTCAGCCATGAGCAGCCTGAGCGCCTGGAGCCGGGACGGCGTTATCACGTGCGCGTGCAGTTGAATGACATCGCCCACGCGTTTCTCACGGGGCATAGGATTCGGGTGGCGATTTCGACCAGCTACTGGCCGGTGGCCTGGCCGTCGCCGGAGCCCGTGACCTTGACGGTGGTTACGGGCGCCAGCGTCCTGGAATTACCAGTCCGACCGCCAGATCCCCAGGACCGGCTTCTGTCTCCATTGGGGGAACCTGAACGAGCGCCGTCGCCGAAGCCCACTGAACTACGCCCGATGCCAGCCCATCGGACCATCTTGCATGATCCGGCGACCAACGAGACGGTCTATACGGTCAGCGATGAAGGAGGCGAGTCCCACCAGGCCGCGCTTGCCCGGCTAGACGCGATCAATCTGGAAGTGGGGCATAGGATGCTCAAACGCTTTCGGATCGGGGAGGTGGATCCGTTGTCCGCCCGTGCCGAAGTCGTCCAGATAACGATATTCAAGCGCGGTACTTGGTCGGTCCGGATCGAAACCCGCACCTGCTTCTCGGCATCTGTCGATGCCTTCAATTTGCAGGCCACCCTCGATGCCTACGAAGGACAAACGTGCGTCTTCTCCAAGGAGTGGGATTGCAGCCTCCCTCGTGACATGGTGTAGGACTTTTGCGAGATGGAGTCCCTTTGCATTCCGTCTATGACGCAGAACAAACCGGTGATGTCGTGGGATTACTTTGCAGAGGAAGCAGTCTAAAGTGTGCCTTCTTTGAGCTGGTAGAGCTGATTGTCCACAACTCGGTAAAGGAGGGGGGCCACAAGGATCTTGGGATACCGCAGGCGGAGGCGCTTCGCCTCGCTGAGGACGATGTAGCGGGACCAAGCGTTCCAGGGCTTCCCGGTATCTCAGGCTGGTTTGCCGGATGACTTGTTTCGCCAGGTTCGGGGCAGGTGGTTGGCGGTTCCAGCCGATCGAGTCCAGATGGTCCCGCACATACTGTTTATCAAAGCTGGGCTGAGGGCCTCCCGGGACATACGCATCTTTGGGCCAGAATCGGGAGGAATCCGGGGTTAGAACTTCATCTATTACCATGAGTTGCTGTGTGCGCAGATCCAGGCCAAATTCAAACTTGGTATCCGCAATGATGATCCCCCGGCTTTCCGCATGGGCAGATGCCTGCTGATAGAGCTTCAGGCTGATCTCGCGAACCTTATTTGCCAAACTGCCTCCAATCATCTGCTTCATCTGTTCAAAGGAGATGTTGACATCATGCCCTTGGGTGGCCTTGGTGGATGGGGTAAAGATGGGCTCCTGCAGCCGATCAGACTCTCTCAGGCCAATCGTTAAAGATTCTCCGCAGACCTTTCCGGTCTCCCGATACTCCTTCCAGGCGGAACCTGAGAGATATCCCCGGACAATGCACTCAACCGGCAGCGGCTTAACCTTGTGGACCAGCACGCTCCTTCCCCAAAGGATCTCCTTGTAACGAAGGCAGGGATCCGGGAATTCGTCTACTTCCGCAGTGATAAGGTGGTGGGGAATGAAGTCTTCCATCGTCCAGAGCCACTCAAACCAGAACTTCGACATTTGCGTGAGCACATAGCCCTTACCCGGGATTCCATCCGGCAGAATAACATCAAAGGCCGAGATCCTGTCTGTGGCCACCAGCAGGAGCTTATCTCCCAAATCATAGATGTCCCGAACCTTGCCTCGCCGCCTGGAACCCAGGTTTTCCAGGCGTGTCTCAAGCACAACCGGCACATCCGATGACTTTTTCATTTCGCCTCCCTGTCATCTTTTTATATCAGTACCCAGGCCGGGCTTCTCGATCGTTCCGTATTCTCCAAAGAGTGACAGGACTATTGAGACAAGCACGGCTTATGCGAGCTCTGGCCGCAGTCTGTCACTTATCGCTCGGGGGCGTGGAAAAGTGCTCGCGCCGGCTCACCGCCACTTCGGAGACGAACATCACGCCGGCGTACCGTTCGAGCAGCGGCGCAGCCCGGCCAGGATCGGCTCCACTTTATCCACCGGGACCACCGCCATGATCATGATCTGGCTCTCCTGCTCGCTGAACATGAAGTGGGCTTCGCGCAGACCATGGTGGCCCTTCCCGGAGATATTGCCGATAATCGCATAGCCGCTCGCGTGGACCTTGTCCAGCAGTTCCGTCACGAACGGCCGGTGCTCGCCCGCATCAGACAGACAATCTCATCCTGATTTTCATCCCATGTTATTGATGATCTCGCTCCCGAACGCTGAGCACTTAATCTCCTTCACGTCCGTACGACCCTCTTCCTTCATCAGCCGGGCGAAGTCGTAGGTGACGGTCCCGGCGTTGATGGCCTTGGCCATCCCCTTCTCGATCATCCGGGCCGCTTCGCCCCAGCCCATGTATTCGAGCATCATCACACCGGAGAGAATCACGGAGCCGGGGTTGACCTTGTCCTGCCCCGCATACTTCGGCGCGGTCCCGTGCGTGGCCTCGAAGCAGGCATGGCCGGTTACGTAGTTGATGTTCGCGCCTGGGGCGATCCCCAGGCCCCCCACCTGTGCCGCCAGCGCGTCCGAGATGTAGTCGCCATTCAGGTTCATCGTGGCGATGACATCATATTCGGCCGGTCGGGTCAGAATCTGCTGCAGGAAGTTGTCCGCGATGGCGTCCTTGATCAGCAGCTTGCCGGCCGGCGGGTTCCCTCCGCAGTCATCCCAGGACACGGTCTTATCCCCGAACTCCTTTTTGGCCAGCTCGTAGCCCCACTTCCGGAAGTAGCCCTCCGTGAACTTCATGATGTTGCCCTTGTGCACCAGGGTCAGGCTCCTCCGGTTGTGAGTTAACGCCCAGTTGATGGCAGCCCGGACTAGCCGGTGGGTTCCCTCCTCACTGATCGGCTTGATGCCGATGCTGGACGTCTCAGGGAAGCGGATCTTCTTGACGCCCATTTCCTTCTGGATGAAGTCGAGGACTTTCTTTACCTCCGGAGTGCCCTTCTCCCACTCGACGCCAGCATAAATGTCCTCCGTGTTCTCGCGGAAGATCACCATGTCCACGAGCTGAGGCTTCTTAACCGGAGAGGGGACGCCCGTATACCACTTGACCGGTCGCTGGCACACGTACAGGTCCAGAATCTGGCGGAGCGCGACGTTGATGCTGCGGATGCCGCCACCGACGGGCGTCGTAAGCGGCCCCTTGATCCCGACCAGATATTCCCTGAAGGCATTCGTGGTGTCATCATGCAGCCAGGTGTTGGGGCCATACACCTGGTTGCACTTCTCGCCCGCGTACACTTCGAACCATTCGATCTTGCGCTTGCCGCTGTAGGCCTTCCGCACGGCCGCGTCAAACACGCGCACCGACGCAGCCCAGAGATCCGGACCAGTCCCGTCTCCTTCTATAAAGAGCACGATCGGGTTGTCCGGGACCTGCAACTTCATGCCAGGTCCCATGGTGATTTTCTGTCCCTTTGTCGGCGGTATCAGTTTCACGTAGGCCATGATGTTGTCTCTCCTTTCATAGAAAAAATTGAATTGTCCGAAAGCATCACTTTAAACCGGCTGTTCCGAAAGATCGGCACGCCCACAGAGACAACAGCCGCGCTGCCAGGCGAACTTTCTGCGATCCAGGTGAGCACATCACATGTCGACGCACGCCGCTGCGCTAGCCCGAAGATGTCTTGACCCATCACCGCTCGGTCCTTCATCAGCACGACCACATGAATACGGCAAAGGGAAGCACTGGCTCCAGTTTACAAGCCTCGTTGCTCGACCATCGAGTGGAGGAGATCGTGACCGCGAGAGAGCACAGCGTCAGCGTTATCGCGACCCGGCGGCCGGTGTGCCAAAATACTCCCGTCGGCTCACCGCCACGTCGGAGACGAACATCACGCCGGAATAGCGGTCGAACAGCGGACGCAGCCCAGCCAGGATCGGCTCTACCTTCTCCTCCGGCACCACCGCCATAATCATCACCAAGCTCTCCAGCTCGCTGAACATGAAATGGCCTTCGTGAAGGCCATGATGGCCTTTGCCGGAGACATTGCCGATAATCGTGTATCCGGTCGCTTGGACCTTATCCAGCAACTCCGTCACAAACGCGCGGTGCTCACCCGAGACGATCACACGGATTTCTTTCATGGGATGCAGCGTCAACCCGCCCATAATCAGCACTCCTTTCACTATGCCGCACGGGGACAGACCCCGAACGGAAGGGGGTCAGTCCCCGGCCACGCGGCGCCACTCGCCTGTCGGCAGATACCGGTACAAGGCGCCTTCCTCCCGCTCCACGGCGACCAGGTGGACCCACCCATTGTGATAGAACCGTTGCAGAACCTCATGGCGGTGAATGAGGGCCTCGATGCGCGCGCGCGGCGCCTCGATGAGTGTCAGCAGGCGCGTGGACTCATGGTACGGGACCTCCCCATTCATCACGGTCTGCCAGGCCAGTCCCGTTCGGAGGTCGCTCTGCATCCCGGACATGACGCCGATGCGGCCCACCACGTTGTGATAGATCTTGCTCCCGCTGCCGTACACGTCGTTGTCCACGGTGGAAAAATAATGCTCCATGTTGATCCATTGGGTCACCACCTGCGGGGCGGTCATGATGATCTCCAGTAACCGGTTGCTCGGATCCTCAAGGTAGTCATACGAGTGAAGAAACGTGCGCCCCTCCAGATTGAGCCCCTTGGTGATGTGTCGCCGAGCAATAATGAAGGCCGCGTTCCCAGACAGGCCCCACTCCGGCCGAACTTGGCTCCAGTCTGCGCTGCGCCGGCGGACATGAGACACGGCTTGCTGTGGCGGCAGGGCGGCGGCCACTTCCGGCAAACGGGCGCAGCGCTCCTGGCTCGTGAGCTGAGCGGCCTCTTTGAGGTCCTCGAGCAGCCGTGTCAGATCCTTCCGGTGCGTCGGCGGCACATCTTCCAGATCAGAGAGCTGCACCTCGTCCGTCGTTGTGTCAATCTGACCGGCTATAAAGTGCGCGTCCGGTGGAATCTGAATGCCGTTCTTGGCGAGCCGCTCCCGCACCTGAGGCTTATTGGCCATCGCGGCGAGCAGGCGCGCGTTCGGTTTTCCCTCGTTGCCCCCGCAGGCCCCACAGTCAAGCGCGGACTCAAAGGGGTTGTTGTCCGAGGTACTCCCGTGGGCGCACAACAGGACGAGGCGCGCGAAGTTGCGGGTCAATCCCATCATCCTCAGCGCCGTCTCGACCGTGAAGACCTGCTCATCAAGCGTGAATCCCGTCCGCGTGATGCGCTCCTTCTGCACCGATGCCCAGCGCTGATCAATCTGGTAGTGCCGCCGCAGGTCCTCGATGAAGGCCGTGACCTCTTCAGCCGAAAGATCCGCCAGCCAGCCCGACTCGTTCGTGAACGGCCCCGCCGCCTCTTCTCCGTTCAACGCTCGCCGACGCAACACCTCGATCAGTTCTGGGGAGACCCGCGAGCCGTGCAGGCCGAGCCGCTCCCGCAACGCCAGCCGAATGACCGCGCGCTGCTCACTCGCCACCATTGCTTCCGCTTCGCTCTTGGAGAGCTTATCAACCGTGAGGGTGGTGGACACAGGAGGTGCCACGATCCGCCTCAACCATCCGCTCAACTTGCGATACCACACCGGGAACAGGGTTTTCCCCACGAAGGGCAGGCAATAAAACCACCCCAGCGACTCCACTATGACATACGGCGTGATGACATGCTCTTTGAGGTCGTGCAGGAGCGCATGCCCCGCACGGACGAGCCGCGCGCCCGTGCGATGCCGCGAGAGCATGTCGCCGTGATAGGAACGGGGAATCTCGCGCACGAGGTTGCGTGCTTTCATGATGACGGGATACTGATCGGTGTCATGATGGCTCCCCAACGCGCGGTAGCGGATGAAGCAGATGAAAAATCCGGCGAAACCGAAGGTTTCGTAATCCCCGATGGCCTCGAGATGGCGACGCAGGGGCTCGGAGCGTACATCGATGCAGAATACTGCCTGCGCCTGGGGCCGAACCTCCTCCCCCGGTACTTGTTGAGCGAGAGCCCCTAGCTTGCCCGCCGTCCCCGCCACTTGGGCGAACAGCGACTCCTGATACCCCACCTCAAACGCTTCCAGCCACCGCGGTCCGTGCTGAGTCTCCGGGAACGCATCCAGCCAATCCAGCAGCGTCTTCAAGTCTGTGGTGGGACTTTTGAGCAGCTCTGCCAGGGCGATGCCCAGAGCCTTGGCCAATGCCAGCAGGGGCCAGGCCGCGGACCGAACGGCGGCACGCCGATGCCAGTCGGCAGAATCAGTCAGGTACCGGCTGGCTAGGGCCTCCCACGCCTCGATACCGCGCTTGGGCCACCGGTTTCGCAGCCGATCAACCCGCCGAGACCATTGACCCGGGAGTCGCCCGGTAACCCGTTCCTGTCTGAGATGGTACGCCAAAGGATGGGATTCCATGTAGCTGCGGATCGCTTCGAAGGTTCCTTCAATGCCAAGTTCCTCCCGACAGACCTTCCCCACCAACTCACGCTCGTAGAAGAGCCGAATCGCCAGATACTTCACCAGACTCGCCGGATAGGCCTCCTGCCAGGTGTATCCTTGCTGTTCCGCACGCCACTTGATGAAAGCCGCCCAGCCCGGCAAAGCTGCCAGATGGAGGGCGAGATACTCGAGCCGAGCCGTCTCGGGAACGCCCAGCGCCGCCAGGACATCCAGAATCGCATCTTCCGAACGATCGGGCAGGGCCTTAAGCTTGCGCCGCCAGTCCCGGATGCCCCACAGTGAGCCGTTCAGATCTAGCGAGGTCAGGGTCTTCCAGGCACCGGACAATGTCTGCTCGCGCTGAGGCATCATCCAGGCCGCATGGCCTTCGTCCAGGAAGGCGGCGCACCATCGAGTCATCTCGTCATTGATCCGGGCAACGAGCCCGGTGCCCAACGCATGGTCACACCAGGCTGCCAGCGTCAGTGTCTGGCCCAGCGCGGCGAGGTCCTCTCGGACGGCTTCTTGGCCCCGCTCTTCGACGCTCGGCGGCCTGAGCGTATCGTGCAGACGGTCCACCAGGGCCATCAGCACATCTGGCTCGGGAGCGCGCTCACAGAGCGTTTCCAGGCTCTCCTCAGCCGGAGCGCTGATTCCATGGAGCAGGTGGGCTCGGAGGACATCAAGCTGCGAGACCTGCCGGTCGCCGATCCTTACGGAAACGTCTTGCGCCAGGGGACGCAGCGCCGCGTCCACGTGCTCGGGACGAATCCGGCCTTGCCGGTAATACAGGCGATAGTATTCATTGGGCAGATACCCGCGCCCGCCCAGCAACTGGTGCCCTCGCTGGACCGCCTCGTGGAAGGAACGAGACTCCAATTCATGAAGTGGATTGTGATGAATGAAGGTGCGCATGGGCCAGTAGGGAGCCACGATCTCACTCGCCAGTTTGACCTGCGAGCGCAACGCCATGCGCTGGGTGTCGGAGTAGGTCTGTGTCATGGGGTTCCCTCCGCAACCACGGTCACGTGGGCCTGAGCGGCAGGCTGGAAGAGATGCACCGGGACACGCACGCCGAGCGCCAACAGACAGAGCACCAGGACCAACGGGAGAAGTTCGGTCAGGGTTAGGTCCTGATACACCACGTCCGGCTTCGGCTGACCACAGAGCAGACGCTGAAGAAGCCTCATAAGCAGCAGCGACGCGATGAGCCAGATCAGAAGCACGATGACGGCGCTCTGCGGCATGGGAGAAGGGGAGGCAAACATCATCGCCATGAAGGTCGAGAAGACCCCGAAGAGCGGCAGGCCCATGGCTGCCATGAGCAAAAGCCCGACGAGCGTGGCAAGCCGCGGCATCGGGCGTGCGAGGCCGCGGAGTTTGTCCAGATCCAGGAAGCCATACCGCGCCTCCAACTGGTGCCCGGCCAACAAGAGGCCGCTCGCCGCAAGGCTCACGGTGCTCAGGTAGCAGCCCGCCTCGGGGGCCGCCTTGCCGGTCGCGCCCACGTGCCACCAAACCAGTGAGAACAGGATTGTCGTGATGGAGGCGATCATCCGGGTCAGATGGAATTGGACCGAGGTCCGCAGAGCTTCATACAGTGCTCCGACCAGCGCCAGTGCAATGACCGTGTGTATGACAGGCGCCAGGACCTCGGACATGAGCGAGACGATGCCGTGCCAACCCAGGCAGGGCAGGACGACGGCCAGAAAGGCCGGAAGGGTGCCCGGCAGGTTGCTCAGTGACCCCACGAAGACCGCCTGCAGCGGGAAGAGTGGAAGCAGGATGGCAAAGGCGACCAATTGCAAGACGGCGGCGATTGATCCAGACACCACGGCCGACGCCGCAAGGGCCAGTATCCCGACACTCAACCCTGCCACGGCTCCCCAGGCAAGGGCATCCGCCGGTCCGATTGCGCTCCATAATAATAGGAGTAATAGGAGCGCAATCGTGCCCATGATACAGCCCAGGAACATGTGTCCCACTGGCTGGCTGCCAGCCAGCGCTGCCAAGCTCAGTCCAAGGATGATCAGCGTCACCACGATCGACAGCGGCGCCTGCCGGGTGAGCTGTTGACCGAGGACGGCCACAAATGCCGTGACGGCGATGAGCGTCATCACCGCGGTCGCTGTCGGATCGCTGCCCGTCACTGCGCCGCTTGCGAGCCCGATCACTGTCACGCCTGCCACAAGCAGCGCCGCCACCTTCACGACTCCGGGACGCGACCAGAGCAACAGACTGATTGTGGCGCCTAGGAACGGCAGGATGGTCACCATCAGCGTGTCGTGCATCATGCTCTCCTCACGGGAGCCATTCCGGTAGAGCGGCATCCACGCGACGGGCCAGACGAGACAGTGCCTGCCCGAGCCTCATGTACACCGTATCAACGTACAGGCGATTCCAGAACCACATGTACAGAGGCGGCATGAGCCCGAGGCCCCATCGCGGAATCAAAATGTGTTCGCCCCTCACGTTGGTATAGACCACCGCCCAACCTCCGATGATGAGTACCGTCACGGTCACCACAAACGAGTCGAAGAGCCAGGGGGGGAACGCCGCAGCCTCGAAGTATCGGGCCGCTTCGCCGGGAGCCGGGTACAGGAAATAGGTGAAGCTTTCCGCTGCCCAGAGATACGTGCCGATCACCAGGAACATGGTGAAGACCATGACGCCGGCGACCTTCCACGACCCGACAGCTCTCAGCCGATACAGACTCAAGATGGCCTGCGCCGACGTGACCCAGGCGAAAAACAGAAAAATCACCGCGCCCTGGGCGTCCCGTAGGGGCACTTGCAGAACCCCGTGCGCAGCCAGCAGGATAATCAGGGGAAGCAGCAACGTCATGACGACTCCGGTGGCCCAGGGGAGGCGCGGCAAGGCCTCAGCCTTTTCGTGGATATGCCCGGGAGGAAATCTCGGTTCCTGGCGGGCCATGTGGATCACATTGCCACAGTTTAAGAACACAGTGGCCTTAAAAAGTCCGTGCGCGATGAGATGAAAGATCGCCAAGGCGAACGCGCCCAGCCCGCACTCCATGATCATGTAGCCCATCTGCCCTATGGTGGAGAAGCCCAACATCGTCTTGATATCCGACTGCGTCAGCATGATGGCGGCTGCGACGATCGCTGTCAGGCCGCCGATCACGAAAGCCACGTGCAACGTGTCGGGAGCGAGTCCGTAAAGCGGCGCAAGCCGGTTGATCAGAAACCCGCCCGCATTGATGATTCCTGCATGCAGAAGGGCATGGACCGGTGTGGGAGCGTAGAGGGATCCGGGTAGCCACACATGCATCGGGAACTGGGCCGACTTGCTCATGGCCCCGATGAAGAGCAGCAGGGTTATGGCAGTGACCGCGCTGATCTCCAGCCCGCTACCAGGCCATAGAGAAAAGGTGCTTGGAACCTCGGCGGCCCGGGCGAAGAGCGGTTGGAATTCCAAGGTCCCGTAGAGACGATATGCCAGGACGATTCCTGCAAGGAAGGCCACATCCCCCACCCGCAACACGGCAAACGTTTTGAAGGCGCCCTCGATGGTTGGGGGATGTGAATAATTATAGGAAAGGAAGTATAAGAGCCAGCTCAGGAGTTGCCAGAATATGAAGAGCATCAAGATGTTAGCGCTTGAGACCATGCACAGAAGCACAAAGGTGGTGAGGGCCAGAAGAGCATGAAACCTGGCGTAGCCGCGTTCCTGCTGCATGTAGCGCATGGAATAGAGATAGATGATGGTGCTCACACCCGTGATCAGTACCATCATGACAGCACTCAGACGATCAATGTAGAAGCCCAACGAGAGGACGGAAAGGGCCGTCGTGCTCGGTTCATAGAGACGGACGCTGATCGGACCGTTCAACGTGATCAGAACCAGCGTCGCGACGGCACCTGCGAAGGTCGCGATGACGGCTGGCGCGGCGATCCTGACACTCCGTTTGCGCAGCACGCTGCCAGCGACTCCGATCACGAGTGCGGCAAGCAAAGGGAGCAGCGGCACGAGGATCACGTAGGACATGCCTTACCTCACACTCTTCGCGACGCAGAAGGCGACACGTGCCATCACCATGCGCCCAATTCAAAGCCCCGTCTGCTGATAAAAAAAGCCAGCCGGTTCCCCACCCTGTCCAGGGAGCGTCCGGCTGGCTCGTACTGTCACTGGCCTCTCACGCCTGAGAGCCAGCTACCCTACATGCCACCGTGATCGGGATTTTGGTGATGGGTCCGTCTGTCTGTACGGGACAAGGACACAGGCCCCATCGTTTGCAATTCTTTGAGGGTGTGTCATACCATACGCTTGCGATAGTTCACAACCCGGCATTAGGCCCAAACCGGGTAGGTCTTCTGGGCATCTCCATGGGAAATATAAGGCTCGTGAAAGACAGGTGGACTAAAGGCGAAGTGGAAAGCGCGATTCGCAACGCTGTCATCAAGTTCGAGCAGGAATTCATGGGCCGGGGGCCGGAGGACGTTCGAGCCTTCATTATCAAAGACATCGTACTGGTACGCCTGAAAGGGGTCCTGACGCCGGCCGAACGGCAACTGGCCAAGACCTCAGAGGGAGTCGAGATGGTCAGGCGGCTGCGGCAGACCCTGATCGCGCAGGGGCGTGAGAAGCTCAGTCAGCAGGTAGACGAAATCACCGGCGCCAAAACGGTCAGCCTCCTTACCGACATCGACACCCAGATCGGGGAACGCATCATTGTGTTCACTCTGGATCAGGATCTCGAATCGGCCTTCCAATAGCGCAGTAATTTAAGAAGCCGCCGCCAGATTACAAGAGCGCGTTTTAGCTTGTCTTTTTCCAGACGATCGAAGACATGAAGCCGGAGGGCAGCCGTGGAGAAACTCGTTGAGGGATTCAAGAAGTTTCAGTCCGAAGTCTTTCGTGCGAAGCGTGAGCTGTTCACGAGACTGTCACAGAAGCAAGAACCACGCGCCCTGTTCATCGCCTGCTCAGATTCACGGATTGATCCAACCTTATTGACACAAACCGAGCCCGGTGAGTTGTTCATTCTGCGGAATGCGGGGAACATTGTGCCTTCCTATGGGGGAGTACTGGGGGGCAGCACCGCGACGATCGAATATGCTGTCTCGGTGCTTGGCGTGAAGCACGTGATCGTCTGCGGTCATACCGATTGCGGGGTCATGAAAGCGCTCCTGCACCCGGAAACGGTGGAGAATCTTCCGGCGGTCAAGAACTGGATGGTTCAGGCGGAAGCCACGAGGCGCATCGTGCGAGAGAACTACACTGATCTTAAGGGCGAAGAGCTGCTGGTCGCCACCATTCAGGAAAACGTCCGCGTTCAGCTCAGCCACCTGAGGACTCATCCAGGGGTCGCTGCGCGATTGAGACGCGGCACGCTGAGACCATCCATGGATGGGTCTACTCCATCCCCACCGGCGACATCTGGGCCTACGACGACGAGAAAGGTGTCTTTGAGTCTTTGGTGGACTCTGTGAGGTGAGATTTGCACTGCTCCAACCTGAAGCGGCCCCGCCAATCTTCAGACAGTTAGCAACTTCGGTCCCGCCGCGCTCAGGATGAAAGCATGGCCTACACTACGGTCAACAGAAAGCGGGTGCACTGTCTCTTGAGTAGGGCGACTGCGTCCCACTCCCCGGGCAGCCGCGTCCCGCCCAGCCCCGAGCAGGAGTGAACCGAGTCAAGGCATGGTTTTCGAAGGCATGAATTGTGGAGGAATCCGGGAGGCTAGTGCATACAGCACAATGGCCGTGCCAACACCTGTCACGAAGTCAGTCACGAGAACCATGATCGCCGTGTAGGCCATGATGAATATCTCCATCCGACCACGCGCCAGGACCAGCGAGACCTCCGCCGGCTTCACCATGTTGTACGCCACGTACATCATGATCCCGCCGATACAGGCCATCGGGACATGCTCTAGGAAGGTAGCGAGGTAGGCCACAAGGAGGAGCTTGAAGACGCACTTGGAGATGCCGGCCAGCGGCGAGAGCGCTCCGACCTTGATGTTGGTGGCCGTCCGAGCCAGCGCGCCGGTGTGGGGAAACCCATTCAGCAGGGGGATGATGACATTCACCCAACCCTGACCCCAGAGTTCTTTGTTCGGATTAAACGGCGTGCCCTTGTTGTCTGCGAGGCGATCCGCCATCCGCGATGACAGCAGGCTTTCGACTGCGCCGACGAACGTGATCGCGGCGACTGCGTACACCAGGTCGGAGAAAAAGAGGAAATTCAGTTGAAACGATGCCGGTGGGGTAAAGACCCAGAAGTCGGTTGGGAGGCTCCCGTACTCGTCCTTGATTGAGACAATCCCTTTCTCCGCCCAGACGGTCCAAGTCAGCAGGGTGCCGATTCCGAGGGCAATGAGCGGGCCAGGGATAAAGACGGAAATCTTGAAGAAAGCTTTGCTGATCGCAAACGTGCCCAGCGCGAGAGTGATCGCATATGCATTGATCTCGGACGAATGGTCCCAAACAATCCCCAGCTTTTCGAGGAAGCTGTGCCCGATCATCTCGGTCTTGATGTCCAGCACGTTGCCCATCTGCGTCGTCACGATCACGCAGGCAATACCTATGGTGAATCCCACCACGATCGAGTCAGGAACCAGGCTCACAAACCTGCCCAAGCGGAACAAGCCCATACCCACGAGGATCAGGCCGGCGCAGATACTGGCCAGAATCATAAAGGATGTGCCGAAGTCGTGAACCATCAAGGCAATGACGGGGATGAACGCCGCGGTGGGTCCGTACACTTGATACTTGGAGCCGCCAAAGAGCGCACCGATCAGACCTGCAATGGCCCCGCCGACTATTCCTTGCTCGGGTCGGAGGCCTGACGCCATGGCGAACCCCATGGCAAGCGGAATGGCGACCATACCGACGATCAGCCCCGCCATTAGGTCACGAAACACGTTGAGCCATGGATTCCCCCTTTTCAGATCTTCATAGCGTTCATCGAAAGGGGTTAGAAAGAACGCGAGTCTCTCTGAAAGAGTGCGTTCTTTTACTTCAAAGGGGTGCTGAACGTGGTTCTGCATATTGTCTCCTCTCTCATGTTCGACTCTGGACCCAACATCGTTCGTGACAGGTGCGCCGGGTTGGGGAAGCGACAGGGTGGATGGATTCACCACGGAGGAGGTGGAATTGCGAAGGGACTGATTCGAGGAACAGCCATCGTCAGCTTCCACTTATGAGAGGCGAGCACTTCTAGCAAATATAGCATAGGGCTAACAATTTGCAATTACGGCCGCTTTTGACGCAGACTCACAAGACCGCCATTCTTGGGCGTTTCGACACCGCGCGGCGTTTCTCCTCGACCTGAAGCAGTCTGCGGCGTCCCAGCAGAACTGAGGCAAGCACATCGTGGTGAGCTGCTTGTCCTGACCGAAAGCGAGAAGATGAAATAAGACGCGATGACTGACCCCAAGCCGTTTGAGTTGAAAGGCGCGGATGGCAAGTTGATCCGTGGGGATCGCCTCGATGGGGAGGGACGGCAGATCCTGTTTATCACCGGATTTCTCTCCAAGCGATGGGGCAATAAGAGCCGGGCGCTGGCGCAATGGTGCAGCGACCGCCACTGGGGCTTCTGCTGTTTTGATTTTCGCGGCAACGGGGATTCTGATGGAGATTTCAAGGACTACACTCTGTCCAATTGGCTGGAAGATGCCTGGGCTGTGGTCAGGATGCTGGATCAGGGCCCGCCCTTAACCATCGTCGGCTCCTCCTTGGGTGGATGGCTGGCTTGGCTGGTGGCTCAGCAGACCCACGTGGTGAAGGACCTGCTGCTCATCGCGCCGGCCTTCAACATGATGGGCGAGCGGGCCCGACAGGTCTCGCCGGAACGTCGGCAGGCCTGGTATCACAGGGGCTGGATGCCCTACGATGACGACGAGCTGCATCGCGACTACCCGCTCTCCTGGAAATGGGTGGAGGAAAGCGAGGAATTGTGGAAGAGGCGGCAGGCGCCTCCGAGACGGGTCAGGACCACGATTTTGCACGGTCTGCAAGACACGGTGATTCCACCGGCCTGGAGCTGGCGGTTCGCCGAGCATGTCCTGTCCCAGGACCCCCACTTCCCTCTTGAACTGGTGTTCAAAATCGGCGACCATCGCCTCAGCGATCCCCAGGCTCTTGAGACTTTCCGGCGGCTGGTTGTCAGGGAGGCCTGATTCCACGGAGGCCCCTCATGAACAGAGCAGAGCGGCGGCGCCAGGAAAAACTTCAGCACGGTTCAGCCACATCACAGAGGACGCACTCGCTCAAGACGTTACTGGACGAGGCAGTT
>Ga0187893_10008764_pt1 | contig 15821 bp, 19 predicted proteins | sample MA1701074metaG_FD_139574 | JGI IMG/M metagenome (GOLD analysis project Ga0187893, IMG submission 139574) | White microbial mat communities from a basaltic lava cave in the Kipuka Kanohina Cave System on the Island of Hawaii, USA - MA170107-4 metaG ... | reverse complement strand
TCCCAGCTCCCCCCATCATATCACGGATACTACATACCCTTGTGGGCCCCCCGTTCGAACCCCCCACATATTGTGTTTCCGGCATATGTCGATTCCCTCATATTTGATGCGGAATTCCGGCGATTTCGCGGGCGCCGTTTCGCCTCAAGCGTCTATCGCGCGCGCGTCGATAAGATGGATGTCCGTAGGCCGGAAGGAGCCGATGCGATGAACGTCCTCGTCTACGACTCCCCCATCACGATCGCCCACTTCATGAAGGCCTTGCTGCGCTCGCAGAACCACCGCGTCGCCTTCGCCTCGGACGCGGGCGAGGCCGCCCTCAAGCTCGACACCGCGATCTTCGACGCGCTCGTGATCGGTCCCGCGGGCGCGCCGCGCGAGCTGGCCGACCACGTCCAGCGCGAGTTCCCGCAGCTCCCCGTGGTCCTCGCAGGGACGGCCGCGGCGCCAGAGCCGGCGGGCCAGGTGGCCGCGGTCCTCCCCGCCCCGCTCTCGGCGCAGAAGACCCTCTCGACCTTCCTCCGCCTCGACCGCGAGCGGGAGAAGCGGATCCGCCGGCTGCCCGTCGAGGTCGCGGCCGAGGGCCTCTCGATCGCGTGCAGCCTGGCCGATCTCACGGCCGAGTCGATGCTGATCGCGGGCGAATCCGACGAGTTCCACCGCTACTTCGGCGCCTCGCCCCTCCGCGTCCGGGCCCTGATCGACGGCACGGCCGTCGCGGGCGACGTGACGCTCAACGCGAACCCCCTCCCCCAGCGGATCCGCCGCGTCTCCGTCCGCCTGGAAGGCGAGGGCGCCCGCCCCGTCCTCGCCCGCCTCCTCAAGGGCTAACCCCGACGCGTTAACCCTCAAACGTCGTGTTAGGGTTAACACTTGGTCGGGGGTTGACAGCGGGACGACCTTGGATCGTCAGCGCTTCGGCCAGCGCCGGAAGCGGAAGGCGCCGCCGTCCCACTCGACATAGTCCTGCGTCCCCCCGCACCAGTCCCCCATCACGAAGAGCTCGCAGGTCCGCCCCCCCACCTCGAGCGGGAGCCGCCGGGGCTGGTGGATGTGCCCGCAGATGAGGACGTCCGCCCCCTGCTCGAAGAGCGGACGGGCGCGCTCGAGGAGCCGCCCGTCCGTCCAGTCGTAGTCGGGCGTCGTCTTCCTCGAGACCTTCCGGAACCCGCGGACCAGCGTCTTCCCCAGCACCGGCGGGATCGCGAGCCACAGATCCTCGATCGGCTTCGCCCGCATCAGCGTCCGGTAGGCGGCGTACTTCGGGTTCGTGTTGTAGATGAAGTCGCCATGCGCGAGGAGCACGGTCTTCCCGTCGATCTCCACCCGCGCCCGGTCGCCCAGGATCTCCACGCCCGTCGCCTTCTCGAACTTCTCCTCGACCAGGTAGTCCCGGTTCCCCTTGATGAACCCGACCTTCGACTTCCCCGCCCGGCGCCGGAGGGCGGCCAGCTCCTCCCGGTAGTCCCCCCCTTCCAGGTGCCGGGGACCGATCCAGTAGTCGAAGAGGTCGCCCACGACGTAGAGCGACTCGCAGTCCTCCTCGAGAAACCTGAGAAAGGGCGCGTTGTTCGCGGGATCGCCCGGCCGGAGGTGGACGTCGCTCACGAAGAGCTTGCGGGGCATGCGGGGAGTATACGGGGGGATTGATCCATTGACGATCGAATCATTGACGATTGAGATGCGGACGATCGGGACGAGCAAAGAAGCTTCGGAGCGAGCGCAGGCAAGGGGGGATCCCCGGAGCGTGAGGCCAGATGCACCCCTTCGAGGAGCAGGGAAAGGCATCGAGGTCGAGAAAGAAGGGGCCGTAGGGGCCGTCCACCGTAACGTCTTCCTGCCAGGTGACGACGTCTCCCCCCTCCCCGTTCCCCGAATTCCAATGGACGTGCATCGTCTCTTCGAGTCCCGGAGAAGCGCAGCGGCTTCCCGATGCCGCGACTTCGCGCGCGAGGAGCCCGGCCATGAACACCGCCGCGAGCGCGAGGAAGGAGGCCGCGAGGAGGGACCGATCCGTCCTGCGCCGACCCTCGTTCATCGGGCGGCGCCCTCCACCCGGACGGGCATCGCGAGGGACGCACGTCCCCGACCGCGCTTCCGGCGGGTCACGGCTTCGTTCCGATCCCGCGCGGCACGACGATCGGGGGCCCGGCCCGGTCGTGGACCCAAAGCTCGATGGGCGGTGCGGACCCGGACGCATTCCGGCGGTAGTGGACGATGCCGAAGGGCCAGGGCGCGGCGGGAGCGATGGGATTGGCGAAGTCGCCGTCCCGGCCGAGCACCTCGGCAAGGCCCCGCGATCCGTTGCCGTCTCCCGGGGGGAATGCTCCCCGGCTGGAGGCATGGAGCCTGGCGGCCTGATGGAGTTCCTCCAGCAGCCGGGCCGCCTCGATCCGCCGGAAGCGCCGGACGTCGCCTTCGGGGATGGAAGTCCAGAGCAAGCACGACAGCACGGCCGAGGCCAGGATCGACGCCGTCAGGCCGCGTGCCCGAACCGTCCGCAGCCCTCCTGTCCAATCCATCGGACTAGTCCCCGTACCGGATACCGTGGCGCCGCCGGGCTCCGTCGGCCGCCCAAAGGTCGAACCCGGAGCCGGGGCGGGCGGGGGGATGGGGGCAGGTGTTAGGCTGGAGGTTGTTCCGGAAATGAATGACGCCCAGGCCCCCTTCCCCGTCCGGCCAGACCGGGTTGATCACGTGGCCGCCGGAGAGCATGTCCGGAGGGAAGTCGAAGTAGGGTGAGCGACCCGGTCCGGCGGCCGAGAGGGCCCGGACGAGCCCCGCCGAGCCGTGGCCGCAGCCGGGCGAATTGACGCCCCAGTCCAGCTCGTACGATCTCGCCGCCTGGGCAAGCTGGTCGATCAGGTGCTCCGCGGCACCCTCACGGGCGCGAGTCAACCCGCCCGGACAGAGGACCGAGGAATAAAGCAGCGCCGACATGAATGTCACGACTGCGAGCAGCAGGAGGCCTGCCCAGGCGAGGTCCTTCTTCATGGAGGCGCATCGAGCAAGCCGCGTGCCCGGCGCTCCGATCGAGGGAATGACGGTAAAGCTACCAGGAAGGATTACCGTCATGACGGTAAAGCTACCGGGAAGGTTTACCGTCACCGGCCGCCACGGCGGCCCGAGATGCGAGACTCCGGCTGGGAGATGCTCGCCCTAAGTCTGCGGGAGCCACATGACTTTCTGGATGACGCGCTCCTGGCGCTCGGCGATGTCCTCGACGATCACGAGCGTGACCCGCAGGCAGGGGATCCGGAGGGGGGTCTTCGTGTCGTTGTCGCCCTTGCTGTCGCCGAGCGGGTCCGTCCGCGTGCAGGGGCTGGGCTGGAGCTGGGAGAAGGTGCGGTTCTCGGCGAAGTACTCGATGTTGAAGCTGAGCACGTAGTGGCAGAGCTCCTGGTCGAGCACCTGGGTGAGGCTGCCGCTCCCCTTGTCCATGACCGTGGGGATCTGGTCGAAGATCGAGGGCGTCTTCGGGTCTGCGGTCCGGACCTGGCGGACCAGCGTGAAGAGCGGCCGCTGCGTCCGGGCGGTCTCCTTGTGGGTGTCGTCGCCCGCCACGGGGATGGGCGAGCCCGGGTCGAGCGCCTTGCTGCCCGGCATCAGGTAGTAGGTCACCTGGCAGGTCTGGATCGTGTCGCCGACGGTCGTCGTGCTCCGGAAGGAGATGATGTCCGCGGAGTAGCGGTCGTGGCCGCCGCTCGTGTTGTAGGACGGGTCCGCCCCGCCCACGGAGGTCGTCCCGTTCTCCATCCAGAAGGCCTGGAGGGGGACGGGCGGAGGCGGCGGGACGCCCAGGTTCGGGATGTACGGCTGGAACGTGTCGAACGCGAGGCAGCCGAAGAGGTCGTTCTCCATGATGTCCAGCGCGTATCGGGCGTTCTGGTACACCGTCATCCGCGCGTCCTGCGTGGCGACCGTCTCGGTGGTGTTGATGAAGATCATGGTGACGGCCCCGAGCAGGATCACCATGAGGGCGATCGAGATCAGGAGCTCGATGAGCGTGAAGCCGCCCTCGCGCCGGCGCCCGCCGGCGCTCCGGCGTGCCGGGGCCGCCGCAACCCGGTATCTCATGGCAGTCTCCTACTTGGCCGCGATCCGCTTGGTGATGATGGCGATCAGGCGCCGAAACTCCGCGCCGCCGCCCCCGCCGCCGGGCGCCACGCCCGTCCCGCCCCCGCTCCCCCCGCCCACCGATCCGCCCGGGGTGGCCACCCGGAAGACGTTGATCCGGAACTCGTAGAGCTTGCAGAGCCCTTCCAGGTCCTCGACCTTGTAGGTCTCGCCCGGCTTCTCGGGGTTGGGCTTCCCGATCAGGTGTTCCAGCGTGTTCACCTTCCGGGCCGCGAACGAGAAGGCGTACTGCCGGTAGGGGTCCGTGGGGTCGTTCGCGTCGTGGACCCCCTGCACCGTCAGGTTCGTCCAGTGGTCCGCGCTCATCTTGAAGATCCGGTTGTCCGTCTCGGGGTTCCAGGTCCCGGGGAGGATCGCGCCCGGGTCGGGCTGGGGAGCGGGAACGGTGCTCGGGTAGTGCCACCAGTCCTCCTTGCCGGGCTGGTCGAGCTTGGGCAGCTTGAACGCGTAGCGGATCTTGGTACCGCCGGCGTCCAGGTCGTGCGTGAGCGTGACCGTGGTCTCCAGCGTGGCCGGATCCCAGTTGGCGAAGTTGAAGGCGTTGACCATCGAATGGGCGAGCGACTCGGAGACGACCGCCGCGTTGGTGTCCTCCACGGACTCCATCGCCGACTGGAGCGCCGGCGGGAAGAGCGCGAGGATCCCCACCACGCCCAGCACCATCACGATCAGCGCCAGGAGGATCTCGATCAGCGTGAGTCCCCGTTCGCGGCGACGCGGCTTCATGGCAGCCTCCCCTGTCCTAGTTGGCGGACTCCTCGTTGATGAAGAAGAACCGCCGGACCTTGCCCGCGGCCTTGTCCAGGTCGATGCACATCACGAATCCGCGGCCGCTGATCCGGAGGATGACGTCCCCCACGGGCGTGGGGTTCGACCCGTTCATCACCTTGTCGAAGCTCGAGGCCTGGATCTCCTTGAAACCCGGGTTGAAGTGGCAGTAGCCCGAAGGGGAGAACGCGATCCAGCTCGGGGAGGTGTCGAAGACCACGTGCTTGGGGAGATCGACCTTCCCGCCCTCGACGGCCGGGTCCGCGTCCACCGTCCCGGGCTTGTCGTCCCCCTGGTAGATCCCGTCCTCGTTCTTGTCCTCGTGGATCTCCATCCACCCTTCCTTCTCGGGGCCTGTCCCGCCGCCCGTCGGGGAGAAGACGAGGAAGAAGTAGCGGTGCTTCTCGGCCGCCTTCTGCTTGGCCTGGGCCACGGCGTTGGTGACGAGCATCGCCCCGCGCCGCACCCCCTGCCCGCGGAAGAACACGTTCAGGAGCGCCACCGAGACGCTGGCCATGATCACCACGATGATGATCACCACGAGCATTTCGAGCAGCGTAAACCCCGCCCGGCCGGCCGAGCCCGCGTGCCGTCTCATCGCGCCCCCCGTGCTAGTCCCGGAACTCCAGGTCGTCGGCCGTCCCGCTCACCCCGTCGGGCCCGTCCGACCACAGCTCGAACGTCCTTCCCAGCGGCCGGTACCCGATCGGGCGGCCCCAGGCGTCCACGAACGCGCCGTTCTCCATCCACCCCGGACGGTCGAGCGCCGCGGCCAGGTCCGTCAGCCGGGCCGGCACCGCGCCTTCGCGCTCCCGCACGTCCCTCACCTTGAGGCCGATCGTCGTCAGCCGCCCGTCCGTGTCCGCGTTGCGGGCCGCCGTCCCCGCGATGCTCACGCCCCCGGCCACGAGGCCCGCCAGCACCGCGAGGATGACGATGACGACGAGGAGTTCGACCAGGGTGAACCCGCCTTCGCGCCCTTCCGGCGTCGCGCTTCGGCGGGGCAGGGCCCGCGGCATCAGAACTCCTTCACCCAGTTGGTCACGTCGTCGAAGTCCTTGTTCGAGGGATCGAGCTCGTCCGTGCCGTTCTTCCCGGGAGACCAGATGTCGACAGTGGTCTTGTTCCACGTCCCGGGCAGCTTGTACTTGACCAGCTGCTCCCAGGCGTCCACGATCGGCACCGGCTGGTCGGCGTTCGGGGTCTGCCCCTTCGTCAGCTGGAGGATGTCCGCGTTGAAATCGATGATGGGCGGCTTGCGGATCTGGAGCTCCGGCCCGCCCGTCGTGTGCTGCGCCTTCACCATCCGGTCCCGCCCCAGATAGTAGTGCAGCGAGCGCGAGTCGCCCTTGTCGTTGGGCGGATAGACGTTGAAGTCCAGGAAGTAGGTATGGCAGCCCTTGTCCAGCATCGTGATGACGGAGGTCGTCTTCGAGTACCTCGCGCGGTCCACGACGCCCACGATCAGTACGACGAGGAACGCCATGAGGAGCAGGATGATGCAGATCACCACCAGCAGTTCGACCAGCGTGAAGCCTCCCGCGCGCCCGCGCGGGCGTCCCGAGCCCTTCCCGTCCCGCATGAATCCCCCCATGAAACGGTCCCGCCTCAGACGCGGGTCCCCCCGCCTACTCCCAGTTGGAGATGCTCCACTGGCTGGCCGTGTTGGCCGCGTCGAAGTTACACCCGGCGCACCACATGTCCACCCCGCTCTTGTGGTAGACGGGAGGGCCGCCCGCGCCGCCGCCCCCCCCGCCGCCGCCGCCCCCTCCCGGGGGCGCGGCGCCGCCCGGCTTGATGTTGTTCCGGTAATAGATGATGTGGGAAGGCGGAGCGCCGTCCGGCCACACGGGATTGACCACGTGCCCCCCCTGCTTCATGTCCGGGGCGAAGTCGAAATACGGCGTGCGCTTGGGCCCCTTCTGCTCCATGTAATAGACCAGGTCCTTGCTGCCGCTCCCGTCGCCCGGAGGATAGACGGCATGGTCCAGTTCGTAGGACTTGGCGGCCTGCGAGAGCTGGTCGATCATGTGCTCCGCGGTGCCCGCCCGGGCGGTGCACATCGCCTTGACGATCGCCGGCAGCAGCAGCGCCGCGATGAGCGAAATGATGACGATCACGACCAGGAGCTCGATCAGCGTGAACCCGCGCCGACCTTTCGGACCCATACCTGCCCCCTTTCGGTATCCCCCGCGTCTTGAATGATTATAGACCCGGATTCCCGGGAACTCCACCCTTCCCGCCTTTCCCCATCGAGCAAACCCCGTACCACCGTCTCCCTAGGCAAACCCGTCCCAGGGCCTCCAAACCCCCAAACGCAGCCCTTCTTGCAGTATCCCCCCGCGCCTCTCGCACGCTCGCCCGGGGCGTTACCGCCCGGTAACAGGGTTACGCCCCCGACACGCCCTCAATCCCAGTTGTTGATGCCGTCGGGCCTCCCGTCCTGGCTCAAGCCCCAGAGGTCGAAGGTCCCCAGATTCCGAGCCACCGAGTCGAGCCCTGCGGCTTCGGGGTTCCGCCGGTAATGGATGATGCAGTTCCTGGGCGCCACGGGATTCCGCAGGTCTCCGTCCGGCGTAAGCATCTCGCGAGAGAACTGGACGTAAGGCGCTCCCGTCCGCGAAGGGCGGCCGAGGGCTCGGACGAGGCCGGCCGAGCCGGTCCCGTCCCCCGGCGGGAACTCGCCGTGCTCGTGAAAGTAGTTCCAGGTTTCCTCGGCCAACTGCTCCACGAGGCGCCGCGCCAGGCGCTCCCTCCGGCGCCCTCCCTCCTCGGGAGCGGGGGGGACGAGCAGGACCGCGACGGCGCTCGCGGCCGTGACGACCGCCACGGTCGCCAGAAGCAGCTTCGACAGGCCGTTCACGACCGACCCGCATTGCAAAGCCCGTGCCACCCGCTATAATCCGGGAGGATGGCGTGGATCGAGAAGGGGGCGGAGGGAGTTCCGGCCTATGCCGTGTATCTCCTCCTCGGCGCGGCGCTCTTCCTCGGCGTGGCGCTCCCCCTCCTCCGGCGCCGTCGATCCCCCGAAGCGGCTCTCTCCGAGGCTCCCGCCCGCGCGGAACTCGAGCGGCTTCTCACCGAAATCCAGGACCTTTCCCGCGAGCACATCGCCCGCCTGGACACCAAGATCCGCCTCCTGAACCAGCTCCTGCTCGACTGCGACCGCCGTCAGCGCGACCTCGAGGCGCTCCTGGCGCGGCCGCTCCCGGCGGCGGCCTCCTCCCCCCGCCCGCCCAACCCCCTCCACGAGCGGATCTACTCCCTCCACGACGCGGGGAAGGACCTGATCGAGATCTGCGGGGCCACGGGGCTCGAAAAGGGCGAGGTCGAACTCATCCTCGGCCTCCGCACGATGCCTCCCGCGGCCTGATTTCCCCCTCTCGCCCCACCCGCGCGCGCGATTGCGCTCCCTTGATTTGACGGGGGGTCGTGCTAGACTAGTCTCGCTCATGAGCAACGGCCGGGTCGCCCTGATCTCCGACCTCCACTCCAACATCGAGGCGCTGGAGGCGGTCCTCAAGGACGTGGACACGCAGGGCGTCCAGGCCGTCTACTGCCTGGGCGACCTGATCGGGTACGGGCCCAACCCCCGCGAGATGATCCGGCACGCCTTCAACTGGGCGTGGTCCCTCCGCGGGAACCACGAGGACGCCCTCCTCTTCCTGGCGCTCGACTTCAACCCGGAGGCGGCCCAGGCGATCGACTGGACGCGGAACCAGCTCAACGACGCCGCCGCCGCGCGCGAGGAGAACCACCGGATGTGGAACTACCTCGGCGACCTCCCCGACATCAAGGAGGAGGACGGGACGATGTACCTCCACGCCTCGCCCCGGAACCGCACCAAGGAGTACGTCCGGCCGCACGACGTCCAGGACCGGGAGAAGATGGAGGAGATCTTCTCCATGATCAAGCACGTCTGCTTCTGCGGCCACACCCACGAGCCGGGCGTGTTCACCGAGGACTTCAAGTTCTACCCGCCCCGCGCCTTCGCCAACAAGGTGAAGCTCTCCGACGGGCGGAAGTACTACGTGAACATCGGCTCGGTCGGCCAGCCGCGCGACCGCGACACCCGCTCCTGCTACGTGATCTGGGATCCGGAGTCGCAGGTCGTGGAGTTCCGGCGGGTGGAGTACGACTTCCGGAAGACGATGGACAAGATTTTCGCCCTCAAGCCCATCCCCCGCCGCTTCGGGGAGCGCCTCGAAGTCGGCCGGTAGTCCACCGTCCCAAGCCCACGGTCCGCAGTCGGGTCCCCCCCCGGCCCCCGGGGGGGGGATGCGGACTGTGGACCCGGGACTGTTACTGGCGGGGCAGGTGACGGACGGTGCCCCGGTAGTGGTTGATCTTCAAGCCGTCCCCTTCGGCGACCAGCTCGTAGAACTCGGTGTTCCCCTGGGAGTTCCTCACGGACACGGTGGCCCCGGTCCCGTCGGGGTACACCTCGGAGACGCGGATCGTCGAGAACTCCTGACGGACCCGGGCCAGGGACTGCATGAAGTACCGCCGGTACAGCTCCCGGAAGCTCGCATGGCCGGCCACGGTCGCCGGCAGGACCTCCGCGCGCGGCGCGGGGTTCTTCCGGTTGAACTCCAGCCAGAGGTCCAGGTCGGTCCTGGGCGTCCCCGCCAGGGCGCGCCGGAACTCCATCGCCTCGGGGTCCTCCGCCGAGAGCCGGTCGAAGAGCCACTGGGACTTGAGGCCCGAGGACATCATGTCGAACGTCCTCTCGGCGTCACCCGCCAGGAGAGCCTGACGCCACTGCTCGAAGGCTTCCCGGGCCTGGTCCTGGAGCGGATTCCCCGCGCAGGACGCCGCCAGGACCACGGCCGCGACGCATTTCCTCACGCCTTCCCTCCCCGAAGGACGGACTTCGCCTCCTCGACCGAAACGGCGCTCTCGGCGCCGCCCTTCATGTCCTTGAGCTTCACGACCCCGCGGGCCGCCTCGTCGGGACCGATCAGGAACGCGAAGCGCGCCCCCGACCGGTTCGCGCTGCGCATCTGGGCCTTGAGGCTGCGGCCCTCGTAGTCCATGTCGCCCGAGAACCCCGCCCGCCGGAGCTCCGTGACCGCGCGGAAGACGGCCCCGCGCAGGTCCTCCGTGACGGCCACGCCGAAGAAGTCCGGCGGCTCCGCGCCGGCCGGCTCCTCCATCGCGAGCAGGATCCTCTCCGCTCCGGCCGCGAAGCCCACCGAGCCCACGTCCGGGCCGCCCATGTCCCGCACCAGGGTATCATACCGTCCCCCGCCGCAGATCGCGTTCTGCGCGCCCAGGCGGGAGGAGCTGAACTCGTAGACCGTGCGGGTGTAGTAGTCGAGCCCCCGGACGATGCGGGGGTCGATCCGGTACTCGACGCCCGCTTCGCGGAGGGCCCCCTCGACGCCCTTCATGTGGGCCTTGCACGCGTCGCAGGCGTGGTCGATCGCCGCCGGCAGCTTCGAGGAGAGCGCCACGCAGCCCTCGACCTTGCAGTCGAGGATGCGGAAGACGTTCCGCTCGAAGCGCCGGCGGCAGTTCTCGCAGTAGCGGGCGAGCTCGGGCGCGACGGCCTTCTTCAGGGTCTCCCGGTAGCCGCCCCGGCAGGCCGCGCAGCCGAGCGAATTGATCCGGAGCTTCCAGGAGCGGACGCCCACCCCCTCCAGGACGTCGGCGAAGAGGATCATCGTCTCGGCGTCCAGCAGCGGGTCGGACGCCCCGGCGGCCTCGACGCCGAGCTGGGTGAACTGCCGGAAGCGGCCCTTCTGCATCCGCTCCCTGCGGAAGGCGGGCCCGAGGTACCAGAGCTTCCAGGTGGAGCGCTTCGAGAAGAGGCTTTCGTCCACGAGGGCGCGGATGACGCCGGGCGTGAGCTCCGGCCGGAGGGAGTAGGTGCCCTTCGCGTCCTCGGGGTCGCCGAACGTGAACATCTCCTTCTCGACGATGTCGGTGGTCTCCCCGCTCGACTTGTGGAAGAGGGCGGTGTACTCGAAGACCGGCGTGCGGATCTCCTCGTAGCCGAAGCGGCGGAACGTGGCGCGGGCGACCGCCTCCAGGCGCTGATAGAGGGCGGTGTTCCGCCACTTCTCCTCGGGACCGGCGATCTCGGCCTGGGGCGGGAGGATGTCCTTGGTGCCCTCGGGGGATCCCAGGTTCATGGCGGGCGGATTGTATGGGAACCGAGAATCGCGAATCAAGAATGAAGTAGGCGGGCCCGATTCTTCTTGATTCCTCCAACCCGATCCTCGATCCTGGACGATCGCGCCGGCCCCGCGGGGCGCCGGGGCCCGGGCCGCCTGAGCATCTCGACCCGCAGGTTCCGTCCCGACCCCTTTCAGGGATCGGGACAGAACTTCTTCGGCTCGGTACTGAGGAGGTTCGAGCGCTTTCATGGTTTCGCCGCGCCCGCCCGCGCCCGTCTTCTCCGAGTTCTACCAGCGGAAGCGCCGCCTCGCCCTCGTCTTCGCCGCCCTCAGCATCGCGCTCATGGTGGCCTACCTGGTCCTGGGTTCGTTCTTCTTCACCGTCTACCGGAACCCGCGCATCGCCTGGGACGGCGAGTCGATCCACGCGTTCATCGGCTCGTACTCCGCGGGCGAGGGCGAGGAAGGGACGCGCCACATGGTGCTCGACGAGTCCCTCCGCCTCCGCGCCCCGGCGCGACGGCTGATCGGGAGCACCGGGGCGTTCCTGGTCGAGGGCGGCGAGCTCACGGCCTTCTTCGGGATGCAGGCCACCGTCCTCCGGGGGGGCAACACCGTCCGGAGCTCCCGGCTCGACCAGGCCTGGGAGGTCCGGAGCGCCGTCTACGACCCGTGGCGGAAGGCGGCGTGGATCTTCGGCTGGCGGGAGGGGCAGCTCGTGGCCCGTCGCCGCGAGCTCAAGCTCTGGTCGGAGGCGATCCCGGTCGCGCCGGCCTCCGACGTCGAGCGCGTCACCTCCGGCGTCTTCGCCGACACCGGCCCCCTCGTGGCCTGGCGCGAGCGAGGGTCGGGGATCGTCCGGACCGCCCGTTTCGACGGGACGGCCTTCCAGGCCGGGGCCGACTTCGAGCTGGGGGCGACCCAGATCTGGGACGCGACCGCCTGGGGGGACCGGACGATCCTCGTCTCCTACCACCGCGAAGACCGGAGCTTCAAGGAGGTGACGTTCCGGGTGCGCTGCTGCGAGGGCTGCGGCAAGCCCCCGCTCCCGGGCCGGGTCGCGTTCCGTGACGCGGTCCTCCTCGTCGGCAAGCAGGTGAGCGGCATCGCGGTCGCGGCCGCGGCGGACCGCCTGGTGATCGGGGTGGCCCGCTCGATGACCGCCCAGGCGGCGAGCGTCCCGCTCCCCGCGCTCCTCCCCGAGCCGGGGCGCGACCGGCTCTTCCCCGTGGGGTCGGAGCCCGCCTGGCGGACGCTGGCCGGGGCGCTCTGGCCGATCCTCATGCTCTTCTTCTCGTTCTCGCTCGTCTTCCTCGGGTTCACGCTCCTCCGCGAACGGAGCGGGTTCATCCTCGAGCGCCTGAGCCCCGTCGCCAGGGACGGACCCGTCCCGGCCGAGATCCTCCAGCGCGCCATGGCCTACATCCTCGACCTCATCGTCCTCCTCCCCCCCTTCTGGGTGGCCGTGGAGGTCCTGAACGTCTCGCCCGAGACCACGGACCTCGACCTTTCCGATCCCAAGCTGATCGGCATGGCGGGAGTCTGGGTGGGGCTCGACTTCCTCTACCACTTCGCGATGGAGTGGGGCCTGGGCTGGACGCTCGGGAAGCGCATCATCGGCATCCGCGTCGCGGAACTGGACGGCGCGCGGCTGACGCTCCGGGGGGCGCTGGTCCGGAACCTCCTCCGGGTCGTGGACGCCGAGTACCCGCTCGGGGTCTTCCTGGGGGCCTCGGTGATGATGGCCACGGCCCGCCGCCAGCGGCTGGGGGACCTGGCGGCCCGGACGATGGTCGTCCGCGAATCCGGCCGCCGCTCCGAAAGCGGCTTGAAGCCCGGGTCCTCGCCGCTATAATCCCGCTCCATGGATCGCGTCCCGCTGCTCGACCTCTCGATCCAGCACGCCGAGGTCCGCGCCGAGATCGAGGCCGCGCTCCGGGGGATCGTCGACCGGAACGCCTTCATCCTGGGCGAGAACGTCCGGGCCTTCGAGGAGGAGGCGGCGCGCTACATCGGCGTACGGCACGCGATCGGGGTGGCGAGCGGGACGGACGCGCTCCTCCTGGCGCTCCGCGCGCTGGGCGCGGGGCCCGGGGACGAGGTGCTGCTTCCCGCCTTCACGTTCGTCTCCACGGCGGAGGTGGTGGTCCACTTGGGCGCGACGCCCGTCTACGCGGACGTCGACGCCGAGACGCTCTGCATCGGCGACGTGCGGCCGACGCCGCGGACGAAGGCCGTGATCCCCGTCCACCTCTTCGGCCACCCGGCGGACATGGGCCGGCTCTCGACGCTCGGCGTGCCGCTCGTCGAGGACGGGGCCCAGTCCTTCGGCGCCGCCCTGGGCGGCCGGAAGACCCTCTCGCTGGGCCGCGTCAACTGCACGAGCTTCTTCCCCTCGAAGAACCTGGGCGCCTGGGGCGACGGGGGGATGGTCTTCACGGACGACGACGCGGCCGCCCGCCGGATCCGGGTCCTCCGGAACCACGGCTGGGAGGAGAGGAAGTACTTCCCGGAAGTCGTGGCCTACAACAGCCGGCTGGACGAGGTGCAGGCCGCCGTGCTCCGGGCCAAGCTGCGCCGGCTCGATGCCTGGACGTCGGACCGCGTGGCGGCGGCGGGACGCTACGACGAGCTGCTCCGGGGCGCGGTGCGCACGCCACCCCGCTCTCCCGGGCACGTCTACCACATGTACTGCATCCGGACGCCGCGGCGGGACGCCGTGGCGGCGGCACTCAAGGCCGCGAACGTGGACAGCGCGGTCTACTACCCGAGCACGATCCCCGCCACCGAGGCCTTCCGCGCGCCGGGCTCCTTCCCGAACGCCGAGGCCGCCTGCCGGGAGATCCTCGCGATCCCCCTCTACCCGGGAATCCGGCCCGAGACGCAGGAGCGCATCGCGGGGATCGTGAGGAAGGCCGCTCGGGGCGGCTGAGCCGGTCCGAGAGGTTTCGTAAAGGCGAAGGGACGGGATCGAGGCCCGAAAGCCGCCGGAGCTTCGCGCTTGCGGGTGCGGGCGGAGCTCGGGAGCCCTAGGTCCCCTCCTCCCAGCTCTGGACGTACTTCTTCTGCTCGGGGGTCATCTCGTCGATCGAGACGCCCATCGTCCGGAGCTTGAGGCGGGCGATGGTCTGCTCCACGTCCCGGGGGACGTCGATCACGCCGACCTTGAGGGCCGCGCGGTTCTTCACGCACCACTCGACCATGAGGGCCTGGGTGGCGAAGCTCATGTCCATGACGGCGGCCGGGTGGCCCTCCGCGCAGGCCAGGTTTACCAGGCGGCCCTCGCCCAGGACGAAGATCGAGCGTCCGTCCTTGAGCACGTACTCGTCCACGTTCTCGCGGACGCCCTTCCGGACGGTCTTCGCGAGCGCGGCAAGCGCCTCGAGATCCAGTTCCACGTTGAAGTGGCCGGAGTTGGCGACGATGGCGCCGTCCCGCATGGCCTGGAAGTGCTCCCTCCGGATGACCGACTTGTTGCCGGTGAGCGTGCAGAAGATCTCGCCGGTCCGGACCGCCTCCTCCATCGGGACGACGGGGAAGCCGTCCATCGTGGCCTCGAGGGCCCGGATGGGCTCCACCTCGGTGACCGAGACCTTGGCGCCCAGGCCGCGGGCGCGGCTCGCGAACCCGCGCCCGCACCACCCGTAGCCGGCCACGACGACGTTCCGGCCGGCCAGGAGCACGTTGGTGGCGCGCACGATCCCGTCCACCGTGGACTGGCCGGTGCCGTAGCGGTTGTCGAACATGAACTTGGTCTGCGCGTCGTTCACGGAGACGACGGGGATCCTGAGCGCGCCGTCCTTGTGCATCGCCCGGAGGCGGATGACCCCGGTCGTCGTCTCCTCCATGGAGGCCAGGAGGCCCGGGATCAGCTCGGTCCGCTTCTGGTGGATGGCGGTCACGAGATCCGCCCCGTCGTCGAGCGTGAGCGTGGGTTTCAGGTCGAGGGCCTGGTGGATGTGCTTGTAGTAGGTCTTCGAGTCCTCGCCCCGGATCGCGTAGGTGGGGATGCCGTAGTCGGCCACCAGCGAGGCGGCGTTGTCGTCCTGGGTCGAGAGCGGGTTCGAGGCGCAGAGCGACGTCTCGGCGCCGCCGGCGGCGAAGGCCCGCATCAGGTTCGAGGTCTCGGTCGTCACGTGGAGGCACGCGGCGATCCGCTGGCCCTTGAGGGGCTTCTCGCGCTCGAAGCGGGCGCGAATCTCGCGGAGGACGGGCATCTGGGCGTCGGCCCACTCGATGCGGCCCTTCCCGCGGGGGGCGAGGGCCAGGTCTTTCACGTCGGAGGGGGTCCCCTCCTTCCGGCGGGGGGCGGCGACCTTGGCGGGCATTCGGCTCCTATCCCTTCGAGGCCTTCTTCGACTCGACCTTGAGCCCCGCGGCCTTGCGGAGCGCGTCCACCTTCTCCGTCTTCTCCCAGGTGCACTCCGGCCGGTCCACGCCCACGTGCCCGTGGCGGGCGGTGTTCCTGTAGATCGGCCGGCGGAGGTTGTAGTACTCGATGATCCCCGCGGGCGAGAAGTCGAAGTGGTCCTCCACCAGCTTCGTGAGCCGGTCGGCCGGGAGCTTCCCGGTCCCGAACGTCTCGACGAACACGGAGAGTGGCTTCGAGACGCCGATCGCGTAGGAGAGCTGGATCTCGCAGCGGTCGGCCAGGCCCGCGGCCACGACGTTCTTGGCCGCGTGGCGCGCGGCGTAGCTCGCGCTCCGGTCGACCTTGGTGGGGTCCTTCCCGCTGAAGGCGCCGCCCCCGTGGTGGCCCATGCCGCCGTAGGTGTCGCAGATGATCTTCCGGCC
>Ga0187893_10008763_pt1 | contig 15823 bp, 14 predicted proteins | sample MA1701074metaG_FD_139574 | JGI IMG/M metagenome (GOLD analysis project Ga0187893, IMG submission 139574) | White microbial mat communities from a basaltic lava cave in the Kipuka Kanohina Cave System on the Island of Hawaii, USA - MA170107-4 metaG ... | reverse complement strand
GGCCGGAGGAACCGGGTACCCGCGAGGCGGGTGGTTCCGAGGCGTGGCCGGAGGCCTTGCGCGTCAGCGCAAGGACCGGAGGCCGCGGAGAAGCCGATTCCCTTCCTCTGCGTAACTCTGCGTCCTCTGCGGTTAACCTCCCCCTCCGTCTTTATGTATAATCCCGGCCGGTTCGTCTGGCATTGCTTGGAACTTCACAGGGAGAACGTCATGAATCGCCTCCTCTTCGCTTTCACCGGTGTTTTTCTTCTCGCCGCAGTCGGGCTGCAGTTCTCGCCCATCGCGGGTCCTTTCGCGCCGACCTCCGCCGCCGAAAAGACCGGCGGGCGGATCCTCAAGGCCTCTCAAGAGCTCCTCGGATCCCTCAGCGGGCCCCAAGCGGCCAAGGCGGTGATCGACTACGCAAGCGCGGAGCGCTTCAACTGGCACTTCATTCCCCGCGACCGCCAAGGGCTGCCGCTCAAGGAGATGGAGGAGGCGCAGCGCGCGAAGGCTCTCGCCCTTTTGAGGGCGAGTCTAAGCGAAGAAGGCGCCCGCCGCGCCGAGGGGGTCATTTCGCTCGAGGAGGTCCTCCGCGACATTGAAGGCGTGAGACGTCAGTTTCCTCGAGATCCACAGCTCTATTACGTCACGTTCTTCGGCCGCCCATCGAACAAAGGCGCGTGGGGATGGCGGTTCGAGGGGCATCATCTCACGCTCAACTTCACGATGGATGGCGAGCGGCTCATCTCCTCGACGCCGGCGGTCCTCGGTGCCAACCCCGCCATCGTGCGGGAGGGGCCGCGCAAGGGATTCCGGCTCCTGGGGGCGATCGAGGACCTCGCCCGCGAGCTGGTCGGATCGCTGGATGAGGCGGGTCTGAAGGCCTGTACGGGCGAGGCGGGTGGAAAGGTTCCGGAGGAGGTTCCGGGGCCGGGTTCCCGGCGCTACGATTTCGCCCTGCCGGCCGGGCTGCCCGCCGACAAGCTGCCCGACGAACAGAAGGGGAAACTCCGCAAGCTCATCCGCGAGTACACGGCGAACCTTCCTCCTGAGGCGGAGTCGGAGCTGCTCGCCGAGGATTTGAAGGGCGTCTACCTGGCGTGGCGGGGCAGCTTGAAGCCGTACGAGCCTCACTCGTACTTGATCCATGGCCCCGGTTTCGTCATCAACTACACGAACATCCAGAACGGAGCGGCCCATGTCCACAGTTGCCTGAGGAGCCGCGATGGCGAGTTCGGCCTGTCGGAGGCAGGGAAGTGAGGAAGAAGTAAGGAACGGCTGCGAGCGAGTCCACTGCCCACGGACCGGACATGGGAATCCAGGATCGAGAATACTACCACGATCGCCCCAAGGGCCTCGGCTTCCGTGAGGGCAGAGCCCTTCCCATCCTGATCGCCGCGACCGCGGCCGTCTGGCTCGTTCAGGTCGCCCTCATGCACTCTTTCCCCATCGAGAGCTATCTGGCCTGCACTCCCCGGGATGTCTTCGAGCGGTTCTTCCTCTGGCAGCCGATCACGGCGAATTTTCTCCATCTCAGCGACAGGATCTGGCACCTCTTGGGAAACATGTACTTCCTGTTCCTCTTCGGGCGGGAGCTGGAAATCATCTACGGCCGCAGGGACTTCCTGATCTTCTATTTGACTGCGGGTTCCGTGGCCATCTTGGTGGAGGCCGCCATCGGTTCGTTCGCCGGCAATCCGGATGTACATATCCTGGGAGCATCGGGGGCGGTGATGGGCTGTCTCGTCCTTTTCACGCTCCTCTATCCGACGAAGGACTTGCTGTTCCTCGGGCTCGTGCCGGTCCCCGTCTGGCTCTTGTGCACGCTGTACGTGCTGGGCGACATTTCGGGAGCCTTGGTCGGCGGGCGAGAAGGCGGCACCGGGGTCGCGCACTGGGCGCACCTGGCCGGAGGCGCTTTCGCGGTCCTCTACAAGTTCGTGGACCTCCGGTGGGCGAACATCACCACCGGCCTCGGGCTCTTCCGCAAGGTCGTGAAATCGCGGAGAGGAGGCAGGCGGAGCCCGCGGCTCGTCCGCACGCCGAAAGCCTCTCCCCCGCGGGCCGAGAATACGAGCGCTGCGGCGGTGCAGCCTTCCCGTGACCCCGTGTCGGCACGAATCGACGACCTCCTGGAGAAGATCTCCCGCGGCGGTCGCGAGAGCCTCACCGAGGAGGAGATGGAGTTCCTCAACAAGAACTCGAAGCGTTACCGGAGCGAAGGCTGATCATGACGGAGACGAATCCCGCCCGGACGTACGCCGCGGTCGTGGACAGGCTCATCGACGCGGCGAGCGGCGACCCGAGGATCAAGGCGCTGTGGCTCGAGGGAAAAGAGCCGCGCGAGCTGCGCCGGCCTTACGCCCGCCTGGAGGTGCATCTCGCCGCGGACGAGCCCGATTTCGCGGCCCTCCTGTCGCGGTTCGAGAACCTCTTGGCCGGTCCGGCGAAGCTCACCGAGCCCCGCTGGAGCGATGTGCCGCGCTTCGCCCGCCAGTTCGATTGCCGGATCGACGGCAAGCCGGTCACGGCTATCATCGAGAAGACATCTCTCCTGGCCAAACGCAAGCGGACGGCGGTGGCGGCCCTGGCCGACAAGACTGGACACCTCTACCACGTGATCGATATCGTTGTGCCGCAACCGAAGGGGAGCTAGCCCCATCACCTTGTTTGAAGGTAACCGTTCGGCGGCGATAAGCCGCCGCGTGAGAATTCCCTTCGCTGCATGGCCCGTGGCCGCGGTCGGCTTCATCGCCGCGTTCTTGGCGAGCGGATAAGCCGCCCGCGATTCGCCCGGGGGCGGACGAGGCGCCGCTCGGGCGAGCTTCATCCGCGATGGATTGACCCCGGGTGGTGAACGAGTACGTTTGAAGTCTTGGCCGGTGCGCTGCAGTCGGAGCCCCCTCCCGGCGGATCCATCGAGGACGGGACGGGGGACCGGAACGCGTAAGGGAGAGAATCGAATCGATGAGCCGGACCATCCGATGCTGATCCGCGATAGCGCCGGCTTGGCCGGGGTTTGCCGCGATCTGCGGGCCCACGGCTCCTTCGCACTCGACACGGAATTCATCCGCGAGCGAACCTACAGCCCGCGGCTTTGCCTCGTCCAGGTCGCGGTCCCTGCCCTCTGCACCGCGATCGATCCGCTGGCCGGCGTCGATCTCGATCCCCTCATCGAGCTGATCTTCGATCCATCGATCGAGAAGATCGTCCACGCCGGCTGGCAGGACTTCGAGATCTTCTACGCTCGGACGGGGCGGGTGCCGGAATCGGTCTTCGACACGCAGATCGCCGCGGCCCTGGCGGGCGTGGGAGAGCAAGTGGGCTACGCCAACCTTCTCGACAGGGCGCTCGGGATCTCGCTCGGGAAGGTCGAGACGTACACTGATTGGTCCAGGCGGCCTCTCTCCCCGAGCCAGATCGAATACGCCCTCGACGACGTCCGCTATCTTCTCCCGTTGTGGGCCAAGCTCACCCGGATGCTGGAAGACCTCGGCCGGATCGAGTGGCTCCGCGACGAGTCGCGCCGCTACCGGGATCCCGCCGCGTACGAGCGCGATCCGCGCTCGCAGTGCCTGCGCCTCCGGGGGGCGCGCCATCTCCCGCCCGTCTCACTGGCGGTCCTCCAGGAGCTGGCGGTCTGGCGCGAGGAGGCGGCGGCGGAGCGGGATGTACCCCGGGGGCGTATCGTCGCCGACGAGATCCTCGTCGAGATCGCCAAGCGCTGCCCGAGGAGCATCTCCGATCTCCGGCCGATCCGGAACTTCCACCCCAAGGTCCTGGAGCGCGGAGGGCAGAAGTTGCTCGCCGCCGTGGCGCGCGGGCTGGCGCTGCCCCCCGAGCGGTGGCCCACTCTCTCGAAGAGCCGGACCGATGAGCCCGAGCGCGCCCTCCTGGCCGACTTCCTCGAGGCCGTCGTGCGGCTGAGAGCTCATGATGCCCGCATCGCGCCTGGGTACCTTGCGACGCGGGCGCAGATCAACGAGCTGGTCGATGCGGGGCTCGAGGGGCGCTCACCGGAGGACCCGGAGACGGGCAGCGCACCGGCCGTCCTCTCCGGCTGGAGGCGCGGCCTCGTGGGCGAAGACCTCTTGCGCGCCCTCGCCGGAGAAACAGACCTCGGGATCGATCCGGAGAAAGGAACGCTCGTCCTAAAGACCCGAGAGCCCTAGTACGACTGCGATCGGCAGAATCGCTCACCACGGAGACACGGTGGCACGGAGAATCGCGAGGCAGGGATTCCGACCGATCGACCTCAGCAAGGACGAGGGTCGTGGGATAGTGGACAGAGGGAGACGGTTTGAATGCAGTTTCCCGTCCCTCTTCCCGTGTCTCCGTGCCTCCGTGGTAAATACCAGGGTTGCCGTCCTCGAAATCCCTACGACTCACCCGCGATTTCGAAATTCCACCCGACGTTGAAGAGGTAGACCGTGTCGCTGCGCTCTCGCCCGGGGGCGGGAGTGTTGTCCCAGCGCCAGTTGATCTGCAGCGCCGTGAAGAAATTCTGCCAGAAGGTGAATCGGATCCCCTGCTCCGTCGTGATGTAGATGTCGCCCGCATCCTCCAAGCTGGGGAATCCCTCGTGAAAGTGGAAGAAGGTCACCTTCTTCGGAATTATCGGCCAGTCGAACTTGATCGACCAGCGCGCGGCGACGTAGCCGTTGTCCGGGCTGCTCTCGAAATCCTCGTTGAAGTACGAGAAACCGGCTTCGCCCAGGAGCTGCATCTCCTTCAGGATCGGCCGCTCGAAGTCTCCCTTGTCGATGATCTGATACCCGGGACCGGCGCTGACCGCCGTGCGGAGCTGGATGTCCTGGAATTCGTCGTTCTCGAACAGCGCGCCGGCGAAGAGGTAGAACCGATTCTTGACGAAGAAGTCGTACTTTATGTTCCCGCGGGCGTTCCGGGCGGTGATCCCCTCGTCGTCTTCGGCGTAGTTCCAGATGCCGCGCAGTCCGAAACGCTGTCGCTTGCTGCGGGCCTCGAACTCACCCGTGGCGGCCGCGGCGCGGGTCTGGGTGTTGCCATCCGTGATCGTCGATCCCAGGGAGATGCTTCCCTTGTAGATGATCGCGGGCACCTCGGGCGGGTTAATCGCGATGATCTCGTCGGGCTTCAGCTCGACCGGCTGGGGCAAACCCCCGGCCCTCACGGCGAGCGAGCCGGGGGGTCCCGCGACGGCCGGCCCCGTGATGATCGTTTCGTCCTTGTGAACGAACGGGAGCGGCTTCTCCGTTCGAAGCGACGAGACCTGCGCCCAGTCGATCTCCACATCTTTGGCGAAGACGGTCTTCACCGTGAGCTTGCCGCCCACCATATGGAGGACTTCCCCCAGCACTCGACTGCCGTCCTTGAGGATGACCTCGTCGGCACGAGCGGCGGATGCGGCGGCTGCTCCCGAACCGATCAGAAAGGTCAAGACGATCCGAAACCGTGATTGTCCCATGATGGCGGATTCTCTCTTTCTCGGGGGGTTACTTTTCGATGAACTCAAGCGAAACGGAATTGATGCAGTAGCGCAGCCCGGTCGGCGCCGGGCCATCCTCGAAGACGTGGCCGAGGTGTCCGCCGCAGCGGCTGCAGTGGACTTCCGTTCGGGTGACGAAAAGGCTGCTGTCGTCCTCGGTTTCGATTCTCCCCTCGCCGTGAGGGGCCCAGAAACTCGGCCAGCCCGTACCCGAATCGAACTTCGTCTCCGAGCTGAAAAGCTCGTTCCGGCACCCGGCGCACACAAATAGCCCCTGCTTTTTCGTGTCCCAGAGCTTTCCCGAGAAGGCCCGCTCGGTCCCCTTACGGCGGAGGATTCGGTACTGCTCCGCGGTCAGCCGCTTCCTCCACTCCTCGTCGCTGAGGACGAGTTTGTCCCCCGTCGGCTTATCCGTAGGCATCGCTTGCTTCTCCTTGCCGGATGGCTTCAGATCCGCGGGAATTTGCTTCGCCGGGACGGAGCTCCGCCCTTCGCTGCAACCGGAGAGAACCAGGAGCAGAAAGGCGGCGCGCATTGACGTGCGGAACACGTTAATCATGGGGTCGAGGGCCATAGTTTCTGACCGGCCTGAAGATCAGTCAAGGGGCTGGGCTGTCGAGTCTCACTTCTTATCTCGACGGGCGGAGTGGCACGTTCACCCCAGGACGACTCGTATCCGATGGGTCGCGCCGTCGTCCGCGAGGGGGATTTGCGCTTGTTCTCCCCTCAGCACCTCGCCGTCCAACTCGGTTCGGGCGATTCCGCGGCTGACTCCGTGTGGGTTCTCGACCGCGAGCTCGTAGCGCGCCGAGCGATGGCGGAAAACGATCTCGAAGCTTCGCCACTCTCTCGGAACGCAGGGATCGACGATGAGCGTTTCAGCGCTCCGGCGAAATCCGAGGATCCTCTCCAGGCCCGCCCGATACATCATTTTGTTTCTCGGTGGCGTGGACAGCCGCGACGACCAGGGACGAATTCGATGGCCGAGCCCAGATCCACTACGGCGCAACAAGTCGCGCAGGCCGCGAGCGATTTCCAGGAGCAGAGGACGGGTCACGTGCCCAAGGTGGTAACCGTGGTCCTGAGCGAGGACACGCTGGTGGTCACGCTGCACGAAGCCTTGTCCCCGGCCGAGAAAGCACTGGCCAAGAGCCCGGCAGGCGCCGCTCAGGTGCAGGAGTTCCACCGCCAACTCTTCACCAATTCCTCCGACTCACTGAGACGGGAAATCAGGAGGATCACCGGCGTGGAGGTGCGCGAAGCGGCCGCCGAAGTCGAGACGACCTCCGGGAACGTTGTGCATGCATTCACGACCGGCACCATGGTGCAGGCGTTCCTGCTCGCTCATGGCGTGCCTGCAGAGGACTGGCACCGGCCTGGGCCGGGTGAACCATCATGAAAGCATCCGGTAGGTCGACCCTGAGATGAGGAGGAGCGGCGCGACGATTCCAAGCGGCATCCAGATGCCGAGGCCGAAGAAGGACTCCATCACCATCCCGAGGGCGGCCGTGATTCCCCCGACCGCGACTCCCAGCGCCGCCACGACGCCGACGTCGAATTTCGGCTTTCGCTCGGGCGGCTTCCCGGTCTGGGCCGACTTGCCCAGATCGATCGCGCCGGAGTCGAGCCGAGCTTGGACGAGGCCCCCCGCGCGGAAGAAGCGCCATTTATGGCCGTTATTCGTCGTGCCCATGCGTGGAAAGTCGCCCCGTAATTGCCCTGGAAAAGGCCGCGTGCGAGCTGGCGAGGGGCGAAATCATCACGGCTCGCCGCACGAGCGTCAAGCGCGGATTTGCGGCGGAGCTTCGTGTCGGACCGCAGGAGACTTCGTCCTCCCCGTCTGGTAATTCATCGCCCCATGAAGGTCGGCGGCGTCTCCATCCAGCACGCGGCGATCCTCGCTCCCATGGAGGAGCATACGAACTACCCGTTCCGGAAGTTCATGAAGGATCACGGCGCGGCGCTCGTCTGCTCGGAGCGGATCGACGCTCGGGACGTCGCGCGCCGAGACCGGCGAGCGCTCAAGCTCCTCTGGACGCGCCCTGAGGAGCGGCCGAGGGCGGGGCAGATCTCCGGGAAGGATCCTGCGGAGTTGGCCGAAGCCGCCCGCGTCGTTGAGGAGTTGGGCCACGACTTCGTCGACCTGAACTTCGAGTGCCCCATCCGCCGCCTGATCGAACGGGGAGAAGGAGGAGCGCTGCTCGGCGATCCGGCCGCGGTCGGGGCCATCGTCGCCGCGGTGCGACGCGCGGTGAGCGTCCCGATCACCCTCAAGATCCGGACGGGGCCCGATGCGGAGCGCGAGACCGCGGTCGAGGTCGGCCGCGCCGCCCAGGCCGAAGGGGCGGCCGCGGTGGACCTCCACTCCCGCAGCGTGGCCCAGGGCTACAAGGGGGAGGCCGACTGGAGCGCCATCGCGAGGCTCAAGGAGGCTCTTGAGATCCCCGTCTTCGGGAGCGGCAGCGTGCGCACCGCCGAGGACGCCCTCGCGCTCCTGCGGTACACCTGCGCCGACGCCGTCGCGATCGGGAGGGGGTGCCTCGGGAACCCATGGATCTTCCGCGACGCCCGCGCCCTCCTCCTCGGGGGCCACCGTCCCCCTCCCCCCGGGCCGGCGGCGCGCGGGCTCGCCCTCCTCGACCTGGTCGACCGCCAGGTCGAGTTCATGGGACGATCGCTGGCGCTCAAGGGTCTCGCACGCACAGCGTGCTACTTCGCCAAGTTCCTGCCGGATTTCGCGGGGTTCCGGACGGCGATCCACGGTGTGCGGGACTTGAGGGAGCTGAAGCCGCTCGTCCTGGAGCACTTTCGCTGATGCGAATGCGACGCCGCCGTCACCGCGCCGCCGGTTTCGGCCCCTCCATCACCTCCGTCTTCAGGCCGTGCCCCGGAAGCACCTGCGTCGGCACCTCACGGGCCGGAGGGGCGCGCTCGCGGCTCTTCGAGTCCCTCCACCACCGGCAGGCCGATTCCTCGGTCCAGCCTCCCGCGTCCTGGCAGTCACCCAGAGCTTGACGGAGCGCGGCCGCGTCCTGCGGGCGGGCGGCCGGCTCTTTCTCGAGACACTTCAAGATCAGCCGCTCGAGGTCCTCCGGCAACGGCCGGCCGAGCCGCATCGAGGGCGGGACCGGCTTCGACTGAAGGTGATGGCTGCAGATCTCCATCAAGTTCCCGCCTTCGAAGAGCCTCTGCCCCGTGAGGAGATAGTAGCCGACGACACCGAGCGAATAGAGGTCGCTCCGAGCGTCGGTCCTTTCGGGCGCGCGGATCGTCTCCGGCGAGAAGTAGAGCGGTGTGCCCGTCAAAGTTCCACTGCCGCTCAGGTTGAGGCCATCCATCCCCTTCGTGTCCTTCACAAGGCCGAAGTCGACCACCTTGACGACATCCGGCACTCCGCCGCGCTCGCAGAGGAGCACGTTGGCAGGCTTGATGTCGCGATGGATGAGCCCGAGGCCGTGCGCTTCGCTCAGCGAGGCGCAGACCTGCCTCAGGATGTGGATGACCCGCGCCGGCGGCTGGGCTCCATGCGATCGCACCAGCTCATCAAGGTTGAATCCGCCGAGATACTCCATGGCGTAGTAGAAGATGCCATCGAGCGTGCGCCCGTAGTCGAAGATCGCGATCGTGTTCGGGTGGCTGAGCCGGCTCGTGAGCTGGACCTCCCGCTCGAACCGGGCGATGCTCCCCTCGCCGGCGAGGTCCGGGCGGAGGAGCTTGACCGCCGTCGGCCGGCGCAGCATGGAGTGGGTAGCCCGGTAGACCTCCCCCATCCCCCCCGAGCCGATCTTCTCCGTCAGCGTGTACTGGCCGAGGCGCCGCGCTTCCTTCACCTCGCGCTGGAGCCCGTAGATGACGCGCGACGCCACCGTCGAGATCACGACCGCGGCCAGGGACCAGACGGCCAGGAGGACCGTGTTGAAGGCGGGTGAGCCCGTGAAGAAGCTGGCCTCCGGCCGCTGGAACAACCCGTAGGACATGAACGTCAGCGGCACACAGGTGCCGAGGCCGAGCCAGAAGGTCGTCGCGGGAGCGCTGGGGACGATGATGGCGCGCATCATGAGCACGTTGCTGACCGCCAGGAGCGGCCCGCTGTCCGGAAAGATCCCTTCGACCAGGAAGCCCATGAGAGAGAAGAGGATCGCGAAGACCTCAATTGCGGCCAAATCAATCAACCGCAGCCAGGCGTAGGAGCGGTTCCCCCGGACGAGGAGCCACCACAACCATCCCGCGAGTGCGAAGGAAACGAGGTGAACGACATTGTGCGGCGTCCGGATCCAGTCGCCGGGAGGCCGATCGTGGTCGATCGAGGCCATCGCGTTCATGACCACGTAAAAGGAAGCGTCGATGAGGCAGAAGAGCTTCGCGAAGAAAGCGAGCCGCTTCTGGAGGAACTCCCTCCCCTCCTCGGAAGAGAGGGGACTCGAAGCCACCCCTCGGGTCAGATCGAGCATCTCTCGCGTCGCTTCGCCGGCCATGGTCGCGATATGGTATCGAAGCGGAACGCGTGGGACCAGGCGACGGGAGCGAAATCAGGTGGGGAGCTTCATCACGAAAGGATCGCCTCAATCACCCGGCCGTGCACGTCGGTGAGCCTCCGGTCGATCCCGTTGTGGCGATAGGTGAGCCGCTCGTGGTTGATCCCCAGAAGGTGGAGCACCGTCGCGTGGAGGTCGTAACCCGTCGTCGGGTTCACGGCGGCCTTGTAGGACCACTCGTCGCTCTCGCCGTAGGTCGTCCCGCCGCGGATGCCCCCTCCCGCAAGCCACGACGTGAACGTGAACGGGTTGTGGTCTCGCCCTTTCGAACCCTGGCTGCACGGCATGCGGCCGAACTCCGTCGTCCAGATGACGACAGTGTCATCGAGGAGGCCCCGCGCCTTCAGATCCTTGAGGAGCGCGGCGGCGGGCCGGTCCATGCTGGCCCCCATGACGCCATGGTCGCGGGCGAGGTCCTCGTGGCTGTCCCAGTTGCGCCGCGGGAAGCCGTTGTCGGCGCCGCTCCAGACCTGCACGAATCGCACGCCCCGCTCGAGGAGCCGCCGCGCGATGAGGCAGTTACGGCCGAAGTCGGCCGTGATCTCCTCGTCGAGTCCGTAGATGCCTCGGATCGACGCCGGCTCGCGCGACACGTCGAACGCTTCCGGCGCGCTGAGCTGGAGCCGCGCGGCCAGCTCGTAGCCGGCGATGCGGGCGTCGAGGCGCAGGTCGTCCTCGCGCCCCTTCTGGTGCTCGCGATTGAGCCGATCGAGGAGGGAGAGCCCTTCGCGCTCGCCCCCGGGAGAGATGCCCTTCGCGCCGGCAGGGGGGAAGAGGTCGTGGATCGGGTTCGGCGCGGCGGGCCGGATCATCGTGCCCTGGTGGCTCCCCGCCAGGAATCCCGCGCTCCAGTTGCCCGGGCCGTTCGGCGCGAAGCCGCGAGAGTCGGGCAGGACGACGAACGCCGGCAGGTTCTCGGCGAGGTTTCCCAAGGCGTAGCTGACCCACGCGCCGAAGCTCGGAAAGCCCGGCAGGACGAATCCGCTGTTCTGGAGAAACGTCGCCGGCCCGTGGACGTTCGACTTCGAGACCATCGCCGGCAGGAAGGCCAGGTCGTCGGCGCAGGAGGCGACGTGAGGGACGAGGTCGCTCATCCATCTGCCGCACGCGCCGTATCGTTTCCAGCCCCACGGGCTCTTCATCACCGTCCCGGGATCGCTCTGGAACAGCTCCACCTTCTCACCCGGATCGAATTTCTCCCCATGGCGGCGGATGAGGAGCGGCTTGTAGTCGAACGTATCGCACTGGCTCGCCGCGCCCGACATGAAGAGCTGCACGACCCGCCGCGCCCGGGCGCGATGATGGATGCCGCCCGCGAGGTCCGCCCCGACTGGCCGCACCGACTGCGCCGCCTTCGCCGAAGATGTGAGGAGGAGATGCGCGAGCGCGATCCCCCCCAAGCCGCCCCCCAGCCGCCAGAGGAACTGGCGGCGGGTCGCGAGCCGCTCGCGCTTCGGACCGGAGGCGAGGACCGGCTCGCGGGAGCTGCAAGTGTGACAGGTCGGAACTGTTTCCATCATTCAGTCCACGAAAAGAAACTCGTTCGCGTTGAAAAGAAGCCGGCAGACGCTCGCGAGGCCGTGCACCTCTGCGTGCTCGGCGAGGAGCTTCGCCTCGGCGGCGCTCGGGGGGCGCGAGAGGATCCAACGGTACACTCGATCGAGCCGCGCGGAAAGACTCGGCTCTTCGCGGGCGGCCCGCTCGGCCGTCCGGACCGCGCCATCGATCACCATCGGGTCGTTCAGGAGCGCGAGGGCCTGGAGGACCGTCACCGATGCCTCCCGGCGCGGCGTGAGGATCGACGGATCGGCGCAGTCGAGGCACTCGAAGAACGGGTCGGGCACGCTCCGCACGATCGTCCGGTAGACGCTGCGGCGGAGGCCCGCCGCGGCCGCGCCGTCGAAGCGGGCGTAGTCGTAGACGGGCGAGTGGTCGTCCTTGAAGAGAAAGTGGTCCTCGGGCGGGCCGCCGAGGGCCAGGTCGAGGCGGCCGGCGGCGGCGAGGATGGAATCTCGCACCGACTCCGCGTCGAGCCGCGTACGGTTCATGCGCTGGAGGAAGCGGTTGTCGGCGTCCTTGTCGAGGGCGCGGGGCTCGCTGCGGGAAGCGCTCCGGTAGGCCGCGCTCGAGACGATGAGGCGGTGGAGCCGCTTCAGCGAGCCGCCCTCCTCCAGAAACCGGACCGCCAGCCAGTCGAGCAGCTCCGGATGGCTCGGCAAGGAGCCCATGAGTCCGAAGTCGTTCGGCGTGTCGACCAGCCCGCGGCCGAAGTGGAAGTGCCAGATGCGGTTGACGATCGACCGCCACGCGAGCGGATTGCGCGGGTCGACGATCCAGCGGGCGAGGGCCGCCCGCCTCGCCCCTTCTCGGTTCGGATCGTCGAGTCGAAAAACCGGATCGGGCCCCGCGACGCAAGCGATCGCGCCCGGTGGCATGAGGGAGCCCGGGCGACGCACATCTCCCCGTTCGAGAAGGTGGATGGGCCGGGGCCGCGGGAGCGGCGCGGCGGCGTAGACGAACTTTGCGGGAGGCAGGGAGGCGAGGTCGCGCTCCACGCCGGCGAGCCGCTCAGAGATCTCGCGGGCCACAGCCGTATACTGCCCGGTGGGGGCCGCTTCGGGCCTTCCGGCGGCGCGGGCGGCGGCTTCGACGCGGGCGCGGCTCGAGTAGCCGTCGACGAGGCGGGTCCTTCCCCACCGGCCGGCCTCGATGGAATCGAGCGCCTCGACGGGCCGGCCCCCCGCCGCGTTCTCTCCCTCCGACTCCACTTCCAGCTCCGCAAGGGCGAAGACGAAGTCTCCCGTGCGAGGCCAGAGCCGCGTCGCGGTAATCCGCACGTAGCGGGCGCGCACGCCGCCGGCGGGGACCTCGACGGTCCGGTCCCCCGGGTTCGCGAAGTCCGCATCCATGTACTCGGCGATACGTCGGGCCACGGAGAAATCCGCGGCGTCCGACGCTTCGAGCCGCCAGCGCGCGGGAAAGCCGAAGCCCGGCGTGTCGGGGAAGTCGGTCGGCCTCGCGGGAACGAGGCGGACGGTCTCGATCGCGCGCGACCGGCCGAGATCGACCTGGACCCACTTCTCGTGCTCCGCATCGGCCATGATGGCGCTGTGGTAGCCGTTCGAGGGGCTCGCGGCGCCTCCCGCGGGCCCCGACAGAGACTTCGCGCGGTCCTCCAGCGCTTTTTTCTCCCCGCGGAGGGCGTCGCGGCGCGCTTCGACGGCCGCACTGGATCCGTAGGGGCGGTCGCCGCGATCGACGCCCGCGAAGACCGCCTGGAGGCGGTAGTAATCGGCCTGCGTGATCGGGTCGAATTTGTGGTCGTGGCACCGCGCGCAGTGGACGGTGAGGCTCAGGAACGTCGACGCGGCGGTCGCGACCATGTCGTCGCGGTCGAGGGAGCGCGTGATGTCCTTGTCGACGGTGCCTTCGCGCAGCTCGGTGTGGCCGACGAAGTCCCAGGGACCCGCCGCGATGAAGCCGAGTGCCGCGACGGCCTCGCGATCCTCCGGAATGAGCACATCGGCGGCGAGCTGCTCCTCGACGAAGCGCGCGTAGGGCTTGTCCTCGTTGAGGGCGCGGATCGTCCAATCGCGGAACGGCCAGGCGTGGGGCCTCCGCTTGTCCTTGTCGTAGCCGTGCGTCTCGCCGTAGTGGACGACGTCGAGCCAGTGGCGGCCCCAGCGCTCGCCGTAGCGCGGCGAGGCGAGGAACCGGTCGACGAGCCGCTCGTAGGCGTCGGGCGAAGGGTCGGCGAGGAAATCGCCGGCATCATCGATCGAGGGAGGAAGACCGTGGAGGTCGAAGCTGACCCGCCGGATGAGCGTGTGCCGGTCGGCCTCGGGAGCCGGACCGAGCCCTTCGCGGCCGAGCCGCTCGCGGATGAAGGAATCGATCGCGCCCCGGGCGCCGTTCGAGCCCGCCGCGGGGACCTGAGGCTTCCCGAGCGGCCTCAAGGACCACCAGACATCCCCGGCGGCTGGCAAAACGGTCCCCGGCAAGAGGACGAAGGCCAGGACGGCCTCTCGCCAACGCATCGCTTCGTACCTCCCGTCGTTCAAAGATCCTCGGTCGAGCAAGAAGATAACAGACGCACCCTCCGTATCAAACCCCTTGGAATCCTCCGGGACTGGACGGAAACCGCAGAGGACGCGGAGGGAACATTTCCACCCCCTCTGCGCTCCTCTGCGTCCTCCGCGTCCTCTGCGGTGAATCGTCTGTCCTTTCTGCCTGGGGCGAGTCATGGGCGGCGATCGCTTCCCTTCCCCCGATTTCCGGTTAATTTATTTCCCCCATGAGGAAGGTCATCGCGCCCAGCGAACTCCCGACCCGGGAGGAGATGCTCGCGTGGATCCATGAGCTCTGTGCGGGGGACCATCGCCTCGCCGGCACCGAGGAGGGGCGGCGGGCGGAGGAGGTCGTCGAGGGTTGGTTCCGCAAGGTCGGAATCCCGGATGTGGCGCGGGAGAGCATCGCGCTCCAGTCCTGGATCCCGGACGCGGGGCGGCTCGAGTACGGCGGCTCCGCGCTCGAGGTCTATCCGCTAGCCCGCTCCCGATTCAGCGGGCCCGAGGGAGTCCGCGGACCGCTCGTTTACGTCGGCGAGGGGGATCCCGAGAACCTCGACGGGCGCTCGCTCGATGGGAGGATCGCCGTCGTCGACGTCCACTTCGGCCCTCGCCCCTACCAGCACCTGCGGAAGACCGCCCACGCCGTCCACGATCCCGGGGGGACGTTCGCGCGCGACCTCGACACGCGCGCCAACTGGATCCTGCCCAACCTCGCCCGGGCCTACGCGTGGTGCGCGGCGCGGGGGGCGGCAGGCTGGATCGGGATCCTGCGGGATCTCGGCTGCGGCCACTCCCGTTACCACTACCCCTACGGGAACGAGCAGGAGGTGCTGCCGATCCCCGCCGCCTTGGTTGGAAGCGAGGAGGGCGATCGGTTGCGCGAGATGCTCCGCCTGCGTTCTGCGGATGGGCGAGCCATCGAGGCGCGGCTTATCACGACCGGGAAGACGGCCGCGGCCGGGACATCGAACGTCATCGGCCACCTGCCGGGTGCCTCGAGCCGGCTCATCTTGGCGACGACGCACCACGACTCGCCGTTCCGAGGCTTCGTCGATGACGCCAGCGGCATCGCGGTCCTCCTGGCGCTGGCCCACCACTTCGCCCACAGGCCTCCCGAGCGGCGGCCCTTCTCGATGGCGTTCCTGGCTTCCGCCGGAAACTTCGTCAACCACCTCGGAGCCCGCGATTTCCTGGCGCGCCACGCGCACGACCTCGTGCCGCGGCTCGCCCTCGTCGTGACCCTCGAGCACATCGGGCTCGAGGTGACCCGCGAGGGCGGCAAGCTGGCTCCGACCGGCCGGATCGAGCCGCGCGGAGTCTTCGTCAGCGACCAGCCCGACCTCCTCGACATGACGACGCTTCCGATCATCGCCAACGACCTCCGGAGGACGTTCGTAGCGCCCGTGCCCCAGGAAAGCGGCCACGCCGATGGCGAGGCCCGCCGCTACTTCGCGGCCGGCCTGCCTACGATCGGTCTCATCGGCGGACCGGGCTACGTCCTCACGGCGGACGACGGCCCCGACCTGCTCGCCGCGGACGAACTCGTCCCGACGGCGAAGGCGTTCATCGAGATCATCGAAGCGTTCATGGAAGCTTGAGGCGGTATCCAGCCGCGGGCCGCTTCCGCAGCCGCAACCGGATCCGCTTCCGCTTCCGCGGCCGTAATCCGCCTCCGCAGCCGGGGGGAATCGTCAGCCCCCGCGGACTCCAAGCGCGTTCGAGCGTGGGCCGTCCGCTCCTTCCCTTTTTGTCGGTCCTCAGCTTGGGCG
>Ga0187893_10008762_pt1 | contig 15823 bp, 15 predicted proteins | sample MA1701074metaG_FD_139574 | JGI IMG/M metagenome (GOLD analysis project Ga0187893, IMG submission 139574) | White microbial mat communities from a basaltic lava cave in the Kipuka Kanohina Cave System on the Island of Hawaii, USA - MA170107-4 metaG ... | reverse complement strand
CTCGAAGGCGCGCAGGATGTTGCTCTCCGACTCGGTGGGGGGCGCCGACGACAGCAGGAACGGATTCTCGAACCGCAGCCCCGTGAACGTGGTGGCGAGCTGCACAGGCATGGCCGGACTATAGCACCCCGCCTGGTCCGGCTGAAGCCGGACACTACGTACGAAAGCCAAACGCGAGCCATGGAGCCGGACTGTACGTAGTGTCCGCCGTCAGGCGGAACTATAATCACGCACATGCCAAAAGACGGCCTGACGCGACGGCGAGTCCTCAAGACAGCTGGCGGCCTGGTGGCGGCAGCGGGCTTACCGGTGCCTGCGGCGGCCGGTCAGAGCGACACGCGCTCGGGCCCGGGTGACATCACCGGCCGGCTTGCGCGCTACATGGTGGCCGCGCGCGACCGGAATCTTCCGCCCGATGTCGTCCGCGAGGCAAAGCATCGCATTCTCGACACGCTGGGCGCGATCGTCTCGGGCGCGCGGATGAAGCCCGGCGAGGCGGCCATTGCGTTCGTGCGGACGCAAGGCGGCACACCGGAAGCGTCCGTGATGACCACGAACATCCGGACCACCGCGATCAATGCGGCGCTGGCGAATGGGATGTTCGGCCATGCCGACGAAACCGACGACTTCGAGCCGATCACCAAGGCGCATCCCGGCTGCGCCGTCGTCCCCGCCGCGTTCGCGGTCGCCGAACGCGAGCAGCGATCGGGCACCGAGCTGCTGCGGGCGGTCGTGCTCGGGTACGACCTGTGCTGCCGGTTCCTCATGGCGCTCGGCCCCGACCACGTTCGTGCGACGCACCGCAGCGCCGAGGGGACCAGCGCCACATTCGGCGCCGTGGGTGCCGCCGCGTCACTCGCGCGCTTGAATGAAGAGCAGATGCGGTACGCGCTCTCGTACGCGGCGCAGCAGGTGTCGGGCCTGTGGAGCTGGGTGCGCGACAACGAGCACATCGAGAAGGCGTTCGACTTCGGCGGCATGGGTGCGCGCAACGGCGTCAGCGCCGCCGTCATGGTGCAATCGGGATTCACGGGCGTGCGCGAGGTGCTCGACGGCGAGCACAACATGATCGAGGCGCTGTCGACCGAGCCGAAGCCGGAGCAGATGGTGGCCGATCTCGGCACGCGGTTCTGGGTCACGGAGACGGCCATCAAGACGTTCTCGGTCGGCTATCCCATCCAGGCGCCGCTCGACGCTCTGCTGACGCTGCGCCGGCAGCATGGCCTCACCGCCGACAACGTGGACCGGGTCGTCGCCCGACTCCCCACCGACGGCGCCGGTGTCGTCAACGGGCGATCGATGCCCGACGTGAACATCTACTACGTCCTCGCGGTGGGCCTGCTCGAGGGGAATGTGTCGTTTGCCGACAGCCATTCCTTCGAAAAGATGAAGGATCCACGGGTGACGGCGGTGATGAAACGGGTCGAGCTCGTCGCGGATCGCTCGCTGATGGATCCGGCCGCCCCTCGCAGCGGCCTGGTCGAGATCACGCTCCGCGACGGGCGAAAGGTGAGCCATTTCACGCGGCACGCGCCGGGCACGAAAGAGAACCCCGTCTCCACCGACGCGATCAACGACAAGGTGCGGGATCTCATGGCTCCCGTGATCGGTGGCCAGCGGGCCGAGGAGGTCATCCGCCGCGTGCACGCCATCGAGCAGGTGGCGAACGTGCGCGACTTCGTGCGGTCGGTGCTCGCGGAGGGCTGAAGGCGTACGGAGAACCCCAGATGCCCAGACGTGTCGTAGGCGGTCTCATCCAGGCCGCTGTCCCCCTGACCGATCCGGCGCTCCCCATCGAGAACATACGCCAGGCCGCCATCGACGTGCATATCCCGCTCATCGAGGAGGCCGGCCGCCGCGGCGTGCAGATCCTCGGCCTCCAGGAGGTCTTCAACGGCCCCTATTTCTGTCCCTCGCAGGATCCCCACTGGTACGACATCGCCGAGCCAGTGCCAGGGGCGACGACCGAGCTGATGGCCCAGTACGCGAAGAAGTTCAACATGGCGATGGTCGTGCCGGTGTACGAGCGCGAGCAGGCCGGCGTGTACTACAACACGGCGGCGGTCTATGACGCCGACGGGACCTACCTCGGCAAGTATCGGAAGAATCACATTCCGCACACGTCCGGCTTCTGGGAAAAGTACTTCTTCAAACCGGGAAATCTCGGTTACCCCGTCTTCCGGACGCGCTTTGCGACGATTGGCGTCTACATCTGCTACGACCGCCATTTCCCCGAGGGGGCGCGCATCCTGGGGATCAACGGCGCGGAGATCGTCTTCAATCCGTCGGCCACCGTGGCCGGGCTGTCGCAGTATCTCTGGAAGCTCGAGCAGCCGGCGCACGCAGTCGCCAACGGCTATTTCATGGGATGCAGCAATCGTGTGGGCACGGAGGCGCCGTGGAACATCGGACGGTTCTACGGCTCGTCGTATTTTGTCGACCCGCGCGGAAATGTTCTTGCGACGGGCTCTGAGGACAAGACCGAGCTCGTTGTGGCGGAGATGGACCTCGATCTCATCGAGGACGTCAGGCGCGTCTGGCAGTTCTATCGCGACCGTCGGCCCGAGAGCTATGGCGCCATGGTCGAGCAGCTGCCATGACGCTCCTCATCAAGGGCGGCACGGTCGTCACCGCCGCAGACCAGTACACAGGCGACGTCTTCGTCGACGGCGAGAAGGTGGCCATCATCGGTTCCTCGCTGAACATCCCGGCTGACCACGTGATCGACGCCACCGGTAAGTACGTGTTGCCCGGTGGTATCGACGTGCATACGCATCTCGACATGCCGTTCGGCGGGACGACCTCGGCCGACGACTTCGAGTCGGGCACCATCGCGGCCGCGTACGGCGGGACGACGACGATCGTCGATTTCGCGATTCAGTACCAGGGGCAGACGCTGCACCACGCCTGGGAGACGTGGATGAAGAAGGCCGAGGGCAAAGCCGCCATCGACTACGGCTTCCACATGATCATCACGGAGCTGTCGGATCAGGTCGAGCACGAGATGGACGCGCTCGTGCGCGAGGGCGTCACCTCCTTCAAGCTGTTCATGGCGTATCCGGGCGTCTTCATGCTCGACGACGCGAGCATCTTGCGCGCGTTGTTGCGGACGGGGAAGAACGGCGGCACGATCTGCATGCACGCCGAGAACGGCGGCGTCATCGACGTCCTGGTGAAGCGCGCGCTGGCGGAAGGGAAAACGGCGCCGAAGTACCACGCGCTCACGCGCCCCGCGCGCGCCGAGGCGGAGGCGACGCATCGGGCCATCGCGCTGGCGGAGATCGCGGATGTCCCGATTTATATCGTCCACCTTTCGGCCGCAGAAGCACTCGAGATGGTCACCGAGGCGCGCGACCGTGGCCTGCCGGCGTACGCGGAGACGTGCCCACAGTATCTCTTTCTCTCCGATGACAACTACGAGGAGCCGGACTTCGGGGGCGCGAAATACGTGATGAGCCCCCCGCTGCGGCCGAAGGAGACGCAGGCGCGGCTCTGGCGCGGCCTCGCGTTCGACGATCTGCAGGTCGTCTCGACCGATCACTGTCCGTTCTGCATGAAGGAGCAGAAGACGCTCGGGCGGGGCGACTTCTCGAAGATTCCGAACGGCGCCCCTGGCATTGAAACACGCATGAGCCTGGTCTACGACGGCGGCGTGCGCGCCGGCCGCATCTCCCTCAACCGGTTCGTCGAGCTGACCTCGACGGCGCCGGCGAAGATCTTCGGCCTGTTCCCACGCAAGGGGACGATTGCGCCCGGGTCAGACGCCGACATCGTGGTTTTCGATCCGCACAAGGAGACGACCCTTTCGGCCAAGACGCACCACATGCGCGTCGACTACAACCCGTACGAAGGGCGGCGCGTCACGGGCGTGACGGAGACGGTCGTCTCGCGCGGTCGGGTCGTCATCGATAACGCGCGCTTTGTGGGTCGGGCGGGCGGCGGGTCGTTCCTGCGGCGGAGCACGCGATGAAACCGGGATCCGGGATCCAGGATGCAGGCACCGGCGGCGTGCTCACCGGTGACGAGATCGTCGCGCTCTCGAAGCAGCACACGATCTCCGAGTGGGCGGTGCAGGGGGCGGTCGAACCGATTCCCGTCGCCCGCGCCAAGGGCATCTATTTCTGGACGCCCGAAGGGAAGCGGTTCATCGACTTCAACAGCCAGCTGATGTGCGTGAACATCGGCCATGGCGACACGCGCGTGATCCAGGCCATTCAGCGGCAGGCCGAGGCGCTCTGCTACGTCACCCCCGGGGGCATGACGACCGAATCGCGCGCGCGATTGGGCGCCACGCTCGCGCGGATTGCACCCGGCGACATCGATGTGTTCTTCTTCACCAACGGCGGCGCCGAGGCCAACGAGAACGCCATCAAGATCGCGCGCGCCTACACGGGCCGCCACAAAATCCTGGCGCGCTACCGCTCGTACCATGGCGCCACCGCCGCTGCGATGGCGGCCACGGGTGAGCCGCGGCGCTGGAGCCAGCCGCCGCTCCCGGGCTTCGTGCACGTCACCGACTGGTATCACGGGGTGCAGCGCGCGCCCGATTCCGCCGACGAGGCGCTCCGCCATCTGGAAGAAGTCGTCCAGCTCGAAGGACCGCAGACGATTGCCGCCATGCTGCTCGAGCCGGTCACCGGAACCAACGGCGTGCTCGTGCCGCCCGACGGCTACATGCAGGGCGTGCGGGCGCTGTGCGACCGCCACGGCATCCTGCTGATTGCGGACGAAGTGATGAGCGGGTTCGGCCGCACCGGCAGGTGGTTCGCCATCGAGCACTGGGGCGTGGTGCCCGATCTGATGACGATGGCGAAAGGGCTGACGAGCGCGTACGTGCCGCTCGGCGCCGTCGGGATGCGACAGCGCGTTGCCGATGCGTTCCGCGAGAAGGCGTTTCCGAGCGGCCTCACCTACAGCAGCCACCCTGTGGCATGCGCCGCGGCACTCGCGACGCTCGCCGTGTACGAGGAGGACGATCTCATCGACCGGGCGCGCGAGCGGGGCCTGCTGGTGGCGTCGCTCATGCAGGAACTGGCCGCGCGCCATCCGTCGGTAGGGGCCGTCCGCTCGATCGGCCTGTTCGGCGTGATCGAGCTGGTGCGCAACCGGAAGACGATGGAGCCGATGGCGCCTTTCAACGGGACGTCGCCGGAGATGGCGGCCCTCGGACGATTCTTCCGGCAGGAGGGGCTCTTCACGTTCGTTCGGTGGAATTACTTTTTTACTAATCCGCCACTGTGCATCACGGAAGCTGAACTGCGCGAGGCCTTTGCGATCATCGATCGCGGGCTCGCCATCACCGATCAGGCGGTGCAGAAATGAAGCTGATCTCGATCGTCGCACTGGTCATGTCCACGGCAGCCTTGGCGCAGAGCGGCGCGGGCTGGTCGCCGCACGGGTCGATGCCGTTCGAGCGGTCGGAAACGGCGGCCGTGGAGCTGAACGGCAAGATCTACGTCATCTCCGGGAACTCGCGCGGCAACGAGGCCAATTCGCTCGTGCAGGAATTCGACCCGGCAGCTGGCACCTGGCGGGACCGGGCCCTCATGCCATCGGTCGCCTCGCACGCCGGGGCCGCCGCGCTCGACGGCAAGATCTACGTCGTCGGAGGATTCGTGGCGAACGTACACGTCGGCGCCGTGAATCGCGTCTTCGAGTACGACCCTGCCGCGGATCGCTGGCGTGCCCTCGCCCCACTGAGCGCGCCGCGGGGCGCGCCGGGCGTCGTCGCGCTGAACGGCCGCCTCCATGCTATCGGCGGGCGCGATCCCGACCGCAAGACCGTAGCGACGCACGAAGTGTACGACCCGGCGGCCAACAGCTGGCGCGTGGCCGCGCCGCTTCCCCTGGCTCGCGATCATCTGGGGATCGCCGTTGTGGGTGGACGCATCCATGTCTTCGGTGGACGGACGGAAGCGACGGTGGACAACACGGCCCGCCACGACGTCTACGATCCGGCGACCGATCGCTGGAGCACGGCGGCGCCGCTGCCGACCGCTCGGAGCGCCGGCGCGACGGTCGTCGTGAACGGACGCATCGTGTACACGGGCGGGGAATGCCGCGACGCGAAGGCGAGCATGACCTTTACCGAAGTCGAAGCGTACGATCCCGGCGCCGATCGCTGGACATCGCTCGCGCCGCTCAAGCCCGGCCGCCACGCCGCCGCCGCCGCCACCGTTGGCGATCGCGCGTATCTATTTGGTGGGAATTCGGGCTGCGGCGGGAACGGACCCTCCCGGGACGTACTCAACTTCCGCCTCCCCTGACAGCGGGTAAGATCCGGGAGGTGAAGACGGCAACGCTTCTCCGCACGGTGGCCGTGGCGGCACAGCTGCTTCCGGCGGCGACCGCTACCGCGCAGGACGAATTCGAGCTGGGCGTGCAGCTCGCCTCCGCGCAGTCGGGGCAGTTTGATGCCGCCGACACGGGGATTGGCGGGCGGATCGGGTGGCAGCCGATTCCGCTCGTGGGCCTCGAAGCCGAGCTGAACGTGTATCCGCGTGGGTTCCCCGACGGCCGGCCCTTCAGCCGCACGCGCGTCGAGGGCCTGTTCGGCGCCACGGCGGGTGTGACGCTCGGCCGCGTCCGGCCATTCGCGCGCCTGCGTCCTGGGTTCGTCGACGTGCAGGAGGCACCCGATCCGTTCCCGTGCATCCTGATTTACCCGCCGCCCCTGGCGTGCGCCCTGGCCGCGGGGCGCACGCTGTTCGCGCTCGATGCGGGCGGGGGCGTGGCGGTGGCTCTCACGCCGCGGACGTTCGTGCGCGTGGATGTCGGCGACCGCCTCGTGCGGTATCCCGGACCGGTACTCGAAACAGATCCGCGGCGGATTCACAGGGACGCGTTCTTCGGTCATGACTTCAGGTTCGCCACCGGTGTGGGCCTGCGATTCTGAGACGCGGCGCCCGGCTGCGTCTTGCGTGGAGGAGATGATGCGGCGTTTCGCGACAGTCCTCGTCCTGTGCACCCTCATGGGCAGTACGGCGTGGGCGCAGCAAGCCGACACGATTCTCGTCAATGGCAAGGTGCTCGCCGTCGACGCGGCATTCTCCACCCACGAGGCGCTGGCGATACGCGGTGGACGAATCCTCGCCGTCGGCCGCAGCGCCGAGATCGCGAAGCTGGCCGGGCCGTCGACGCGGCGCATCGATCTCGGCGGCCGCACGGTGATTCCGGGCCTCATCGACTCGCACATGCATGCTACGCGGGCAGCGCTGAGCTTCAGCACCGAGGTGAACTGGATCGGCGCGCGGTCGCTCGCTGACGCGCTCGAGCGCGTGCGCGGGGCGGCTCGAGCCGCGAAGCCCGGCTCCTGGCTGATCGTCGTCACGCCGCCGGCGACGCTTGAGGCGTTTCCGGAACGGCGACGGCCGACGCAGGCGGAGCTCGTGGCAGTGGCGCCGAACAATCCGGTGTACGTCCAGCTCGCCTACGGCTGGGGGATGCTCACGCCGCTGGGCTTCAAGGCGCTCAACATCACGAGCGACGCCGATGTGCCGCGGCAGAATCGACTCGAGCGCGACGCGGCCGGCAATCTGACTGGCGTCATTACTGGTAACCTCGTGGAGTTCTTCGAGCGCCTGCCGAAGCCGACGTTCGACCAGCAGGTCGACGGAACGCGCGCGTTCTTCCGCGAGCTCAATCGCCTCGGGCTCACCGGGGTCGTCGATCCCGGCGGCAACAACGTCACGCCGCGCGAGTACCAGGCGCTCTTCAAGGTGTGGCGGGACGGCGGCCTGACCGTCCGCGTCGCCTACAGCCTCTGCGGCATGACCGACGGCAGGGAGTTCGAGGAGTACCAGAACTATCTCGCCATGATGCCGCAGGGCTTCGGCGACCACATGCTCCGCTTCAACGGCATCGGCGAGCGGATCACCTGGGCGATGAACGGCATCGACGGGAAGCCCTCGGAGGAGGACAAGGCCAAGTACTACGAGATCGTCCGCTGGGCGGCCTCGCGCGGGCTCACGGTCACGATGCACTGGAACGGCGAGGGGAACGTCGACGAGTTGCTCGGCATCTTCGAACGGGTCAACGCGGAGTTTCCGATCGCGCCGCTCCGATGGACGATCGCCCACCTCAACGACGGGTCGGCGCGGACGTTTCAGCGGATGAAGGCGCTGGGTCTCGGCTGGACGGTGCAGGACGCGATGTACAACAACGGCGACGAGGTGATGAAGCGCTCCGGAGCTGCGGCCGCTCGCCGCATGCCGGCGGTCGTGACCGCGTCGAAGATCGGCGTCCCAATCGGTGCGGGGACCGACGCCCACCGCGTGTCGACGTACAACCCGTTCACCGTGCTGCAGTGGTTGCTGGACGGCCGTACCGCGTCGGGCACGGCGACACGTGGGCCCGAAGAGGCACCGACCCGCGCCGACGCGCTGCGCTACTACACGATCGGCAGCGCCTGGGTGTCGTTCGACGAGGACACGCGCGGATCGCTCGAGGTGGGCAAGTGGGCCGACCTCGCGGTGTTGTCGAGCGACTACATGACGGCACCGCTCAATCAAATCGGGCAGATCGAGTCCGTGCTGACGATGGTCGGCGGGCGAGTCGTGTACGCCGCCGGGCCCTACTCATCAAGGACCAGCGATTAGCGGTTAATGATCAGTGTTCGTGATTCGTGACAAATCCTGTTTAGCGTTACTATGTGACGCGACTGTTCCCCCCTCTCGAAAGGACAGCGATGGCCAAGCGCAAACCGAATCCTGCGTTCATGAAAGCGATGACGCCGAGTCCCGCCCTCGCCGAGGTCGTCGGCACGAAGCCGATTCCTCGGACGGAGGTGACCAAGCGGCTCTGGGCGTACATCAAGAAGCACAAGCTGCAGGATGCCAAGAACCGACGCATGATCAAGTCCGACGCGGCGCTGAAGCCGGTCTTCGGCGGCAAGTCGACCGTGAACATGTTCGAGATGACGAAGCTGGTCAGCAAGCACCTGAGGTAGGTTCCCTGGGGGCGCGCCTCAGTGGCGCGCCGGCCCCCTATGCAGTTCTCCGCTCTTCTTGCCGCAGTAATCGCGCTGTCGCTCGTGTGGGGTGGCGGGGCGATCGACGCGCAGTCGCGAACCATCGACGACTTCTTCCGTACGTTCGCGGCCGAGTGGGTCCGCGGCAATCCCAATCAGGCGGTCTCGACGCGCTATCTGAGCGGCCCCGAACAGGAGCTGCTCGAGCGAGAGCTGACGCCCGTCACGGGCGAGTGGCAGCGCGGGCGCATCCGCCTTGCCAGGCGGGGCCTCGCCGAGCTGCGCGGCTTCGATCGCGTCGGGCTCACGCCGGTTCAGCGGGACACCGCGGAGCTCCTCGAGTGGCAGCTCGACACGATCGGGCGCGGCGAGCCGTTTCTCGACTATGACTTTCCGCTCGAGCAGTTTGGCGGCGTCAACGTCTCGCTCGTCACCGCGCTGACTGTGTCGCACTCTGTGCGCTCCGCTCGCGATGCCGAGAACTACGCGGCCCGCCTGGCACAGGTCGGCGCGCGGATGGTCGAAGCGGTGGGCGAGGCGCGCCGGCTCGATGCGGCGGGAGTGCTGCCGCCGCGGTTCATCGCGCGCGCGACCATCGCGCAAATGCAGCAATTCATGGCGCCGGCGCCCGCGCAGAACGCGTTCGTGACGACGCTCGACGAGCGGCTCTCGGGCGTGGAGGAGGTCTCGGCCGAGCGGCGTGCATCGTTCGTCGCTGAAGCGGCCCGCCTCGTCGAGACACAGGTCTACCCGGCGTGGCGGACGGCGATCGTGTTCCTGACGGACCAGATGGGGCGCGCGACAGACGCCGCCGGCCTGTGGCGGTTCCCGCGCGGCGCCGAGACGTACGCGCACCACCTGCGGCGCCACACGACGACGGAGCTGACCGCCGACGAGATCCACGAGATCGGGCTGCGCGAGGTCGCGCGCATCGAAGGCGAGATGGAGGCGATCCTGCGACGGCTTGGCCGCACCGAAGGGTCGCTGAACGCCCGCATCGATCAGCTTCGGAAGGACCAGGGATACACGGTCGACGACAAGGGGCGCGCGGCGGTGATGGCAGAGGTCGACCGGATCATGCGCGACGCCGAACGCCGCGCGGCGCTGCTCTTCGACCGCCAGCCGCGCGCGCCGGTCATCGCGCAGCCGTACCCGCGGTTTCGGGAGGCGACCGCCGCGGCGAGCTACAGCGTTTCGCCGATCGACGGCTCGCGCCCTGGCATCTTCCAGATCCCGCTGCGCCCCGAGCGGATGACGAGGTTCGGCCTGCGCACGCTGGTGTACCACGAGACCGTGCCCGGCCATCACTTCCAGGTGGCGCTCGACCTGGAGAACGCCGGCCAGCCGCTCTTCCGGCGCGTGCGCCTCTTCGGCGGCATCACCGCCCTGACCGAGGGATGGGCGCTCTATGCCGAGCGGCTCGCCGCGGAATCGGGCTGGTACGAGAACGATCTCGAGGGACAGCTCGGCTACCTGGAGGCGCAGCTCTTTCGCGCGCGTCGCCTCGCCGTCGACACCGGCTTGCATGCCAAGCGGTGGACGCGCGAACAGGCGATTGCGTACGGCATCGAACCGAGCGAGGTCGACCGCTACGTCGTTAATCCCGGGCAGGCGTGCGCGTACATGATCGGGCAGCTCCGGCTCCTCGAACTGCGCGAGAGGGCGCGGCGCGCGCTCGGCGATCGCTTCTCGCTGCAGGAGTTTCACAACGCCGTCCTCGCCGCCGGCACGTTGCCGCTCGACATGCTCGAGCGGGAGATTGACGCGTACATTCAAGGCTCGCGTCGGCGCGCGGTATACTCCGACAGAATCGGCGATCTCCAGGAGACCTATGCGCACCATTACCCGACGAGACCTGTTGAAAACCGCTGGCGTCCTTGGCGGTAGCGCCGCCCTTACCGATCTGTTTCCGTCGTCGATCGCGTACGCGCTCCTGCAGCAACCGCCGCAGGATCCCGTGGCCGCGGCCGCCGCTGCGCGAAAGGAGATGGCTGCGGCGCCAATCGACGCGACCAAGCTGACCGACACATTGACGATGTTCTCGGGTCCGGGCGGAAACGTGGCGGTGCTGAACGGCCCCGATGGCAAGGTCGTCGTCGACACGTTCATCGTGGGCGCCTTCGCCGGACTCAAGCAGCGCCTCGACGCGATGGGAAACGCGCCGATCCTGTTCGCCATCGACACGCACTGGCACTTCGACCACGCCGACAACAACGAAAGCTTTCAGAAGGCCGGCGCGACGATTGTGGCCCACGCGAATACGACGAAGCGCCTATCGGAGACGCACGATCTGCTGGGCATGCGCTTCACCCCCGCTCCGAAAGACGCGCTGCCCACCGAGACCTTCACGCAGAGCCACACGCTCAAGGCGAACGGCGAGCAGGTCAACCTGGCGTACGTGCCGCCGGCGCACACCGACACGGACATCACGATTCACTTCATTCGCGGCAACGTGCTGCACATGGGCGACCTGTTCTTCAACGGCATGTATCCCTTCATCGACGCGAGCACGGGCGGCAACGTCAACGGGATGATTGCCGCCGCCGACCGCGCGCTGAAGCTCGTCAACGCGACCACGCGGATCGTCCCCGGTCACGGACCGCTGGGCGATCGAGGGGCGCTTGCCAAGTACCGTGACGTGCTGGTGACGGTCCGCGACCGAGTCACCAAGCTGAAGAAGGCGGGGCAGACCGAGAAGGAAGTGGTGGCCGCCAAGCCGACGGCCGATCTCGACGCGGTATGGGGCAAGGGCTTCATGATGCCGGACGTTTTCGTCGGCATCGTCTACAACACCCTCTAAACGGCGCGTGAGGCGGGCCGGATCAGGCCCGCCTCTTGTTCATTTGATCTTCCGGAAGCGCACCGGGCCGTCGAATCGCGGTAGCTTCACGATGTGGAACGGCGACGTCAGCGCCTGCGTCACGATGCCATCCGCGGCAGGCACGCGCTCGACATACTCGATGATGAGCGTCGATTCTTCACGGCGATGACCGGTGATGTCGACCCGGAATCCCCCAGTGTGGCGCGTTCCGAGAAACACGGCTGCGACCAGCTCCCGCGAGAAATCCACGGATGGTGCCGGCTGGACACCCGCATGAGACTTCCACAAGGCGTCCCATTCGGCCTGCGACCGCACGACGACCTCCCTGGTGTCGTCGATCCCACTGTTGGGCCCCTGGGCTACGCTGGTGACGGGAGTCGCGCCCTGGGCGCCGGCCACGACGAGAATCGCGAACAGCATCATCATCCTCTCAGTGTACAAGGCGGTCGGATGTCCCCCGAGGTGGACAATACCGCACACCGGGCGGTACACTTTTGCCCGTCCGCGCCACCGGGAGTACCGGGACAATGCCATTTGTGATTCATGATGTGCGATTCGTGATTCGCGAGTGGTCTCACATCACAAATCATGAATCACAAATCGAAAATGGGTCCGAGCGAGCCCGGGTGGGAGAGGAGACGGCGTGACTCCTTCGTATGACGTGGTGCTGGTCGGCGGCGGCGGCGCGGGACTCCGGGCGGCGATCGCCATAGCGGAAACCAACCCCCGACTCACGATTGCGCTGGTTTCGAAGGTGTACCCGATGCGGAGCCACACCGTCTCCGCCGAGGGGGGCGCCGCCGGCGTGATTGCGTCCGACGACAGCATCGCCGACCACATCTACGACACCATCTCCGGCGGCGACTGGCTGTGCGACCAGGACGCCGTGGAGGCCTTCGTGCACGAAGCGCCGGAGGAGCTGCTGCGGCTCGAGCACTGGGGATGCCCGTGGAGCCGTGAGCCCGACGGTCGCGTCGCCGTCCGGCCCTTCGGCGGCATGAAGAAGATGCGCACGTGGTTTGCCGCCGACAAGACCGGCTTCCACATGCTCCACACGCTGTTTCAGACCTCGCTCAAGTACGGCGGCGTCACGCGCTACGACGAATGGTTCGTCACACGGCTGCTCGTTGACGACGGCCGTGTGCAGGGTGTGGTGGCGATCGATCTCAAGTCGGGGCGGATCGAGGCGATCACCGCCAAAGCCGTGATCCTGTGCACGGGCGGCTGCGGCAAGGTGTTTCCCTTCACGACGAACGCGGCGATCAAGACGGGCGATGGCATGGCGATCGCGTACCGGGCCGGAGCGCCGCTCAAGGACATGGAGTTCGTCCAGTACCATCCGACGGGGCTGCCGCTGACGGGCATTCTCATCACCGAGGCCGCGCGCGCGGAGGGCGGGTACCTGGTCAACAAGGACGGCTACCGCTATCTGCAGGACTACAACCTCGGCACGCCGCAGCCGCATCCGGTGCTCCGGACCATGGAGCTCGGGCCGCGTGACCGGCTGTCGCAGGCGTTCGTCAAGGAGCTGGAGAAGGGACGGACGATCGAGACGCCGTACGGCCACGTGGTGCACCTCGACCTGCGGCATCTCGGCGAGAAGAAGATCAACGCGAAGATCCCCTTCGTGCGCGAGCTCTGCACGAAGTACCAGAATCTCGATCCGGTTCGCGATCTGATCCCGGTGCGCCCGGTCATCCATTACATGATGGGCGGCGTGCACACCGACATCAACGGCGCGACGCCGATCGCGGGGCTCTATGCCGCCGGCGAAACGGCGTGTGTGAGCATCAACGGCGCCAACCGGCTCGGGTCGAACTCGCTGACCGAGTGTCTGGTGTTCGGCGCCCGCGCCGGCGTGGCAGCGGCCGAGTACGCGTCCCGCGCGGCCGACATCCATCCGCGCGTGCTCGGGCAGAAGACCGACGAGCATCGGCGGCTCGAGCAGGAGCTGTTCAGCCGCAAGGGGCGCGAGCGCATCGCCACGCTCCGTGATGAAATGCAGAAGACGATGGAGGCGAGCGCCGGCATCTACAGGGACGCGTCGTCGATCCGTTCGGGCATTGGCGAGCTGCAGCGGCTGCAGGAGCGCTATACCGATCTCGTGATCGAGGACCGCAGTCGCACGTTCAACACCGAACGCGTCGCGGCGCTGGAGCTGTCGTTCCTGCTGGACATCGCGCAGACGATGCTTGCCGCGGCGCTGGCGCGCGAGGAATCGCGCGGCGCCCATCAGCGCACTGACTTTCCGAAACGGGACGATCAGCGGTTCCTCGCGCACGCGCTCGTGTCGCGCAACGCCGATGGGTCGTGCCGCCTGGAGCAACAGCCTGTGACCATCACCCGCTGGCCCCCCGCCGAGCGGGTCTACGGGGAGGCCGCACCGCATGTCAAACCGGATAACGCTGCAGATCGCCCGCTATCGCCCGGAGCAGGAGTCTGAGCAGACGTTCGACGAATACGAGGTCCCCTACAGCAAGGAAACGGCGATCCTCGACGGCCTCAACTACGTAAAAGACGCGCTCGACGGCACGCTGGCCTACCGCTGGTCGTGCCGCATGGGGATCTGCGGCAGCTGTGGCATGACGGTCAACGGCGAGCCGAAGTTGACGTGCGCGACGTTCCTCGCCGACTACGCGCCAGGGCCCGTTCGGGTCGAGCCGCTGCGCAACTTTCCGGTCATCCGCGATCTCGTCGTCGACATCGGCGATTTCATGCAGAAGCTGGTGCGGGTCAAGCCGTGGCTTGTGCGCGCCGCGGAGAAGCCGGTCTCCGAAGGTGAGTATCGCCAGACACCCGAGCAGCTCGAGGACTACAAGCAGTACAGCATGTGCATCAACTGCATGCTGTGCTACGCGGCGTGTCCGGTCTACGGGCTCGATCCGCACTTCATCGGCCCGGCGGCCATTGCGCTGGCGCAGCGCTACAACCTCGACAACCGCGACGAGGGATCGACCGAGCGGATGCGCGTGCTGTCGGAGCACGAGGGGATCTGGGCGTGCACGTTCGTCGGCGAGTGCACGAAGGTCTGTCCGAAGCACGTCGACCCGGCGGGCGCGATCCAGCGCTACAAGCTGACGGCAGCCATCGACTCGATGAAGTCGTTCTTTGCGCCGAGGGGAGCGTAGTGCATTCGGCAAGGGAGAGCCATGAACGAGACTGAGAGTTCTACGCCCTATCATCCGCGGTGGCTCCGGCCGCGCATGTCGACCTACTGGTGGCTGGAGAAGCCGGCGTATCTCACGTTCATGCTGCGCGAGGGGAGCTGCGTGTTCGTCGGCTGGTTCGCGGTGTACCTGCTGCTGCTGCTCGATGCGCTGCTCGAGGGTCCGCTGGCGTACGAGCTGTTCCTCGCCTGGTCGGCCACGCCGTGGGTGCTCTTGCTCAACATCGTGACGCTCGCATTCGTCGTCTTTCATGCGATCACGTTTTTCCAGGCGGCGCCGCAGGCGATGGTCGTCCGGATCGGGCGCATGCGCGTATCGCCGCAGGCAGTGCTCCTCGGGCACTATGCGGGCTGGGTGGTCGTTTCGGCGATCGTCGCGTTCGTGCTGCTGGGGGCGCGATGACACGGCATCCTGAACCGCTGCTGTGGATGCTCTTCAGCGCCGGTGGTGTCGTGTCGGGCATGCTGATGCCGGTGCTGGTGCTGTTGTTCGGGCTCGCCTTCCCGTTCGGCTGGGTCAACCCGCCGACCTACGACGCCCTCCGCGCGCTCGTGGCACACCCGATCGCCGCGCTCGTGCTGTTCGCGCTCTGCGCGCTCTCGCTCTTCCACTGGGCGCACCGCTTCCGCCACACGCTCTACGACGCGTTTCAGATCAAGCATCTCGGCGGGGTCATTCCGGTCGTCTGCTACGGCACGGCGGTCGTGGGATCGGCCGTTGCGGCGTACCTGCTCTGGCAGTTGTCCTAGAGAGTTGATCAGGTAAGGGATCGACGCGGCGATCGAGGTGTGATCTGATGGGCGCATGCCTACACCTCTTCGTTGGTCGGTGCCGACCGAGCTCAGTGCCGCGGAAGCCACGCTCGCG
>Ga0187893_10008761_pt1 | contig 15823 bp, 15 predicted proteins | sample MA1701074metaG_FD_139574 | JGI IMG/M metagenome (GOLD analysis project Ga0187893, IMG submission 139574) | White microbial mat communities from a basaltic lava cave in the Kipuka Kanohina Cave System on the Island of Hawaii, USA - MA170107-4 metaG ... | reverse complement strand
TTGGTGGGCCGTCAAGGACTCGAACCTTGGACCCGCTGATTAAGAGTCAGCTGCTCTACCAACTGAGCTAACGGCCCGCGTCTACGAGCGGGAGCTACAACGACGGAACTGGTGCGCCCAAGAGGATTCGAACCTCTGACCTTTAGCTCCGGAGGCTAACGCTCTATCCAGCTGAGCTATGGGCGCCCGACCCTGCTTGCTCTCGGCTTTCAGGAGTGGGGTGACCGAAGGGAATCGAACCCTCAACCCCTGGAGCCACAGTCCAGTGCTCTAACCAATTGAGCTACGGTCACCGTCCCGGGACAACAGCCAAGTTGTGAGGGTACCGTATGTTTCTACGACGGTCAACGGCCGCTCAGGCGCCGGGCGTCCCCGCCGCGAGGGCCTCGCGCATCGCCCGCAGGCCCGCCTCGGCGCCCCGCAGCGGGGTCCGGAGCTGGGCCTGCGCCTTGGTGATCCGGAGCCCGCCGTCGAGCGGGCGACCGGCCTTCTGCCCGAGCTCCGCGGTGGTCGCGGGGGTGAGCCGCGAGCCGTCGAGGTCGAAGACGCGGCACACCAGGCGCGCGAAGGCCATCCGGTCGAGCACGTCGGCGCCGGCCAGGTGCCAGACGCCGCGGTGCTCGCGCTCGCAGCACTCGACGGTGGCGGTGGCCACGTCCTCGTTGTAGGAGGGGCTCGCGCGCTGATCGACCGCGGGGCGGAAACCCTGACCGCCGCGGCAGGCGCGGATGAGCTGGTAGGCGAAGTTCTTCTCCTGACGCTCGGGCCCGTAGACCACGCTCGTGCGGATCACCAGAGATCGCTCGAGCGCGCCCAGCACCGCCCGCTCGCCCTCCCACTTGCTCTGCCCGTACACGCCGAGCGGGCGAGGCGGCGCATCCTCGCCGTACGGGCCGCCGATGCCGTCGAAGATGTAGTCCGAGGAGTAGTACACGAAGCCGGCCCCGGCCCGGTCGGCGGCCTTGGCCGCGGCGAGCGGCGCGTGCAGGTTCGCGGCGAATGCCTCGTCCGGGTGGTCCTCGCAGTAGTCCACGTGGCTCAGCGCGGCGGGACAGAAGACCCAGTCGGGCCGCGTGTCGCCGATCAGGCGCTCCACCGCGCCCGCATCGGTGAAATCGAGGGCCGCGAGTCCGGGATATGCATGGTGCGCCCACGTGCCGACCGCGCGATGACCGCGCGCGGCGAGCGCGCGCACGAGCGCGGCTCCGACCTGCCCCGAGGCGCCGATCACCAGCGCGCGCATGCCGTGATCACCATGACGTTTGGACGATACCGGACCGTCCCGCCGACGGCAACCCGTCGCGCTTGCCCGCCGCGTCGGCGCAGGTCTACACTCCCCTCGCCATGTCACGCCTGCTTCCGCTGCTCGCCGCGACCGCGCTCTCCCTCGCCGGCTGCGCGGGCGGTGTCGTCGCGCATGCGGTACCGGTCACCACCCCGCGGCCCGCGGTGCTGAGCGCCGAGCTCTACCGGCCCGGGGGCCCTGGGCCGTTTCCCGCGGTCATCCTGCTCCACGGCTGCAGCGGGCCGGCGGCCAACGGCACCGCCTGGGCACACTGGCTGCAGGCCGAAGGCTACGCCGCGCTCACGCTCGACAGCTTCGCGGGCCGGCAGCTCACGCGGCTCTGCGCCGACTCCTCCGGGCTCACTGGCGCGGCCCGGTCGGGGGACGTGTTCGCGGCCGCGGCCACGCTGGCCAAGCTGCCGTTCATCGACGGGGAGCGGATCGGGGCCATGGGCTTCTCTCACGGCGGGTGGACCGTGCTCTGGGCCTCGCGCTACCAGTCCCGCCACGAGGACGTGAAGCTCCGTGCGCTCGTCGCCTTCTATCCGAGCTGCGGCGACGTGCCATCGCTCACCACCACCGCGCCGCTGCTGATGCTGCTGGGTGGGCTCGACGACTGGACCCCCGCCGAGCCGTGCCGCGCGCTCGCCGAGGGCGCGCGCCGGCGGGGCCGCGTCGTGGTCGACGTCACCTACCCGGACGCGCGGCACGCCTTCGATGGCAGCCACATCGCCCGCCGGACGTACATCGCCGACGCGCGGCGCGGCCGGGGCGCCACCATCGAGTACAATCCGGCCGCGCATGCCGATTCGGAGAAGCGGCTCCGGCAATTCCTCCATCAGTACCTGAGATCGTGACCACGACCAACAGATGAGCACCTCGCACGGCCCGGCGCTCCCACCGGGCCTGCTCACGCAGCTCTCCCAGGTGAGCCTCCCGTCACTCCTCGGCCGCGGCCTGCCGCTCGTCACCTGGAGCGCGGACGGATCGCTGCACCCGATGCTCTGCAGCTATCTCGAGCTCCTCGCGGTCGACGCGCGGACGATCCGGCTGGCCATCGGCGCGCAGAGCCGCAGCGCGCGCAACCTGGAGGAGCGGGCCGTCGGCACGCTGCTCATGATCGAGCCCGAGGGCACCATATACATCAAGTGCCGCGCGACGGGCTCGCCCCTCCGCCTGGGGAGGCTGGCGCGGTTCAGTCTCACGGTCGAGGACGTGCTGGAGGACTCGCCCGAGGCGGCCGAAGGCCACGTGAGGATCGTCAGCGGGATCACCTATGGCCCGCCGCCGTCGCTCGACGACGCGTGGGCCATGGCGGTACTGGCCGCGCTGAGGGCGGACTAGACCTCGAGCAGGTCGCGGCCCACCACCAGCGGCCCGGCGTAGTGGCTCCGCGCCGCCGTCTCCAGCTCGCGCGGCTCGGAGCCCGGCATCAGGTGCGTGACGGCCAGCTTCCTGACGCGCGCCCCCGCGGCCACACGGCCCAGATCCTCGGGCTGCGTGTGGTAGGAGGCCAGATCGCGGACCTTCTCCTCGAGGGTCGGCCAGCCGCAGCCCGGATACCACGAGGTCTTGGCCATCTCGCAGCACTCGTGGATCAGGCAGTCCACCCCCTGACTCCAGCGCATCAGGTTCTCGCAGGGCCGCGTGTCGCCGGAGATCACCACGCTGCGGCCGCCGCCATCGAAGCGGTAGCCGAAGGCGGGCTTCACCGGGTCGTGCTCGACCAGGAAGGCACTCACCGTGACGCCGCCCGCTTGCATGATGCGCCCCTCCTCGATCTCGGTCACCGCCACCACGGGCGGCCGGCGGTCGATCATGTGCGCCCGGCGCACCTCGATGTCCCAATGCAGATAGTCGAGCAGCTTGTCCACCTGCCGCCGCGTGCCGGCCGGGCCCCAGACCTCGAGCGGTGCGTTCTGCCCCACGACCCAGCGCGTGATCAGCAGATGGCCGAGATCGATCACGTGGTCGGAGTGGTGATGGGTGATGAAGAGGCGCGGCCAGTCGTAGGGTCGGACCCCGGCCTGGACCATCTGGACGCCGACCCCCGAGCCCGCGTCCACCAGGAATCGCTCCTCGCCCAGCGAGAGCAGGGTGGACGGCCCGCGCCGCTTGGGATTGGGCGGCGGCGAGCCGGTGCCGAGGAGAACGGCCTGCATGTCAGCGCCCCGCCGCGGGCAGGCTACCGGCCGGCTCGAACTCGGGCAGCACCCGCTCGATCCGACGGCCGCCCGAGAGGAAGAACCGCGCCACCTGCTCCTGGGCCGCGCGCCCGATAGCGTGCACTTCGGGGAAACCGATCCAGGCGAGGAAGCCGTGCGGGTTCTTGAAGCGGTCGGAGAGCCCGGAGACCAGATCGTGCCGGTACAGGGAGGAGTCGGGCTGGAGCTGGCCCGCGCGCAGCAGCGCGGCCGTGGTGGGGTTGGGCACCGTGAGGTCACCCACCGCCCATTGATAGAGCACGGCCTTCGCGCCGACGCCCGGTAGCGGCACCTGCTTGAGATAGGGGGCGAAGGCGACGGGGTTGGCGCTCTGGCTCAGCCACTCGGCACGATCGAAATAGGCCTGGATATCGAGCGCGCCCGCGGCGGGCGCCCGCACCGGCGCCTCGCCCGGCAACGGGATGGACTCCGCGAAGTCGCTCTCGCCATTCAGCAGCGGCGGCCGGCGCTGCTTGAGCTGCTCCAGCACCAGACCGCGGAAGACCGGCGACTGCCGCGCGATCTCCACGATGGGGCCGCCGGCCACGTTGAGCACGCCGACCCGGACCAGCGGGTCCACCGCCATCAGCAGCGTGCCGTAGATGCCACCGAAGGACTGCCCGAAGTAGTGGATGCGCTCGCGATCCAGGTCGACGCGACCGTCGCCGTCGACGTCCACGCCCCGGCGCACCGCGCGCACGAGCTGCATCAGGTCCGCGGTGGTCTGGCGCAGCCCATCGCGGCTGCCGATCAGCACCAGGGGAGAGCCCGGCCGTGTCCCGACACCCTCCGTCGACCGGATTCGGGCGTCCCCGTCGAGGTCCACGCCCCGGCCCCCCGCAGGCAGCGTGACGGGCTCCCGGCCCGTGCGCGCCACGGTCAAGGTGCCCGCAGGGCCGCCGCCGTGGCCTACCACGTTCATCGCGATCGTGGCGAAGCCGAAGCGCGCCAGGGTGCCGGCCACCGTCATCGGGACCAGATGCCGGTCGTTGCCGAAGCCGTGGCCGAAGATCGCCACCGGCCAGCCAGCAGGGGGCGTGTTGCCGGCGGGGAGGAACACGGTGACGTCCACCTCCTCGCCGCCCTGCGGCCGCGGCGCCTCGGCCCGCGTGGCGGTGGCCGGGATGCGGCGGTCGTCGGTCAGGAACGACTTGCTGCTGAAGCGTCCGAAGCCGATCGTGCGGACGTCGGTGGGCGAGACCAGGACCAGCGGGAGCTTCACCGCCTCGTCGAGCGGCCCGGCCGGGTGGGTCGAGCCATGCCGGCGCAGGTCCAGGCCATCGAGCTCCACGCGCGCGTAGGCGGAGCGGGCACCGCCCGGGCCCAGGGCGAACCGCAGCTCCGGCACCGGGCCGGCCTCGATCGCGTCGCGCATCTGCTCGAGCCCCGCCGTCACGGACTGGGTGGTGAACACGGAGACGGCGGCGACATCGCGGCGCGCGATCCCGAGCGACCTGAGCCGCTGGAAGACCAGACTCTTTGCCGAGACCCCGTGAGCCGCTTCGGTCACGAGCGGCTCTCCGTCGGCCGGCGCGAGCGGCTGCCCGCCGTCGTCCAGGACCTTGCCGGTCAGCACCAGCGCGTAGCGCCGCGCCTGCAGCAGATAGCGCTCGGGTCGCGCGTACAGGGTATGGCTCTCGCCGTCCCAGACGAGCTGGGCGAGGCCGATCGGCGACGGGAGCGGCTCGGACCAGAGCGGCACGAGGAAGGCGCTGGTGCGCGTCAGGCTGTCCAGGCCGATCGGCCCGGAGAAGCGGATGGCGATGCGGGGATTGACGCTGAAGCCGTCCAGCTCGTTGAGCAGCCGCACCTCGTCGCAGCCCGCGGCGTCGGACGCGCAATCCGGCGGCGGCAGCGCCACGCGACGGCCGGTGGACTGGCGCGGATCGGGCGCGGTCAGCCGATCCGAGGGGAAGAGCGACAGCACCTGGGCCGCTCCCGCCGCCCGGGGCTCCCACCCGGCCGCCGCCCCAAGGACGAGCCCGAGCGAGAGGCAGCCGGCGAGGAGTCCGACGGCGGGGCGCACCGCCTCAGCGAGGCTGGGGCCCGGGCGGGCGCGGGGTCGGAGCGGGCACCGCCCGGCGCGTGCGAACCGGGCCGGCCTGGTAGGCGCCCACCGTCACCGCCACCTCGGTCTCCTTGCCATCCCGCATCAGCGAGATCTTGACGCTCTTGCCCACCGGCGTGCTGGAGATGATGCGTTGGAGGTCGCGCGGGCCTTCGACGGCCGCGCCGTCCACCGAGAGCACCACGTCGTTGGCCTTGATCCCTCCCTGATCGGCTGGCTGACCGGCCACCACCTGCCGGATCAGCACACCCTTGGCCTCCTTCAGCCCGAGCTTGGCGATGTCCTCGTCGGGCACCTCGGCGATCGACACCCCGAGCCAGCCCCACTCGACCTTGCCTTTCTCGGCCAGCTGGGGGAGCAGGGCCTTCACCAGGTTCACCGGGATCGCGAAGCCGATGGAGCCGTTGACGGCGGCCATGCTGTTGACCCCCACGACCTCGCCCGCCATGTTCACGAGAGGGCCGCCCGAGTTGCCGGGATTCACGGCGGCGTCGGTCTGGATGAACTCGAAGCCGGGAGCGGCCACCTGGATCGGAGCGCCCTTGCGGCTCACGATGCCGAAGGACACGGTCTGCTCGAGGCCGAACGGGTGACCCAGGGCCAGCACGAACTCGCCGACGCGCGTGCGATTCGAGTCGCCGAGCTGGGCGACCGGCACGCCCTTGGCTTCGATCTTCAGTAGCGCCACGTCCACCCGCTCGTCCAGACCGACCAGCCGCGCGTCGAAGCGCCGCCCGTCGCTGAGCCGTACCTGGATGCGCTCGGCGTCGCCCACGACGTGGGCGTTGGTCACCAGGTAGCCGTCTTCACGGATGATGAAGCCCGATCCGGAGCCGCGTCGCTCGTCCGGCGGCGTCGGCTGGCCGGGCTGCAGCTCCGGGCCTTCCGGCTGCGGCTCGGCCGCCCGCCGCACCCGCACCTGCACCAGGGATGGCTTCAGACGCTCCGACAGGCCATGCATGAAATCGTTCAGCCGCGCGATGTCCGGCGGCACGCTGGCCCCCTGGCTCTCCTGCCACAGCGGCTCCGCGGCCCGAGCCAGGGGCGCCGGCGCCTGGGTCATGACGAGGGATAGGACCAGCACGAGGGAGAGAGCCGGAAGACGCATCTGCAAGCCTCCTGGGATGTGCGCTGCTCGGGACGAACTCGATTATACCCCGTCCCGCTACCGTCTCACCTCGCGCAAGACGTGGCCCAGCTCGGGCAGGATCAGCTTCTCGAGCGCGAGCCGACAGGCGTTGGGCGAGCCCGGCAGCGAGAACAACGCGCGCCCCTGAACCACGCCGCCCTGCGCGCGCGAGAGCATGGCGGCGGCACCGACCTCCTCGTAGGAGAGCATGCGGAACAGCTCGCCGAAGCCGGTGAGGCGCTTGTCGAGCAGCGCCTCCACCGCCTCGAAGGTCGAGTCCCGCGAGGTCACGCCGGTGCCGCCGGTGAGGATGAAGGCCTCGATCGCGGGGTCGCCACAGCCGTTCCGGATCAGGGCCGCGACCTGCGCCGGCTCGTCGCGGACGATGGCCTGGCCGACCACCGTGTGGCCGGCCCCGATGAGCCGCTCGCGGATGAGGGCGCCGCTCGTGTCGGTCTCGGGGGTCTTCGAGTCCGAGATCGTCAGGACGAAGCAGCCGATGGCGCGCGGCGCGTTCGCCCTGTGCTCCCGGGGCACGCGGTCCGGCCGGCTCACTCGGTTTCCTCCAGATAGATCGAGCCGCCTTCGACGGTGGCGGTGTAGCGCGCGACGGCCTCGCCGGGCACCGTCATGCACGCGCCCGAACGCACGTCGAACTCCCAGCCGTGGAGCGGGCAGATCGCGATATCGCCCTCCACCCAGCCGTCGCTGAGGCTGCCGCCCTGATGCGGGCAGTCGTTGCCGATGGCCAGGATGTCGGCGCCGCACCGGAACAGGGCGACGGCCCGGCCGTCCACGCTCACCAGCACGCCCTTGCCGGGGGGCAGGTCCGACGCCTCCAGCACCTTCACGCGGGCCACCTATTTCGCCCCGTAGGCCTGGTCCAGCAGCTCGACGATGTGCAAGACCTCCACCCGCGCCCCCTTGGCCGCGAGACCCTGGGCGATCTGGATGATGCAGCCGGGATTGGCGGTGACTACCGCGTCGGCCCCGGTGGCCTGCACGTGGGCGATCTTCCGCTCCTGCAGCCGGGTGGCCATCTCCGGCTGGGTCAGGTTGTAGGTGCCGGCCGAGCCGCAGCACCAGTCGGCCTCCGGGAGCTCGACCACGCGAAGCCCGGGGATCTGCGCGAGCAGCGCGCGCGGCTGGGCGCGGATCTTCTGGCCGTGCACGACGTGACAGGGGTCGTGATAGGTGACCGTCCGGCGCACCGTGGTGAGCGGACCCCGGAGGGGCTGCTCGGCCAGGAACTCGGCGACGTCACGCACCCGCGCGGCGAACCGCGCCGCTCGCTCGCGCCAGGCGGGGTCGCCGGCGAGCAGCGTGCCGTACGCCTTCATGTGGGCGCCGCAGCCGGAGGTGTTGACGATGACCTGCTCCACGCCGGCCTGCTCGAAGGCCTCGATCGTCCGCCGGGCCAGCGCCAGCGCGGTGTCGTGCTCGCCCGCGTGGGCGTGCAGCGCGCCGCAGCAGGCCTGGACCCGCGGCGCCACCACCTCGGCGCCGTTCTTCGCCAGCACCCGCGCGGTGGCGCGGTTCTGCGGGCCGAAGACGACCTGCTGGATGCAGCCGGTGAGCAGGCCCACCCGGATGCGCCGCGGCCCGTCGGCCGGCGTCAGCTCGGGCAGCGGCGCGCGGTCGGCTGCCGGCGGCAGATCGGGCAAGAGCGGCTCCCAGTGACGCAGCGAGGCCGGCAGCAGCCGGAGCAGCCCGGACGCCCGCAGCGCGGCGCGCAGGCCGCTCGCCTGGTAGAAGCGGAGCCCGGCCGCGGCCAGCCGCAGCAGACGCGGATGCGGGAGCAGCAGCGAGAAATTCACCCAACGGAACAACCGTCTCAAAATCCCGCCGGGGCGCTGGCGCTCGATCTCCGCGCGCGCCGCCTCGATCAGCTGCCCGTACGGGACCCCGGATGGGCACGCCGTCTCGCAGGCGCGGCAGCCCAGACACAGATCCAGATGAGCCACCGTCGAATCCGTGAGCTGGATGCGGCCCTCGGCCAGCGACTTCACGAGCAGGATGCGGCCGCGGGGCGAGTCCATCTCCGTGCCCAGCAGGGAGAAGGTCGGGCAGTAGGCCAGGCAGAGTCCGCAGTGCACACACCGGTCGACGCCGTCGACAGGCAGGCCGTGGAGCATGAGCGGCGGCGCGGGCTTCGTCTCCGTCGTCGGGGCGTGCGCCATCTCGTTCAGATGTCGACCACGAAGCGACCGGGGTTCAGGATGCCGCGCGGATCGAGGCGCTCCTTGATGCCCTTCATGAGCCGCAGCGCGGGCCCCGCCGTGTCCCACACCGCCACCCGCTCCTTGACGGCCAGCGGCGCCCACTCGACCATCGCGTGGCCGCCCACGCCGTTGGCGAGCGCGCGCCACTCGGTGAGCGTGGCCACCACCGCGTTGGTGCCGGTGCCGCCCGCCAGAACCGCGGTGGCGATGCCCACGCCCGCGTGGGCGGTGAGCACGGCGGTGACCCCGTTTCGTTGGGCCGCGGCGGCGCCCGTCTCCATCAGGTCGGCCAGCTGGGTGGGCAGCACGCCCCACTTCATCACCGCCGCGACCTGCTCGTGGCCGGGTCGTCCGAGCCCGGCCACCGCGCGCCAGGCGTCGTCGCGCTCGGCGGCGTCGAGCACGGTGGTTGCGCCCGCGCCCAGGGGGCCGAGCACGCGCCCCAGCTCGCCCACCTCCCAGTCGACCTGCTCGGCGATACCGTCGAGGCCGACCAGGAGCGCGGCGCCCCCGCCGTGGCCGAGCCGGCGCAGGGCCTCTCCGTCCACCAGCTCGAGGGCCGAGGGGATCAGGTCGGAGCCGAGCACGGCGCGGGCGGCCAGCCCGGCGTCCTTCAGCCGCTCGAAGCGCACGATGACCAGCCGGTCAACGTCAGGCCGCGGCCGCAGCTTGAAGGTCGCCTCGACGAGGACACCGAGCGTGCCGAAGGAGCCGATGTAGAGCTTGGGGAGGTCGTAGCCGGCCACGTTCTTGACCACCTTGCCCCCGCCCCGCACGACACCGCCGTCGGCCCCGATCACGGTGAGCCCGATCACCAAGTCGCGGGCCGTGCCGTAGAGATGCCGCCGCGGCCCGGAGGCGTTGCTGGCGAGGATCCCCCCGACCGTCGCGCGATCGGCCGAGCCGGGATCGAGCGACAGCCACTGCCCGCGCTTGCCCAGCTCGGCCTGCAGGGAGTCGAATGTCAGCCCCGCCTCCACCGTGACCGTGAGATCCCCAGGCTCGTGCTCGAGGATCCGGTTGAGCCGCGCGAGACCGAGAACCAGGCCGATCCGGTTGGGGGGCGAGCCGATCGCCATCTTGGTGCCGCCGCCCCACGGCGTCACCGGCACGTCCGCCTCGCCCGCGAGCACCAGGGCGGCCGCGACCTCCTCCTTCGTGCCCGGGAAGGCGACCGCCTCCGGCGCGCGGCCCTCGACCGCGAAGGGTGAGCAGTCCACGCCGGTGAGAACATGGGACGCGCCGACGACACGGCGCAGCTTGTCCGGCAGGGCTGACGGCACGGGGTGCCTCCGGGGTCCCGCTAGAAGCGCTGCGCGAGCCCCTTCTCTTCGATCGGATGGGGACGGTAGGCCGGGCCGACCTCGACGCAGGCCTTGTTGCTCGGGAAGATCTTGCCGGGATTGCAGAGGCCCGTGGGGTTGAACGCTTCTTTCACTCGGTGCATGCACGCCAGATCGGCCGCCGAGAAGATGAACGGCATGTAGTCCGCCTTCTCGAGCCCGATGCCGTGCTCGCCCGAGATGGAGCCGCCCACCTCCGCGCACACCTTCAGGATCTCGGCCCCCGCCGCCACCACCCGCGCTTCTTCCCCGGGCTTGCGCGGATCGTAGAGGATATTCGGGTGGAGATTGCCGTCGCCGGCGTGGAAGACGTTGCCCACCCGCAGGCCGGCGGCCGCCGCGATCGCGTTCACGCGGCCGAGCACGTAGGGCAGCTTCGTGCGCGGGATCACCCCGTCCATCACCATGTAGGCGGGCGACACGCGACCGTAGGCGCCGAAAGCGGACTTGCGGCCCTTCCAGAGGAGCTGGCGCTCCGCTTCGTCACGCGCGGCGCGCACATCGCGGGCGCCGCAGTCGCGGCAGGCCGCCACCACGCGCTCGGCCTGCGCCTCCATGCCCGCCCGCAGGCCGTCCAGCTCGATCAGGAGCACGGCCGCCGCGTCGCGCGGATAGCCGCAGCCGAAGGCGTCTTCCACCGCTTCGATCGTGATCTGGTCGATCATCTCCATCGCGGCGGGCACGAGGCCGCGGGCGATGATGGCGGAGACGGCCTCGGAGGCCTGATCCACCCGATCGAAGACGGCCAGCACCGTCTTCACGGCCTGCGGCTTCTTGAGGATCCGCACCACGATCTTGGTCGCGATCCCGAAGGTGCCCTCCGAGCCCACGAACAGCCCGACCAGGTCGTAGCCCTGCGGGTCGCGCGTCTTCCCCCCGAGCCACATCAGCTCGCCGTCGGGCATCACCACCTCGAGGCCGAGCACATGGTTGGTCGTCACGCCGTACTTGAGCGTGTGCGGCCCACCCGAGTTGTTGGCGATGTTGCCGCCGATGGTGCACGCCTGCTGGCTCGAGGGGTCGGGCGCGTAGTAGAAGCCCTGCGGCCCCACCGCCCACGAAAGATGGAGATTGACCAGCCCCGGCTCCACCACCGCCACCTGGTTGTCGTAGTCCACCTCGAGCACGCGGTTCATCCGCATCAGCGAGATGACGAGACCGCCTTCGGAGGGCAGGCAGCCGCCGGAGAGGCCGGTGCCGGCGCCGCGCGCCACGAACGGGATGGCTTCACGGTCGGCGAGCTTGACGAGGGCCGACACCTGCTCGGCGCTGCGCGGGAACACCACGAAGTCGGCCAGGGCGCGGAAGAGCGTGAGGCCGTCCGACTCGTAGACCAGCAGCTCCTCGGGATCGGAGAGCACGCTCCCCGGCCCAAGGAGGGTCTCCATCTCGCGGCGAAGGAACTTCTTGCGGGCGTCGGTCAGCGTCACCACAGGCGAATTATATCAGGGTCCGGCGGCGGGATGAGATGGCTCCCCGAGCAGGACTCGAACCTGCAACCCTCCGGTTAACAGCCGGATGCTCTACCATTGAGCTATCGGGGAATCCCAGGAGGGAACCGTCCGGCTCTTGTTCTACCACACGCGGGACGGAGCGCCAAGCACGGCTACCCCATCTCGCGGCGGCCTTCCATGGCCTTGGACAGCGTGACCTCGTCGGCGTACTCGAGATCGCCGCCCACCGGGAGGCCGCGCGCGATGCGGGTGATCCGCATGCCGAGCGGCTTCAGCAGCTTGGCCAGGTAGATGGCGGTGGCCTCGCCCTCCACGCTCGGGTTCGTGGCGAGGATGACTTCGTCGACGTGATCGCCCTCCAGCCGCGTCAGCAGTTCACGCACCCGCAGGTCCTCCGGCCCGACACCGTCGAGCGGCGAGAGCGCCCCCAGCAGCACGTGGTAGCGCCCCCGGAACTCGCCGGTGCGCTCGAGCGCGAGCAGATCGTTGGGCTCTTCCACCACGCAGAGCGTCCCTTGCTCACGCTGGGGATCCTCGCAGATGCGGCAGGGGTCCTTCTCCGTCACGTTGAAGCAGATCGAGCAGTGGACGATGAGCTGCTTGAGCTGGGTCAGCGCCTCCCCGAGCGCGGCCACCTCGGGAGCCGGGCGCTTGAGGAGGAAGAAGGTGAGGCGCTGGGCCGTCTTGGGCCCGATGCCGGGCAGGCGCTGGAGCGCGTCGATCAGGCGTGCCACCGGCTCCGGGTAGTAGGCCACTTACATCCCGAGGCCGGGGATCTTGAGCCCGGCCGTGATCTTGCCCATCTCGGCCTGCACCATCTCCTTCGACTTGCGGAGGGCCTCGTTGCTGGCCGCCAGCACGAGATCCTCGAGCATCTGGGCGTCCTCGGGGTTGATCACCTCGCGGTCGATCTTGATCGACACCAGCTCCTGCTTGCCGTTGGCCACCACCGTGACCATGCCTCCGCCCGCGGTGGCCTCCACCGTCTTCTTGGCCGCCTCCGCCTGGAGCTGCTCCATCTGCGCCTGGAGCTTCTGCGCCTCCTTCATGATGCTGCCGAAGCCTTTCACCGCGATTCTCCTTCCTCCGGGCTCCGCGGCCGCACCGCGACCACCTCGCCCTGAAATGCGCTCAATGCGGTCTGCACGGCCGGATGACTCCGGGCGGCGCCGCCGGCGGCCGCGCCACCGTTGGCGTCCAGCTCGAACCGCCGCGCCGATGCCACGTGGCGCTCCACGGCCTCGTTGATCAGCTCCTTGTTGCCGCGATCGTTCAGCATCTCGCGGTGGAAGCCGCTGGCCTGGAGCGCGAGCGTGAGCACGCCCTCCTCCACGCGCAGTGGCGAGGCGTGCTGGAGCACCGAGCCCAGGAGGGCTTTGCGCTTCGTGACGTCAGCGACCACGCGCTCCCACGCCAGCTCGAGGTCAGCCGAAGCGGGCAGCGCGGACTCGGTGGCCGCCATGTCGGCCGCCGCGGTCTCCACGACCGGCGGAACCTCGAGGGTCTGGGGGCTACCGCCCGAGACGGTCGGCGCCGGCGTCGCGTGCATGGGCCCGCGCGGGGGCGTCGCGGATGCGGGCGTCGGGCGCGTGTCGAGCAGAGTTTCCTGCACGATCACCGGCCGCGCGGGGGCGGGCCCGCCCGCGGCCGGCGGCATCTGCCGCAGTCGCGTCTCCGCCTCCTCGAGCTTGCCGATGAGCGTCTCGATGGCCTGCGGCTGCGGCCGCCGCGTCGCGCGCACCGCCGCGATCTCCAGCTCCACGCGCGGGTGGGGCGAGCGACGCATCTCGGTGTCGGCGTCGAGGAATGCTCGGAGCACGTAGACCAGCTCGTCCGCGCTCACCGGCTCGGCCGTCGCCCGCAGCTCGGCCGCCTCGGCCGGCGTGAGATCGCCGAAGGGCGCGCCCGGGGCGACCTTCAGGACCAGCAAGCGGCGGGTCGTCTCGATCGCCTCGCGGCAGAGCGTGCCCAGGTCCTCGCCCGCGCTGGCCGCGCGGTCCACCGCCTCGAGCGCGGCGGCGCCCTCGCGGGCGAGCAGCGCTCCGACGAAGCCGCGCACGTGCACCGGGGAGGAGGAGCCGAGCAGCCGCGCCACGCTCGCCTCGTCGAGCTTGCCCTCCCCGTAGGCAATCGCGGTGTCGAGCAGGGAGAGCGCGTCGCGCAGGCTGCCCTCCGCGGCGCGGATCAGCACCGGCAGCGCGCCCGGCTCGAAGGGCACGGCTTCCTGCTCGAGGATCTGGATCAGACTGGCGGCGAGCAGCTCGGGCGGGATCGGCCGGAAGTCGAAGCGCTGGCAGCGCGAGAGCACGGTGGCCGGGATCTTCTTAGGATCGGTGGTGGCCAGGATGAACACCACGTGAGTGGGCGGCTCCTCGAGCGTCTTCAAGAAGGCGTTGAAGGCCGCCCCGGAGAGCATGTGGACCTCGTCCACGATGTAGACCTTGAAGCGCCCCCGCGCGGGGGAATACTTCACGTTTTCCCGGAGAGTCCGGATGTCGTCCACGCTCGTGTTGGAGGCCGCGTCGATCTCCATCACGTCCACCGGCGCGCCCGAGACGAAGTCCTGGCAGGACGGGCAGGCGCCGCAGGCCTCGGGCGTCGTGCGCGCGGTGCAGGCCAGCGCCTTGGCGAGGAGCCGCGCGGTGGTGGTCTTGCCGACGCCCCGGGGGCCGGTGAAGAGATAGGCGTGGGCCACCCGCCCCGACGCGAGCGCGTTACGGAGCGTGCGGGTGACCGGATCCTGCCCCACGACCGCGTCGAAGACCTGCGGTCGCCACTTGCGCGCCAGCACCTGATAGGGATTCAAATGACCGTGCACCCTCAATCGAACCGGCCATACCGCGATCGCCGCACGAAACCTGCTCCGGTCAGGTACTCCCACGGCACACGAGAGGAGCGCCTTACCGTTGCTCCCTTCCGGGCCTGGCGGGGTTCGACGCATCCCGTTGCGTGGGGCCCAACCCTCAACGCCGTCCCGTACGGCTCATTCGACACGATCGGCCCTCGAGAGGGAATTCAACCCCGCTGTAGCGGATTGCGGGTTACAGGGCACCGCTACCTCCCCGTCTAGCACGGCCGCCTTTGCCGGTTGCCGATAAGGGGCCATCTGCTTCGTTGGCGCCCTCGGCAGCCCGCTCAACGTACAGGGAGTACGCCTCGCGGGCCGCCTTCGGGCGCCGCCTCGCAGCTGACCCCTTCTCGCCAACCGGCGGACTCATCGCTGCCTCGAAGAATCTCCGGCTGACTACACCCAACAATAGATTGGCGGAGGGGGTGGGATTCGAACCCACGGTACAGTTGCCCGTACACGGCATTTCCAGTGCCGCACCTTCGGCCACTCGGCCACCCCTCCGCGATCAAATTGGCGGAGGGGAGAGGATTTGAACCCCCGAGGGACTTGCGCCCCTATCCGATTTCGAGTCGGACGCCTTCAACCGGGCTCGGCCACCCCTCCGCGACTCATGTCACGGTCACTTCGACAACCCACCCAAGGGCCCAAGTGTAGCCGGAGCGTGCGGGAGAGTCCATCCCTAGAGCGACTCCCGCTTCGCCTTGAAGAACTCGCTGAGGCGCGCGCCGCACTCGGCGCCGCGGATGCCGGCGGCCACCTCGACCCGGTGGTTGAGCCGGGGGTCTTCGAGCAGCTGGTAGAGACTGCGAACCGCGCCGGCCTTCGGGTCGGCCGCGCCGTAGACGAGCCGCGCGACTCGCGCCTGGAGCGCGGCGCCGCAGCACATCGCACACGGCTCGACGGTGGCGTAGAGCGTGGCCCCGGCCAGGCGGTAGTTCCCGAGTGCGCCCGCCGCCGCACGCAGCGCCACGATCTCCGCGTGGGCGGTGGGATCCGAGAGCGCGATCGGCGTATTGTGCCCGCGCCCGAGCAGCCGGCCGTCCAGCACCACCACCGCGCCGACCGGCACCTCGCCGGCCTCGGCGGCGAGCGCGGCTTCCTCGAGGGCGAGACCCATCCACTGATGGTCGTCGGGCATCGGTGGCGTCCGGAGGGGCTGAGACGCTCTCTGCCCTACCCTCTTCCCGTCGGGCCGAGAGCAGGACAAAGAGACGTCCAGAAATGGTGCGCCCTAGAGGAATCGAACCTCTGGCCTTCGGATTCGTAG
>Ga0187893_10008760_pt1 | contig 15825 bp, 25 predicted proteins | sample MA1701074metaG_FD_139574 | JGI IMG/M metagenome (GOLD analysis project Ga0187893, IMG submission 139574) | White microbial mat communities from a basaltic lava cave in the Kipuka Kanohina Cave System on the Island of Hawaii, USA - MA170107-4 metaG ... | reverse complement strand
GTCGCTGGCCGACAGTGTCGCTTCGCGTAGCGCTCCAGCCACTCCTCCGCGTACTTCTGAAACTGCGTCGGCTTCGTCCGGTCAGGTTCACCAAACTCGAACTCTCCGAGGGCGAGCTTCGCCTGGATCTTCGCGGCCACCGTCTGAGCCGCCTTCTTGTCCCCGATCTGTCGAGAGGTCCGACGCCCCTGATGGGTCACGAAGACCCACCAGGGACCGCCCTGCTGCTTCTGTCGGACTCGGACACCCATCGTCAGACCCTCGGGTCATCAACGAGCGGGTTATAGAGGCTGCCGGTGTGCTCAAGGAATCGGAGACCCCGCAGGGTGTGGAGGGCATCGCGCATGAGGAAGTAGGCTGCCTCGCGGGTGTTCGGGTCACTGAATGGGGCTTTGGGGGAGTCGTGCTGCTCCACTTCGGCCATGAGAAGCCCACTGACCGCCGTGAACGCGGCCATCGCGTGCTCTAATTCCCGAACATCGTCACGGGTCATCGTCACATGCTGGCGGGTCTTGCCGTGCCGCTGTGTCGATTTCGTCTGTGGCATCGCGCACCCCTCCGCTCACACGCCCGGACGGCCAACGAGCAGTTGATCGATGTCCAGGGCCCTGAACGTATCGAGCGTGTCATGGAGCAACCGTCCCGCGCCCGCAAGCGCCTCCCCGTCGGGTAATAGCCCACGGCTGTTCGCCGTCTGCTCCAGCATCGCCGCCACTACCTGCATCACCGCGACACCCTGAAGATACTGTTCCTCAGCACCGAGGTCGCTAACGCGTTTGTCCTTTGGCATCGTGTGGGGCTTCTGCTTCGCCATTGTCCTGCCTCCTTGCGCCTGTTAGACTCGCTGAAGGCAAGTGGCCTCCGTTCTCGGGCGCAAACGGGAACGGTGCCCTTGCTCAGAGGGGCTGGCCTGTTGCCACAGGTCAGCTCCTCGCCTTCCTCATTGACGGCTTCGCGATCTCCCCTTCCCGCTCCAACCATTCCCTCGCTGCAATCTCCACTAGCGCCTTGATCGAGGTCTTCCGCTTTGCGGCGGCAATTCTCAGCGCGTCGTGAAGTTCATCGGGAAAGCCGCGAAGGTTCAACCATCCCATTGGCCGTCTCCTCTCGATATGCTAATATAATAGCATTAGTAGCTATATTGTCAAGTGCTATTTCACACTCTCATGTGAGAATCTTTCGTGGCCTACCCCGAGGCCGCTTCACCGGCGATGGACTCCGTGGTCCACACAGGATCACGATCGCCAGTAGTCGCTCATGCTCGCACAGTCGGCAGGCGTAGATGATTTCGGCGCGGACTCTTGGGGCCAGGGTGAGATCGGGGTCCGGGACGGTGTCAAGGGGAATGTAGGACGTGCGCTGGTAGCGATGCCGACGAAGGCCGTATTCGTGGGGGCAGAACAGAATCACGTCATGGGCCGCGACAATACTGACACCCTCACAAGCGCGGCGTGGGCCATGAGACTCTAAGGGCACCGCCCTCTTCGTCGTCAGGAGAGCCCCATCTTCAGCGTCCGTTTTGCACCTCCGCTGCACCCGTCGTCTCCCCCCGTCCGACCCGGCCTTTTCTCACGCGGAGTTGGCGAGCCTGACCGCCTGACTCATACTTAGATTCGCCCTGAAGCTCGCGGAGCATGGCATCAGCGATGGCCCCCAGGTCGGGGATACCGTTCCGGCGGAACGCCCCCATCCACCGGTCAAAGTCGGAGCGCCGGACCAGGATCTTGCCTCCCACTCGGAAGCAGGGGATGGGGTGATGAGGATCGACGAGGAGGTCACGAAGTTTTCTGGTAGACAATCCGGAGTAGCCAGCGAGCCCCCTCAGGGTGAGGTACGGATCGAGACTGACGGACACCCCGACCTCCTCGACCACCGTGATCGGCCGAGGGGAGGGCGAGATACCGCCGACAGGTCTCATGCTCACCAGCTCCTTACCGCGTCATTCGGCCGGCGAGGTGCTGCGCTCGGCAGCCGCGTCGAGGTAGCGGTCCACGTTCGCCAGCTCTGCACTCAGCGCAGTTCGCAGGTCTGCGAGTCGCGCTTCGACCCAGGCGAGCTTCTCCGGGTGAACGCGCTTCATGTACGTCATCCGCCCGGCGTCCGCGTGAGTGTACCCCGTGCAGCACCAACACTCTAGGCTGCTCTCCGTATCGGCGTAATAGCTGGGTAGCGTGGCACCGAGGAAGCGGCGCACATCACTGTCCGACCAGTCGAAGATCGGAAAGAACATCTCCACGCCCTCGACTACATCGCCACTCATGCGCCGGGGCCTTCGGGGTTCTGACGCACGATCCCCGCAGATAACCAACGTGGCCCCTAACGCCTTCAGGGTGTTTCTCATAGGAGTCCAGCGATTTTTCTGGCAGCACACAAAACTCAATTGCATCAAGGGGCGGGCGTGAGCATCGAACAACTGGCCTAACGGCGTGCGGGTCGCGGGGAGGGCCTCAACGGGGAAGCCGTGGGCCGCGATATCGGCCAGCACGTCGCTCTTGACTTCGAGGAAGTGGGGCACCTTTGCGCGAACCGCGTTCATCAGTTCGATTGTCTCGGGGAATGCCGCGCCTGTGTTCGTCCAGACGACCGTGATTCGATCCCAATACCGGAATAGGAGCAGGAGACAGGCCAGCGAGTCCTTCCCGCCGCTAAAGAGCAAGACTATCCGCTGGTGTCGGCTGAGAACCCCGTGTATCGTGGCCCGTAGTGCTGGCGTGACGAGCGTCCAATCCACGACACCGCCTCTCAGGGAATCAAGCTTCCCAGGCCACGAGCGAGGTTGATGAAGAAATTGCCGGCGCGGTCCGTCAAGGCGTCCGGGAGTTCCGCGTTTGGCCCGCGGAACATGTCGGCCTGGAACAAACCGGATAGGAGGCCGCCGAGATCGTTGGGCGTGACCCCCGTCGGGGCATTGAACGCGGCGTCGGAGATGCCTGGGAAGAAGGGCCGTGGAGGGGGAGGCTCAGGCCCCGCAGGGAGCAGCGCCCCTCCGAGAAAATCACGCTGGCCTCCATACGGGGTAGCCCCGAATCCTTCGTTCTGTAGGCTGCGAAGCAACAAATTCACTCGCAACAAGTTATTCAGCCGCTCCCGTGCCTCCCGCTCCATATCAAGCGGCGGCGGCTGTCTGAAGTAGGGGTTCGGAATCAGCATCACAGGTCTCCTTTTCGTGGTCGTCCGGCCGATTCTCTCGCACGGTAAAGTCCGTGCCGGTTACCGAGGAGTGCCCAGATCGCCCGCTCATCATCGCAGTCGAAGTCCTTTGAGCGAGCCCACACGACGAACAGCCGGATGAGTGGGGTAGCCCGGTTTTCCGACTTGCCTGCGAAGCCTAGGAACGCCTCGGCCTGGGTCTCAAGGTCGTGCTTCTGTAGCATGTGTTTCTGTGATGAATCGGCGCAGTGGCTTGTCAAACGTTACTGACACGTGGCCAAGCGGCCCATGGCGGTTCTTCGCAACCGTGATCGTCATGGGCAGGCGTGCCCTGTGAATCTCGCGCTCAGGCGTCCAGAGAAACAGCACGGCGTCGCTTTCTTGCTCCAACTCTCCAGACTCTCTTAGATCACTCAGGCGAGGGCGCCGCGAATCATCCCCCTCGACGCGCCGGCTCAACTGGCAGAGCGCCACCACCGTGCAGCCCAGGTCCTTCGCAAGGCTTTTGAGCCCGCGCGCCACGTCGCCCACCTCGAGCACACGGGTCTCTTTGCGACCGCCGATCAGACGGGTGATGTGGTCCACGATAATTAGCTTAACCCCAAGCCGACCCTCCGCCAGTGATCGGAGATCCTGAATCGACATGATCCCGCTGTCGGTGATTGCCACAGGGGACGTGCGCCACCATGACAGGATCCTCTCGGGCATCGGACGTGGCAGGCTCGCCGTCCCCTCTCCGGCGATGTAAGCGGCCATCCACTCGCCCCACTGCTGGCGCGTCATCTCGGTAGACACGACCCAGGTGGGGAGTCCCTTCTTGAAACAGGCCTCGGCGGTGAGCTGACACGCGAGGGTGGACTTCCCCATCCCCGGACGCCCTGCGAGGATCACCAGGTCGCCAGGGACCAGACCATCAATCAGGTCGAAGGCTGGCAAGGCGACCATGACCCCGCGTCGAGCGGGTTTCTCACGGAGTTCATCGGCCCACTCTGGCCCCTCGATGACGGCGTGCTTCGGGAGATGCTGGCTCCGCTCATGCGCCTGCTTCGCCGCTTCTCGGCGCGCGACGGAGCGGATCGTCGCTCGCAATTCCTTGAGGGCCATCGGGGGCTCACACCGAGCGGCCCAGGCTTCCATCGCTCGGTAGGTCGCCTCCTCGTTGCCCTTGGTCACGGCGAGCCAGTATCCAACCAGGCGAGTCGCCGCGTCGTTGCGCTGGCCCTCCGGGACGCCCTGCCACACCTGCTCGAACCAGGAGGCATCCTGTGCCTCAACCTCACCGTTCGACTGGCGAGACAGCAGGGCCGCAACGCCTGGCGGCAGCGGCGCAATCCCCTCATCCGGCGAGCGGACCCACTGGTAGACCCACCCGCTCCCGTGAACGCTCGGAGGAGCCACGACATAGCCTCCGTCGCCGCGCACGTCTACGCCAGAGCCGTCGCCGTCACTCAGGAGCTTGGCACGATTCGGGATCTCATACCCCGGGTGCTGGTAGAAGGCGTGATAGCCGCGCTTGGTCTGCACGGCTGCTGTCTGCGGAAGAAACACGTGGCTGTCCCGTAGAAGCGGGACGGCGTTCGGGCCGTCGAGGTCGAGCGCGATGAGTCCTGAGACCGCCCCCATGACGACGCCGATATTCGCCTGGGGCCAACGCTGCCACCAGGAGTGGATCTGCTCCTCGCTTGCCCGCTCTCGCTGGTATGGCTCCCAGGCGTCGAGCAGTGGGCGCTTTCGGTCCTCGATCGAGCCGGTGAACCGGATGGGAATCACGGACCAGCCGCGGCGGCAGTAGGACAGTGCGGACTCACACAGCGTCGTCATGCTCACGGAGCCATGCGGACACGAGGGCTTCAGTCCGCTCGCGCCCCTCCCGTTGAATCATAGTGCCGATCGCCTCAAGGGCGACCCGATCGCACGCAACGAACGGAGGGTTCAGGGCCGCCTCAAGGAAGTCCTCGAAGGTCAGGCCGCGCTTGCCGCAGAACGTCTTAACCGCGTCCGTCATGAAGCGGACTCCGGCCTTCATCCCGTCCCGCTTCGCCCTCCACAGCTCGCGCTCGAACTCACTGACGAAGCTCACGACTCCACCTCGGTCATCTTCGCCCTCCGCGCCAGCAGGGTTGGGGCGGCCGAGAGGACGTGTTCCAGGCCGTACAGGTTTCTGTCCTCGTAGTAGTCTGGTGGGTTCGCGAAATACTCGGTCACCAGCCACTTCGCCTCGTCGAGCGTCCGGCCAGCCAGGAGCTTCTTGGCGATGGCCCCGGACTTCAGGCCGTTGATCGGCGGCGGGGAACCGAAGCGGGCCGTGAAGGTGGCGTGGTAGTGATCAACCAGCGCCTTGACGTTCGGGTCGGGGGCTTTGTCCCGCTTCTTCCCTCTGAGTTGAGGGCCAGCGCGTGACGCCTCACGCGCATAGTCTTTTTCTTTTCCCTTATTGACTATGGGGATCGGATGGGGATCGGATGGGTACTCGGATGTCCCTTCGGATGGGGCGTCGGATGGGGAGCCACCCACTAACGGCGACAGGCCGTCGCACTGGTAAGTAGGCCAGTTTGTTATGGAAATGATCGTGTACCCGGTCTCGGTTCGCTTGTGGCTTCGGATGCGGACCATCGAGAGGCGTTGAAGGCCCGACAAAAATCTCGAAACCGTCTTACGGTCCCAGCCCCACCGTTTCGCCAGTTTCACCTGGCTGGTCACGACCTCGCCTTGCCCCACCGGGACGACCATCGTTCCCATCATGACCTCTCGGTCGGCATACCCGGCCAAGAGCAGCAGATCCACCCACGCCTGCCCGTTCGTGAAGCGCTCCTTCGTCCAGAGGGGGTGATGGAGCAGGGAGCGGTGCAGCTTGATGTAACTCATGAGCGAGGACCCAACATCTCTTCCGCTATCACAAGGAGATCGAACGCCGTGAAAAGGTCGAGGTTGAAAGACTCGGAGATTCGCCGCTCAGGGCTGTACATGGTTGTCGAATATAGCCGGTAGCGTTTCCCTGCTCTGCTCCAAGAGTTGAAGCAGATCAGTCTCCGCAAACACGAGTCGTCGCCCCACCTTTCGTGCCGGAATGCCGAGACGCATGCGGTAGCGCCGATCCGCGAGAGAGCGAGGAGAGATCTTCAGTACCAGCGCCGCTTCGTCAACGGTTAGTGTCCTCACCTTGCCTCCTTTGTTCGGGGATGTTCGATGAACATCATCTCTGAACATAGACAACACTGGGCATTCCGTCAAGCCATAAACCCTTTGAAATCAATAATTTATGGTGCATCAATTGGCCGCTGGCTTTATTGCACCTTTCTCCGAAAAGAAGAGGGGACAGACATTTGATCTGTCCCCTCAGACGATCAAGCGTGCAGTAGTTAGTGTTAGAGCCTTCCTTGCTTCAGGGCGTTCTCAAGGGCCCTGGTCTCCTTTTTAAACCATTCTTCCGCTTGCCTATATTGCCGGTTCAGCGTTCTGGCGGTGCGCGGGCTGATCCCAAAGTATTGAGTGACTACCTTCATCGCACCCATAGCTGGCCGCCCTTTCACTGCCAACCCGAGAGCTTCCTTATGTGACTGATTGTTCACGGGGTCGAAATCAAAGCGTGGAATGATGATCATGTCCGCTCCAATCTCACGGCGTCGATGGGCTTGCAGAGCCGATTTCAGGACCTTGTGCAGGCTTCCGACTTTGAAAAAATCTGCCTTGAGTGGCCTGCCTCGCTTTGCGCGCTGGGTGGTTGCTGCATTGATAACCTGGTTCAGGGTCTTCCGATCTCCACTCAAAATGAGGTGCTTAATCCACTGGCTGATTGGGTAGGATCTCAATGCAACGGAAGGCCAAAGTCGGATGAACTCCAGGGCGTGCTCTTTACTTGAAAGTAGATGAGAGGTAACACCTGAGGAGCCATGAGACTCAAGATTTCGACGTCGGTGGGCTTGAGGACGCAGAATCCGGCCTGCCTCACCGCGCCCCTCCATCGTGTAACCAAGTTTTCGCCAGTCCTCATCCGAGCCTTTAGTGCGACTTCTCACCGCTCCTCCCGTCGGAGCCCCGAAGAGGTATCCCGGCCAGGCCGTCGGGAGCGGCTTTTCGGGCGCGACCCTAGGCCGGGACCAGTTGCGAAATCTCAGAAACAGTGTAGTGAGCGCGCTGGCCGGAGTAAAGAGATTTCAGGCTCGGTCTGTCACGGCCCGCTCACGATCCAGCGCCTCCTGTTTATCCCGAATCCTCGCCAGTTGCTCTTCTATCGACTGCCAGGCGCGACGAATCAAGCGAGTCTCCGCCTGCGCGGCTGTGCTTCCCTGCTGGCACCTGGCGCAGAACGGCGCCAGTGGCCCCCTGTCACCGCCATCGGCAAAGGGCTTGACGTGCTGTACCGTGATCCCAACCCCATAACGCTCACACTCCTCGCGGGTCTTGCCGCAGTAGGCGCAGCAGCCCCCATTGGCCTCCCAGACCTCGGAGGGGGTCGGATCTCCGGACGGGCGCTTGAGCTTGCGCCCCTCGGATCTGTTCTGCTTGAGCCATTGCACGCCGCTGAGTGGGCTGACGCTCCCGCACTGCGGGCAGCGCGGCCGCACTCCGTTGTTATTCGTGTTGTGCTCACTCTCGAGGCCGATGTGTCCGCAGTGGCGACAGGCCAGCGTCCCCATCGCGGAGAGAAACGCTTGGAGGGTGCCGAACGGCTTGATGGTGGGCTTCGCGGGCGCGTGTAAAGCCATACTTCGAGCCTAGCGACGTTCGCACTTCCTCGTCAATTCATTTCGTCTGGCCCCGATTGGATTCCTTCGGAGGGCTGTGCCGGCGGGGGTGGGGGCGTAACTGGTGGGATCGGTCCTTTCGGGAGCGCAAGGCTAGGGGCTGAACGTAGTTCATCGGCTGACCCTATTTTCCCAGCGCAACGAGAGGAACGCAACGGAAAAGAGAAGAGGGCTGCGCCCCAAATTGCTTGACACCCCTGACCGTGGTGGCGTATAGATCAGCCACGGCAAAAGGAAACAGGCGATGGATCTGATGCGATGGGTGTCGTTGATTTTAGGTATTTCCCTGTTGGCGGGATGTGCGACAGCCCGTTCGCCTTCGGCTCTAGAGAGCTGGAAGGCTAGGCGTGATGCCTTGCTGAGAGAAGCAGCTGCCTATCAACTCGACTCACGGTTGTATAACACCGAGGTTGAACCGTTTAACCGAGCATGGAAGCAGGTGCAAGACCATGGTGACTGGCCAGCTGTTGAGGCATGCCTCAATCGATGGGGAAGAAGGTATGATGAAGCACCTAATGAGGTCGCAAAATTCATGGCGCAGTGTTTCACTGACGCCGATCCCGCGTTGGTGACGAAGGTCGTAGATCTCGCCCCACAAGGCCGCGAACTCATGGCTCGAAAAACCAATCTCGACGCTCGGAAGGATTCTCTTCAGGTAGAATATTATCGCCTCGAATCTGATCTCATGCTGCTGGTGGCAGAGCAACGGGAGGCAGCAGCCCGCCAGGAACGGCTCAGTCAAAATCTCCAAGCCTTGGGCTTGTCCATGTTACTGATGGGACAAGCTGCACAACAGTCGGCAGTACCAATCTCTCCCCCTCTCCCCCCGATCAACTGCACGACGCAATACATCGGCCGATCCGCCTACACGAACTGCCGTTGAGCACGACGCATGGGGCTAGATCCTAGCCCAGCAGCTCAATACACTCCGGCCCGTCATTCGCCGGATTGTTCACCTTCGTGCTCACCGGATACGCCTCCATCTCCTCGGACGGGTAGGGCTTCAGCAGCGGAAGGAGCCGCTCCGGGTCTTGGATCTCGGATCGAGCCATATCGCCTCCGCGTCTCGCGTGAGGATCACTGGTATACGATCATGGATCGGCTTGAGCAACTCGTTCGCTTCTGTCGTGATGATGGTACAGCTCTTGATGCCCTCTCGGTCGGCTCGCCCAGCACTAAGCAGTTACTCGCGGCCCCACTCTCGTTGGCAATTCGGACAACCGAATTGCCGAGGTGACGTATTGGACGTTTCAATCGCAATTCAATCAATAAGAGTGGGCCGACAAACAGCACCCCCGTAGGTTAGTCGGTCAGCCTGACACTCGAAGGTCACTTACCACGAGTTACTAAGATCATCGTCCCAGAACTATGGCTTCGGCGCAGACGGTAGAAGCTCTTGATAGGCTTTCAACTGGTCGTTAACCTCTTTGGCCCGCTGCCTGAACCGCTCTGTGAGCGCCTTCCCTTCCTCTGTCCTGGCGACGATGTGAGGCGTCACCAGGATCAGCAACTCCGTTTTCTCGTCGCGGTCCGCGGTGCGCCGAAAAAGGTAGCCCAAGACTGGAATACTGCTCAAAAACGGAATCCCGGTAGTGGCCCTCTCTGCCCTGTTCTGGATAATTCCACTGATGACGATTGACTGGCCGCCCTGGACGGCAACTGACGTTACTGACGACGTGTTGCTGAAGGAGGGTGAGCCGGTATCTCCAAAACTTCTCTCAAGGACACTGGTATTGCTCACTTCAATATCCAGGGTTACCACTCCGTCCTCAGCAATGAAGGGCCGGATATTGAGCTTGATACCGATTTCTTTCTCCACGAAGGTCCGGACGATTTGCGGAGTCGTCGTAAAGGTTAGAATTTGTGTTGCGACTGAAGATTGATCGGCCTTGACAACGGGTACTATCTGACCAATCAGCAGCTTGGCCACCCTGTTGTTTGCGGTGAGAAGATAAGGGGTCGCAAGGATTCTGACCTTAGTGACGCCAGCGAGACTGTTCAGAACCTGCCGGAACTTCGTCCCATCTACGTAGGTGAAGGTAAAGCCAGACGGGGGGGGATTGACCGTTGGCATGGTGAAGGCCTGTATGGCCTGAACTGCGGTCACGCTGGCGGTGCCAGCGCCAAATGCAGCTGAGAGGGCAAAGGTCCCGCTTTTGAACATTTCCTCGAGACTGAAGTTGAAAGTGTCGCTCAAGGTGACTTCAGCCAGCAAGGCTTCAATAATAACCTGCTTTGGGGCAACGTCGAGACGTTGTAATGTCGCCTCGATTATTTGATAGTTTCGCGGAGTGGTTCTGATGATCAGTGTGTTTGCTGCCCGGTCGGGGACGATGGCCACATCACCCACCAGCTCGCCAATAGGTGACGAAGACGGATTTCCGGTCGCAGAAGCGTCCTTCTTCTCAGGCTGACATGAGAGCTGTACGTCTGTAGACGTGAACTTTCCTTCAGAATCCGGCTGCCGTACCGTGATGTCACCGCCCTTGAACATCGCGCAAAGTGTATTCGACAGCTCGCCGGCCTTGGCGTTCTTCAAGGGATAGACAAAGAGCCGCTGGACTGGTTGGTCCAAGTCGTTGATCGACCTCGTGAGCTCGTCTATCACTGGCTTCGAACCAACAATTTTCAGGCTGTTGGTTGCAATTTCTGAAGATAATCTGGCGCCTTTGGGAGTTAGCGCTTTCAACCTGTCCACCATCTCATCGGCGGACAAGTATTTGATGCGAACGCTTCTCTGGGTCTCTCGCTCAACGTCCTCAGCGCGGTCTTTTGCCGACTGCGCATCTTGGTGTTCTTGTTGGGCGAGTGCTGGCACTACTTGATACAACAGCAGGACCGTCAGAAACCTGACAATAGCCGCTCGTGTCATCATAGCCTCCTCCTTTCAGGACAGGAATTGCCCTAACGGACCTACAAAATACACGGTCAAGTCTCATTGTGGTGCGTGATACGCAACACGGTCTCGTGCGATCTGGAACGTCTATGTGTGGGCGGGGGCCGCCCGCCCTTAATTGGGACCTGAACTTTCAGTGTACCTGGTGGGAGATTGTGGCTCATGAGACTCAAGCGAATTGCAGCGCAGTTGGAGTCTAGGCGACTCAATGCAGTAGCCGAGTTAATGGTCCTCGTCGGTCCAAATAACACCAACGCCCTCTCAGGCTAAGATCCACCCAAGAGGGCGTTACGGTGGAGTGCCCCGAATGAACTGCGAGGGGTGGCAGAGGCGCGATCGTCACCCCGGTTCCATTGTGATCTCGCTTAGCGACGGGAAGATGTCATAGGACCTCGCTATTGTCAAGCCGAGCTTCACATCATCACCGTCTTCGCTCACCTGGCGTGGCTATACCCTGGTCATTTCCAATCCCCGAGGTTGGTCGTGAGGGTGAAGCGGCCGCACATGGATCGCGCACTCGTTGAGCTTCTCCAGTGCGAACAATTGCACCCAAAAACCTTGCCCCACCGAATGGCGCAATCCGGGAGGCTTAAGGATCGTTTACGGCGGTGTGGATTCGATAGTACAGGTCAAGCCATTGGGCAGGGTCAACCCCACCATGAAGGCCGTAACTGCTAATGCTAGAATTGTCGGACAGTGTCCGCGTGTATCTCTCTGCATTGAAGGGAGCTGGGTAGCGCCCAGCCCACTCAACAAAATCGGTCAGTCGTTCAATAAGATCTCGGTCGGAGTCATCCAGCGGAACCCCGCACTGATCAAGTAGGTGTAGGGAATTGTGACTTGCAATCTTTTCCTTCAGCGTATCCGTCGTCCAGTTTGTTGTTGAATGTTTCTTAAGATACAGCGCCTTTGAGAGGGCCTCTATAGCGAGACCTGCCAACATCAGAAATGGACGGTCTAGTCTTATATCGATCCACCTGTTCGCTTCGGCAAGTGCCTCCGCCTCTAGCTCATCAAGGTTCTTAAACTTGGCAGCGCGAAAGGCCTCCCACACGACCTCGGCCGTCCGCCGTAGCGCTTCCGCGTGATAAATCCACAGTTTCGGTTCCCGAAGATTCGACACTAAAAATGTATTCCAGAATTCATCTTCGGGCGTGCTTGTCTTTTTCTTTTGCGAAGTCATGTGACCATCGCTACGAGGTGTCGAGTAAATGATTCAGTGTAGAAATTGACCCAGGCGTTGGCTTCGGTGAAGGTGGCGGGGCGCGTCACAGCCCCCTCCAACGTTGATGTCGTGCCGACTCCAAGGCTCATATCCCACTGTCCGTAATTCGGAAGCTTTCCCGCAATCGCTCAAATGCCGCGAGGTCTTTGTCGAAGTAGTACCGCGCCGCCGCTTGGTATTGGACGCGGTAGACGCGATCCCGCACCATCGCGCCATACTGAACTCGCCTGAGCCGCAGCCCGTCTTCGGTCTTGAAGCTATAGGCCAACTTAAACCCCGGGTAGCCGGCTAAGGGAAAAGGCGCCTTTTCCACCAGCGCAAAACTCCTGATACCTTGACCTGATCGTGCCTCCTCCAACTCCACTGCGGCTACGTCGTCCGGCGACATCCCCTTCGCAAACTTTTTTTTCGTGTTCGGGAGTTCGTCGCCTACAACGACCCGATCAATGCTAATGTATTGCAAGCTCACGCCATCCTTCGTGAGGAGGAAGGGGTTTTCGGTTGAGGCTTCTCGCCACCAGCCTGCGGGCAGGACGACCTCATAGCCCTGCGATTCCATCCGGAAGGGCCCCTCGACCTGGACCCACGGGGCGCAAGCGGTTAAGGCGCATGCGAGAAACGCTCGCGTCACCGCGGCGCCGACTGGGTGCCGTCGGCTGATTCCGGAATGGAGCATGACTCCTTCCGCACAATGCTCCAGCGGCTCAACCATGCCGGCGTCTACCGGAGGGCCCCACCTAGCCTTGGCGAGCCAACCCGATCGTCTTCCTCCCGAAGTTTCCAATTCCCAGGGAAGCCCTCGAAGATCGACGCCGTCAGGCCAGCCACGTGGGCAGGATCAGTTAGGGAGCGCCAGGGGCGTCTGTGAACATTGCACCAGAGGAGGTCTCCCGTCGTCGCGTCCACCAGCCCCACACTAATGACCGTCAGCCCCGGGGGCACCACCAACCCCACTCTCCCCCCTCCCCCCCCACCCGCGCTGGCCGCGGCCAGGAAAAGGCCTACGACCACAGACAGGCCTATCAAGGCCTTCCGTCCCCCTGTCGAGATGTAATCAATTCCAGAGATAAACAGAAGAGCGTCGGCATCGGCCACCTTCGCTAGTCGCTGCACCTCTGGGCCCAACGAGTAGTCGAAGTTCGTGAGCTTCTCTGGAAACGTTTGATCTGGATCGCTCGGATACGTGTGCAGCAGGACCTCGGCGCTAACGGCATCGAAAAGGGCCTGGGTCTCCTCCAGCTCGGCCCGAATCTCGGCTGCTGACAGGTCACTGCTGGTAAGGTGACCAGCCGAAGGCGACGGGAACGGCTTGAACACGATATCCGCATGGCGCCGCAGCTCCGCTTCGATGGCTGTCGCGACAAGCTGTTTGGCGGCCTCCGGCGGCTCATCGATCAACTGCGTGGCGCCGCCAACAGCGAGCTGGTAGAGATTGACGCTCGGCGGCATGACCGCAACGCTCCTGACGGGCTTTATCCTCTCCTGAAGCTGAGGATGGGCCCTGAAGTGGGCGGGGGCGCACCCTGGCAGGATTCCCAGTGCAAGCGCGTACAGGCCAATACTCGGTAGACAATTTCCACTACTTGTCCTCATCGACGGGAGTTTCCTTTCTAATCTAACAACCCATACCTAGGTGATCAAAAACACCAACGCCGTCTCAGGCCGACACATATCGACGGTCGTCAGGACTCACTCCACCAGTGGCCTGACCAGCACCACGGCCGCCTAATTGACAGCCAGGAAGGTTCCTTCCGACAGGAGCGGGGCGTCCAGCGCGTACACGCTGACATCGGTCTAGGAGAGGAACGCTTAAACCTGCTGGTTCAGCAAGTTCGACAATCGGCCCAGGTAGCCCTCCTCCGAGGCAATGTGAACCCTCCCGACAATGCGGTGACGGGCCGTCCACAACTCGACCTCGGGGATCTTGCTCTTGGCCATCGCCATGGGCCTACCAATCCCGGCTCACGGGGCTACTTTCGACGCCACGCCCGATCCGGTGAATTGACACCCGACGGCGGGGAAGCTCCCGTTGTAGCTGAGATTCAACGTAGGCCCCACCGTGCTGCTGACAGTTCCACTCCCGAGTATCCCGAGGGTCGAGAGGAGCTGGATCTGACCTGCCGCCGCTGAGGCCGAGACGATCGCGTCAACGCCCACGCCATTCACCGCGCCATTAGAGGAGACGGTGCCTCCGAATCCGGTTACGGTATCGCCGCGTTGGGTAAGCCGCACCGTTCCAACCGCCGTGGAGGTGCCATTGAGGGTGGGATTCGCGCAATTGGTCTGTGTCGTGGTGAGGTTCAGGGAGTAGGTCCCGGTCAGATTCGGCAGGAACGGCCCCGCTGGGCCGGTGACGATCGCTGCTGGCACCAAGCACAGCAGGTTTGGGTCCCACAGGAAGTCTGCCGTATAGAAGCCGGCCGGGAGCCCAGGAAGGGGCGTGAGGAGGGTTCCGGTCAGGCGCACGGTGGTTGCGTTGACGCCACGGCCCGTGCTGGCGCTCGCGTCGATGAAAACTTGGCCGAACGCGGGGGTGGTAACGAACAGGGGCAGGAGGGAGAGGAGCAGCGCAGGGAAATGCATGGCCGGCTCCTTTCTGTGTCACCGTGGGGTCTGAGGGACAGCCACCAGGACGAGCCAGGAAGGGGCGTCATGGGTGTACCACGTGGGCCGACGTGGCGTCAAGTCATCTCTGGGCTTCGGCACGCATGATTTCGTGCTCCTGCGTACTCGCCCCCCTCGCCTCGATCGCTCGCTTGAGCTTCGCCAGAATTTCCGGCACCGTCGCGTCTACCGTGGCCGTGAGGGCAATGGACGTCGGCCGTCCAGCCTCAAGGAAATACTTCTCCGTGAGAATGCCGTAGATCACGGCGGCCTGAGCGCCGGAGGTTTTCTCGATCACGTCGAGGTCGGCCAATCGGCGGAGGTACATTTGCCGGAGGGCGTCCAGGTCGTCCATGATGGAGTCTTTTTTCTCAAGGCGGTATTCGTCCAGGAGGGCTTGTCGTCGTTTGATGATCTGCCGACACGTCTCTTTGTTCAGCTTCGTCAGTCGCGCCATCTCGCGCAAACTGAGCGGGTCGGGCTGTAAGGCGAGAGCCAACACTTCACGCTCTTTCGATGGTGGGGTCCGTTTCACTGTGTCACGTCTCCTCTGGCAGTTGTGGTATCACACGTCATCATGTTGACGGCCTCGGTGGTTGGTCACGTTACCGGTGCTAGGTATGACACCTTCTTGACTCTCTACCCCGCTCCGTGCTACGAAGTCCTCCACGGAATCACCCGCCCTGAGGGATCAAGTTTGAACGGGCACCTAATGCGGGTGCTAGAGTTTCACATGGCCTATCCTGGGGGGCGCCCCGCAGGGTGGCGCAACAAGACATATCAGGGGAGGACACAGAAGTGAAGCGAATCGTCATCGTGTTCTTCGTGTCTATGGGACTTCTTTGGTCTTTACCGCCCCACGCGGAATCCGTATGCAGATGGTCTTGGGATTGTTCTACTTACCCCTGCCAGCAGCGACAGCTCTGTGACAACTCGCTTGACCTGCCGGCGATTCGACCACCAGAAATAGCTCCAATCCCACCGCCCAGCATCAGGCCAGTTGACCCGCTCGTTCTTCCTCCCATCGGCACAAGCAGTTGTCGGCAAGAGTACGATTGCGACTATCGGGGTCGCTGCGCCTGGAGAACCGTATGCCGCTAATCGTCCACACTCCCTCATGCTCTACACGGGAAAGGAAGCCCCTATGCCTGGCACGAACGGATCCCGCCTCCCGCACTTAGCTCAGGAGCCCGACGTACACTAAG
>Ga0187893_10008759_pt1 | contig 15827 bp, 12 predicted proteins | sample MA1701074metaG_FD_139574 | JGI IMG/M metagenome (GOLD analysis project Ga0187893, IMG submission 139574) | White microbial mat communities from a basaltic lava cave in the Kipuka Kanohina Cave System on the Island of Hawaii, USA - MA170107-4 metaG ... | reverse complement strand
TGCAACTCAGCGAATCCCTGCAGCAGATCCGTCTCGGTCTCATCGACCGGCGTGTCGGCCGGTGCCACACCCCCGGCGAATGCGGCGATGAGTTGACCGAAGAGCCGCACGCGGGGGCCGAGGTGCAGGTCCACATAAGGCATCGCCCGGTACCAGAGGTACCCGTCATCGGGCACCGGCGCCTCCCCCCAGAGGTTGTTCTCGAAGTGCTCGTAGCGCAGGCGCAACTCGCCGCCGAGCGCAAGGTAGATTTCACCCGAGCGGCTTAAGGAAACCCTCTTGAGCGGCTCCCACCAGGTACCCGTCCGCTGCTCGGGCTGGCGCAGGTAGCGGTAATCCGCGTCGTACCATCGCGAGCTGAAATCCGGCGCGGCAGCGCCTGCCGCCGAGGGGCCTTGTGCCGGGCTCAGGACCAGCACCAAGAGGAGTGGGAGCGCCGGCGCGCCGGGTGTCCCGTGTCCTAGCCTAGTATTTGCTCCGCTAGAAGGCGAAGCAATCACAGCCCGGCGCCCACGCGCTTTATCACGCCAACGGCATCGGCGAGATGATCGTCTATGCGGCTTACGATTTCGAGAACTTCCCCCCGCCCCACCCCGATGTGCCCACCGAAGGGGTCGAGAGGCTCCACGCCGCGTCGGGAATGCGCAGGTTGATCCAATAGAGGTCTCTCGCTTTGGCCTTGGAAACTGTACCTCCCGATTAAGCGGTCAATCGGCCGCATGGTCAGACGTTCAGTTCACCGCAACGTGTCGCTGTGCAAGCCACACCTTTGCTACATTCGACACGCCCCGCCGTCTCTGTGTCTATCACTCAGGAAGCGGGATGAACTTCGGGTCGCCGGGCACCGGTGCGAGACCCATCTGATCAAAAGACGAACGGCCCGGCCATCGGACGCGGTGCTGACGACAGCACGCGGCGGCCTTACCTCAGGCGCGTCGGCCGCTCATGAGTCTCCACGCTCTACTTTTTGGCGAAATAGCTCGTCATCAGATTCCGATAGTTGGGAATATGATTGGAGAACAGCGTGCCCAGACCTTCGATGTCGTTGCGCCAGTCGCGGTGCAGCTCGCAGGCCATGCCAAACCAGCTCATGATCTGCGCGCCGGCCGCCTGCATGCGCAGCCAGGCGCTGTGGCGCGTGACGACGTTGAAGGTGCCCGAGGCGTCGGTGATCACGAAGACCTCGTATCCCTCCTCGATGGCGGATAGCGCAGGGAAGGCCACGCAGACCTCAGTGACCACACCGGCAATGATGAGCTGCTTGCGGCCAGTCTTCTTGATCGCCTTGACGAAGTCCTCGTTATCCCAGGCGTTGATGTTCCCAGGACGCGCGATATAGGGCGCGTTCGGGAACATCTCCTTCAATTCCGGAACCAGCGGGCCGTTGGGACCGGTCTCGAAGCTGGTGGTCAGAATCGTGGGTAGCTTGAAGTACTTGCCGCAGGCCGCCACCGCAAGGACGTTGTTCTTGAACTCGCTGGGCGAGAAGTCCTGCACCAGCGAGATCAACCCCGCCTGGTGATCCACCAGCAGCAGGGCCGCGTCGTCCTTGTTCAGGCGCTTATATTTGAATGCACTCATGACTTCCTCCTCGATCGGTTGTGGGTGGACAGCACAGCGAGTGTAGAGTCGTGGGTCCCGGTTTGACAAGACAAGGAACCGCGAAAGAGAGGTTTGGAAAATCCGAACACCCGCGCTTAGCGGGCGGACAAGTCACGCTCCCAGGGCGGTACGCCGGCCAGCGCATTGCGAAGATGTTCCATTAGGGCGCTGAGCCGCCGAAGCTTGTGCCGCCGCTGTGGATACACAGCGTAGATGGCGTCTGGTACTGGCGTCTCGTGCGGCAGCACATGGATTAGGCGGCCGGCGCGCAAATCCTCGGCGACGATAAACAGCGGCAACACCGCCAGCCCTAGACCGGCCACAGCCGCATCGCGCATGGCCTCGCCATTGTTGGTGAGGATCCGGCCCTTGGGAGCAGCGATGTGAAGCTGTGCTCTCCGCCGGCCCGGCGCGAACTGCCAGAGATGATTCGCCGCAAGACGCGCGTAACCGATCCCCACATGCTGGGGAAGTTCCGCCAGCGTCTTCGGCAGACCGCGTTCTTTCGCATAGTTCGGGCTGCAGCACACCACCCGGCGGCTGTCCGCCAGCTTGCGCGCCACCAGCAGCGAGTCTTCCTTGATGCGCGTGATGCGGATGGCCAGGTCATAGCCCTCCGCCGCCACGTTCACCATGCGGTCGCTTAGGTCGAGCGCCAGTTCCAGGCGCGGATGCGCGCACATGAACTCGCAGAGGATAGGGCTGAGATAATGCGTGCCAAAGGTCATCGGCACGCTGATGCGCAGCAAGCCACTCAGCGTCGTCTCATCGTCGGTCACGGCCTCCGCCGCTTGCTCCAGTTGCGCGATCGCGGCGCAAGCCCGCTCATGAAACACGCGGCCCCTATCGGTAGGCGTCACGCCGCGGCTGGAGCGGTGCAGCAGTTCCACCCCCAGCGCGGCCTCCAGATGGGTCACGCGCTGGCTGACCACCGACTTGGCGATCGCCAGCCGCGTGGCCGCGCCGCTGATGCTGCCGCTCTCTACCACGGCGAGGAAGGTCTTGATCTCATCCAGGCCGTATTTCATGTTTGTAAGTCATCGTTCGCCAGAACCGAACAAGGGGTTCGTCGCGCGCACGTTGGCAGACTGGCTGATATCGCCTAAAGTTACTGCATTTCAGCGCCGCATCCAACGCTTACAGGGAGAGAATCTCGTGAACACGAATCTGCGTAACCTGCTCGCGCAATATCTGCCCACCGCCAGCCCCGTTCTGCTGGCGCCGCTGTTTGAGGGGTTTTTCCCACTGCTCGTCCCTGAGCGGCGCGACGACGAAGCGGAGCGGATGGCGCATACACCGAAACGGCCCGCTTTGGATTGTGGAGGAGTATTATCGAGCAGGTGTATGTGGACGCATTCTGCTACCAAGTAGGAGAAATCCGGCGATGAAAACGAAGACAGTTTATCTATCGGGAATCTGCGCAATTCTACTGGCTGGCGTGCTTTATGGCTGTTCCAGCGCTAAGAAACTTGCCGAGATTGAAAAGACCAAGCAGATGGAGCAGGCTAACCTTGACAACTTCGATGATCTTGATTTCAACGTCTACAGCGGGCAGAAGTGGGATCAACTCGGCAAGAGTCACGCGCAGGACATCACTGTCCACTGGCCCGACGACCGGACGACCAAGGGTATAGACGCGCATATCGAGGATCTGAAGGGGATGTTTGTCTTTGCGCCAGACACGCGCATCAAGGAGCATCCCATCAGAATCGCTTCGGGCGAGTGGACAGCGGTCACGGGCATCATGGAGGGAACGTTTACCCGGCCTATGCCGATCGGTGAGGGCAAGACCATCCCTCCGACCGGCAAGCCGTTCAAACTGACAATGGTGACCATCGGACACTGGAAGCACGGTGTAATGGACGAGGAGTGGTTGATGTGGGACAACCAAACCTTCATGAAGCAAATCGGGGCGCCGTAACAAAAGAAGGTTTTATGAATCGAGAGATGGCGAAGCGCACGCTGGATATCCTTTTTTACGAAGTGTTTGGTCGGGAACAGGCGCATTTGATGGCTGGTCTAGTTTCCGGCTTTTGCATACAGCACGACCCCCTTTTGGCCAAACGGCATCGACGGGCTGGTGGGTTATCTGAAGCAAGCGGGGAGCTTGCCCAACGAAGTCAAGCGCATGGCGTTCGACGGCGAATTTGCTTTCGTGCATGTGCGGATCCGAACTGGATGGGAAAGGAATACGCGGGTGTCGATATATTCCGGTTTGACGCGAGCGCTAAGATCGTTGAGCACCGGGACGTCATGCAGGAGGTGCCGGCGACCTCTGCCAATGAGAATGGGATCTTCTGAAGGTGAGTCCACCAAGCTGAAGTCGGGCGTTGGCGATACCAGCAATGCAGCCTCAACGACTACCGGTGCTGTTCATCGGGCATGGCAACCCAATGAACGCGATCGAGCGCAACGAGTTCCATCGCAGCTGGGAGGCGCTGGGGCGCCGGCTTCCACGACCAAAGGCCATCCTGTGCGTTTCCGCACATTGGGAAACGCGCGGCGTTTACGTGACGGCCTCCGAACGACCCGAAACCATCCACGACTTCTACGGCTTCCAGAAGGCCTTGTTCGATGTGCAATATCCCGCGCCGGGCGCCCCTCCTTTGGCCCGCCGCACCGTGGAGTTGCTCACTGACAAACGCGCTTGTTTGGACCCGGGGCGCGGGCTGGATCATGGCGCCTGGAGCGTGCTCATTGCGATGTATCAGCAAGCGGACGTTCCGGTGGTGCAGCTCAGCCTGGATACGAGCAAACCCGCAGCGTTTCACTATGGCCTTGCCAAAGCGCTGGCACCTTTGCGCAATGAGGGCGTGCTCATCATCGGCAGCGGGAACATCGTACACAATCTGGGTCAGTTCAGCTTTCATGATCCCGCGCCCTTCGATTGGGCGATCAACTTTGACGAAGAGGTCAAGCAAAGACTCTTGGCCGGCGAGCACGAAGAACTGATGGCATACGAGACCCTGGGGCCGAACGCCAGACTCGCGGTGCCCACGCCGGAACACTACTTGCCACTGCTCTATGTCATCGCACTCCAGGAGCAGGGCGAAGCCATCAGCTTTTTCAACAGCACCGTGCTGAGCTCGATTTCCATGACCTCGATGCTGATCTGGGACGTATCGTCAACTGGATGCGGAACACAGGGATTTCGGCTTGGTATGACGCACGTGGCCTGTTCGCCCCTGCTGAACACTGCTTTCGACCGCAGAGGTCTGTTCCCAGCGCATCGCTGACCTTATGTTGAGCGGTGAACAATCCGGAGACACACAATGAAACAGCTCACACAGATCACGCCCCAAGCCTCGGCCCACTGGGTCGGCGACGGCTTTCCGGTGTGCAATCTGATCTCCATCCCGCGTGACGCGCGCGACACGAGCCCCTTCCTGATGCTGGATTACGCCGGGCCCTATGAGTTTAAGCCTGCAAGTGCGCAGCGCGGCGTGGGCGAACATCCGCATCGCGGCTTCGAGACCGTGACCATCGTCTATCAGGGCGAAGTGGCGCACCGCGACACTAGCGGTAACTCCGGCGTGATCGGCCCTGGCGACGTGCAGTGGATGACCGCCGCCTCCGGCGTGCTGCACGAGGAGTTCCACTCGCCAACGTTCACGCAGAAGGGCGGCACGCTGGAGATGGCGCAGCTTTGGGTCAACTTGCCCGCGCGCGAAAAGATGAGTGCGCCGCGCTATCAGGCCATCCTCGACGCGCAGATACCTGCCATCGCGCTACCGGAGGATGCCGGAACCGTGCGCGTCATCACCGGCGACTACGAGGGTGCCAAGGGCCCAGCGCTGACTTATTCACCGATGAACGTTTGGGACCTGCGCCTCAACCCCGGCCACCGCGTCGCATTCACGCTGCCCGAAGGCTGGACCACGCTGCTGGTGGTACTGTGCGGCCAGGTCGCTGTGGGTGACATGACCATGGTCACCGGTCAGACCGCGCACTTCACGCGCACGGGCGAAGCCATCGCCATCGAGGCGAAAAAAGACAGCCTGGCGCTGTTGCTCAACGGTAAGCCCCTGGATGAGCCCATAGCCCACTACGGCCCATTTGTGATGAACACCGAGAAGGAGTTAAGCGAAGCGATTGACGACTTCCATAGCGGGCGTTTCGGAAAGCTTGAACATGGCTACTGATAGGGCGATAAGCCGAGTAATCGAAAAACTGAGCAATGAAAAATATTTGACCACGTTGTTCGATGCGGCCAATTCCCCGATCCTTGACCTCCGACTCTAGCCCGACTCGCGTGTTTGACAACTCACTCGCCCAACCGTACCCTTCTTGTGGACGGAAAAGGGCGTTTATTTCTCCTAGTGCGGCCTCTGACCGCAACCAAATGCCACACAACTTCATTGCCGGATGCGAAGAAGTCACGGTGAAAGAATCTATACTTCGCTGCGGCCAGAGCAGCCACGTGGTATGAACCCTTTAACCCTTCGACTTATGGAGGAATCATGCAAACCGTCCCGACACGAGAGCCGCCGCCTGCCCCCCTGCGCTGTGTGAACGAGCAAGGGCTTAGCCTCCGTGCTGAGGTCTGCTGCGCCGCCCCTCCGAGGAAGAAACTCGAACACCTCTGCCGCTACATCACCCGCCGCGCCATCGCAGCCATCGTGGATCCCACCGTGATTGCCAAGATCCTCAAGCATCTTGGCATGTCCGTACGACGACGTTCTATCACCGGAACGAAACTATCCAGAACTCGGTGGGCAATCTTGTCGTTCCGCGTCGGCCGGCGTGACTCAAACGGGGCGAGCGTCCATGTCCAGCATGCGCGTGTCAAGGATGTTCCGCCGCTGCGTGCAGTACGTAACAGGAGGGAAGATGGTTGAAAGCCACCCGCTATGTCGATGTTTGGTGAAAGCGTGCGCATCAAACAGGGTTCTATTGTTGATATTCGCTATGCCCTTGATGCTTGCGCTCGGATGCCAGAGCGAGGGGCAGGCGCCAGCGTTGCCGCCTCCGACTGTAACGGTTGCAAACCCATTGGCGAAGGCCGTAACCGACTGGGACGAATATACGGGCCGACTTGAGGCAGTCCAAGCGGTCGAAGTTCGCGCTCGCGTGAGTGGCTATCTTCAGTCCGTCAATTTCAAAGACGGCGCCATTGTCAACAAAGGCGCTCTGCTTTTTGTAATCGATCCTCGCCCGTACCAGGCAGTTTTGAATCAGGCCAAGGCCGAGGTCACCCGCAATAGGGTGCGTTTGGATTTGGCTCGGAACAACCTCGAGCGCGCGGAGCGTCTGTTCAAATCGCGCGCGATTTCCGCTGAAGAGCTCGACACGCGAACGCAGGAACAGCGTCAAGCGCTCGCGGCACTTGAAGCGGCAAAGGCCGCGGTCGAAGCCGCCGAACTCAATGTCGAATTCACACGCGTCACATCGCCGATCAAAGGACGCGTGAGCCGCGAACTCGTAACCGAGGGCAATCTGGTGAGCGGCGGCAGCGAAGGCTCAACCTTACTGACCACCATTGTTTCGCTGGATCCCATCTACGTGTATTTTACTGCGGACGAGCGCGCTTACCTGCGCTATGCGAGACTTGCGCGCAGCGGATCGCGCCCAAGTTCGCGCGATGTAGCAAATCCCGTGAAACTGCAATTGGCCGATGAAAAAGAGACCGAGCACGAAGGACACATGGATTTTGTCGACAATCGCGTCGACCGCGCGACCGGCACTGTGCAAGGCCGCGCGATATTTCCGAACCCCGATCGGCTGCTGATACCAGGTCTGTTCGCGAAGGTCAGGCTATTGGGCGAGGGACCGTATCAGGCCCTGCTCATTCCCGATGAAGCGATCGGAACCGATCAATCGCAGAAGTTTGTATTTGTCATCGACGAAAAGAATGTCGCCGCACGCCAGACGATCGTTCCCGGAAGAACGGAGGGTCGATTACGCATCGTCCGCGAAGGTCTGAAGGGAGATGAACGCATCGTCGTTGACGGATTACAGCGTGTGACAGCTGGGTCGCCGGTGACTCCGCAAGAGGCACAAATCAAAGACGAGCCGGCGAAGGCGGAGAGCGTCGCATCTTCATCTTCCGCTAAAGATTCATGAGATTTGGCCACTTCTTCATTGACCATCCTCGCTTCGCCGGGGTGCTCTCGATTCTGATCGTCATCGTCGGCGTCATTGCCTATTTCAACCTCCCGGTCGCGCAATATCCCGAGGTTGCTCCGCCGACGATACAAGTTACGGCGAGTTACCCAGGCGCAACGCCCGAAGTCATCGCGCAGACGGTAGCGACGCCTATCGAGCAGGAGGTCAACGGCGTTGAGAATATGCTGTATATGACGTCACAATCGACCAGCGACGGCGCGATGTCGCTGAGGATCACATTTGCGTTGGGCACCGATCTGGACACGGCGCAGGTGCTTGTACAAAACCGCGTAGCGATCGCCGAGCCGCGCCTTCCCGAGGAGGTCAGGCGACTCGGTATCACGACTGTTAAAAGCTCGCCCGATCTGATGATGGTCGTGCACTTGGAGTCTCTGCAAGAGACCTATGATCAGCTTTACATCAGCAACTACGCGCTGTTGCAAATCCGCGATGTGCTGGCCCGCATCAACGGGGTCGGCAGCATCACAGTCTTCGGAGCGCGCGAGTACAGCATGCGTATCTGGCTCGATCCGGATCGGCTGACTTCTCTGAGCCTAACGGCCGGTGACGTCGTCCGGGCTTTGCGAGCGCAAAACGTTCAAGTGGCCGGCGGTGCGCTTGGGCAACCGCCAATGCCGATCAATAACGCGTTTCAGTTGACGGTCAATACCCAGGGGCGCTTCATCGATCCCGAGCAGTTTTCGAATGTCATCGTCAAGGCGGGCGCAGACGGCCGTCTGGTTCGCGTGCGTGATATTGCCGGCGTCGAGCTCGGCGCCCGCGATTACGTGACCAACAGCTATCTCGACGGAAAGCCGGCGGTGGCGCTCGCGATCTTTCAGCGGCCAGGCAGCAATGCCTTGAGCACCGCTGAAGCGATTAAGTTGACTATGAACAGGCTCTCTGCTGATTTTCCGAAAGACCTCGCATATCGCATCGTCTATAACCCCACCGATTTCGTCGCCGAGTCGGTGCGAGCCGTCTACACAACGATATTCGAGGCGATCGCGCTCGTCATTCTCGTCATCATTGTGTTTCTGCAGAGCTGGCGCGCGGCGCTGATTCCGATCATCGCGATACCCGTATCGCTGATCGGCACATTCGCGGTCATGTCGGCGTTCGGTTTCTCGCTCAATAATCTTTCGCTGTTTGGCTTGGTGCTCGCGATCGGAATCGTGGTCGACGACGCGATTGTTGTCGTTGAAAACATTGAGCGCAATCTCGAGGGCGGACTTGCGCCCAGGGAAGCGGCGCGCGTAACCATGACCGAAGTCGGCGCCGCGCTCATTTCAATCGCTCTGGTGTTGAGCGCGGTCTTTATTCCAACCGCGTTCCTGGGCGGTATTTCTGGCCAGTTCTTCCGCCAGTTCGCGCTTACCATTGCGGTCGCCACCATCATCTCGGCGTTCAATTCGCTGACGCTAAGCCCCGCGTTGGGCGCGATTCTGCTCGAACCCAAGGACGAGGCCCCTTCGGGTTTCTTTGCCAAAGCGTGGGATAGATTGCTCGGCCCTCTGTTCCGCGGCTTCAACAAGGGCTTCGATAAAACGAGCAGTGGCTACGCCTATCTCGTGTGCCGCGTCGCCCGCCGTCCAGCGATCTCGTTGATCGTTTTCGCCGGCTTGATCGGCATGACTGTATTCATGTTTCAACGGGTACCCGGCGGCTTCATCCCTGAACAGGACCAAGGTTACGTGATCATTGCGGTCGAGCTGCCGAAGGGCGCGTCGCTCGAGCGCACCGACGCAGTGGTGCGCCAAGCAACCGAGATCGCGCTCAAAACCCCGGGCGCCTACAGCACGGCCGCCTTCGCCGGCTTTTCGGGCGCAACTTTTTCCAATGCCTCGAATGCGGCTGCAATCTTCGTGGTCTTGAAACCGTTCAGCGAGCGCGAAGAGGGTCACACCGCGCCCGCTCTCGTAAAAAGTCTGACGCAGGCTTTGAACAGCCAGATTCGAGGTGCGCAATTGTTCGTCATCGCTCCGCCTCCGGTGCGCGGTCTCGGCACCGGCGGCGGCTTCAAGATGGTGGTACAGGATCGCAGCGGCCGAGGGTTGGAAACGCTCTCGGCGGCAAGCGGAGAGTTGATCTCGGCGGCCAACCGATCGCCTACGGTCGAACGCGTGTTCACGACTTTCAGCACGACGACGCCGCAATACTTTTTGGATATCGATCGCACCAAGTCGGAGATGCTGAATGTGCCGGTGGAAAACGTGTTCGAGGCCTTGCAGGTTTTTTTAGGCTCGTCCTACGTCAACGATTTCAATCTGCTTGGACGCACTTATCGCGTCACTGCCCAAGCCGATGCGCCCTATCGCCTGGAACCCGCGGACATTGCGCGACTGCGCGTGCGCAGCGCGTCGGGTGCCATGGTGCCGCTCGGCTCTCTTGCCGAAATTCGCGAGACGACCGGTCCGGACCGCGTCGTCCGGCACAACCTTTACCCCGCGGCCGAAGTACAAGGCAGCGCTCGCCCCGGGCGCAGTTCGGGCGAAGCATTGACAGCCATGGAGGAGCTCGCGCGTGCGGCTCTGCCGGGTGGAATCGGCTTTGATTGGACCGAGCTTGCTTTCCAGCAGCGTCTCGCGGGCAACGTGGGGTTGCTGATCTTTCCGCTTTGTGTCCTGTTCGTTTTTCTGGTATTGACCGCACAATAAGAGAGCTGGACGCTGCCACTTGCGATTATTCTCATTGTTCCGCTGTGCCTGTTGTTTGCCATCTTCGGCATCTGGGCGCGCGGCATGGATAACAACATCCTCACCCAGATCGGTTTCGTCGTGTTGGTCGGCCTCGCATGCAAAAATGCTATCTTGATCGTGGAGTTCGCCAAGCAGCGCGAGGATGAAGGCAAGGACCGCTACAACGCGGCGGTTGAAGCCGCGCAATTGCGATTGCGCCCAATTCTCATGACCTCGTTCGCGTTTATTCTTGGCGTTGTGCCGTTGCTGCTCGCCTCAGGCGCAGGTTCGGAGATGCGCCAAGTACTGGGGACGGCGGTGTTCAGCGGCATGCTCGGCGTCACCCTATTTGGGCTGTTTCTGACACCGGTTTTCTATGTTGTGATCCGTAAGCTATCTGCGCCCGCGGACGAAGCGGCGATCACAGCTCGAGTCCAGTCGCGATAACGTTCATGGCTAGATTTGGAGTTGGCGCGAGGCTGCTTCCGATCTTCGTTTGTGGTTGCGCTGCCGTCGGACCTGATTACCGGGAACCGGCGGTCAATCAAGAGACGCGATACCTAAATGCCGATGAGAAGGGGTTCAGCGCCGCTCGCCTGGAAGCAGCGTGGTGGACCATATACCGCGATCCGACGCTTGATCGTCTGGTTTCACAAACCCTAGCTGGCAATCCCGATCTGCGAGTTGCAAGTGCTCGGCTTCGAGAGGCACGGGCACTCAGGCGCGAGACCAACTACCAGCGCTATCCGATCGTAACGACTCAGGCAGATGCCGAATTCGGACGGCAAAGCGCGGACCTGAGCGTTCCCGGGGCTGACCGCGATATCGAACTTTACGACGCCGGCTTCGATGCATCCTGGGAGATCGATTTTTTTGGCCGCGTGCGGCGCCTGATAGAAGCGCGCGAAGCTGAAGCCGAGAGCTTCGAAGCCACTCGGCGCGATGTTGCCGTGTCGCTCATCGCCGAGGTGGCGCGCAACTATCTCGAGTTACGAGGCGCTCAGCAGAGACTGGAAGTGGCGCGTGCAAACGCCGTCAATCAGGAGCAGACGCTCAATCTAACCAACATACTGCTGGCGGGAGGACGCGGAAACGCACTCGACGTTGCTCGCGCCGAAGCGCAGCTCAACTCGACCGTTGCCACGATTCCTCCCTTGCAGTCACAAATCAAACGGTCGCATCATCGCCTCGCGGTACTCACCGGCCAACCGCCCGGCCACCTAGACGCCGAGGTTGTAAACTTCGCGCCAATACCGGCGCTTCCTCAAACGATCGGCGTCGAAGCGCCTGCGGATTTGCTTCGCCGAAGACCTGATATCCGCGCCGCGGAACGTACCCTTGCTGCCTTCACTGCGGGCATAGGCATGGCGGTGGCAGATCTATTTCCACGCGTAACGTTGTTGGGGTCCGCGGGTCTGGCCGCGACCTCGGGTTCTAATCTAGTCCGCGGCGATGCCGCGTTTTATTCAATAGGTCCTAGCATTACTTGGCTTGCGGCATTCGATCTCGGCCGTGTGCGCGCTCGTATCGAGCAGGCCGACGCGCGCGCGGAGGGCGCGTTTGCTCAGTATGAGCGCACGGTGCTGGCAGCGCTTGAGGAAGTCGAGAGCGCGTTGGTCACATCTGGCCGCGAGCGGGTTCGCTATGCGAACTTGGAAAAAAGCGAACGGGCGAGTACCGCCGCGGCTGAGCTGGCGCGGCTTAGATTTAGAGAAGGCGTTGCGAGTTTTTTGGAAGTTCTTGACGCAGAACGCGTGCAGCTCGCGGCGCAAGACCAACTGGTCGTGAGTCAAACCAGTACGGCAACGGCGCTTGCGGCAGTCTATAAAGCGTTGGGCGGCGGATGGGAATACGCGCCGATGGGTTCGGACGAGCCCACGCTTTACAAACCGAGATAGACAATCGCGATGCAACCACAGCTACTGCAAGACAATCCCTTTAACCTGCTGCAGACTAAAACGTGCCGTAGACGTGTCTAGTTCATCATCCGCGTCTCTGATCGATAGTCGCCGCGATCAAATCTTTCCCACCTTTGACGCGGCACAGATTGAAATCATCAAGCGCTTTGCAGGCGCGCCGCAGCATTACCCCCCCGGACAGATCCTGTTCAAAGTCGGCCAACACGCAGTAGTTTCCTATCTGATTGTCGCCGGAACCCTCGAAGTCAATCGACGCGACGCATTCGGTGCTTCGGGAATTATCACAACACATGGCGCTGGGCAAATTTCCGGAGAAATCGGGGCGCTTTCCGGGCGTCCGGCCCTCGCTGAGGCCAAGGTAGGAGCGGAGGGATGTACAGTCGTACCGCTCAACGCTGCAGCGCTGCGCGCACTGGTCGTCGGCAGCGCCGAGATCGGTGAATTAATAATGCGCGCTTTCATCCTGCGCCGCGTGAGCCTGATCCAAAGCGGGGCGGGCGGGCCCATACTTCTTGGAGCGGCGGGACTGCGCGACTTGGTGCGCTTGCAAGGTTTTCTATCGCGCAACGGAATTCCCAATACAGTCCTCGATCCGACGAGAGACCGTGATGCTGCGGCGTTGCTCGAGCGTTTCGACGTTTCGATCGAGGAATTACCGCTTGCGGTTTGCCCGAACGGCGAGGTCTTGCGCAATCCGACCGAAGCGGAGCTTGCGCATTGCCTAGGCATGCTTCCCGAGCTAAAGCTGAATCGTACTTACGACATCGCCATCGTCGGCGCCGGCCCAGCTGGATTGGCAACCGCCGTGTACGCGGCGTCCGAAGGGTTGTCGGTAATCGTGCTCGATTCCCGCGCTTTCGGCGGGCAGGCGGGCGCTTCCGCCCGCATAGAAAATTACCTCGGTTTTCCGACTGGAATTTCGGGCCAGGCATTGGCCGGACGCGCTTACACGCAAGCGCAGAAGTTCGGCGCAGAGTTTGCGATACCGGCCGAAGTCGCTCGCCTTCAATGCGGTGAGCACCCTAACGACATGACGCCCGCTGACTGCCGCTTCCCGTCATTCATTCTCAGTCTCAAGGGCGGAGCGCGTATCGCCGCCAGAGCGGTAGTCGTCGCGAGCGGCGCACGCTACCGTCGTCTCGCAATTTTCAACTGTTGCGATTTTGAGGGTCGCGGCGTCTATTACTGGGCGACACCCATCGAAGTCAAGCTTTGCGCAAAGCAAGACGTAGCACTCGTTGGCGGCGGCAACTCGGCCGGACAAGGCGCGGTTTTCCTGGCCGGCCACGCCGAAAAGGTCCATCTGCTCGTGCGCGGGAGCGGTCTAGAAACGAGCATGTCGCGCTACCTGATCGATCGCATCGGTGCCCTGCCTAACGTTGAGTTGCATACCGAAACTGAGATTGTCGACCTCGCCGGAAACAGCGAGGGCTTGCAGCGCGTCCGGTGGATGAACAGGGCCACGGGAGTCGAGGAGGAAAACGCACTCCGCCATGTCTTTCTGTTTGTCGGCGCCGTGCCGAATGCATGCTGGCTTGATAACTGCGGCGTCACGCTGGACGGAAAAGGTTTTGTCAAGACGGGGGCTGACTTGAGCAACACGGACCTCGCGGCTTTGTTCTGGAAACCGCTCGATCGCTTGCCGCTCCCGCTTGAGACGAGCCGTCCAGGCGTATTCGCGATCGGTGACGTGCGCGCAGGCTCGGTCAAACGCGTAGCTGCCGCAGTGGGTGAAGGTGCAGCCGTTGTCGCCCAACTACATGCGTTCTTGACCACCTGACGATTCCCTTCGTCACACAGCGGCGATGCAAACAGTCCCGGTGTCAACACCAGATCGGGGTTGGGAAAGACCGCGCGTCCACGCATCGTGCCGGTGCTCGGGTCGATACGATTATCCACGAAGTCTATATGTCCCTTGTGTGGGAACCCCTCTTCATCGGCCAGGGCGAGATAGATCGGGTTCTTAACCTCTCGCGAGCTGGGCCGCTGGCCGGTGCGGTCCAAGCGCACGTATTTGAGGTAGGCGCGCTCGTCCGCATCCAGGTAGCAATAGATCGGATCGAGCGACACGATGCGGGTAAGCAAGCTCGATTGCGCGGTCCCCCCGTTGATGAGATTACCCTCGGAGACGAAGTTGCGGCTGATACGCCCGCTGATAGGCGCCTTGACCTCGGTGAACTCCACGTCGAGGCAAGCGGCCTCGACGCCCGCCTTCGCCGCCTCCAGATCAGCCGCAGCCTGGCGCTGCTCACCGAGTTGCGTGTCGTAGTCTTCTTGCGAGGCGGCATTTCGTTCCAACAGCCACTGCGCGCGCTTGAGCCGGGCGCTGGCCAAGGCGAGCCGGGCCTGCGCCTGGGTGACTTGGGCCTTGGCGCGCTCGAGCACGGCCTGGTACGGGCACGGATCGATCACGAACAGCAGGCTGCCCGGATTCACCATCGCTCCATCCTTGAAATGGATCGATTGCAGGTAACCGCTCACCCGTGCGCGAACCTCCACCGAGTCGATGGCCTCTAACCGTCCCGTGTACTCATCCCACTCGATGATCTCGCGCTGCGCGGGGTGACTGATCGTTACCCTTATTGGGGAGGGAGGCGGCTTCGATTCCGCTTCAGGCCGACCGCAGCCAAAAAGGATCCCGCAAAGTATTGCAACCGGCAACAGGCAGAACACGCCATACACGTTCAGGTCGGCGCATTGATGCGCAGCTTCATGGGGAACTCCTTGTGCCGGCTGGGCGTCATGCGAGTTTACGCCAGCCAATCCGGCGGGTCCAGCGGTGGTTCGACGGACGGCTTCGTCGGTGCGGATGTTGCGCCAGGGATCTGCGCAGGCCGCTTCCGCCATGCGCTCGAGCAGCAGGGCGAGCACGGTTAAGAAGACGTGGGCATGGATGCGATGCGCGGCCCAGTGGAAAACCGGACGTAGAGGCAACCCACTCTTGAGCGTGCGCCACGCCTCCTCCACCCGTTGCAGGTGCTTGTAACCGAGCGCCAGGTCCTCGGCAGTGAGCGTATCATCATTGCTGTGCACGAGGAACTTGCCGTCCAAGCGCTCAGCGGCTTTAACCTTCGCTTCTTCGATGAGGAGCGCACCTTTGGCCGTGAGCTGGAGGTAGCCCCCGTAGCGGCGACTCGCCCGCAGCCCACACACCCGTTTGCTGTGCCCTTCGCACCTCGGATCGCGTAGCGTCTGGAGCTCGGCCTGAAGCTCGGCGAGCACGCGTGCGCGATGCTCCCTTTGACGGGCTTCTTCTTGCGGGTTGTGGCAGAGGACATAACGGCGCCGGCGCTCGCCCTCGCCAACCACGATCTCCTTCACCCGCAGGTTTTCAGCCATCGCGCGATAGCGGCCGGGACGGCTCAAGACTACCTCATCCATCTCCCCACCCGTGTGGATGGGCATACAAACGAGGTAGCGCCCGCCACTCCCGCTCAACGCCTTGAGATTTCTCTCCGAGACCATCCCCGCATCGCCCACAAACACACAGCGCCCGAGCTTCCAGCCCTTGAGCTCGGCTTTG
>Ga0187893_10008758_pt1 | contig 15827 bp, 17 predicted proteins | sample MA1701074metaG_FD_139574 | JGI IMG/M metagenome (GOLD analysis project Ga0187893, IMG submission 139574) | White microbial mat communities from a basaltic lava cave in the Kipuka Kanohina Cave System on the Island of Hawaii, USA - MA170107-4 metaG ... | reverse complement strand
GTCAGCCGATTGGCCCGGGCTCGATGATCATCACCTGCTCCTCGCCCATGGCGTCCTGCAGCGACTTGACGTTGCGGCCGACGAGCGGGTCGTCCCCGTCCCACACCACCACGGCCTCGTCGCCGTTGCGGGCGAGCCAGGCGTCCCGGCGGCGCAGGGCGCCGCCCGCCAGTTGCCGGGTCGCGGGCGGGTTCCCCTGGAGGACGACCTGGTCGGCCGCCCCGGCCAGCAGGTCGGCGTAGCGCCGGCGGGCGGCGGCGGGCCATTGGGCGTCCTGGTCGGGGTAGGGGAGGACGGCGACGTACGGCACTCCTGCGGCGGCCGCCGCCTCGGCCGCCAACTGCTCGGCGCCCAGGCCGAGCCCGGTGAGCACCACCGCGTCCGGGTGGACCTCCCGCTCGGCCGCGAGGACGGCGGCCAGCGTGGCCTTGACCCGTTCAGCCACCGGGTTGGCCCCATAGCCCCCCAGCTCGGGCGGGCGGTGGCCGCTAACCACCAACTTGAACCCCCCAAGTCCGCCCGGGTCCCGTGCGGCCCCGCCATGCCGGTCGGACGGGCCCAGGTCACCGGGCGCGCCCTCGCCCGTCCGGCCCCATTGCGCCCGGGCCGCCTCCACCGCCAGCCGGTCGACCAGGTCGTTCACGGGGTCGTCGCCGTGGCCCTTGACCCACCGGAAGCTCACCCGGCCCGGCTCGGCCCGCACCCCTTCGATCAGGGGCTCCCACAGGTCGCGGTTCTTGACCGGCTGCCTGGCCTTGTTGACCCACCCCCGCGCCAGCCACCCTTCCCACCACCGGTCCCGAAAACAGTTGACGACGTACGTCGAGTCGCTCACCACCTCGATCGGCCCTGCGACCGAACGCACCGCCTCCAGCGCCGCTTGGATCTCCATGCGCTGGTTGGTCGTCCTCGCCTCGGCGCCGCTGGCGAAACGCCCGCCCGCCACGGCCCAGGCCCACCCCCCCGGGCCCGGGTTCCCCAGGCACGCCCCGTCCGTGTAAACCTCCGCTCTCATGCCCACCCTCATGCCGGCGCGCCCGGCGCGTGGGCTCGCCCCTGCCTCGGCGCGCCGAGCGGCTCCCGTTCGAGTTCGGCCATGGCCCTATTCAAGCGGCCAGAACGGGACCACTCCCGAGCATCGCATGCGGCCGCGGCTGAAACGCCCGGTTGCGCGTCAAGGGTCGGAAGGGGTGCCACCATGGAACCCGTGATCTTCGACGGCTTCGCCCAGCAGTTGGCCGACATCGACCCGGACGAGACGACCGAGTGGGTGGACTCGTTGGACTCGGTGATCGAGGCGCGCGGCAAAGGTCGCGCCCGGTTCCTCCTGATGAAGCTGCTCGAACGCTCCCGCGAGGTGGGCGTCGGGCTGCCGGCGACGGTATCCACGCCGTACATCAACTCCATCCCGCCCGAGCGCGAGCCCTGGTTCCCGGGCGACGAGTACATCGAGCGCCGCATCCGCGCCTACATCCGCTGGAACGCGGCGGTCATGGTCACCCGCGCCAACACCCGCGCCCCCGGCATCGGCGGCCACCTGGCCACGTACGCGTCCTCGGCGTCGCTGTACGAAGTGGGCTTCAACCACTTCTTCCGGGGCAAGGGGGACGGCCTGTCGGGCGACCAGGTCTTCTTCCAGGGCCACGCCGCCCCCGGCATCTACGCCCGCGCCTACCTCGAAGGGCGGCTCGACGAGGAACAGCTCGACCGCTTCCGCCAGGAGATCGGCGGCAACGGACTGTCCTCCTACCCGCACCCCCGGCTCATGCCCGAGTTCTGGGAGTACCCGACGGTCTCCATGGGCCTGGGCCCTATCGCCGCCGTCTACCAGGCCCGCTTCAACCGCTACCTCCTGAACCGCCAGATCACCGACACCAGCAAGTCCAAGGTGTGGTGCTTCGTGGGCGACGGGGAGTGCGACGAGCCCGAGACCCTGGGCGCCCTCACCCTGGCCAGCCGGGAGCAGCTCGACAACCTCATCTTCGTGGTCAACTGCAACCTGCAGCGGCTCGACGGGCCGGTCCGCGGCAACGGGAAGGTCATCCAGGAGCTGGAGGCCGTCTTCCGGGGCGGCGGCTGGAACGTCATCAAGGTCATCTGGGGGACCAAGTGGGACGAGCTGCTCGCCCGCGACGTTGACGGCGTGCTCCTCAACAAGATGAACACCACGCTCGACGGCGAGTTCCAGAAGTACGCGGTCGAATCCGGCGCCTACATCCGGGAGCACTTCTTCGGGCCCGATCCTCGCCTGCGCAAGATGGTCGAGCACCTCTCCGACGACGAGCTGCGCACCTTGCCTCGCGGTGGCCACGACTACCACAAGCTCTACGCCGCCTACAAGGCCGCCGTCGAGCACACCGGCCAGCCGACCGCCATCCTGGCCAAGACGGTCAAGGGCTGGGCCCTCGGCCCCGACTTCGAGGCCCGCAACGCCACGCACCAGATCAAGAAGATGAACAAGAAGGAACTGCTGGCCTTCCGTGATCGCCTCCACATGCAGGACCAGGTGCCCGACGCCGCCCTCAACGCCGACATGCCGCCCTACTACCGCCCACCCGTCGGCGACGTCGAGCACGAGTACATGATGGAGCGCCGGCGCGCCCTCGCCGGCTCCTTGCCCCAGCGCATCGTCAAGCCCAAGCCGGTCGACTTGCCGTCGCCCAAGGTCTTCGAGCCGCTCAGGCAGGGCTCCAGCAGTCGCGAGTTCTCGACGACGATGGCCTTCGCCAACCTGCTGCGCGGCCTCCTGCGGGACAAGCACATGGGCAAGCGGATCGTGCCGATCATCCCCGACGAGGCCCGCACCTTCGGCATGGACGCGCTCTTCGCCGAGGTCAAGATCTACGCGCCGTTCGGCCAGCTCTACGAACCGGTCGACGCCCACCTGCCCCTGTCCTACCGCGAGGCCACGCACGGGCAGCTCCTCGAGGAGGGCATCACCGAGGCGGGCTCCATGGCCAGCTTCATCGCCGCCGGGACGTCCTACGCCAGCCACGCCACGCCCATGGTCCCCTTCTTCATCTTCTACTCGATGTTCGGCTTCCAGCGGGTGGGCGACCTCATCTGGGCCTTCGGCGACATCCGGGGCAAGGGCTTCCTGCTCGGCGCCACCGCCGGCCGCACGACCCTCCAAGGCGAGGGCCTCCAGCACGCCGACGGCCACTCACTGCTGCTGGCGTCGACGGTCCCCAACGTGGCCGCCTACGACCCCGCGTTCGCCTACGAGCTGGCCGTCATCGTTGAGGACGGCATGCGCCGCATGTACGGCCCCGAGCCCGAGGACGTTTTCTACTACCTCACCCTTTACAACGAGAACTACACCATGCCCGCCATGCCCGACGGGGCGGCGCCGGGACTCCTGCGCGGGTTGTACAAGTTCGCCGACGCGCCCGACGGACCGACCAAGCGGGCCACCGTCCTGTTCTCCGGCACGGCCCAGCTCGCGGCCCGCGAGGCGCGGCAACTCCTCGCCGAGCGCCACGACGTGGCGGTCGAGCTGTGGTCGGCCACGTCCTACAAGGCCCTCCGCGAGGACGCGCTGGCGGCCGAGCGGTGGAACCGGCTGCACCCCACCGAGACGCCCCGCACGCCCTTCGTCACCGAGGCCCTGGCCGGCGCCGAAGGCCCGTTCGTGGCGGTCACCGACTTCATGAAGGCGGTGCCCGACCAGGTCGCCCGGTGGGTCCCCGGCGCCTTCACCCCCCTCGGCACCGATGGCTTCGGCCGCTCGGACACGCGCGCCAACCTGCGGCGGCACTTCGAGACCGACGCCGCCCACGTGGTCGTCGCGACGCTGCAGGCCCTGGCGCGGGCCGACGAGATGAAGCCCGAGGCGGTGGCCGACGCCATCGCCTCCTACGGGCTCGACGCCGACGCGCCCGACCCGCGCACGGCGTAAGACACCCGACAGCAAGCGTTCACGTCGGTGCAATGCCGCGGAAGCGGCGGCGAAATCGCGCCGCCGTACGTTCGCCGGCAGTTCAAGGTCGGCGCCGGGGAGGGCTTCATGCGGAAGAGAAGGTTCAGGATCGTCGCGGCGATCGCGCTGCCGCTCGCGCTGCTCGCCAGCGCGTGCGGCTCGAAAGCGGGCGAGGAGACGTCGTCGGGCGGTCCGGCCAGCGGGGCCCAGACCGGCGATACCATCAAGGTGGGCGTGCTCCACTCGCTGAGCGGCACGATGGCCATCAGCGAGGTGTCGGTGCGGGACGCCACCTTGCTCGCCATCGAGGAGATCAACGCCAAGGGCGGCGTGCTCGGCAAGAGGCTGGAGCCGGTCGTGGAGGACGGCGCGTCGGACTGGCCCACGTTCGCCGAGAAGGCCAAGAAGCTGATCGTCAACGACAAGGTGGCCGTCACCTTCGGCTGCTGGACGTCGGCCAGCCGCAAGGCGGTGCTGCCCGTGTTCGAGCAGTTCAAGTCGCTGCTGTTCTACCCGGTGCAGTACGAGGGCCTCGAACAGTCGCCGTACATCTTCTACACGGGCGCCACCACGAACCAGCAGATCATCCCCGGCCTCGACTACCTCAAGGACCAGGGCAAGACCAAGATCTTCCTGGTCGGCAGCGACTACGTCTTCCCCCGAACCGCCAACAAGGAGATCAAGGCGTACGCGGCCGCCAACGGGATGGAGATCCTCGGTGAGGAGTACACCCAGCTAGGCCACACCGAGTACAGCACCGTCATCAACAAGCTCAAGGCGGCCAAGCCGCAGGCGGTGTTCAACACGCTCAACGGCGACAGCAACGTCGCCTTCTTCAAGCAGCTGAAGGACGCCGGGATCACCTCCACCGACATGCCCGTGCTGTCGGTGAGCGTGGCGGAGGAAGAGGTCCGCGGCATCGGCCCCGCCAACATCGCCGGGCACCTGACGGCGTGGAACTACTACCAGACCACCGCCAACGCCGAGAACACCGCGTTCGTCCAGGCCTACAAGGCCAAGTACGGCCAGAACCGGGTGACGGACGACCCCATCGAGGCCGGTTACATCGGCGTATACCTATGGAAGGCCGCAGTCGAGAAGGCGGGAACGACCGAGGTCGAAGCGGTGAGGCGGGCGGCAGGCGGCATCACCTTCGACGCTCCCGAGGGCAAGGTCACGATCGACGGGGAGACCCAGCACATCCACAAGACGGCCCGCATCGGCGTCGTCCAGGCCGACGGTCTGATCAAGGAGGTGTGGAACTCGGGGCAGCCGATCAAGCCCGACCCGTACCTCAAGAGCTACCCCTGGGCCAAGGGCCTTTCCTAAGCCCATAGCGACGTGGACATCTACGTCTCCCAGATCTTCACCGGGTTGAGCGTCGGCTCCGTCCTCCTCCTCATCGCACTGGGGCTGACGTTCACCTTCGGGCAGATGGGCGTCATCAACCTGGCCCACGGCGAGCTGATCATGGCCGGCGCCTACACGACATACGTGCTGGGAGACACGTTCAGCGAGAGCATGTCTCTGCTGGTGGCCCTGCCGGTGGCCTTCGTGGTCGCCGGCCTGATGGGACTGGTTCTCGAGCGGCTGCTCATCCGTCGCCTCTACGGGCGGCCGCTCGACACATTGCTGGTGACGTGGGGCGTCAGCCTCGTGCTCCAGCAGGTGGCCCGCGACCTCTTCGGCGCCCCCAACGTGAACGTGACCAAGCCCAGCTGGCTGGACGGCGGCTTCGAACTCTTCGGTGCGAGGCTTCCCTACACCCGGCTGTTCATCCTCGCGCTGGTGGCCCTGGCCATCACCGCCATCTGGCTGTACCAGACCCGCTCACCGGCGGGGCGCCGCATGCGGGCCGTCATGCAGAACCGCCAGCTGGCGGCGTGCACCGGCGTCAACACCGAACGGGTCGACATGCGGACGTTCTTCATCGGCTCGGGGCTGGCTGGCGCCGCCGGCGTGGCCCTCACCCTCCTCGGTCCCATCGGGCCGACCCTCGGCACGAACTACATCGTCGACGCCTTCCTCGTGGTCGTCGCCGGGGGCCTCGGCCAGATCAGGGGGGCGGTGTTCGCGGCCATCGGGCTGGGTGTGCTCCAGGCCATGGTCGAGTTCAAGACGCAGGCGAGCCTGGCCAAGGTGGCGGCGTTCGTCGCCGTGGTCGTGCTGCTGCAATTGCGGCCGCAGGGGCTCGTGTCGCTGCGCAGCCGGGCGCTGACGTGACGGCGGTCACCGCCGCCGCCAGACGTTGGGTTGGGGCCGGCCGCTGGCGGCGTCTGAGCCTGTTCCTGGCCGCCGGTTTCGTGGCGCTGGTGCTGTGCCCGGCGCTGCTGTCCGACTTTCGCCTCGGGCTGCTGGCCAAGTACTTCTGCTTCGCCATCGTCGCCGTCGGCGTCGACCTGGTCTGGGGCTACGGCGGCATGCTCACCCTCGGCCAAGGCCTGTTCTTCGGGATGGGCGGCTACGCGATGGGGATGATGCTCAAGTTGCAGGAGGCCGGCCGGGACGGCCTGCCCGACTTCATGTCCTACAACGGCCTCACCGAGGTCCCAGGCTTCTGGAAGCCGTTCGCCCACAGTTGGTTCGCCCTTCCGGCGGCCGTCATCCTGCCCATGCTCCTCGCCGCCGGGCTGGGCGCGCTGGTGTTCCGCCAGCGGGTGCGCGGCGCCTACTTCGCCATCCTCACCCAGGCGCTGGCGGCCGCGTTCGTGATCCTGCTCATCGGCCAGCAGGGCTACACCGCCGGCACCAACGGCCTGACCAACATGCGCACCCTGTTCGGGTACGACCTCAACGACCCGGTCAACCAGCGCAGCCTCTACTTCGTCGTGGCCGTCGCCCTCGGCGCGGTTTTCCTGCTCGCCCGCCAGCTCGTGCAGAGCCGCTACGGCAAGCTGCTGGTCGCGGTGCGGGACAGCGAGGACCGGGTCCGCTTCCTGGGCTACAGCCCGACCAAGGTGAAGGTGCTGGCCTTCACTGTCTCGGCGGGCATGGCGGGGCTCGCCGGCGCCCTGTTCGTCCCGGTGGTCGGCATCATGTCGCCGGCGCTCCTCGGCATCGTCCCGTCGCTCGAGCTGGTCATCGGCGTGGCCCTCGGCGGCCGGGCCACGCTCGTCGGGGCGGTGGCCGGCACCGTGCTCGTGGGCTACGCCAAGACAGGCCTCTCCGAGAACTATCCCTCGGGCTGGCTCTACTTCCAAGGAGCGCTGTTCATCATCGTGGTGGCCTTCGCGCCCAAGGGCCTGGCCGGAATCTGGAAGGGCGTCAAGAACCTGCGGGATCGCCGGCGCGGCGCCGTCGCGCCGCCCGCGGCCGTCACCACCGCCGAGCCCCAGACGGCGCTGGAGCCGGTCCGGTGAGCCCGGCCCTGCTGGAGGTATCCCAACTCGAAGTCGACTTCGACGGGTTCCGCGCCATCGACAAGCTCAACTTCTGGGTCGACGAGGGGGAGCTGCGCTTCCTCATCGGCCCCAACGGCGCCGGCAAGACCACCCTCCTGGACGCCATCACCGGGCTCACCCGACCAGTTGGCGGCTCGATCAAGTTCGGCGTGCGTCCGTTACTGGGCCGACCCGAGCACGAGATCGTCAAGATGGGGATCGGCCGCACGTTCCAGACCCCGTCGGTGTTCGATCAGCTGACCGTCCTCGACAACCTCGACTTGGCCGCGAGCTTCCGGTTGCCGCTGCGCAAGCTCCTCCGGCGGCGAGGAGCGGTCGGTGAGCGGGTGGCCACCGCGCTGGAAACCGTCGGGCTGACCGATCGGGCCGGCGATCTCGCCGGCGTCCTGTCGCACGGCCAGAAGCAATGGCTGGAGATCGGCATGCTGCTCGTGCAGGATCCCCAGTTGCTCCTGCTCGACGAGCCAGTCGCGGGCATGAGCAAGGAGGAACGGACCCGCACCGGCGAACTCCTCCAGGAGATCGCCCGCAACCATACGGTCGTCGTGGTGGAGCACGACATGGAGTTCCTGCGCCGCTTCGCCCGGCGGGTGACGGTCATGCACGAGGGCCGGACCCTGTGCGAGGGGTCGGTCGCCGAGGTTCAGGCCAACCCGCTCGTCCAGGAGGTGTACCTCGGCCGCAGCCGGGACACCCGCGGCGGCGTCGAGGTGGGCTGACGCCGTGCTCCGCGTGCGAGGGCTCGACGTGTTCTACGGCCGTAGCCAGGTGCTCTTCGGGGCCTCGCTGGAGACGCCCGAGAACGGTCTCCTTTGCGTCATGGGCCGCAACGGCGTCGGAAAGTCGACGCTGCTCAACGCCGTCATGGGCGTGCTCAAGCCGGCGCGTGGGACCGTGCTGTGGGACGGCCGCGACATCACCCGGCTGAGACCGCACGAACGGGTCCGGGCCGGTATGGCCTATGTGCCCCAAGGCCACCCCGTGTTCCCCCAGCTCACCGTGCGCGAGAACCTGGCCGTCGCCGCCGAGTCTGCGGGCGCCGACGCTACCGACGAAGCGCTGGACCTCTTCCCCCGCCTGCGGCCCCTGCTGGCCCGCCGGGCCGGCTTTCTTTCCGGCGGCCAGGCCCAGCAGCTCGCCTTCGCGCGGGCCCTGGTCGCCCGGCCCAAGCTCCTGCTGCTGGACGAACCCACCGAAGGCATCCAGCCGTCGATCATCCTGGAGATCGAGGACGCCATCGGCCAGTTGCACCGGGCCCGGGGCCTGTCGATCGTGCTCGTGGAGCAGTACGTCGAGTTCGCCCTTCGCCTGGCCGACTCCTACGTCGTGCTCGACGCTGGCGAGGTGGTGGCGTCGGGCGCCGCGGCCTCCCTGGAGGACGAGGCCGTCCGCCGCCTGCTCGCGGTGTAAGGATGCCGCAATGCGGCTGAGCGCCCACGAGCAGGAACGCCTGCTGATCCACGTCGCCGCCGGGCTGGCGCGCGAGCGCAGGGGCCGGGGGTTGCGACTGAACCACCCGGAGGCCGTCGCCATCCTGAGTTCGTTCGTGCTCGAGGGCGCCCGGGACGGGCGGTCGGTGGGCGACCTCATGGACGCGGGACGGGCCGTGCTCACGCGGGACGACGTCATGGACGGTGTGCCGGAGATGATCGCCGAGGTGCAGGTCGAGGCCACCTTCCCCGACGGCACCAAGCTCGTCACCCTCCACCACCCGATTCCATGAGTCGGGACCAATGATCCCAGGCGAGGTCGTGCTGGGGGAGGGGGCGATCGAGATCAACGCCGGCCGGGCGGTGACGCGCCTGGTGGTCGTCAACACCGGCGACCGGCCCGTGCAGGTTGGCTCCCATTACCACTTCGCCGAGGCCAACGCCGGCCTGGCGTTCGACCGGGTCGCGGCCTGGGGCCAACGCCTGGCGGCGCCCGCGGGGACGGCCGTCCGGTTCGAGCCGGGCATCGAGCGGGAGGTCGAGCTCGTCCCCATCGGCGGCCGACGGGTGGTTACCGGCCTGCGTGGCCAGGTGGGGGGCGCCCTCGATGGCTGAACTGTCGCGGCAGCGCTACGCCTTGCTCTACGGGCCGACCACCGGCGACCGCATCCGTCTGGCGGACACCGACCTTTTCATCGAGATCGAGGACGACCGCTGCGGCCGGGGGGACGAGGTCGTGTTCGGCGGCGGCAAGGTGATCCGCGAGTCGATGGGCCAGGGCCGAACCAGCCGCGCCGAAGGGGCGCCCGACACCGTCATCACCGGCGCGGTGATCCTCGATCACTGGGGTGTGGTCAAGGCCGACGTGGGCATCCGGGACGGGCGCATCGTCGGCATCGGGAAGGCCGGCAACCCCGACACCATGGACGGCGTCGCCCCCGAGCTGGCGATCGGCCCGTCGACGGAGATCATCAGCGGCAACGGCCGCATCCTCACGGCCGGGGCCATCGACTGCCACGTCCACCTCATCTGCCCGCAGATCCTCGAGGAGGCGATCGCCTCCGGCGTCACGACGATCATCGGCGGCGGCACCGGCCCGGCAGAGGGGACCAAAGCCACCACAGTGACACCGGGCGCGTGGCACCTGGCCCGCATGCTGGAGGCGCTGGACCCCTGGCCGCTCAACGTCGTGCTGCTCGGCAAGGGCAACACCACGTCGGTCGACGGCCTGTGGGAGCAGTTGCGGGCCGGCGCCGGGGGCTTCAAGCTGCACGAGGACTGGGGCTCGACGCCCGCCGCCATCGACGCCTGCCTGACGGTCGCGGATCAGGCCGGGGTGCAAGTGGCGCTGCACAGCGACACCTTGAACGAGGCGGGGTTCGTCGAATCGACCCTGGCGGCGATCGCCGGCCGCGGCATCCACGCCTACCACACCGAGGGGGCCGGCGGCGGCCACGCGCCCGACATCATCACCGTCGCATCGCACGGCAACGTGCTGCCGTCGTCCACCAACCCCACCCGGCCCCATACGGTCAACACCATCGACGAGCACCTCGACATGCTCATGGTGTGCCACCACCTCAACCCTGCGGTGCCGGAGGATTTGGCCTTCGCCGAGAGCCGCATCCGCCCGACCACGATCGCGGCCGAGGACATCCTCCACGACCTCGGGGCGATCTCGATCATCGGATCGGACTCCCAGGCGATGGGGCGAGCCGGCGAGGTGATCGTGCGGACGTGGCAGACCGCCCATGTCATGAAACGGCGGCGGGGATCTTTGGCTGGCGACGGGGCCGGCGCCGACAACCGGCGGGCGCGCCGCTACGTGGCCAAGTACACGATCTGCCCGGCCGTGGCCCACGGGCTCGAGGGCGAGATCGGCTCGGTGGAAGTCGGGAAGCTGGCCGATCTGGTCCTGTGGGCGCCGGCGTTCTTCGGCGTGCGGCCGCACGCGGTGCTGAAGGGCGGGATGATCGCCTGGGCGGCCATGGGGGACGCCAACGCGTCGATCCCCACGCCGCAGCCGGTGCTGCCGCGCCCGATGTTCGGCGCCGCTCCGGTGGTGGCGGCGGCGACCTCGCTGGCGTTCGTGGCGCCGGCGGCGGTTGAGGCCGGGCTGGCGGAACGGCTGGCGGTGCGACGGCGGCTCGCCCCAGTGGCGAACATGAGGGCGCGAACGAAGGCCGACATGCCGGAGAACGGCGCCCTGCCCGCGATCGACGTCGACCCCGACACCTTCACGGTGAGGATCGACGGCGAGGTCGTCGAGCCCGCGCCCGCCGCCGACCTGCCCATGGCCCAGCGGTACTTCCTGTTTTGAAGGCGCTCGGGCTGCTCGTGGCCGACGGTCGGTTCCCGGCCGGCGGGCACGCTCACTCGGGAGGCGTGGAGCCGGCGGTGGCCGACGGCCGGGTCACCGATGAGGAAACGCTCGGCGCGTTCCTGGCCGGGCGGCTGGCGACGGCGGGACGGGTGGCGGCCGGCCTGGCGGCGGCTGCCTGCGCGGGCGGCTCGCCCGTCGCCCTGCTCGACCGGGAGGCGTCGGCCCGGATGGCGTCGCCGGCGGTGCGGCAGGCGTCGCGCACCCAGGGGCGCCAACTGCTGCGGGCGGCGCGCTCCGTCCTGGGGATTGCGGTGGAGAGCGACGAGCTGCACCACGCGGTCGCCATCGGTGTGGTGTCGCAGGCGGCTGGGCTCACCCCGGTGGAGGCGGCGCGCTGGGCGGCGTACGAGTCGATCACCGGACCGGCGGCGGCTGCCGTGCGGCTCCTCGGCCTCGACCCCTTCCGGGCGTGGCAGGCGGTGGCCGACCTCGCCGCCGAGGTCGACGCCCTGGCCGAAGCGGCGCCGCGGTGGCCTACGCTCCCGGCCTGCTCGGCGCCTCTGCTCGATATCGGCGCGGAGCGCCACGCCGTGCAGGAGGTCCGGCTCTTTGCCTCCTGACCGTCCGCTGCGGATCGGCGTGGGCGGCCCGGTCGGCACGGGCAAGACAGCGCTGGTGGCGGCCCTGTGCCGGGCCATCGGCGGCGAGGTGGCCCTGGCCGTCGTGACCAACGACATCTACACCGACGAGGACGCCGAGTTCCTGCGCCGGGCCGGCGTGCTGGCGCCGGAACGCATCACCGCGGTCCAGACCGGCTGCTGCCCCCACACGGCCATCCGGGACGACATCTCCGCCAACCTGGCCGCCGTCGAGGAGCTGGAGCACCGGTTCCGGCCGCTCGAGCTGGTGCTGGTGGAGAGCGGCGGCGACAACCTCACGGCCACGTTCAGCCGAGGACTGGTCGACCACCAGATCTTCGTGCTCGACGTGGCCGGAGGGGACAAGGTGCCCCGCAAGGGCGGCCCCGGCGTCACCAACTCCGACCTGCTGGTCATCAACAAGACCGACCTGGCGCCGCTTGTCGGCGCCGACCTCGGCGTCATGGCCCGCGACGCCGAGGCCAAGCGGGGCACGGACCGGCCGGTCATCTTCTGCTCGCTGGTCGAGGACCCGGCCGCGACGGCGGTCGCCCGGTGGGTTCGCGAGCGTCTTGCGGGGTGATCGCCCACGCATCGATCGCCGTCGCCGGGACGCGCCTGACCCGCATCCGATCGGCGCCGCCCCTGGCCTTTCGGGAGACGCCCGAGGGCCTCTACCTGGTCGGCGCCGCCGCCGGCCCGCTGGGGGGCGACCGGCTGACCATCGACATCGACATCACCGGCCGCGGCCGCCTGACGGTGCGGACGGCGGCGGCGTCGGTCGTCCTCCCGGGCGAGAAGCCGTCGCTCGTGGCGATCCACGCCCGCATCGGACCGGATTGCGAGCTGCGGTGGCGGCCCGAGCCCACGGTGCTCGCCCGGCGGTGCCGCCACCGGATCGAGACCTCCGTCGAGCTGGCGCCCGGCGCCTGCCTCGAGTGGTGGGAGGAGCTGGTGCTGGGCCGGCATGGAGAACCGTCAGGATCGGCCTCGACCCGGATGGACGTCGATCTGGACGGCGCGCCGCTGTTCCGCCAGGAGATCGCGGTCGGGCCGGACCATCCGGCGTCAGCCAGCCCTGCCGTCCTGGGGGCCGGTGCCCGCGCCGTCGGGTCGGTCCTGCTGGCCGGGCCTGGTTTGACCCGGCGGAGCGTGCTCCTCGGCGAGGGCGCCGCCGTGCTGCCCCTCGACGGACGGGCCGCGCAGGTGAGCGCGGTCGCGGCCGACGCCCTGAGCCTGCGCCGTTCGCTAGCGTGCGGGGTTGATGGCCAGGCCGGAAGCGCTGCTGTTCACCGATGACGACGCGGCCAACCGGCTGCTGGCGTCGGAGCCCTTCGCCCTCCTCGTGGGGATGCTGCTCGACCAGCAGGTCCCGATGGAGTGGGCGTTCCACAGCCCCTACTCGCTCAAGCAGCGGCTGGGCGGGCGCCTCGACGAGTCCGAGGTGGCGGACATGGACCCCGACGAGCTGGTCGACGTCTTCAGCCAGAAGCCGCCGCTCCACCGTTACCCGCGGTCGATGGCGGGACGGACGCAGCAGCTCGCCCAGGCGCTGGTCGAGCGGTTCGACGGCCAAGCCGAGCGGGTCTGGGCGAGCGCCAAGGAGGGCCGGGAGCTGTTCGCCAACCTCAAGGCCCTGCCCGGGTTCGGTGAGCAGAAGGCCCGCATCTTCGTGGCCTTGTTGGCCAAGCGGCTTGGCGTCACACCGCCGGGATGGGAGGAGGTCGCCGGCGGCTACGGCCAGCCCGGGTGGTTCTCCGTCGCCGACATCGACGGGCCGGAATCGCTCCAGCGGGTGCGCGAGCACAAGAAGGCGGTCAAGGCCGAAGCCACGGCAGCCAAGGCGGGCGCCGGTCAGCCGCCGGCGAGGTCGAAGACGTCGAAGTAGCCCTCGTGCTCGGCGCGCAGCATGCGCCCGTAGCCGACGAAGCGGTAGATCCACCGGCCCGGCACGCCGGCCTCGAGCACGATCTGGTAGTTGCCCGGGGCCACCCGCACCACCGCCGGATGGTCGCCGAACCGCATCTCCGCCCGCCGCCCTTGCGGGTCGCGAACCGTCACCATGACCCGCGAGGGGTCGATCGGCTCCTCCGGCGTGCCGAACTGGACGGCAACGCCGACCCGGTCGCCCAACTCGTAGACCTCCGTCCCGCTGCCCACGTCGAAATCATGGCAGACAGCCGGCGATTCCCGCCGGGCCGCCTCCCCCGCCTGTGCCAAACTTGCCGGTCGGCGTGGTGGCCGTAGCTCAGTTGGTAGAGCGCCAGGTTGTGGTCCTGGATGTCGGGGGTTCGAGTCCCCTCGGTCACCCCACCTTCCGAAAGCCAGCGCCTCTAGCTCAATCTGGCAGAGCAGCGGACTCTTAATCCGCGGGTTCAGGGTTCGAGTCCCTGGGGGCGCACTCGCCAAAGCGGCTGGTCAGAGTGGGTGTTGGAGTGCCCGGGAGATCCTCCCGACCCGGTCTATCGGGCAGTTGTAAGCACCGGCTGGCGCGATAGACCGGCGGATAGACTGCCTGATAGACTCATCTCGCGATCGATGGCATCGCCTCCCTTGCCGTCCTCCTCATGCCCAGTTGCGCGCGCACAGGGGGACGAGTGATGGATCAGCAAGTTCGGGAACGCTTCGAGGCCCACGTCGACCGGAGCGGCGAGCATCACCTCTGGACTGGGGCCAAGAACCCCGCCCGCGGCACCGGTCAGGCCAGGGTCAGGGGGCAGCTGACGACGGCACACCGGCTCGCTTGGGAGCTGGCGCACGGCTCACTTGCTGCTTCAACCAGGGTGCTCGCCTGCCCGGACGAGCCCGCGTGCGTCCGGCTCGATCGCCTCCGATACGAGGCCGCGCCCGGAGGCGGTACGCCACCCGGAGAGGTGCCGAAGCCAGCGGGCGCCCGGGCGCGCAGAGGCTCGGGGTCAATGCGGCAGGTCGAGGCGGGAGTGTGGAAGCTTTCCGTCACCGTGCCCAGCGGTCCGGGCGGAAGGCAACGGCGCGTTCACCGCACGGTCCACGTCGCCAATGCCCGGCAGGCGGCCCAGGAACTGGCGAGCTTCGTGTCGGAGGTTCGGTCTGCGCCCGTCGTGCCGACGAAGGAGACACATACCTCCGTCATGAACGACGCCGTGGCCCGGTTCCTCTCCGAGCACCTGCGCGAAGAGAAGGGCCGTGAGGAGCGGACGATCCGCAGCTACCAGGCGATCCACGACAAGTGGTTCGCCCCCGGGCTCGGCCGCCGGCTGGTCCGTGACGTCGACCGAGCCGCGATCGACCGGCCTTCGGCAGGATGCGCCAAGCCGGGCTGAGCCGGTCTCGCCTCAACCAGGCCAGGAGCCTGTACGCGCCGTTCTTCAAGTGGGCCGTGAGCCGGGGTCCTCACATGGGCGAACCCGATGGTCGGCTTCGAGTTGCCGACGAGCCGGCACGTCGCCGCCGAGCGGACCCCACCCGAGGTCGCCGAACTGGAGCTCCTGCTGCGCGAGGCCGTCGCTGTCGTCCCCGATGTTGCCCCCGTCCTCGCCCTCGGCGCCGTCACCGGCATGCGCCGCGGGGAGCTTGTGGGACTGCGCAGGTCGCGCATCCACCGAAGGAGCTTCGGATCACCGTCGATTCTGCCGTCGACGGCCACCGGGTCAAGACCACGAAGACGCGCCGGGAGCGCCGCTTCTACGTCGACGACGAGACGATGGCCATGCTCACCCGCGTGTGCGAGCAGCAGGACGAACTCGCCGCCGAAGCCGGGTCGTCGCTGGTCGCCGATCCGTTCTTGTTCAGCCTCGCCCTCGACGGCTCCCAGCCGATGCCCCCCGACCACCTGACCAAGCGGGTCGCCATCCTGAAGGAGCACCTCGGGATCGCGCAGAAGTCCGCCGAGACGATCGCACGGGAGACGAAGCGCTCCGGCTGTTCCGCCAGCCGCCGGCGCCCCGCCCAGCGGGGAGCCGCGGTCCCGAGCCGGTCGGGGGCATGACCTACAAGGACATCGGAGCCCACTTCGCTGGACATGGGCTGCACCGACGAGACCTTCTGGGACAACTCGACGGCCAACCACAGCGCCGACTGCTTCTTCGCCCGCGAGGCCGCGCCGGCGCACCGGGAGGGCGCTGGGGGAGACGGGGG
>Ga0187893_10008757_pt1 | contig 15828 bp, 12 predicted proteins | sample MA1701074metaG_FD_139574 | JGI IMG/M metagenome (GOLD analysis project Ga0187893, IMG submission 139574) | White microbial mat communities from a basaltic lava cave in the Kipuka Kanohina Cave System on the Island of Hawaii, USA - MA170107-4 metaG ... | reverse complement strand
GAACCCACCAGCGCGACCGCTTCCCCGGCCGCAACTTCGAACGACACGCCGTTGAGCGCGCGGACCGTGGCTGCGGCGAACGGCTGCATCAGGGCGCGCCAGCCGGAGAGCGCGGGAGGAAAGCGCTTCTCGAGATTCTCAACCACCAGTGGGGCGGTCATGCGGCGAGATCCTCAAGTATCGCGCGGCGCACATCGGCCAGGCGATTGAACCCGCTCGGAAACCTCAGGCGACGCACGGGGACGCGGTTCGCCAGCCAGCCACAGACTTGCAGTTGGTTCCGCATGCGCTCGCGCGCCGTCTCGGCGAAGTTGCGGGTGTTGGAGACCAGCGCCACGAAGGCTGCGCGCGGATCGAGTGGCTCCACGCGCACCGCGCCGCGCGCCGCTGCGCGTTCCAGCAGATAAATGCGCGCCACCGGCCTTGCGCCGGCCGCGGGCCGCGCCGCAAGCGTGGATTTCCATCGCGTTGACGAAAGCACGCCTCCGGGCCATCGCAACGCCCGCAAGGAGCGCGGCGCCAGCCGAATCTGGGCCAGCCCGGGCCAGGCCCGTACGGACCTGCGCTGGAAGCGCAGTGGCAGCACATCATCGGCAAAAAAGCGCGCACCCTGCAAGGCCAGGTAGCCAATCAACGAGGACTTCCCTGCCCCCGGAGCCCCGGCAAAGGCCAGGCACCGTCCGCCGACCAGAACCGCGCCCGCGTGCAACGGCTCGTAGCCCTGCTCCAACAGAAAAAAAGAGCAGACCGGGCCGCGCATCATCTCTTCAACGGAATCCGCGGGCGCATCGCTGCGCAAGTGGCAGCGCACATGACCACGCCTGGCATCCAGGTCGAAGGTCCCCGCTCCGGACAAGTGCAAACGATACCGGCCGCGCGACCCGTTCCGCCAGTAGATGGCTTCCATTTGCGATGCGGGAAAACTCCAGCGATTGATTTCTTCCGCGTGCGCCCGCAACGGCGGCGCCGCCGCGGAAGAGAATTCAGCGCGCAGGGTCATGCCGGCAATGCGCAGGCGGGTGAAGCGATCGGCTCGCTCGTGGGAAGATGGAGGCACGTTGCAGTTTATACCCGATGCGGCGGCAGTGAATCCACCGGGTCATGGAAAATGGGATCACCGCGGGAACATGGACATGCCGGACCCACCGTCCATCATGGCGCCGCCCATGCCTGCTGCGAGGTCCGCGAGGGTTCCCAGGCGCTTTAGGCGGGCGGTTCGAGCGTGTTTGTGGGGCCGGCATCTTTCCAGAAGTTGCAGTGCGCTTTGGCATAGCACGTCTCGTTCCCCGGGCAGTAAGAATTGTAGAAGATCTTGGGGCTGTGTCCACTTGGCTATCCGCCGGACAAATACAAAAGTGGTTCACAGCGGACCACCTGGCCCCCCGGGCGATGGAACGGCAGACTGTGCGAAAATGACCGCCAGGCCTTGGGGAACAAACGACAAGATCGCGCGGAATGGGGTTTGCCTCCCGAAGCGCGGCTAGTGCTGGCCGCCGCGCGCGCTGAGCAGACCCCCAGCCGCGCCCGCGAGATCGAGGAGATCTTCGCGCAGCCACTGGACTGGGGATGGATCCATCGAATCGCTTTTCGCAATGCCCAGGTGCCGTTACTGAACCGGCTGCTCCAACGCCATCCTGACGCTCCTGTTCCCCGAGACACCAGAACCGCGCTGGCCGGCTACTCCGCCGCAATGAGCGAGCATAACCAGTTCGTCCTGCAACTGGTGCCCCAGGTGCACGCGCGCTTCGAGCTGGCAGGGATCCCAGCGATGGCCTACGTGGAGACGGCCTGCATCCTGATAACACCTGGCCGCGTAGACCTGCGGGACTGCATCTGTCTCGATTTGATGATCCGCCCGGCGGACTTGCCCGCGGCTCGCCAACTGCTGCGAGAAGACGGACGCTGGAAAGAGCAATGCGAGGATTCTGAGTCCCGGATTACGGCCAGTGCCTTCAGCGCGTGGGGCGAGGGGCCGCAAGAGAGCGCCATCTGCCTGCAATTCGCCACTCTGCCCTGGGTGCGGGCGGTCCGTCTGGATATCCAGGACCTTTGGGCGCGCGTGGCCAAAGCGCGCGTGCAGGGGCAGGACATCCTATATCCGTGCGCGGAAGACATGGTGCTGCACCTCTGCGTGCAGAACTCGGAGTATCTCTGGTTCTCGCTGCAGGGCGTGGCGGATGTGGCCGCGGTGATGCGCGCGTGTCCAAGCCTGCGGTGGGAGGATGTGCTCTCCCGGGCAAAGAAAAACGGTGTCGAGCGAATGGTTTTGATTGGCTTGCATCTGGCGGAGCGCCTGCTTGAAACTCCGCTGCCGCAGGCGGTTCAAGACCGGTTGGCGCGCGATTCGGCTATCGAACCGTTCGCCTCGGCCATCACTCGCAACCTATTCCATCCGACGGCGGGTTCCATTCGCACGCCGCAGATGCTCCGGCAGCACCTGCGTCTGCGAAATCGAATCTCCGATCGCGCGCGCTATCTGTGGAGGTTTGTCATTTCGCCCACGGAGGTGGACTACGAAACGCTTCGCCTGCCTCCGCGCCTGCATTTCCTATACCCGTGGCTTCGGCCGGTGCGGCTTGCGGGCGCGGCATTGCGCAAAGTCGTGAGCCGGCCGGTCAAGGCGGTTCTGCAAACCCCGGAGAGTGTCTCCGGCTACTCGCCTTCCGGAAGCGGAGTCGTCAATCGCATGCTGGAATTGGCCACGGTGCGGCCCGGCGATATGGTGTTCGACCTCGGCTGCGGCGACGGCCGCATCGTGATCGAAGCCGCCAAGCGTTACGGTGTTCGCGGCGTGGGCATTGATTTGGATCCGGCGAGAATCCGCGAATGTCTTGAGAATGCCCGGACGGCTGGCGTTGAGCACTTGGTGGAATTCCGGCAAGCCGACGTGATGCAGGCGGATTGCTCGCCGGCCACGATTGTGATGATGTACCTTCCCTCGAAAGCCTGCCTGCAGATTTCCGCTCGGTTGATGCAGGAACTCCGGCCGGGGGCCAGGATCGTTTCGCACAATGCAGACCCGGGCGGATGGGACAGGGTGGAGGCGTGCGCGGGGCCGCGCTACCCCTCTTTGATCTACTTGCGGAAGGTTCGGGAGGGTGCGCGGGCGAGCCGGCAGGATTAGCCAAACGAATTCCCGCCCATGCCGCCATCCAGACCGGTGCCCATGAGCGTGCGAGTCATCTCGCGCAGCGTGCCCAGCCGTTGCAAGGCCGCGGGCTCCAATCTCGGCTTGGCGGCAGGCCTCTCTTGTAGTGGATGCTCCAGTTTCTTCACAAGGCGCTCCTCTGTTTGCAATGCTCTCTCAATTTTAGGAACGCCATTCGAGCGATGGGTGGAGCATTTGCAGCGGCGGAGTCCAAAGCGTTAATAGCCGCGAGAAGGCAACCCGGGAAAGCGGCTCAGCCTTGCGAGTCCTGACTGGTTTTCCACCACAGCAGAAAAACGCTCAGCGTGAGGAACGTTTGCAGCTCGGTGCGGGCGCCGGAATCGAGAAAGTCGCGTGCGATGCGGCGCGCCTCGGGCAGGTGGATGAAGTCGCCGGCCCCGCTGGGCGGCGCGTCAAACAGCGGGCGGAGTGAGTTCCAGTCCTGATTGCGGCGCAACCGCGTCTCGTACCCCGCGTAGCTGGCCTTGCGGCGGATCTGCTGCAATTCCGGCGGAAGCAATCCTGGCGCCCTCCGTAAAAAGGGTTTCACTACCCAGCCATCCACTTTGTCCTGCCACGGAACGGCGAACATGAATTCCAGCATCCGCCGGTCGTAGAAAGGGAAGCGGAATTCCAGGCCCAGGCGCGCGGCTTCCAACTCGCGCTTTTCGTCGACAATCACGCGCCGGCCGCGGGTGAGGCTGACGTAGTCTTCCTGCTTGCTGAAGGACGAAAAACCCAGCGCGGGAGGCAAGGCGCGCAACCGCTCCAGCAGCCCGCTGCGTCGCGCGAAATCGGGGACAACCCACGCAGGCGCCGATCGCCGCCTGGCGTGCCTCCAAAGCCACAAGAGTGGACGCGGAACCGCGTAGCGAAGAGAGTTCCGAAGGTAAAAGAGCGGCGTGCGGCCGTAATACCGCGCGTATGGCCCCAGCGTGCGCCCCAGCCGCACCCACCGCCCGCCACGCAACAAGTCCGCGACGTAGGCCCAGGTGAAGTTGAACAGTTCGTCGTTTGCATCGCCCGTAAGAACTGCCCCACAACCTTGTTGAGCGGCAAGGTGCAGCAGTGACAAATCGTTCGAAAATGCCAGGTCAGCCAATGGGACCGCGTGCAGGTGCAAGTACGGCTCCAATTCGCCGAGCACATTTTCACCGCGCAAAGGGCAAACATGGAGAGGCAGGTTCGCCTGGCGCGCAACCATTTCCGCCAGCGGGCTTTCGTCGTTGGCGTCGTCGATCAGTTGCAAGTGGAATGCGCGGGGCGACCCCGGTGTGGAAAGCTGCCCGGTCACGCAAGCCACGGCGCTGGAATCCATGCCGCCGCTGAGAAAGATTCCCGCCGGGCGCAGCGTACGCAACCGGCAGGCCACGCCACGCCGCAGCAATTCCGCGTATTGTTCCTCGTACGCCTCTTTGCGCGCGTAGCGAATCTGGCGGCCGCGGTCAATATCCCAGTAGCGTTCCACGCGAGGGCCGGAGGCGTCCCACCGCAGCCGGTGTGCCGGAGGCAGGCGGCGCACATCCCGAAAGAAAGTGTGCTCGATGGGATAGAACGGAGACCACCACAGCAGCGCCTCACCGGCCATCACTTCATCCGGCGTTCGCGAGACGCCGGGCAGGGCCAGCAGCGCTTGCACTTCGCTGGCCAGCGCGAACTGGCCGGGCGTGCAGCAGTAGAACAGCGGGCGCACGCCCATGATGTCGCGCGCGGCAAACAGCGCTTGCGTGCGCGGATCCCACACCGCAAAGGCAAAATCGCCGAGCAGCCGCGCGGGACACTCCTCTTTCCATTGCAAGTAGGCCCGCAGCGCCATCCCCGAGTCCGCCGTTTCCCCGGCGCCCATTCCCATCGCAGCGGCGAGCTCCTCGCGATTGTCCAGCCGGCCGTCCCACACCAGCACGCAGCCGGACTCCGGATCGCGCAGCGGCTGTTTATCGAAGGCGTCTTCCGGCGTGTGCGGGAGAAACTGGATGCCCAGCGCGCAGCCTTGTCCGGCCCACGGCAACCCGCGGCCAATGCCGGCGGCTTCCCGCAGGACCGCCGACGGGCGCCCGCTGGAAGGCAGGGTTGCGCCGCCGCGGTGCGCCATCGCGTTCAGCAGTGTTTCCAGCGAACTCTGCAGGGCTTCAGGCCGGCTGGAGCCCGCAACGCCGGCGATGCCGCTCAAAAACTTGTCCTTTCCAAAAGGCGCGCCAGGAAGCAGTGCGGTTCAATCTTCATGCGGCACCCGGTAGAGCAACTGGAATCCCTCGCCCCCTTTGGCTTCCGCCGCGCCCAGCCAGGCATGTGCTTGCACAGCGCCCTCGTGCTTGCGGACGCCGATAGCCAGCGGGACGGAAAAGCCTTGCCGTCGCAGCAGCACCGCGGCCGTGAGCGAATCGAGCAGGCAGTTGGGCGCGAGCGGCAGCAGGCGATGCGCCCGCCGCACGTCGGCTTGCGCCTGCGCGACAGCGTTCTCCGGCGCGGCCGGCAGCGCGTCCGTTAAACGCAGCCGCGCCAGCAAATCCGGAAAAGCCATTCGGCGCAGCGCCAAAGCCACGCGGCACATCCGCGCCGCGGCCGCCAGCGCGCCGCGCAAGTCTGCCAGCCGTTGCGTCAGGCTAGGCATCTTCCACCACCAATCCTTCGCGGGCGAGTTCGCGGATCAAGTCCTGCACGGTGGCGCGCATCTCCGCAGGCGTCCCTTCGAACTTCTCCTCCAGCGTCGCGACGGCGCGGCCCACATCGCCGTGACGCACAATCTCGTCCCAAATTACCGCGCCGCTCGGATTCAGACTCCAATAAACGCCGGTGCGCAGGTTGAGCAGCACGGATTCCTCGCCAAGCTTCTGGAAGACTACGTCGGGATGCGCCCGTATTTTGCGCGCGCTCATGGCTGGGCCTCCGGCGCGGGCCGGGGCCGGGTGGCCGGCAAGAAAATCTTCGTCAATCGCGTGAGTCGCAAAGCCCAGGCAGACGTGGCAGGGCGCAACCGGCCCTCGGAATCTGTCCATTCCTGAAACGTGGGCCGCAGGAGCCGCGCGATGTAGGCCGCGCGGCGCGATGTGCCGTCGAGCACGCGCAGCCGCTCCCGATGAATCCCCGCCACGCTGCCCGAAAGAAACGGGTCGAAGGGCCGGCGCAAGTAACGCTGCGCGACGGAGCAGGCGCGCGCGTCGCGCAGCGAGTCCAGCTTGTCAAACCGCACCCCGAAAAGGCGCTGGATCAGTTCGAGTGTAATCCCCACGGCTCGCCGCAGTCCCGCCCGACGTGCCAGATGCAGGCATCGCAAAGCATCCATGCCGCTCCCGAGCACAGCAAGAAACTCAGCGATGTCACACAACCACCGCAGGCCGGCCCAGCTTCCGCCCGCGGCGTGCGAGCAGAGGAACAGGAAGTAGTGCTCCACGCCGAGCGTGCTTATCCCGGAGGGAGAATAGGTTTGCAACGCGTCCCACACCTCCGCCTCCGGCAACGGGAGCCACTTCCAGTGCAACTCCACGGCCAGTTGCGAGCCGGCCCATTCCCGACGGCACTTCACTTCGGAAGTGTGCTCATCCGTGCCGGTCAGGAAAGCTGCGTGCCCAAGCAGCGGTGACGGCAGCGACAACGCGTAGCCCGCATCGCGCAGCACATCCGCTGCGCGCGTCACGTCCGGTGCGCGAACCCCAAGGTCAATATCGGTCACCGGGCGCACCGCCGGGTCACCCAGGATGCGCGCAAGCGAAGTTCCCTTGAGAGGGATTGCTTCCACGCCGGCCTGCTGCAAGGCGCGCAGGAGGTTCTCCTCTTCATTCTGGAACAACAGATTGCGCGCGGCAGTTGAGCGGCGCGCGTGGAGCCAGCGATGGCGAAGCTCCGCAGGGACGTGAGCATTGTCTGCGACGCGCGCGGCCAGCCGCGGCTCCAGCCACAGGCGCGACGCCAGCGCTGCGACGGCGCTCCAATCCGCCTGGGACTGCGGCACACCCGCGGAGCCGGAGAGCAACGAGAGCACAACCCGCTCGGCCGCATGCAGAGCCCGCGGGTGGTCATTGGAGGCCCTGCCGACGCCCGCAGACGCACCCGGCCCGGCCACCGCGAGCGGCCGCGAAGCTGAAACCGCGCGAATTGGCGAACTGGCCTGCGTAGGAAGCTTCCCAAGCACCTGCTTCAGCTTATAACAAACTCCGGCGCAAACAGGCAATAAGAAGGCGAAGAACCGATTTGGCCGAAACCAACAAGGCCTAGTGCCAGGGGCGCTCCCAGTACCCAACCAGTACCCCCGCCATTGCTGCAAAGCTTGACATTGCAGCAGCCGGGTGACTACACTCGCCGTGTCGCGTAACTGCGACTCGCAGAGGCACTTGGGGAAAAAATGAGAATTGGCATGGGCTTGCAAGCCCGGCCCCGCTGGAAGGCTTGGCGGACGGGCTTGTCGGTTCTGACGTTTATCCTTATTGTGGCATCTTCTGCCACAGCGCAGGCGCCTCCCTCCCAGTCAACGCCGCAAGCTGCTCCGCCGCCGGAACCGTTCCGCGACTACGTGATCGGTCCGCAAGATTTGCTTTCGATCGCCATTCTCGAATCTCCTGAGCTTTCGCGCGAGACCCGCGTGGGCCCTGACGGCACGGTGGGATTGCCGCTGCTCGACCGCGTGTTGCTGCGCGGCCTCACGCTTACCGAAGCGGAAGACCTGCTCGAGGAAAAATATCGCGAGGCCGGCATTCTCAACAGCCCGCACATCACCATCACGGTACTCGACCTGCAAAGCAAGCCAGTGACGGTGCTGGGAGCGGTGCGCAGTCCCGGCGTGTTTCAAGTTAGCGGCCAGTCGCGGCTGTTGCGCATCCTCAGCCAAGCCGGCGGCACGACTCCCGATGCGGGCGGACTGATTCGCATTCTTCGTGCCGACGGGCGCGGCGACGAGTTGCTGCTGGAAGTGCCGATGGAGGAAGTCCTGCGCGGGGCGCTGCAAGCCAACGTGCCCATTTATGGCGGCGATACCGTCAATGTGGTTCCCGCGGGGGCGGTGTACGTGGTCGGAGCGGTCAACTCCCCCGGACGGCATGTGCTCAGCGGCGAGGGCGAGAAGGCCGGCATCTTGCAAGTGGTGGCGATGGCCCACGACCTGACGCGTACCGCCAAGTCTGACAAAGCCGTTCTGATTCGCAGGGATGAAAACGGCGAGTTGAAACAAATCCCCGTCCACATCGGCAAGATCCTGAAACAGGAAGCGCCGGACGTAGCCGTGCTTGCGAACGACGTGCTGTACGTGCCGGACAGCCTCAGCAAGCGCGCCTTCACGCGGGGCCTGGCGGCGGCCCTGCAAGTGGCCACCGGGCTGGCCATCATCGGCGTGCGTTAATCACGCGCGCGAGACACAAGGGTGCAGGGAGCGGGAACGAATGGATCCCAATCAGGCGATAGAACGCAGCCCAGGGAAGCAGGTAACCCTGGCGGCCGAAGCCCAGCCCGCTTACCACCTGCCTTACGGCGGTGTCGATCCCACAGCCAGCAGCCTGCCGTTGCGAGATTACCTGCGCGTGCTGCACAAGAACCGCTGGATGATTGTCGCCGTGGTAGCGGTGATGGTCACCATCGTCACCATCACTTCCTTCCGCACCAAGCCGGTGTATCAGGCCACCGCGCGCCTGGAAATCAACGGCGAAAGCCCGGACTTGAGCAACCTGCGCGAGTTGTTCTGGACCATGCCCACCGATGAGGAGTTCCTGCAGACGCAGGTGCGCATCCTGCAGAGCCACGAGCTGGCCATGCAAACCGTTCGCGGCCTGCGCCTGCACGAGCGGCCGGAGTTTGCCGTCCGGCCGCCGGGAAAGAACAACACGCCCTTCACGCCGAGAGAGGAGGTGCAGACCATCGATGCCTTCCAGGCGGGCTTGCGCGTCCAGTGGCTGCGCTCGAGCCGGCTGGTGGACGTCTCCTACGAACATAACGACCCCACGCTGGCCGCGGCGATTGCCAATACCCTGGCCGAGAACTACATCGAGAACAATTTCCGCAAGAAGTACGACTCCACCATGCAGGCCCAGGAGTGGATGGCCGGGCAGTTGCGCGAGTTGAAGCAGAAGATGGAGCAGTCGCATGAAGCGCTGGTCACCTACGAGCGGAACAACCAGATTTTTTCGCTCAGCGAAGGGCAGAACGTAACCATCCAGAAGCTGGGGGAATTGAGCCGGGAGCTGACGCTGGCGGAAAGCGAGCGCATTTCCCGCGAGTCGCAGGTGCAGCTCCTGAAGTCGCGCCGGCTGGAAGATTTGCCGGCCGTGGCGCAGAACGCCCTGATTCAGAGCGTGCAGCAGCGCCTGGCGCAGCTCCGCGACCAGTACGCCGAGGCGCGCACCACCTTCGGCCCCAACTATCCCAAGGTCGCGCAGCTCGAAAACCAGATTGCGGAAGCCGAGGCCAACCTGGAGCGGGAGAGGAAGCAGGTGGCCAACCGCATCGAAAGCGAGTATCAGGCGGCGCAGCGACGCGAACAACTGCTGCGCAAGGCCATGGATGAGCAAAAGGCCGAAGCCAACGTCATGAACACCAAGCTGGTGGAGTACAACCTGCTCAAGCGCGAGTACGAAACCAACCAGCAACTCTACGAGAGTCTTTTGCAGCGGCTGAAGGAAGCCAGCGTATCGGCCAGCCTGCGCTCCAACAATATTCACATCGTGGATCGCGCCCGCCCTCCGCTCTCTCCGATCCGTCCGCGGAAAGAGCTGAACATCATGCTGAGCGCGGTGGTGGGGCTGGTGCTGGGCTGCGTGCTGGCGCTGTTCAACGAGTATCTGGATAGCTCGGTGAAGACGCCGGAGGAGGTCGAGCAACTGGTGAACGTGCCGGCGCTGGGCATCGTGCCCGCCATGAACAGCATCAACGGGCACCGCCGCCGCTCGTTGCCGGGCACGGCAGTCAAGGCCAGCACCACCGAACTGGCCACTGTGGCGCAGCCGCACTCCGTGGTCAGCGAAGCCTACCGCGCCTTACGCACTTCGATCCTGCTTTCCACCTCCAAGCATCCGCCGCAAGTGATCCTGATCACCAGCGGCCAGCCGCGCGAAGGCAAGACCACCACGGCCCTGAACCTGGCCATCACCCTGGCGCAACGCGGCGACCGCGTGGTGTTGATTGACTCTGACCTGCGGCGGCCGCGCGTCCACCGCGCCCTGCATGTGACCAACGACGTGGGATTGAGCTCTTATCTCTCCGGCAACCTGGCCATTGATCTCCTGCCCAAGCCCGTCCCCAAGGTTCCCAACCTGTTCGTGGTCGCCGCAGGCCCCACGCCGCCCAACCCGGCCGAGCTGCTCTCCAGCGAACCGGTCTCCACGCTTTTTTCGGAACTGCGGCGGCAATTCGATTTCGTCATTCTGGATTCGCCGCCCACGATCACCGTGGCCGACAGCATGATCCTGGCGGCGCACGCCGACGGCGTGATTCTGGTGGCGCACGGCGGCGTCACCACGCGGGAATCGCTGCGCCATACGCGCAAGCTGATCGGCAACACCAGCGCCCGCATCATCGGCGTGGTGCTGAACAACGTGGATGTGCGCTCGGCCGATTATCGCTACTACTACTCGTATTACTACGGCGACTACTACCGCCACATGGTGGAAGGCTACGGCTATGGTCACGAGCCGGAGGACCAGGCCAAGCGGGAGAGCGCCAGCGTCTGAAACGCCGGCGCAGCGGGCCGCTCGCCGCAGCGCCGCCGGGAAATACGATTCGGTTTCGCATATGGTCCTGCATCTAGACACGCTGCTCAGAAAAGCGGCGGTGGCCGGGCTTGCCGGCGCCGCGACCCTGGGACTGAGCCTCCCCCTGTGGTCGCAATTCCATGCGGCGCGGCTTTCCGCGCAAGGAACGCACGAGAGCCTGCAAGCCGCTGTACACGTGCAGCCGCGCAACGCGGAAATGCAGAACCGGCTGGGCCGCTTGCGGCTCTATTCGCCGCTGGGCGACGCGGCCCACACCCTGGCCGCGCTGCAGCGCGCCGTCGAACTCGATCCGCGCAACGGCGCTTTCTGGATGGATCTGGCGCTGGCCCGCGAGATTCAGGGTGACATCGAGGGTGCGGCGACCGCCATTCGCCGGGCGCGCGCGGCGGAGCCGCGAACCCCGAGCTTGTTGTGGCATGAAGCCAACTTCGACATCCGCCGCGGGAACCTGCAGCACGCGCTGGGGCTTCTTCGGGAATTGATGCGGAACGCGCCGGAGTACACCGGCCGCGTCCTTCCCTTGTTTTCGCGCGTGACCGAACCGGCCACTCTGCTGCGCGACGTGGTGCCCGATACGCGCCCGGCGATGGAGGCAGCCGTCGAATTCATCCGCCGCGAGAATCATCTTTCCGCCGCGACAGTGACTTGGGATCGCCTGCTGACCATGAAGGATCCGCCCACGGGGCAGGTCCGCCAGTTCCTGGACTGGCTGATTGCCCGCGGCGAAGCGGATTTGGCCGTGCGCGTGTGGCAGGGAGCCGCCGACCGCGGCTGGATTCCCATCGACCCCGACGCGGCGCGCCAGCCGCTCTACAACGGCGACATGCGCCACCCGTTGGAGGACTTTGGCTTTGACTGGCGCGTGCTGCCGCATGCGGAAGCTTCCGTGTGGATTGAAGGGCGCGGGCCGGAGCCGGGGATGAACTCGCTGTGCGTGCAGTTCAATCCCGAGGCGCGCACGCACTACGCCAACATCGTGCACTACGTGGCCGTGCAGCCCAACTATCACTACTCCCTGCGCGCCGCCATGCGCAGCGACCGGCTGGCCGCGCGGGCCGGCGCATTCTTGCTGATTAGCGATCCTTCGCGCCCCGGCTTTGCCGTGCGCACCGATGCGATTACCGGCTCCGGAAGCTGGCGCGACGTCCTGGCCGCCATCGAAACCGGGCCGGCGAGCCGGATGCTGGCAATCCGTCTCACGCGGCCAGCCCCCGTGGCGGCAGAGGAGCCCGGCTCGGGCCTGGTGTGCATCGCGCGCCTGGCGTGGTCGGAATTGGGGCCGATGAAAACGGGAGCCGCGGGAGCGCAATGAGCGCAACGATCACTGGCGTTCATGAAGCGGAGCTGGTGCGGCCGCGCATTCGTGCGCAGGCTCTGCCTCTGGCCACTCGGGTGGGAATGGCCGGCGCGCCGCTGATCCTGATCGCCGCGCCGCTGTGGTTTGGCGCCACCAGCCTGATCGCCGGTGTGACGCTGGTGGCCGCCAGTTGGCTGGTATTCCTGGTGTGGCTGGCCGGCTGCATTCGCGACGAGCGTCTGCCGCTCACTTCGCACCCCGTGATGCTTCCCGCGGTGCTGCTGCTGGCCTACACCTCGGTCCATTGGACCATGGGCATCTCGGCCAATGTACCGGGCACGCAATTGGAGTGGCTGCGCTGGACCGGTTATCTCGCTCTGGCCCTGGTGGCCGCGGAAACTTTTTCCGCGCCCGACCGCCTGCGCTGGCTGGTTACGATTCTGGCCGCGGCAGGCGCGGCCATCGCCATCCTGAGCATCGCTCAACATCTGATAGGGGATGGCCGCATTTACTGGCTGATTGAGCCTTCGCAGGGCGGCTGGGTGTTCGGCCCGTATGTGAACCGCAATCACTTCGCCGGGCTGATGGAGCTGTGGATTCCACTGGCCCTCGGATTGGCTCTCGCGCCCGGTGCGGGTTTTTCAGGGCGCTGGCTGTGGTGCGGTGCGGCGCTGGTGATGGCAGCCTCGGTGGTGATGGCGGCTTCGCGCGGCGGCTTGCTGGCCGTCGCAGTGCAAGTGGTCGTGCTGGTGATCGCCGGAGCCGCGCTGCACGGACGCCGGCGCGCGGCGCTCGGCCTGGTGGGCTGCGTGGCGCTGGTGGCTGGATTTGTGTGGTACGCCGGCAGCGATGATCTGCTGCGGCGGTTTACGCAGATTGGCAATCCCGGGGCCGCCACGGTGGAAGAGGTCTCCGGCCACCGCCTCGAAGCCTGGAGTGGTTCGCTGCAGATCCTGCGCAACAACTGGCTGCTAGGGACCGGGCTCGACACCTTCGAGCCGCATTTCCGCGGTGTGCGCCAGTACTACACCGACAAAGTGTGGACGCACGCCCATAACGATTTTCTGCAGTTTGCCGCGGAGACCGGAGTGATCGGCATCGGATTGGGGCTTTGGCTGGTGATTGCCGCGGGGCGCGAGATTCTGCGCAACCTGCGGCGCACGGCGCAGACTGCGACGGGCGCGCTGCTGATTGGCATCACTTGCGCCTGCCTTGGGTTCATGGTGCATGGCTGGCTGGACTTCAACTTCCACGTGCCGGCCAATGCCGCCGGGTTTGCCGTTCTAGCCGCAATTGCCGCAAGGCGCGGCTGGGACGAGGACTAAGTTCTTAGATTTGTATCGCTTACCGGCTTGTTCGTCGTGTAAGTGAGAGGGCGAAGCTTTGTCCCAAATTGCAGCCGCCGTATCGCTGATTCCCTCGCCGCCGCAGGCGCCTCCCTTGGCTATTGCGGCGCCGAACTGGTATGCCATCCATACCCGCTCGCGGCATGAGAAGCAGGTGGATCGCCTGCTGACAGAGAAGGCAATCGAGAGCTTTCTTCCGCTGCGCGGCGAAATGCACCGCTGGAAAGATCGCTACAAGCAGGTGGAGCTGCCGCTGTTTGCCGGCTACGTTTTTGTGCGCGTTGTGCCATCGCCGGAGGAGCGCCTGCGCGTGTTGCGCACCGTGGGCGTGGTGCGCATTGTGGGCTTCGCGCAGAACGACGCGGCGATCCCCGCCGAGCAGATTGAAACGCTGCGCCGCCTGATGGCCAGCGACGCGCCGCTGCATCGCCACCGGTATCTGCGCGTGGGGCAGCGCGTGAAGGTGATCAGCGGAACGCTCTCGGGCGTCGAAGGCACGCTGGTGCGCCTGCGCAAGTCCGACCGCCTGGTGATCAGCATCGCGCAGATTCGCCAGTCCATCGCGGTGGAGCTCTCCGGATACGACGTGGTGCCCCTTGGCTGATTCTGTTTCCATCCCGCGGCCGCACGCTGAGTCCGCGCGGCACACTATGCACGTGATTCGCCCGCCGCAGGGCTGGCTCGAGTTGAACCTTGCGGAGCTGTGGGCCTACCGCGAACTGCTGTACTTCTTTGTCTGGCGCGACGTGAAGGTGCGCTACAAGCAGACGCTGGTCGGCGCCGGCTGGGCGGTGCTGCAACCGCTCTTGGCCATGGCGGTGTTTACGCTGTTCTTCGGCAAGCTGGCGAAGATCCCCTCCGACGGCCTGCCTTACCCGATTTTCTACTTTTGCGCGCTGCTGCCGTGGATGTATTTTGCAAATTCGCTGACCACCGCGACGAACGCGGTGGTGGATCAGCAGCGCGTAATCACCAAGGTATTTTTTCCGCGCGTTCTGTTGCCGATGAGCGCGGTGCTAACCGCGCTGCTCGATTTGGGCATTGGATTCCTTTTGCTGCTGGCCATGCTGGCGTACTACGGCATCGCGCCCGGACTGGCCCTGCTTTGGCTGCCGTTGTTCATTCTTTTGGCGCTGGCCACGGCGCTCGGAGTTGGCCTGTGGCTCTCGGCCCTGAACGCGCTGTACCGCGACGTGCGCTACGTGGTGCCGTTCCTGGTGCAGGTGTGGATGTTCGCCTCGCCCGTGGTGTACCCCGCCAGCCTGGTGCCCGCGGAATGGCGCTGGCTCTACGGGCTGAATCCGATGGCCGGGGTGATTGAAGGATTCCGCTGGGCCGTCACCGGCAGCGGTGAGGTGCCGGGCGCAACGTTGCTCGCCTCTGCCGCAGCCGTCCTGGTGATTCTGATCAGCGGGCTTGTGTATTTCCAGCGTATGGAATCCACCATTGCGGATGTGGTGTAGATGAGCGACGTCGCCATTCGCGTTGCCGGCATGAGCAAGCGCTACCGCCTGGGCGAGCGGCAGGCTTACCGCGCGCTGCGCGATGTGATGAGTGAAGCGCTGAAAGCTCCTGCGCGGCTGATTTCCGGCAATGGTAATGGCGGGGCGGCAAGCCCCTTCCTGTGGGCGCTCGATGACGTCAACCTCGAAGTCCGCGCGGGCGAGGTGGTCGGGCTCATCGGACGCAACGGCTCCGGCAAGACTACGCTGCTGAAAATTCTTTCGCGCATCACGCGTCCCACGCGCGGCCGCGCGGAAGTCTACGGCCGCGTGGGCAGCCTGCTGGAAGTGGGCACCGGCTTCCACGCCGAACTCACCGGCCGCGAGAACACTTTCCTGAACGGCGCGATTCTGGGCATGAGCAAGCGGGAGATCGCGCGCAAGTTCGACGAAATCGTGGCCTTCGCCGAAATCGAGCGGTTCATTGATACGCCGGTGAAGCACTACTCCTCGGGGATGTACGTGCGGCTGGCTTTTTCCGTGGCCGCGCATCTGGAGCCGGAAATCCTGCTGGTGGATGAGGTGCTGGCCGTCGGCGATCTGGCTTTCCAGAGGAAATGCATCGGCAAGATGAACGAAGTGGCGCAACACGGGCGCACCGTAGTGTTCGTCAGCCACCAGATGAACCAGATTCGCCGCCTGTGCCAGCGTGTGGTGCTGCTTGACGCAGGCCGCGTGTTGGCCAGCGGGCCTACGGCGGAAGTCATCGCGCAGTATGAGGCCGAGACGCTCAGCGGCTCCCCGTCAGGCAACGGCCTTCGCGCGACGGCATCGAAGGCCCGTTTTCTGCGCTGGGAGGTTGCCGAGCCGCGCGCCGAGCAGCCGAACTTCGTCACCGCTCCGG
>Ga0187893_10008756_pt1 | contig 15829 bp, 11 predicted proteins | sample MA1701074metaG_FD_139574 | JGI IMG/M metagenome (GOLD analysis project Ga0187893, IMG submission 139574) | White microbial mat communities from a basaltic lava cave in the Kipuka Kanohina Cave System on the Island of Hawaii, USA - MA170107-4 metaG ... | reverse complement strand
CGTCAGGCTTTCGCCCATTGCGGAAAATTCCCCACTGCTGCCTCCCGTAGGAGTCGGGGCCGTGTCTCAGTCCCCGTGTGGCTGGTCGTCCTCTCAGACCAGCTACCCGTCATAGCCTTGGTGAGCCATTACCTCACCAACTAGCTGATAGGCCGCGAGCCCCTCCAAGAGCGGCAGCTTGCGCCACCTTTCCTCCCCAGATCTCGCGATCCGAGGAACGTATCCGGTATTAGCCTCCCTTTCGAGAGGGTATCCCAGGCTCCAGGGCAGGTTGCCCACGTGTTACTCACCCGTGCGCCACTAGAAGCGCCGCATGATTGCTCACGCAGCGATCCTCGTTCGACTTGCATGTGTTAAGTACGCCGCCAGCGTTCGCTCTGAGCCAGGATCAAACTCGCCATAAAAAGCGACGAACCTGGACATCGAGCTCGAACGTGTTCCTGCGACTGCGTGCAGTTACCCGGCCGAGCGCAAGGCTCGATAGAAACGGATGGGTGCTCACACCTCTTCGGTGAGCCAGTAGCATATCCGAGTTTCAAAGAACGCTACGGTCGACTTGGAAGTGACCGGGACTAACGTCTGAATCGTGTCCCCCAATGGGGACAAAGAGTGACTATACGGATCGCAGGAGGCGCTGTCAAGTCCTCTCTGCGGCTGACGGGGACGTTCCGGATCGCTCCACCGTCACCCGCCGGAACTGACGCTTGCCCACCCGGATCAGGTACGTGCGCCCTTCTGTCAGCTCGGCCTCGAGACCGGTCACCCGCTCACCGTCCACCTCCACGGCGCCCTGGGCAATCAGGCGACGCCCTTCGGAATTGGAGGGGACCAGCCCTGCCTCGCGGAGCGCCTGCGGAAGCAGGATACGCCCCCCGCGGGCGAGGACTCGGCGCTCGTGGATCTCGGCCGGGAGGGCCCCCTGCTGATGCACTCGGACGAAGTGCTCGGCGGCAGCTCCCGCCTTCTCAGGACCTTGATACTGCGCGGTCAGGGTGAAGGCCAGCCGCTTCTTGGCGTCCATCGGGTGGCCGGCCCGCATGGCCTCGATCTCGGCCTCGGGGATCCGGGTGAGCAACTCGTAGTAGCGCCACATGAGATCGTCTGACACCGACATCACCTTGCCGTAGAGGTCCTCGGGCTTCTCGTCGATGCCCGCGTAGTTACCGAGGCTCTTGGACATCTTCTGCACCCCGTCGAGGCCTTCCAGAATGGGCACGGTGACGGCGACTTGCGGTTCCTGCCCGAGGGCTCGCTGCAGATCACGCCCCACGAGCAGATTGAACGTTTGGTCGGTCCCCCCGAGCTCCACGTCGGCCTTCAGGGCGACCGAGTCGTAGGCTTGAGCGATAGGGTAGAGGAACTCGTGCAGGCTGATGGCGCGGCCGCTGGCGTAGCGGGCGGCAAAGTCCTCGCGCTGGAGCATCTGGGCCACCGTCACGTGGGCGGTGAGTCGGATGACGTCCTCCATGGTCAGGGTGCCCAGCCACGACGAGTTCAGCTCCAGCCGGACCCGATCCATATCGAGGATCTTTCCGAGCTGGGCGCGGTAGGTGGCGGCGTTGGCGCGGATCTCGTCCCAGGTCAGCGGCCTCCGGGTCTCCGAGCGTCCGGTAGGATCACCGATCATGCCGGTGAAATCCCCCAGGATGACGATGACTTGATGGCCGAGATCCTGAAAGTCCCGCAGCTTGCCCAGCACAACGGTATGCCCGAGATGCAGATCGGGGGCGGTGGGATCGAGGCCGAGCTTCACGCGCAGGGGCTCGGCACGCGCCCGCGACCGCTCGAGCTTGTCCCCGAGCTCGCGTTCCACGATGACGTCGGCCACCCCCCGCTTGATGATGCGGAGCTGCTCGTCCACCGAGGGGAACGCGAGGCCGGCCAAAGCATCGGCGTTGTACCACGGGGTCCCATGGCATGCAAGGCGATGCCGACGGCTCGTCAGTATAATGAGACGACATGGGGAGTGAGAGGCGTCGACGATCCGGCCGGCGCGCCGTGAAGCGGCGAGGCTGGCTGCGCAGCATCCTCATCGGACTCGGCGTGCTCACCGTCGTCGTGGTGGCGCTCGCCGGAGCCGGCGCGCTCTGGGCCTTCACCATCCTGCCGCGGTCACTGCCTTCCGTGACCGCCCTCGAGAACTTCGAGCCGTTGAAGGGCACCAAGGTTTACGACGAGAACGACGAGCTGATCACCGAGTTACACGTCGAACGCCGGATCTTCGTCCCCCTCGGCGAGATTCCGAAGACCCTGCAGGCCGCCGTGATCGCCACCGAAGATCGCCGCTTCTACTACCACTGGGGTGTGGATCCCATCGGCATCGGGCGCGCCGTCGTGCAGAACTACCGGCGGGGCCGCATCGTGGAGGGGGGAAGTACCATCACCCAGCAGCTCACCAAGGTCCTGTTCCTCACCCCGGACCGCAGTCTCGAACGTAAGCTCAAAGAGGCCATTCTGGCCCTCGAACTCGAGCGGCGATACCCGAAGGATCGCATCCTCGAGATGTACCTGAATCAGGTCTACTTCGGGCAGGGCGCCTATGGCGTGGAGGCGGCGGCCCGGACGTACTTCGGCAAGTCGGTCTCCACGGTGACGCCGCGCGAGGCCGCGTTGCTCGCCGGTCTCCCGCGCGCTCCCTCCGCCTACGCCCCCTTCGAGAACCCGGCGGCGGCCCGCCAGCGGCGCGAGTTGGTGCTGCGACGCATGGCGGAGTTCGGTGCCATCAGCGAGACGGATGCCAAGAAGCTCGCCAAGTCGGACCTCGGCCTCATTCCCCCGGAGCGGCGCCGCACCACCGGACAGTACTTCCTCGAGTACGTGCAACAGACGCTCGAGGCGAAATACGGAGCGGACATGGTCTTCAAGGGGGGCCTGAGCGTCTACACCACGCTCAATCCGCCCATGCAGCTGGTCGCCGAGCAGTCGTTGCGTGACGGCTTGAAGACCCTGGAGGGGCGGAGCGCGAAGGCGCGGCCGGGTGAGCACCCGGAAGGTGCCATCGTGACCATCGAGCCCCAGACCGGCTACGTGCGGGCCATGGTAGGCGGCTATGACTTCTTTCGGAGCGAATTCAACCGCGCCGTCCAGGCCAAGCGACAGCCGGGTTCCGCTTTCAAGCCGTTCGTCTACGTGGCCGCCCTCGAAGCAGGCCTCACCTCCGCCACCCGCGTCGAGGACGCGCCGGTCTCGTACGCGGTCGGCCCCAACGGCAATCCCTGGAAGCCCGAGAACTACGACCGAAAGTTCCGCGGCTCCACGACCCTCCAGCAGGCCATCGAAGAGTCGGTCAACGTGGTCACCGTCAAGCTGCAGGAGCGCGTGGGGGTGAACCGCACGGTCCAGGTGGCGCGGCGGTTCGGCATCCAGAGCGCGCTGGCCCCCAACCTCTCCCTTGCCCTCGGCACGTCGGACTTGTCCCTGCTGGAGTTGACTTCGGCGTACGGTGTCCTCGCCAATCAAGGCGTCTTTGTCCCGCCGACGGTGATTCGCTACGTGACCGATGCCCAAGACAAGCTGATCGAGGAGAACGTGCCCCACGGCCGCGAGGCCGTGCCGCCCGAGCTGGCCTACGTCCTCACTCACATGCTGCGCGGGGTCGTCGAGCGCGGAACCGGTCAGATTGCCAAGGCCGTGGGCCGTCCGGTGGCGGCCAAGACCGGGACCACCAACGACTACTCGAACGCGTGGTTCGTCGGCTTCACACCCCGTCTCGTCACCGGCGTCTGGATCGGCTACGATCGGCCGCGCAGTCTCGGTCGCGACGAGACCGGGGGCCGCCTGGCGGCGCCGATCTGGACGGCGTACATGACGCGGGTGCTCGGTGACAGCCCCAAGGATGACTTCCCCATTCCCGAGCGTGTGGTCATCGTGCCCGTGGACATGGATCCATCCAGTGAATGTGTCCGCGTCGTTCCGATGGCTTTCGTGCGGGGGACCGAGCCGGCCAGCACGTGTGGACCACGCCGCCAGATGACACCAGCGAGTCCCATCCCACCGCCATCGCCCGGCGCCCCGCCTCCACCCGGCGCCGTCGGTCCACCCGGCGCTGTCGGTCCACCCGGCGCCGTCGCTCCGCCAGGAGCCGTCGGTCCACCCGGCGCCGCCGGTCCGCCGCCTCCCTACGTCCCCGCCCTACCCCCGCAGGCCGCCGCGCCGAGCATCGCGACTCGCGAGACGACGCCTAGGGCGCTGCCTGCTGGATCTTTCTCAGATCGGCGACCGGCAGCACCAACTCCGCAAGCGCCCTGAGCAGCCCCAAGCGATTTTCCCGGATCGCCAGATCCGCGTCCATCACCATCACCGCATCGAAGAATCGGTCGACGAGGGGCCGCAAGGTCGCCAGCTCCGTCAGCGCGGCCTCGTAGTCTCCGCGCGTGAGCGCAGCCATCACCCGTGGCCGGCTGGCACGGGTCTGGTCGTACAAGCGCCGTTCCGCATCGTCCACGAAGCGCCCCGGCTCCGGATCGGCGATGGCGCGGGCCGGCAGGATGTTGATGGCGCGCTTGAACGCGATGACCAGGGCCTCCCAGTCGGACCGGCTCATCATGCGGGCGACGGCCTCGGCGCGCTGGAGGGCAGCCACGGGATCGTCGAAGCCCTGGGCGAGGACCGCCTCCACCACGTCGGCGCGAAGCCCCCGCGCCGCCATCACTGTGGCCAGGCGGCTCCGAAGGAACTCGACGGCCCGATCGCGGATGGCCTCAGGCGACTCGGTCAGCTTACCTTCGAGCAGCTGCACGGCACGGTCGACGAGGCCGGAAAGGGAGAGAGCAAACCCCGCCCCCAGGACAATCTGGATGACGCCCTGGGCCTGCCGGCGCAGAGCGTACGGATCCTGAGAGCCCGTCGGCACGAGGCCCACGCCCATGCACCCGACGACCGTGTCGATCTTGTCCGCGATGGCGAGGATCACACCTTCAGTCGAGATCGGTAGCTCGTCCTCCGCGCCGCGCGGCAGGTATTGTTCGCGGATCGCCTGACCTACGGGCGCCGCCTCGCCGGCCCGCAATGCGTAGGTCTCGCCGATAATGCCCTGGAGCTCCGGGAACTCGCGCACCATGCCCGACGCCAGGTCGGTCTTCGAGAGGCGGGCGGCCCGCATCACTGCGAGCCGGGTGCTCGGGTTCAGCGCCGCCGACAGGTAGTCGGTCAGAGCTTCCACCCGTTCGGTCTTCTCGAGCAGGCTTCCCAGCCGCTCCTGGAAGACCATCGACGCCAAAAGGGGCAGGCGCGTGTCGGGCGTGCTCTTGAGATCCTCTTTGAAGTAGAAATCCGCATCGGCCAGACGCGCGCCGATGACCCGCTCGTTGCCGCGACGGATCTCGGTCGGATCACACCCCGGCATGTTGGAAACGGCCACGAAGAATGGCCGCAGGCTTCCGTCGAGGGCCTCTGCCGTGAAGCAGCGCTGGTGGCGTCGAATGGGAGCCTCGACGACCTCGCGCGGTAGCTCGAGGAAGGCCTTCTCGAATGAACCCACGACCGCCATGGGCGCCTCGACCAGATGCACCACCGTCTCCAGGGTGGGCTCGTCGATCACGGGCCGAAACCCCTGCCCTGCCGCGGCGTCCTCGATCTGACGCCGGATCTCCTGGCGTCGCGCGTCCACGTCCGCGATGACGCGGGCCTGCCGGAGACGAGGCAGGTAGTCGTCGGGTGTCGCGAGCACGATGGGGCCGGGTGCCAGGAACCGATGGCCGTACGTCACGCGACCGGCTTCACAACCGGCCAAGATCACCGGCAGAACCTGCCCGTCCAGCAGGGCGAGTACCCAGCGGATCGGTCGCGAGAACCGTACGCCGTCTTGCTCCCAGCGCATCTGCTTGGCGAAAGGCAGCGACATCACGAGCCGGGCGAGCAGCACGGGCAGGATGTCCACCGTGGGCTGTCCCCCTTCCTCGCGCTCCACGGCGAGGTACTCGCCGCGATCGGTGGGGATGACCTTGAGCCGATCGAGCGGTACCCCTTGGGCGCGCGCGAAGCCCTCCGCCGCCCTGGTGGGGACGCCGCTTGGGTCGAAGGCCGCCTTCTTCGGTGGCCCGGTCACTGTAACCGTTCGCCGGTCCTGCCGCCCGGCGACGCCGGCCACCGCCACCGCCAGGCGCCGAGGCGTGGAGTAGACGCGAAGATCGCCGTGGCTCACCTGGGCGTCGCCGAGCATTCGCACGGCCGCCGCCTCCAGGGCGCGCACGACGGTGGGCAGTTCGGAGGGCGGCAGCTCCTCCGTGCCTACCTCGAACAGCAACGCGTGACTCATACCGGCGCCGTCAGCAGCGGGTAGCCGAGCGCTTCGCGCTCGCGCAGGTAGCCCTCGGCGACCTCACGCGAGATCGCTCTGAGCCGCCCCAGGTACGAGGTGCGCTCGGTGACGCTGACGGCGCCCCGCGCGTCGAGCAGATTGAACAGATGCGAGCACTTCAGGCAATAGTCGTAGGCGGGCAAGATCAGGTCGTGGCGGAGAAGGCGTCGCGCTTCTGCCTCGTAGGTGTCGAACAGCCGGGCATGGACGGCCGTGTCCGCCACCTCGAAGTTGAACCGGGAGAACTCGACCTCGGCCCGGTGGTGTACTTGCCCGTAGCTCACCCCGGGCGCCCACGCAAGATCGTAAACGGAGTTCACGTTGGCCAGATACATGGCAATCCGCTCGAGACCGTAGGTGATCTCGGCCGAGACCGGCTTCAGGTCGATACCGCCGGCTTGCTGAAAGTAGGTGAACTGGGTGATCTCCATGCCGTCCAGATCGACCTGCCAGCCGAGGCCCCAGGCGCCGAGGGCCGGTGACTCCCAGTCGTCCTCCACGAAGCGAATGTCGTGGCGTAGCGGGTCGATGCCGAGGGCGCCCAGGCTCTCGAGATAGAGATCCTGCACATTCGGGGGCGCTGGCTTGAGGACGACCTGGAACTGGTGGTGACGCTGCAGCCTGTTCGGGTTTTGGCCATAGCGACCGTCGGTGGGGCGGCGCGAGGGCTGGACATAGGCGACCTTCCACGGCTCGGGCCCGAGAACGCGGAGAAACGTATCCGGGTGCATGGTGCCCGCGCCCACCTCGAGATCATAGGGCTGCTGGATCACACATCCCTGCTCGGCCCAGTAGCGCTGGAGCGCGAGGAGCAGGTCTTGGAACGTCACCGCACGGGCCTCCGATCCTGGACGGTCACGGTGCGCGTCCTGCCAGCTTGTCGACCTCGTGCAAGAAGCGCGATGCCCGAGCCGCATGGCCGCTCAGGTGCGCCACGTGCGCGTCGAGGAGCTGACGTAGTTCCTTCTCGATGGGAGGGAGAGCGGCCGCCATGGCCTCCGGCCACGAGCAGGTGCGAAGCCATCTGAGGGCCCGCAGCCCCGCCGGGGACACGGCCAGAGCGCCGGGAGTGGCCGCCGCACACCGCCCGCACACGACGCCCCCGCCCGTCACGTCGATGGCGACGCCGCCCGATCCCGAGCGGATCCCGCAGACCACGCACGTGTCCAGACGCAGCCGATGCCCGAGGGCATCAACGCATCGGACACCGAAGGCGCAGGCTGCCCGGGCGGGCGTCCCCCCCCCCTCAACGGTAGCCAGCGCCCGTACCAGGAGCCCGTACACGGCCGGGTGGGGGTCCCGCTCCGCCGTGAGACGCCCCACGCACTCCGCCATCCAGGCAGCCTGGCCGAGCCGCTCGAGATCCTCGCGTAGCCGGGCGAAGGGCCGCACGATGTCGAAGTGGTCGATCTGCACCAGGTCGCTCCGCCCGCCCTCGAAGAAGATCAGCTCCCCGAGCGTGAACACCTCGAGGGCGCCGCCGAAGCGCGAGCGCATGCGACGGGCGGAGCGGGCGACTCCCCTGATTTTCCCGTGCTGGCGCGAGAAGAGGGTGACGAGCAGATCGCTCTCACCCAGGGCGAACGAACCGATGACCACGGCCGCAGAGCGCCCGATGGCCATATCAGGACGTGAGTCGGAATCCGAACTCGCGCAGAGCGTGCTCGTCCTTCCGCCATTGACGGCGCACCTGGACGGTCAAGGCCAGGTACACCTTGATCCCGAAGAACTTCTCCAGCTCCTGGCGAGCGGCCGTCCCGATCTGCTTCAGCATCTGGCCGCCGTGCCCCACGAGGATCCCCCGCTGGGAATCCTGCTCGACGAAGATGCGGGCGGCGATGTAGAGGCAGGACGGCCGAGGCCGCTCGGTCAGCTCGTCGACCCGGACGGCCACCGCGTAGGGAACCTCCTCCCGGGTCAGCCGGAACACTTTCTCCCGAACGATCTCGGCCACGTAGAAGGTCTCCGGCTGGTCGCTGGTGGCGTCCGGGGGGAACAGGGCGGGATGGTCCGGGAGGTTCTCCACGATCAGCTCGAGCAACCTGTCACAGTTGGTGCCGTCGAGCGCGGAGATGGGCAACATCTCGCGGAACGGATGGACCTTTTGCCAGGCGTCGATCTGGGCAAGGAGACGGCTCTTCGGCCTTACTCGGTCGCTCTTGTTCAGCACGCAGAAGACGGGGACCCGGCTAGGTCGCACGAGAGCCGCAATCTCGGGCTCTGGACCTCCCTCCGCGGAGGCGTCCACGACCACGCAGACGAGGTCGACCTCCGTCACCGCGCGCGTTACCGTGGCCCGCATGAACTGGCCGAGCGGCCCTCCCGTCTCGCCGAGCCCGGGCGTGTCCACGAACACGATCTGAGCCCGGGGCAGATTTCGGATCCCCGTGATCCGGTTGCGAGTGGTCTGGGGCCGTGGTGAGACGATGGCCAGCTTGTTGCCTACCAACCGGTTGAGCAAGGTCGACTTCCCAACGTTCGGTCGCCCGATGAGCGCGGCAAAACCCGCACGGTGTCCGCGGGCGCTCACGCGGGAAGCAGGTCGGTCCAGAGTCGGGCGGGAACGGGCCGGGGTCCCTGACCGAGGATGGCACGCTCACGGCGGTGCATGAGGTCAGCCTCCACGGGATCCCGATCATCGTAGCCGACCAGATGCAGGACGCCGTGCGTGACTAGCAAGGCCAGCTCGAGTCCCAGCGGAACACGCAGCCGCGTCGCCTGGCGGACGGCCGCCTCGACCGAGATCACGATCTGTCCCAGTAACCCTCCGAGGCCCGGCGTCTCCAGAGGGAAGGCGAGCACATCCGTACGGCGTGCCACGCCCCGATAGGCATGATTGAGCCGACGGATCGCGGCATCGTCGACGACGGCGATCTCCACCTCGCTCCCCCTCCGGCCCACGGCGGCCAGCGTGCGCTCCGCGGCCCGCCCCAGAGCCCGCGCATCCAGGACAGCCACCGCCTGACGATTGCCGACGCGGGCGGGCATCAGGAGGCGTCCGGAGGGCGAGGAGGCACGCTGCGGGCGTCGTAGGCGCGGATGATGGCGGAGACGAGCCGGTGGCGCACGACGTCGCGATCATCGAAATAGACGAAGCTGATGCCCGGCACGCCGTCCAGGATCGTGCGCACCTCGATGAGTCCGGAGGCGCGCGAGGTGGGCAGGTCGATCTGGGTGATATCCCCGGTGATCACCATCTTGGAATTGAAGCCGAGGCGGGTGAGGAACATCTTCATCTGCTCGGCCGTGCTGTTCTGCGCCTCGTCGAGGATGATGAACGAATCGTTCAGGGTGCGCCCGCGCATGTATGCCAGCGGAGCCACCTCGATGGCCCCCTTGTCCATCAAGCTCTGGACCTTCTCGGCCTCCAGCATGTCGTAGAGCGCGTCATAGAGCGGCCGCAAATACGGATGCACCTTCTCGTAGAGGTCCCCCGGCAGGAAGCCGAGGCGCTCGCCCGCTTCCACGGCGGGACGGGTGAGAACGATGCGGGCCACCTCGCGCCGCATGAGAGACGCCACGGCCATGGCCACGGCCAGGAAGGACTTGCCCGTTCCGGCGGGGCCGATGGCGAACACCATGTCGTGGGTGCGGATCGCGTCGACGTAGCGCTTCTGGCCGAGCGATTTCGGGGTGATGAGCTTCTTGCGGGAGGGGACGGCGATCGCGTCCGTGAACACGGCCTTGAGGTCCGCCTCCTCGTCGTCGGAGATCATGCGGAGGGCCGCCCGCACTTCGGGGGGCCTGAGGTGCGCACCCGAGCGGACCAGCTCCGCCAGCTGGGTGAGCGCCCGCTCCGCGCGCTTGACCTGCCGCTCTTCCCCGCGCAGGGTGAGGTCGTGACCCCGCGCCACCACGCGGACGTCCAGCTCGGACTCGAGCGTGCGCAGATGGTCGTCGTTGCGGCCGAGGAGGGGGAGAAGATCGACGTCGGGAGCCAGCGACAGGCGACGGGTGACGACGGTGGTGTCGTTCAACTCCTACGAATCCTTGGGCAAGTCTAGCACGGGCAGGTCGAGCCGGATGTGCAGCTCCTTGAGGCGCTCCGGCGGCACTGGCGAGGGGGCTTGCATCATGAGGTCCTGGGCCGCCTGGTTCATGGGAAACGCGATGACCTCGCGAATGTTGCTCTCACCCGCAATGAGCATGACGATCCGATCGATCCCCGGCGCCGACCCTCCGTGGGGGGGCGCGCCGTACTTGAAGGCATTCAGCATACCTCCGAAGCGGGCCTCGACCTCGGCCTGACTGTAGCCGGCGATGGCGAAGGCCTTGTACATGATGTCCGGCCGATGGTTCCGGATGGCCCCGCTGGAAAGCTCCACGCCGTTACACACGATGTCGTACTGGTAGGCCTTGATGGTCAGCGGATCCTGGCCCTCGAGGGCGGGGAGGCCTCCCTGCGGCATGGAGAACGGGTTGTGGCTGAACTCGATTCGCCCCGTGTCCTCGTTGCGCTCGTACATGGGAAAGTCAGTGACCCAGCAGAACCGGTACACGTTCTGCTCGATGAGGCCGAACTCGTCACCCAGCCGATTCCGAACCCGCCCCGCGAAGGCGTCGGCCGCCGCCCGCTCGGCACACACGAAGAAGACCGCGTCGCCGTCCGCGGCGCCGGTGCGCGCACGAAGGAGCGTGAGGCGGGCCTCGTCGAGGAACTTCGCAATGGGACCGCGGGCGGCAGCCTCGGCCAGCACGACATAGGCGAGCCCCCCCGCCCCCTGCTCGCGCGCCCACTGGTTCAGCTTGTCGAAGACGCTTCTCGGCTGGGCACCCGCCCGGGGCACCCGCACCGCGCGGACGACGGCGTGCTTGTCGGCGATGGCCGTCGCGAACAGGGCGAACTCCGAGTCCCTGAATACCTCGGTCACATCGTCGATGATCAGGGGATTGCGCAGGTCGGGCTTGTCGGTGCCGTAACGCGCCAGGGCATCGTCATAGGCGATGCGCGGGAAGGGCGGCGGCGTGATGGCGCAGTCGGGCCGGAACTCGGCGAACACCCCGTGCAGCACGGGCTCGATGGCCGCGAACACGTCTTCCTGGGTCACGAACGACATCTCGAAGTCGAGCTGGTAGAACTCGCCCGGTGAGCGGTCGGCCCGCCCGTCCTCGTCACGGAAGCAGGGTGCGATCTGGAAGTAGCGGTCGAAGCCCGCCACCATCAGGAGCTGCTTGAACTGCTGCGGGGCCTGGGGCAAGGCGTAGAATTTGCCCGGATGAACCCGGCTCGGCACCAGATAGTCGCGGGCCCCTTCCGGAGAGCTGGAGGTCAGGATCGGGGTCTGGAACTCGGTGAAGCCGGCGTCGATCATCCGCCGCCGAATGGCCGCGATGACCCGGCTTCGCAGCAGGATGTTCCGCTGAAGCTTCTCCCGCCGAAGATCGAGGAACCGGTAGCGTAGCCGCGTCTCCTCCGGATACTCCGCCTCGCTGTTGATCTGTAGCGGCAGGGTGTCGGCCACCGACTGGACGACCAGATCCTCGACCACCACCTCGACCTCGCCCGTGGCCAGCTTCGGGTTGACGGCAGCGGCCGTCCGGGCAACCACCTTTCCCGTCACGGTGATCACGGCCTCCAGGCGCAGCGCGGTCGCCGCCGCGAAGTGCGGGCTGGTCCCGTCGAGCACGCACTGGGTGAGGCCGTAGGTGTCGCGGAGGTCGAGGAACAGGAGGTTACCGTGATCGCGCTTGCGGTGGACCCAGCCGGAGAGGCGCACCGTCGCCCCCACGTGCTGGGAACGCAACTCGCCGCAGGTATGGCTGCGGTAAGCGTGCAGCGACCCTGACCGGCCGGTCGTCTCCGAGGTCGGCGGACCGGTCATCCGGAGGTCGCCCGCTCCCCCGCCCCGGACGCGAGCCCATGAATCTCGGAGGTCCCAAAGAGTACATAGTCCGTGAACCCGTGGGCGGCCAGGTCATCGAGTTGCTTGCGTAGCCGCTTGCCCCGCACCTCCAGCGAGACGCAGTGCCCCTCTTCACGCAAGCGGCCGGCGGCGGTCATGACCGCGGCCAGATCGTCCTGGGCGGGGTCGAAGAGGAGGGCCACGCGGCGCACGCGATCGGTGACCCCGGCGCGCTCTTGCAGGATGGCGATGATCCGCTCGAAGCCAATGGAGAAGCCGCAGGCCGGAACCTCCCGCCCCAGCAGCTTGCCGATCATGCGGTCGTAGCGACCTCCGCCGGCGATCGACGACGGATAGTCCTTGTGGCTGATCTCGAAGATCTGACCCGTGTAGTACGACATCCCGCGCACGAGCGTGGGATCGAACTGGATGCCGAAGCGGCCTTCGGAGGCCCCCCGCACTGCCCGCATCACCGCCTTCAGGGCGCGGGCGGGGGCGCCGCCCGAGTCCACGGGGAGCGCCCCCAGCACGTCATCAAGGTCACCCTTGGCGAGCCCTGGCTCGCCCAGAATCCCCACGAGCTTCGCGACCGCGTCGGTGGGGTGACCGACCGCTTCGAGCTCCACGCGAACCCCAGAAAGCCCGATCTTGTCGAGCTTGTCCAGGGAGATGAAGACACTCTCGAACCGGTCGGACGCGAAGCCGCAGTGCTCGGCGATGGCGACCAGAAGGCGCCGGTCGTTGATCCTGAGGGTCAGATCACCGAGCCCGAGGGCCAGCAGCGCCTCCGCCGTGGCCAGAATCAGCTCGATCTCGGCGACCTCGGAGAGAACGCCGAGGATGTCGATGTCGCACTGGGTGAACTGGCGGAAGCGCCCCCGCTGCGGCCGTTCGGCCCGCCAGACGGGGCCGATCTGGATGGCCTTGAGGGGTTGGGGCAGCTTGGCGTGGTTGTGGGCGTAATACCGGGCCAGGGGCACCGTGAGATCGAAGCGGAGCCCGAGATCGGCCAGCTCGGCGCCGTCTCCCTCTTCGGCCGACGCGGCAAGCCGATCGCCCCGTTTCAGCACCTTGAAGATCAGCTTTTCGTTCTCGCCTCCCTGGCCGCCCGTGAGGAGCCGCAGGCTCTCCAGGGCCGGGGTCTCCACGCGGCGAAACCCGTAGCGCCGATAGACGTCGAGGATGCAGGCCATCGCCCCATCGCGCAGCTCGACCTCGTCGGGAAGGACGTCGCGCATGCCACGGGGAGGGGAAGTGTCAATCTTCACGGGCGCGACGCCTGCACTCGCCAGAACGGTCGCCGCGTCACTCGCAGGCAATCCCTCGGAAGGGGGTCGGTCCGAGGGCGGTCACGCCGAGAGTTGTCATTCGGAGGTGGTCATGATGATCTGCGTGTCACCCGAGTCCTTCAGGATCAGCCCCGAACGCTTGACCACGGCCGCGACCAGGGATGGGCTCCCGCCCTCGTTGGTCATGGCACCGAGCCCCGTGATGATGCCCTCGAAGCCGGAGCTGACGACCTGCATCCGGAAGCCCGCCGGACCCTTGAACACGACGGCCATCCGGCCCGCTTCGTCCTGGTTGATCGGAATCACGATCTCTTCGTGGCCGTCGCCGTCCAGATCGACCGACAGGGGGTGCGGCTCGACATTGACAAAGGAGTCGACATGCGTGTTGAACACGTGCTGGCGCATATGGGCCTTGGCCAGCCCGCCTCCCACGGGGGTCAGCGAACGCCACATCTGGACGGAGCCCTGGGCGATCACCAGCCGGCTGCGCTCGTCCACGAAGGCCATCACGCGGTGGTCCTTGCCGGCGATGTTCGAGAAGGTCACGCCGAGCGCCCGGAACTGTTCGTTCACCACGGCGGGTCCTACCGGGTGGATGTCCTTGTTCTTCTCCCGGAGCTCGTAGCGCTTGGCGCCGCCTTTGCCAAACAGCTTCTCGTCGCTGTAGCGCTGACCCCACAACGCCCTCGGCACGCCTTCCCCTTTTTCGTCGACGACGAGCAGGATGTAGGAGATGTCCTCGGCCAGGACGATCGGCTTGTCATTCCGGGTCGTCAGGATGTACGACAGCATGCCGTTCTTGACATCCTGACGGTTGACGATCACCTCGAGGACCCCGTCTCCGTTGAGGTCACCGAGTTGGACATTGAGAATCGAGCCCACCATCGACCGATCGTAGGTCCACTCGCCCGACAGGGTCTGGTTCTCGAGCTTGTACAGGAAGACGCGCCGCCCGTCCGTGACCACAACCCGGGTGATCTTGTCCTTGGGGGCCGTCACCACATCCATGGACGTCACCGTGTACGGATAGGTCGCCAGATGCTTGATGGGAATCGACGAGGCACTGGCCGAGTACTGGTTCGGCTCGAAGTCCCCCGTGAGGAGCTTGGCCAGCAGCGAGCGCTTCTCGACCTTGTGCTCCCCGGCCACCCCTCCCGACGAGTAGTCGCGGGTGGGTCGCCTCGCAACGGAGGTCGGCACGTAGAGCGCGGTCTGGAGCAGGGCGGTCTCGGCTGTCGCGGAGAACAGCCGAACGTCCATCCAGGGTTTGGCCTGCACGGTGGTGAAGTGCAGGGTCAGCATGTGGGTGATCTTGAAGCGCTCCTGCGCGGCCCGAATACCCTTTCCATCCACGAAGTCAGCGGGCGCCAGCTTCTCCTGGCTCACGAAGGCGGCCACCTGATCGCCCACCACGATACGAAAGCGCCCCGTCCGGTCCAGCTCCTGCATCAACTCCTGGGTGGCGGTGTCGACCACACGGGTGGGGACCCCGGAGGACAGCGGGACGACTGTGAGCAGCACCTTGCCGGCCGACACGCGAGCCTGGTCGCCGGCTTTGGGGGGCTTGCCGCCGGCCTGGGTGGCGACCGAGTAATTCTCGAAGACCTCGGTGACCACCACGCGCCCCAGGGGTTCTTCGGTCTTGCCGAGCAGCTTCTTGGTGGTCGGATGATACAGTTCCCGCCCCTCGCGGAACGTGGCCAGTTCGACCCCGGGCTGCATGGCTTCCGCACGGCCCGAGGCCAGGATTACCCGGCCGTCCGTGACCTCAATGATTTCCGTCTTGATGACGGGAAAGTGCGAGGTGAGCTGGTCCACCAGGACCTTGAAGGAGAGCGGAGATTCTGACGTCGGAGCCGGTTGGCTCCCTGACGTCGGCGGGGCCGGTTGGTTCCCTGACTGGGCTCCCGCGGCGATGGCCCACGCCAGCGACACCAGAACGGTCAAGGCCGGCAGGCGCCTTCTCATCACTCGGACTATACCAAAAAAGCAACGAGGGCATGGGGTTCTCCCATGCCCTCGCCGCACAACTACCTACCGCGTTGAGCCTAGAAGGTGAAGCGCAGCCGGCTCGACAGCTTGAAGATGTCCTTGGAGTCGCGCGGGTTCGGCCCGATCAGGCCGCCGACCACGCCGGCGTTGTCGAGCGCCGCACCGGTAAACATGTACGACCCGATCAGATCGAGGGCTATGTTCGGCGCGAAGCGATAGGTCATGCCGAGCGCGCCTTCCGTTCCGATGTACTGCTCGGTGCCACGCCCGTCACTGGTGCAGTTTCCGAAGCCAGCCGTGGGGACGTTCGGGCACTGGGCCAGTCCGTTGGCGGTCAAGATACTGCGGGTATTGACCTTGTAGGGCGTGAAGCTCGTGTTCACCAGGCCCGTGAACGTCAGGGCTGG
>Ga0187893_10008755_pt1 | contig 15830 bp, 14 predicted proteins | sample MA1701074metaG_FD_139574 | JGI IMG/M metagenome (GOLD analysis project Ga0187893, IMG submission 139574) | White microbial mat communities from a basaltic lava cave in the Kipuka Kanohina Cave System on the Island of Hawaii, USA - MA170107-4 metaG ... | reverse complement strand
TAAAGATTTATCTTATAAAATAATTCAATTGCAGAAAGAAGGTCGAATACGAAAGATTAATTAACTAAAAATTTTATGTTCGTGTAAATTCGTGTTCATTCGTGGCTAAATAAAAGCAATGACGAAATCAATAGCAAAAAAGCCGGTATTAGGTCTTACCTTGGTATTTATTCTCGTTGTTATCTCTGTTCCTTTCCAGAAAAGGATTGACGGTATAAGGGGTAAATTCAGGTCTATCGAGGAAACCCTGTATTTATCCTCATCAACACTCAAGAAGATTTCACTGGGATATAAAGAGTTGGTTGCTGATATTTACTGGCTGAGGGCGCTTCAATACTTCGGCGGCAAGAGGCATGAAAGCCAAAACCCCGATCTTCTCTACAAGTACTTTGACATACTGACCGACCTTGACCCTAAATTTATCAACGCTTACAGGTTCGGCGGGACTTTCCTTGCCGAGCCGCGACCTTACGGTCTAGGAGATATTGAAAAAGGGACAATGCTCTTTGACAAGGGTAGGAAAAACAATCCCGACAACTTCCGCATACCTCTGGAAGAGGCTTTTGTATACTACCTCTATGAAAGAAACTATGAGATAGCAGCAGAGCTTTTCGACGAGGCATCTGAAAAACCCGGACTATCTTCCTTTCGTAGAGCATCAATTAAAGGAATGGCAGCCTCCGCTCATACCTACGGCGGAAATAGACAACTTTCAAAAAAAATATGGAGAGAAATCTATGACAACACCACAAACGAAGGAAGAAAGAATTTTGCACAGAGGAATTTAAACGAGCTGAGCACCATGGATATGGAAGACGGCTTAACCGCAGCTTTAAGAGAATACATCAAACGCTACAATTCCGAACCAAAAAATATTGAGACCCTGAAAGATGCCGGAATAATAAAGAAAATTCCACAAGAACCTCTAGGAGGGAAATTCATTATTGCAGACAAACTCAAAGCAGTAAAAAGCTCCACCCTCGCAGATCAACAGCTCAAGCAAAATCTTGGTTTCTTAGCGTCACGAGTCCAGAGGTTTAAAAAAGTCTATGACAGGTATCCAAAAGACATCCCCGAACTAAAGGATTTTATAGATCAGACTGGAACTATGGAATTCCCGCAACATCCATTGGGAGAAGAATACGCTTATAATCCTGAAACCGGTGTCATAGCTTCCAACTAATCCTAGCGTTATAGACCAGCTAAATAACAACCGACAAACTTTAGTTTTGTTTTCAGAAAAATCTTCTAACTTTAGTATTACATATCGAACATAGATAAACCCTTTTCCAACCTACAAATCAACTTTAGTCCTATTTTTTATGCGATCACAACAACTAATAATTACCTAGTATCAAAAAGATTTATGTTATGATTGAACTCGAAAATCATCAAAACATTCTATCTAAAGTTTTAAATATAGCATCAAAGAGCGACAGACGAATGGAAGCTTACGAAGCTATGAATCTATCAGACGAAAACAGGCTTTTACTATATTGCACCAAGACCGAGATTTCCGAATCCAAACTGGATCAGATAAAAAAACTGATTACGCTTCCGCTGAATTGGGAAAAAGTTTTACAGTCAGCCCTTTGGCATGGCGTTGCTCCGCTCGCTTACCATAACCTTAAAGACATCGAAGAGAGCAAGCTCATTCCCAAGGAAGTTATGGATTCGCTCAAATCAGAGCACCACCGAAATTTAGCTAAAAACATGCATTTGTATTCCGAGCTAAACTGCATCCTGGAAGCTTTTCGAGAAAATGGGATAAAAGTGGTCGTCCTAAAAGGCACCGCTTTGGCCAAGACTGTATATAGCAACATGGCTTTGAGACCAATGAGCGACATTGATCTTTTGATTAAAAAAGATGACATCTCTCTCGCTGAGCAAATAATGTCCGATTTGGGATACCGGTTCGAAGACTATAAATCTCCAGAATGGTATAAAGAGAACCATTTCCATCTTTGTTACTTTCATCCAGAGAAAAGCGCCACAGTTGAAATCCACTGGCATATCGGCAGAGCGTCTCACCCTACTCAGATAGCTATCTCAGATAATAGCACCATTGAAAGGTTGTGGGAAAGAGCAAGGGCTATAGAGATTGGAGGGATGGAAACGCTGGTGCTTAGCCCGGACGACCTGCTGTTTCATCTGTCACTTCATTTTTTTAAACATAGATTTATCAACGGGGCTTTTACGAGCAAAGGCGCGCTTATCCAGCTATGCGATATTGTTCATAGCCTGAAAGACTATAAAAATGAATTTGACTGGGCTAGTCTCAGGCGGGAAGCCGAAAGAACGGGGACAATCGGCATTATTTCCTCTACGCTTTACATCGTCAGAGAGCTGTACGATGCAAATGATGACATTTTGGATGAGGCTCTGAGTTTATTCAGAGCAGAGAGTGTTGATGGAGAATTATTAAGGCTCATTCAAAAAAGGATTTTTGTTATTGAAGATTCTATGCCCAGCAGCTTCTTGCAGTCTTTAGCGGCGAATAAAGTTCGGAATAAGGTTAAATCGTTTCTTCAAACGGTATTCCCTCATCGGGAGGTTCTTTCAAAAAGGTATTCTATACCTTCATCCTCGAAGAAACTTTATCTTTATTATATGTTTCGTCCTTTTCGTCTTCTCATAAAATACAGAAAGCTGTTATGGAAGAGCATTGTTTCCAGAGAAGACTTTAAAGAAGAAGTAATCCTCACTAGATGGATAAACTCCAAGAATTAGAATCCCACATCAGTTATACCCTAGCTTTGTCATTTAATAAAGTAGAGACGCCATTAATGACGTCTCTACTTCTAACACCTACAACAGACTGCTTAATATCCCCCTTTTTTAGTTTATGTTAATATGAACCGAGATAATCATAAATGGAGGGTTTAGTTAATGAATGCCCTTAAAGATGCGGCAAATGTTGCTGTAAAAGACTGTATGGCAATAAAGTCGGGCGAAAAGACGCTCATAATAACTGACGAGCCGCTCAGGAAGATAGGTTATACGCTTTGGGAGTCTGCCAAGGAGATCGGAGCCGAAGCCATAATCACTGAGATAAAGCCTAGGATATCCCATGGAGAAGAACCCCCTGAACCCATAGGGGAAATTATGAAGCTTGTCGACGTGGTACTCATTCCCACGTCAAAATCCTTGAGCCATACCGATTCGAGACGTGAAGCCTGTGCAAGAGGCGTAAGGATTGCCACACTGCCCGGAATCACTGAAGATTCGATGATCAGGACTCTGAATGCGGATTATTTCAAGATCGCGGAAAGGAGCAAAAAGCTGGCGGATATACTCAGCGCAGGCAAAGAGGTCAGAATAAAAACCGATCGAGGGATGGACGTTACTCTCATAATAAAGGGAAGAGACGGTCACGCGGATACCGGACTCAATCACAATCCGGGAGATTTCAGCAACCTTCCCGCCGGCGAAGGTTATATAGCTCCCAAAGAAGGAAAATCCGAGGGCGTTATCGTAATTGACGGGTCGATGGCCGGGGTTGGCAAACTAGACAACGAAGTGATAACAATCACCGTTAAAGAGGGCTTTGCCGCTGAAATAACCGGCGGGAAAGCCGGCGAGAAACTCCAATCCATAATGGAGCCTTTTGGAAAGCTCGCTTTTAACCTAGCAGAGCTGGGAATAGGCACAAACGACAAAGCGTTGGTTACGGGCAACGTGCTTGAGGACGAAAAAGCCATAGGCACGGTACACATCGCATTTGGAGACAACAAAAGCATGGGCGGCACAATCAGGGTCGCAAGCCATCTGGACGGAGTAATCTTGAATCCCACAGTTTATGTCGATGACAGCGTGATAATGAAAGACGGCAAGCTCATGATTTTCTGAACTATCTCATGGCTATGTGGATTGCGACTGGTCGTTCGTGATTCGATTTCGATATCGATTCAGCAAACAGTTCGCGCAAGCCACAGAGAAAACAGTTCTTTTCTATGGTAAATTAAAACCGATGTCACAAGAGGTTCAAAGGTTTGTTTTCTTAAACCCTCCTGGAATTTTAGAACTAATATTAATATCCATTTTATTTGTAATCTTCATTTACACCGCAGTAAAAAGCACGAGGCGGTTGCCGTCATTAAATAAGAAAATCACTCTAGTCTCTCTTCACCTCGCCTCTTTTATCTTGCTAATCATTATATTCATGAATCCCGCCCTCAGAGTCGAAAACTACGGAGAGGAGAAACCGACCCTCGGCATTGTTGTCGACCACTCGTGGAGCATGAACCTAGGGTCTGACGAAGGAGGGATTTCGAGGATTCAAACCGTTAGAAACTTTTTCAAGAAATATCAAACGTTTTTCTCGGAAGTTGAGAAACATTTTTTTGTGAACTATTACGTGTTCGACGAGACTCTCAGGCTTGTTTCGTATGATTTTATCGACAACAGCGAACCAAAGGGCAAACACACAAATATCGGCAAAGTGCTTGGAGAAATCGAGGAGAAACACAACCTGGGAGAAATTGACTCGGTTATCCTGTTCTCCGACGGCGCTGATAATAGTGCGGTCATTGAAAATAGTAACGAGCTACCAAAAGAGTTGGGATTCCGCATCGATGCCGTCGCCTCCTCTCTGGATGATAGAGTGCGTGATATATGGATCGACAGCATCAAATCGAGCCAGGTCGCTTTTGTCAGATACCCTTTTTCGGTAGATGTTATAGTTAAATCCCTTGGTTTTAAAGGGCTTAGCGTTCCCATAACCTTGAAGGAAGGCGAAAAGTTGATCTCCATAGCAGAGGTCTCGTTTGACCCAAATTCAGGAACGGGAGCCGCTACTTTTGAGTTTCAACCAACAACCCTGGGAAGAAAAATCTATACAGCTTCTATTCCAGTAGTTTCCGGCGACGTAGTTGGAGAAAACAACCAGAAGTCCTTTGTCGTAGATGTCATCATAAATAAGATTCGAGTTCTTCACGTAGCGGGGACGCCATCCTGGGACGTAAAGTTTTTAAGAAGGGCTATGAAGCGAAACCCCAATGTGGACCTTGTTTCATTTTTCATACTGAGAGAGTCGACGGATCTTGTATTTGCTTCTCAAAGCGAACTCAGCCTTATTCCTTTCCCCGTTGACGAGATATTCGGGGAGGAGCTAGTAACCTTTGATATAGTAATATTCCAGAACTTCGATTTTCGCCCATACGGAATCCATGGTTACCACCTGGGAAGATTGAGAAACTATGTGGCGGAAGAAGGCGGTGCGTTTCTAATAATCGGCGGCGATAAGAGTTTTAACAGCGAAGACTACCAAAGAACACCAATCTCTGAAATACTGCCGGTCGAATTGGATTTCTCATCGGGAATATTCGAGAACCCGTTCAACGCTAAAGTATTCAATGCCGAACTCACCAATGCGGGTGCACATCATCCAATCATGCACATCATTCCAAACGAAAAGAAAAACGAAGACAACTGGAATAACATGCCAGCCCTAGACGGATTCAATGAGGTCTCTGGACTGAAGCCCGGCTCCGTCACTCTGTTATCAACGCCGGAAGGAGAGCCAATTCTGGTTTTGAACCAGGTTAAGTCAGGAAAAGTCGCATCATTCCTTTCAGACTCCTCATGGCAATGGAGTTTCGTCCGTGGAGGTGAGGGAGGGGTTTCTCCGTACTACGATAAATTCTGGAGCCGTATACTACTCTGGCTGATAAATGACCCTGAGTTAAAGAACGTGAGAGTTCAAACTGATAACCCCTCTTACAACCTTGGTGACAATCCAAAAATTGAAATCAGTATCTCAAACCCGGAAAACACCGAGCTGGAAGTCAGAACATCGTTAAAACTTCCCAGCGGCAAAGAGGTCGAGTTACGCCCGAACAAGGCTTCCTCGGATGAATTCAATGTTGAAATTCTCACCGAGGAGTACGGGATTTACAGCGTGAACGCCGCTGCTCAAGATTTGTCCGAAATACAAATGGACAGCAACAAAGACGAGAGTTTATTCCTGGTCGAACCCCCGGAGAATGAAATCAGGGGACCCACTACTCGTGCCGGTTTGCTCAGGACTATTGCAGAAAAAACCGGAGGGAGATTCATCACAGTTAAAGACAACCCCGAAGCACTCGGGATAGATTTTTCCCCCAAGAGAACCATAACCGGTTATAACACAGTTCAAATATGGGACAAACCGTGGTTTTTCATTTTGCTCCTTGCGATTTTTTCCTCGGAGTGGATACTTAGGAGAAGGTGGGGACTTAGATGATTTTGAATTGAAAAATATCTCTAGACACGAATCAACAAGAACGAAATAGTTATTCAAATAATTCGTGAACATTCGTGTTAATCTGTGGATAATTAAGAACTTTTTATTTTGGCGGGTTGTTGCTCAAACATAGAAATGGTCTGTCATATCGAACGGATGTGAGATATCTTGCTGTTTCATGTGTGAATAATCTTAAAAAAGATTTCTCCCTATGGTCGAAATGACATCTTTGGATTTGGGTCACAACCCCTTGAGAACTTAAATCGAGCGACGGAGGCCAAAGCGTGATCCTTGCTGTAGATGTCGGAAATACAAACATTGTATTCGGGATATTCAAACAAAAATCGTTGGTGAGCCATTGGAGAATAGGAAGCGATAAGACCAAAACCTCCGACGAATACGGGGTTCTCTTAATAAACCTGATCGACGCCAGGGGAATCAACCTAAAATCGATCAAAGGCGCTATAGTATCGTGTGTAGTTCCTCCCCTTCTCGACGTCCTCATCTCAACGCTGAAGTCATATTTTGATGTAGACCCGATTGTCGTCGAGCCCGGAATAAAGACCGGAATGCCTATTCTCTACCACAATCCCAAAGAAGTAGGAGCTGACAGGATCGCAAACGCAGTTGCAGCTTTTGAGGATTATAAAAAGAGCGTGATTATAGTCGATTTTGGAACTGCGACGACCTTCGACTGTATATCCGAAAAGGGCGAGTACCTGGGAGGAGCCATTTCGCCTGGTCTCTTTATTTCAGCTGAGGCTCTTTTTGGAGCTGCGTCAAAGCTTCCGAAAGTTGAACTCATAGTACCGAAAACGGTTATAGGAAAAACCACTGTTCACAGTATACAGTCTGGTATCGTATATGGCTATGCAGGACTCGTGGACGGCATTGTGGAAAGAATTCAGAAGGAGATGTCAACTACCCACCCGAAGGTCATCGCTACCGGAGGTCTGGCAAACCTTATAGCGCCCGAAAGCACGACTATCAATGCTGTCGATGAATTTCTCACGCTTAAAGGCCTTAGACTGATTCATGAGTGGAACGCACCCTAATTTTTTTCTATTAAAACACGCATCGGACCATCCTCATTATGACCTGAGATTAGAAATCCGAGGAGTCATAAGATCCTGGATACTTCCGACAATGATCCCTGCAGAAGACGACGAAACGCGGCTTGCCATAGAGGATTTACAAGAAAAATCAGTATCGCTCAACCCCGAAGGAATAATCCAAGACGGGTACGGAAAAGGGCAATATGAGCTCCTGGATACCGGATTTTGTGAAATTATAAAAGAGTCAAAATCAAGGATAGAGTTTATTTCGAATGGCAAAAAGTTCGGCGGCAGGTTTGTCCTTTTGCTCCCCAACTGGGGAAGGTTTTATAAGAAGAAGTTGTGGCTTTTGATAAAAGTCGCCTAGCCGAATCTAACCTTAACAAACTCTCTCTTTCCGATTTTTATTCTTAGAACCTCTTTTTGCGGAACTAATGTAGTTGGGTCGGTAATCCTCTCCCCGTCCACATTCACGCCGCCCTGCTCTATCAACCTTTTTGCCTCCCCCCGGCTTTTAACCCTCTCAGAGGATCGCATGACCAGGTCTAAAATAGTCCCGCCGCCTTTTTTATCGAATAGAACTTCTCTCGCATCTCCGGGAAATTCTCTTTCAGAAAACTTGGTCTCAAAACCCCTCTGAGCATTAGTTGCATTTTTCTCTCCATGAAACCATCGGGCGATCTCGAACGCAAGAGCCTTTTTAGCGTCCATAGGATGCCCCTCTTTCATATGGGCAATCTCTTTTTGAGATCGTGAGCTGAGGAGCTCGTAATAACGCCACATCAACTCATCAGATACGGACATAGCCTTTCCGTATATATCCTCCGGGGAGTCCTCGACCGCTATGTAGTTCCCGAGGGATTTAGACATTTTGCGAATACCGTCAAGTCCCTCGAGAATCGGGAGAAAAACCGCAACCTGAGGTTCTTGGTTGAAATATCTCTGAACGTCTCGACCGAGGAGAATGTTGAATTTCTGGTCAGTGCCTCCAAGCTCGACATCAGACCTTATTTTTGCGGAATCATAAGCCTGTATGAGGGGATAGAGAAATTCCTTGATAGTAATAGGGATGCCCGAAGTGTAGCGTTTATGAAAATCGTCCCGCTCCAGCATTCTGGCTACGTTCTCAAGCGAAGCTAGCTTGAGCAGTTCCTCCGCGCTCATCGCCTTCAGCCATGAGGAGTTAAAAACAACCTCGGTTTTATCTTTTCTCAAAATTTTAAATACCTGTCTTTGATAGGTCTTTGCGTTTTCTGCGACCTCCTTCTCAGTCAAAGGCGGTCTCGTTTCCGTTCTTCCCGTGGGGTCTCCGATCATGGCGGTAAAATCGCCGATGAGAAAAACAACCGTATGGCCCAGGTCCTGAAAATCCCTCAGTTTTTTAAGAAGGATACAGTGTCCAAGGTGTAGGTCAGGCGCAGTCGGGTCAAACCCGGCTTTAATCCGGAGGGGCTCGCTCCTCTCCGAGGATTTCTTCAATTTCCCAACCAGTTCCTCTTCGGAGATTATCTCCTCCGTTCCTTTTTTTATCTGCTCAAGTTGCTTCTCAGGACTGGAAAACTTCGTCAGATAAACCTCCTCCCAATACTATTTTAAACCACCAGAGTTTGGTATAGCTTTTTGTGAACTCGAAAAATAGATTCTCATATGACTTCAATCAAGAATTGATTCTCGACGTGTCCAGTTAATATCCCGCTCGATCGAACGGACGTAAAAATATAGAATATTCAAACCTCATGTCAACGAAAAAGGAAAATAAGCTAGAGCGCCGAGATTTTTATGTTCGTGGTCAATGTACAATCAGCCTCGCCTAAAAATATACCAGTTACCGGAGCTGCCAATCGTGGGACTGCCGATGCTGAAACGGCGACATGGAGATCAGCCACAGCCAATCCGTTACTCGGGTCGAAACCTCTCCAGCCTCCCCCAGGAACATAAAGCTCAACCCAAGAATGGAGGTCCTGTTTTTCGGCATTAAACTCGTCAAAGTAGTAGCCGCTCACAAAACGCGAGGCAAATCCTAACACCCGACACGTTGCGATAAAAAGCACAACTAAATCTCGACAGGATCCTTTTTTCTCCGCCAATGTTTTTTCTGGTGGATAAGGTTCTCCAATCTCTCGATATTCATTCTGAAATTGGCGGTTCATTTTACCTGTAAGCAGCGATAAAAATGGGATAGTCTGGTGATCAACTTCCATCGCCAATTCTTCAGCAAATCGAGACACTGGGGCTGAATTCGTTATTGGCGTCCTGTATGGTTTGAGAAAATCATCAATGTCTTTGGGATATTGAATAGGGAGCTTAAGTACGCTTTCTGGATAAACCAGGTAATTGTAAGGATTTCTGTTTTTAGTCTCAATTAGAGCGGTTGACCGTACCACCAATTCCTGAGATGACCCGTCGAACCATACTTGATGGATTGTGTTTCCATCCAGGTCAAAGTGCTGCGAAATGCTGTTGGGTTTGGGAGTTATGGAAATCTCGAACTTTAGAATTTTTTGAAAAGGGTCTTGTCTAGGCTGCAGCCGCAAAAGGTGAGTTTCGAATAACACCGGCTTCGAGTAGTTGTACTGGGTATGATGTCGAATTTCAAATAACATATGACCAGAGACAAAATGGCTTGTTATGCCTTATTTAGTCAAACGGAAATTTTTTCAGGTATTTGTTGTCGCAGTTTGGAAAAGAGAAATTCGACCCAATCGTCCGGCAATTCCCTCACAGAGTGCGCTATCCGCTCCTGCCACCACAGAGAAACGCTCTGCAGGTCGTCTTTCTGAAAACGATGCTCGATAATATTGAAAGAATCGCGATAATATATGACGATATCGAGCGGGTATTCAACATCGTTTGAGCTAGTCCTCGTAGCATCAAACGCTAAGAACCCTGTTTTTAAGGCGAATTTTATAGTAGTTTCATATGTAAGCACACGGTCCAGAAGAGGTTTTCCATAACCGGAATTACCAATAATGTAATACGGGGAACCTTGACTCACTTCAACCCAGTTTCCTTGAGGATAAAGTAAATATAGTTTATGCTCTCTGTCATTTTCCAGTTGTCCCCCGACGAGTGCATGTAAGTTAAAATTGAACCCGCTCTCTTCCAGCGAGTCTTTATCTTCATGCAGAGCGCGCCGGACCTGCTCGCCAAAGGCGTTCACTGCCTTGTAAAGCTTATCAAATTTTTCGTCGCTCTCTTCAATGACTTCTTGAAAGTAAGTTACGGCTTTATCCCTGACGGATCTAAGTCCTGAAGTCATTAAAAACATCGAATGGTGTCTATGCTGATGGATCGTCACTTTTCTTGCGGTAATACATTCAGAACCAGTGGTTACTCTTGTATCCGCAACTCCCACCAACCCATCCTTCACTTTCATTCCTAGACAAAAGGTCATCTATTTACTCCTTGCATACAGATCATATGAAATTCGGTTGAATACCCGGAGTCATTCTGAGCATAGCAAAGAATCTTTCAATTTTACTTTTCAGATGCTTCACGGAGCCTGTCCTGAGTAAAACCGAAGGATTCAGCATGACAAACAAATATGGATCGGCAATATTTGATCCTATTGTGCTATATCCGATGATTTATCCGCCGGGCGTGAATTAAAAAAGGCTTTATAGATTGCATAACCGACTTCATTCAGCCTTAATTGTATATCATCGAGATATTCGTGTAAACCTGAAGAAAATATCTCATGAATATCGGTGTAATCCAGCTCCGACCTCAACAATCCCAATTTCTTTTCCGCTAGATTCTCGGATGCCCAGAGTTCGCTCCCGGAAATGGCGTGCAATGATTGCTCTGCTTGAATAAGCGAGTATCTTATAGCCCTCGGAAATTCTCTGTCCAATATGAGAAACTGCACAATGTGGTAAGGGCTAATCCTGCCGTAACTCCTGCGATACATCTCAAAAGCGCTGGCTGATTTTAATACCGCCAACCACTGCAGAAGGTCGATTGGAGTCCCGACACTCTTGACTTCTGGCAACAATATAAAGCTTTTAACATCGAGAATCCTGGTTGTCTTATCCGCACGTTCCAAAAACCGCCCCATTCTCCCGTAATGCCAGCCCTCCGAATGGGATAGAGTAGAATCCATTATTCCTCCGAACAGATAACTCCTTATTTTAACCTCTTTGAAAAAATCCGTTAATTTTTCCATTGTCCATTCTGTTTGGGAGACTGAATCCCTAACCTTAAGGTAAAACTCGTTTATCTGCTCCCACATCTCGGTCGAGATAATCTCTCGAACAGTCCTGGCGTTTTCCCTTGCTTTAAAAAGACAAGAAAGGATTGAATTGGGACTTTCTATATCAAAAGTCAAAAACTGGATTACGTTTTCTTTAGTGGGCTCTCCGTATTGCTCTTCAAACAACTGATAATCCCCCGTAGTAACGACGAGCGGTTTCCACTGTTCCGGCAGATCCGGGGGCATATCGAGGGTTAAGTTAAGGTTTACGTCGATGAAGCGGGCATAGTTCTCAGCCCTTTCTATATAACGGTTTAGCCAATAAATAGAGTCCGCTACTCGGCTCAGCATTATGTTTTTTGATTATTTAGCCACGAATTTACACGAAATTACACAAATAGAAAAACAAATAATTATTAATCATTAGTATTCAAACTTTTTCTTTTTATTCGCGTTTATTCGTGGCTAAATTGTATTTTGATTAACGCAGCACCCATGTATCCTTGCTCCCTCCGCCCTGTGATGAATTCACCACAAGCGAGCCTTTCCTAAGCGCAACCCTCGCCAATCCGCCCGGCATAACATAAATGCTCTCGCCGTAGAGAATATAGGGCCTCAAATCCACGTGCCTCCCCTCAAAATTGCCGTCTATGATCGTGGGAACACGAGAAAAAGATACTGTAGGTTGAGCTATGTAGGTTCTAGGATTCGCTTCAATCCGTTTTTTAAATTCTTCCTGTTCGGATTTGGTCGAATGAGGCCCTATCAACATCCCATACCCGCCAGCCTCATTAGCCTCTTTGACCACCAGCTCGTCAATATGCTCGAGAACGTACTGTCTTTGTTTTTTGTCCCAGCAGACGTAGGTAGGGATGTTTGGCAAAAGAATTTCTTCATTCAAATAGTATTTGATGATAGCCGGGACACTGGCGTAAATAACCTTGTCGTCTGCAACTCCAGTACCGGGAGCGTTAACCAGCGATACCCTCCCCTTTTTGTAAACATCGAATATGCCCGGCACTCCGATCAAAGAATCCGGACGAAAGAGAAGAGGGTCTAGAAACTCTTCATTCAGCCGGCGGTAGATCACGTCGACACGCCTCGGTCCCTTCGTAGTCCGCATCTCAACATATCCATCGTTAACGACTAAATCGCTCCCTTCTACCAACTCAATCCCCATTTGCTGTGCCAGAAATGAATGCTCGAAATAGGCAGAGTTGTAAATCCCAGGCGTGAGAACGGCAACGGTCGGATTAGACATATTCGATACATATTGCAGCATCTCCAACAATCTGATCGGATAATCATAGACAGGCCTTATGCCAAGCTCCTCAAAAACTTCAGGAAAAGTTCTCTTCATAATCTCCCGGTTCTCGAGCACATACCCAACCCCGGAAGGACACCTCAGGTTATCCTCCAGAACATAAAAATTCCCGTCTTTATTTCGGATCAAATCGGTTCCCGTAATATGACACCAGACACCTTTTGGCGGGTTGAAGCCTACGAAGGGTTTTAAGAAGCTCCTGCAGGATGCGATCAATTCCCTCCGGATGATGCCGTCTTTGACGATTTTCTGGTCGTGATAAATATCGTTAATAAAGAGGTTTAACGCATGTATCCTTTGCTGAAGCCCGCTGTCGATCTTATCCCACTGGGGGGAATCGATTATTCTAGGTACGATGTCAAACGGGAATATATGCTCGTCGCTGTCCTCTTTGTAAACATTGAACGTTATCCCCATCGCTAGCAGCGCCCGTTCTGCAGCGTGCTGCCTGTGCATGAGTTCTTCAACCCCTAATTTTTCAATCCATTCGGCAAGCAATGCATAGCCTGGGCGCGGCTTGAGTCTCCCGTCAAACATTTCATCGTAATAATTCTCGGTTTCGTAATTATCAAACTTCATTGGTCTACCGTCTTAAACTCCGAAAATCTCCACTCATGAGAGACTTTTTCTGCTTAAAGTTCACTGCAAACAACATACCAGCTTAAAACCTTATATAACTATAAGCGGAAAATTGCGCTTGAGCTCGACAGATGATTAGCTTAAGCCTTGTGCGTGCACACAATTTAAGCATCGAGTCTTAAAAAATAGACATACTCCAGGGTGATCGCCCAAGATTCCCCGGCAAAAAAACGCTACTGCAATTGGGTTTCCGTAATCTCGAAGTGTGTTATCGGTATTGGCGAAGCGTGGTGTAAAACCATAAGCCAACCGGATTCGCTGCGCTCAAATATATTTGTCGATTGAGATATGTTCATCACCACAGGGTCTCTTTTTATGTATATAAGCTCTTGTATGCAAGTAACCCAGGCAACGTTATCTTTTATTTCTACGTTGACATTCATTAGCTTGATATCCAGTTGATCTTCGGGATCAAACGTATTTTCCCAACTCTGTCTTATAGCCTGCCATCCCTGGAGCATTGTCCAACCCGGGTGAACACAGCCAGATCTCGAATCCTTCACCCAGACTGTATCCATGAGCTTAATGTCCCTCCTGCCGAGAGCCTTATAAAACCTTTCGTTAACTTCCAGTACCTCTTTTTGATCAGAATTGGTAGACATCTCGTTGACCTCGGTTTTCAAAAATTCTTGTATTACAGTATTCTAAAATTGAGACCGTCAATCTTTAGGCGAAATGATAAAAATATTAAAGTCTATTTTATCATCAATATTTGTTCTTTTACAAGCACAGACTTTATCCGGCTTTCTCTTACTTATTATTAATAATAATCTTTATTAATATAGTAGTAATACCGAGACTCACTGTGTTAATATTTCAAATAGAAATCTACTGTTATTCTGAAACCTAAAAGGAGAGGAGTATGTCTACCATAAAAATCACGCCTCCGGAAGTTGACGAAGTTAGAATTTCAATAATCATGGACAACAGCTTTGATATGCTTCTAGGGAGTACCGACGTAGCGAAGCGCTTCCCAATAAAACCTAACGCATTTGAAGACGCTTTGCCGATTGCCGAGCACGGTTTTTCCGCTCTTATCAGGGTTAAAAACAGAAATAAAGAAGGCACGGTTTTATTTGACACGGGAATAACCCGCAACGGAATCCTTAACAACATGGACGCAATGGAGATAAGCATCTCCGATATTCAGGCAATAATACTGAGCCACGGCCACGCAGACCATACAACAGGCCTTGCTGGAATAATCAATCGAAAAGGAGCTAGAAACCTGCCTTTGGTTTTACATCCCGATGTATATCTGGAAAGAAAGGTTGTATTTCCGAATGGAAATGAGCTTCGCCTGCCCCCGCCAAAGCTCTCTGATCTACGACAAGAAAACGTTGAAATCATCGAAGATGTTAAACCTTCCATGCTGATTGACGGTATGTTTCTCGTATCCGGCGAGATTCAACGCACAACCGATTTTGAAAAAGGGTTTCCAACTCACTACGCTAAACGTGACGACTCGTGGGAGCCTGATCCCTTAATAATGGACGACCAATGCGTCATTGCTTATGTGAGCGGTAAGGGATTGGTGATCGTCACCGGTTGCGGTCATTCCGGGATCATAAACGTCATTCGTAACGCCCAGAACCTCACCGGCATCCCGGAAGTCTACGCCGTGATCGGGGGTTTTCACCTCACGGGAGGATTATTCGAGCGCATCATCCCTGATACGATCAAGGCTTTGCAGGAAATCAACCCCCGTTATATAATGCCCGGACACTGCACAGGCTGGTCTGCAATCCACCAGATCGCCCGCTCATTGCCCGAAGCCTTTATCCCGAGCTGCGTTGGCACTACACTAGTTTTGTAGCGTAACTATAGTCCTTCAATCATGTCTGGCATCAAGAGCTTTTCGCTCGGAGAGAGAATCAAGAGATTCAAATACGCTTTTAATGGTATCGCGTTATTATTCCGCTCCCAGCACAACGCTCGAATCCATGCTTTGGCCACAGTAATCTCGTGCGGCGCGGGGCTCTACTTCGGCATAACCAAGACTGAGTGGTGTTTTGTGGTTTCCGCTATTTCGATAGTGTTGGTTACTGAATCGCTTAACACGGCTTTAGAGTTTATATGTAATGAAGTGTCGCCGGATTACAATAAGCTTATCGGCGAGGCCAAAGATGTTGCCGCAGCAGCGGTTTTACTCGCCAGTATCGGGGCCGCCGTTATAGGTGTAATTATATTCATGCCCTACGTTATGAAACTATTGTGAATCGGATAATCAAGTATCTTTGGACAAGTCGAGGGGTATCAATACCGCCGTAACAATCTCACATGTCATTTGTATGTTAAGAGGAGAGTTGAGTTATCCTGATCAGATAACCAACTTGGGCAAAGCAGACTGTTTGTCATTAGGTTCAAAGAGACCGTCTCGCAGCAAAGTCGCTTTGC
>Ga0187893_10008754_pt1 | contig 15833 bp, 17 predicted proteins | sample MA1701074metaG_FD_139574 | JGI IMG/M metagenome (GOLD analysis project Ga0187893, IMG submission 139574) | White microbial mat communities from a basaltic lava cave in the Kipuka Kanohina Cave System on the Island of Hawaii, USA - MA170107-4 metaG ... | reverse complement strand
TACTATCAAAGGCAACAATTCGGCAGGCAGTGTGAGCATAGAAGACCTTTCTTGATCAAAATGTCTTCAGCTTACACAGCCTGTCATTTCTTTTTCAAAGACCAAATTGGATAAAGTCGAGCTAAGTGGATGTCACTAACCTGAAAAGCCCGTCTACTGCCCACATGCAGCGCGTCGAATTGCGAATGCGCGACGAACATCACTTGACGCTGATCTTCACTTTCCGAGGCACCGGTACGGAGAGCTACGAAACAGTAGAATTGGCTCGACTCAAGCGTAGCTGAATGGTGGAGGCGATGTGCTCTATCGCTCTTTAGAAACTCGCAGGCGGCGGTAATGGGCGGCGACCTTCTCGCGGTTGCCGCAGAAGGCCATACTGCACCAGCGGCGGCTGTGGTTCTTCGTCGTGTCATAGAAGAAGATGACGCAGGTATCGCCCTCGCACTTCTTGATGAGCGATGGATCGGAGTAGCAGAGCAGATCCGAGGCAGACTCCGCGATGGGATAGAGCAGATAGATCGGCTCGGCGAAGCGCGCGTGAAGCCGCTTCTCGAAGCCACCTTTCGTGCGTTTCAGTTCGGTATATCCGACTTGATAGCGGAGCAATTCGTTGATCGCCGCAATCGCTGCTGTCGGTGCCGGTCTCCCTCTGATGATGCGCTCCGCTAGGTTGTGCAATGCCACCCGGAATTCCAGCGCGCGCGCCAAAGCATAGGCCGCTTCGGGCTTGCTCTCCCACTTCTGTTCTATCTCTTCCGCTTCCGCCGCCCCGATGACCTGCGCTTCCACTAGCCACGCCATGAAGTCAGTGAACCCGCCGAGCAAATCCGTCGGGCGTCCGCCGCGGATAATTTTCGTGTTGACAAAATCCAGGCACAGATTATTGCCCAGAAAAACAAACTTCTGGTTCGCTCGTTTATCCGGCATCGCTCTGCCTCTACGACACAAATCTCGCTTTTGAACTGTCTGCCTGTTCGACCTTCCTCAACCTCCCCGAAGCAGATGAATCGCAGTAACCATCAAAAAAGCGCTTGACAGGTTAGCACGAATGTTCTATAACCGTCAATGTGTTTGATGAGTGGTTATAAATGCTTGCTCCGTTTCGAAAAAAGGGCACCACATGGAAATCATTAGCACAAAAAGCAAGGGCTTGCAAACCGGGCACGTTGGGCTGAACGTGAGCGATCTTGAGCGATCGAAGCAGTTCTACCGGGCGGTTTTCGGGTTTGAGGTCTTGAGCGAATCTCAAGAGCCAGGGCGGCGTTTCGTTTTTCTTGGCCTGAGGCGAAAGCTTTTGCTCACGCTCTGGGAGCAAAGTTCAGGCCGCTTTGAAAAACAGCGGCCCGGCTTGCACCATCTCTCGTTTCACGTTCCTGGAATTGATGCCGTCGAAGAGGCCGAGCGGAAGTTGAGGATGCTGGGCGCTCCATTGTTATACGACGGGATTGTGGCGCACCGCGAGGGAGAGGCGTCCGGCGGCGTCTTTTTTGAAGACCCGGACGGCATTCGCCTGGAAATCTATACTTCGACCGGCGCGCAAAAATACGCCGCCCCGACGCTCGGAGTTCCCGCTTGCGGTTTCTTTTGAACTTTCCAGAGGGCCTGACATGACGCCGCTCTTTCACTCAGGAGAACTCAACGTGCAAGCACGCGCTGGCGTGGCCAGCCGGGCCAGCAAGCCGCTTGGCTCCATATTGCCGCTAGTGGCGCAGGATTTCCTGCGCAGCCAGCCATTAGCGATTGCCGGCTCGCAGGACGCTCGCGGGCGAGTGTGGGCGTCTCTCTTAACAGGTGATCCGGGCTTCATTCAGATCGTAGATGAAAAGACTGTGCGCCTCGAGGCGCAGCTTATCCATGGCGACCCGCTCGGCGGCAATCTTTTAGCTAACGATCAGCTTGGCCTGTTGATCGTTGATTTCGCCGCCCGGCGGCGTCTGAGATTGAACGGGAGAGCTACTGTGCAGCCTGGCGGCGCAATTTGCATCTCCGCCGAGCAGGTCTACTCAAACTGTCCGCAGTACATTCAAGCGCGCCAATGGAAGATGGCAGAGGGTAACAGTGACTCCATCAGCCTCGTGCGATGCGCCAACGTCCTCAGCCGGGAGCAACAGAACTGGATTAAAAAGTCCGATACGTTCTTCATTGCGAGCAGTCACCCCACGGCAGGTGTGGATGCGTCACACCGCGGCGGTTATCCCGGCTTCGTCCATGTAATAAATGAAAGATTGCTGGTTTGGCCCGATTACTCCGGCAACAAGATGTTTCAGACGCTCGGCAATCTTGACATCAATCCCCAGGCTGGATTGCTGTTTATGGAATTCGAAAGTGGAGATCTCCTCCAGCTTATAGGCAAAGCGAGAGTTATTTGGGAAGGAGAACTTGTGTCCGAGTTCGCTGGCGTTGAGCGTGCGCTCGAATTTGAGATAGACGAAGTGAGGGAGACCACGAATGCCCATCGGTTGCGTTGGGAGTTCCTGGGTTATTCACCTCACAATCCTAAAATGAGCAATGCTGGAGGAGAGAGATGATCGCAGAAACCATCAACCCGGATGTTCACGTGCTCGTAGGCGAGAGGCTTCACTCCAACTCAACCATCTTCATCAATGGCCCAGACGTGCTGCTAGTCGAGGGCATGGCCAGTAGGCAGGACGCAGAGAATCTTCGCGACTACATCGAAATGGAATTGAAGAAGCGCGTGCGATTCATCCTCTGCACTCACTATTTCAGCGATCATCTGGCCGCCTTGAAGCTCTTCCCCGAGGCCCGAATCATCGCGCATCAGCATTACTCGCACACTTTCGCGCTGGAAGAATATCGCTCGGTCGAAGAAGCCGCTTTTTTCGTCGAGCCTGGCATCCTGATTTCAGACGAGATGGTCATAAGATGGGGCCGCCAAACGCTGCGCATCTTCCATAACCCTTCTCACACTATGAGCAATCTCAATCTCGATGTGCCGGAGTGCGATTTGATTATGGCCAGCGACGCGGTGGTGGGTAACATCGTTTATCTTCACTACTCTTCAATGGGAGTGATGGAACGCGCGCTGAAGCGCTTGCAGCGCGCCGGCAGAAAACACCTGCTGACAGGCCATCTCGGCGTTCGCAGTCCCGAAGCCATCGAGCATGCGCTCTTCTACCTTGAGCGTCTGCGAGAAAAGACCCTGGCAGCGCAAAGCCCGCCGGATGGGCAGGCAGCTTTCCTGACCACCGAATTGAAAAGCTGTCTGCCCGATGGCGTTGCAGGAAGCGAGTTTGAAGAATTCTTCCACCGGCGAAACCTCGAAGCGCTGGTCAAGCGGAATCTGCTTTTGCATTAAGAACCGCAAGCGCACGGGGTCACTCGTAGTGCTCAGACAAATGAGGGAAGAGAAATGAGCGAAGCAACCAAATATGCCCAACACGCCAAACAGGTCACTCGTCGCAGCTTTCTCACCGGAGGTGCGGCGATGCTTTTGACCGGATCACTGGCTCAAGCATTCGGCGGAACGAGAAACTTGCCGATTGCCCAAAACAACACGAGTCCGGAATTGAAAGCGCAGCGTCTTTCGTGGGCGGGCGTGAAACTCGAACTGCCTTCGATAACGCTCTTCATAGATCCTCTGATCAGCCCTGAGGTTTGGGGAAACGCTTTGAAACATCCGATCATTCCCGTCGAAGTGACCACGAGCCGGAAATTCGTGCTGGTCACTCATCTGCACAATGATCACTTTGACGCCGCCGCCGCCAAGAAGATTCTTGCCGAAGGCGGCAGTGTGATCTGCCATGCTGCGGTGGCTGCGATGCCTGCATCACGAGGTTTCCGCGTGCTGGGGGCGAAGCTCTGGGAGCCGATACTGCTTGGGGACTTTACTATCACAGCCGTGCCGGCGGCAGATGGTTACGGCGACGATCAAGTGGCTTGGGTTGTGGCCGGCGGCGGGAAAAAGATCATCCATTGCGGCGACACGATGTGGCACGGCTCGTACTGGCAGATCGGCAAACAGCACGGGCCGTTTGACGCCGCCTTTCTGCCAATCAATGGCGCGAAGTTCCGCTGGCGCAATCCGCCCAGCGAAGTTCCAGCGGTGATGACTCCTGAGCAAGCGGTGGCAGCCGGAGTGGTGCTTGGTGCCAAGCTGGCCATCCCGATCCATTATGGCGTAGCGGGCGCTGACTCGTATGAGGAGCAGGCCAATGCCGAAGCGGCCTTCATCGAGGTCGCGAAGAAACGCAAACTCCCGGTGGAAATCGTGAAGCCCGGAGAGCGGGTGAAATGGAAAGACAATGTTTGAAATGCTGTTCGGTATAAGCGGACATCTCAAACCACGACAAATTGCGCCGCTCACAACGGATAAAGAAAGAATCCCTACGCTGACTGATGTTCGATCGGCAGCGCATTGAACTATGTGATAGCTCACTTCAAGATAAGGAGAAGAAAATGCTGAAGAGATACTTGCATGTAGCTTCAATCTTTGTTGTCTTTCTGGTCGTGACGCTTTTGCCCAACGTAATGATGGCTCAATTATCTGAGCAGGCAACCTGGGCGATGCTCATCGGGGATGATTACCAGATTGTGCCGAACATCCCCTATACGACGGCTAACAACTACGAAGCAAAACTCGATCTCTATTTGCCGAATAAGGCAACCGCACCAAGCCCCGTGCTCGTTTATTTTCACGGCGGCGGCTGGAGGTTAGGGGGAGGGAGCAAAGAACTCGATTCCCTGCTGCTGTTGCCTTATTTGGAGCTGGGGTTTGCAGTTGTCAATGTCGAATACCGGCCTACTCAAGTCTCTCTGGCTCCGGCGGCAGTCGAAGATAGCCGATGCGCCTTGCGCTGGGTGTTCAACAAAGCCAAGGAATACAAGTTCGACACCACCAGAATCGTCGTGAGCGGCATCTCGGCGGGCGGGAATCTGGCGCTGAACGCTGCTCTGCTGACCCCTGCTGCGGGTCTTGACACGCGCTGCCCCGGCGAAGAGATGAAAGTTGCCGCAGTCGTCAGTTGGCTTGGCATCACCGATGTTTATGACCAGATCGAAGGTCCGAACAAGCGAAACTACGCCATTGCCTGGCTGGGCAGTCAGAGCAATCGCGATGAGATCGCCCGGCGTGTTTCTCCGATCAATCATATCCGTCCAGGAGTGCCGCCGATTCTGACTATTCATGGCGATGCTGATCCGGTTGTCCCTTACAGCCATGCTGTGCGGCTGCACGAAGCTCTTAAGAAAGCTGGCGTGTCCAATCAACTATTGACGATTCCCGGCGGCAAACACGGCGGGTTCACGCACCCTGAGTTGCTGAAAGTTTTAGCTACTATTCGCGAGTTCCTGACCAGGCATAATGTGTGGAAGCCCAACTCAGCCTCCGCCAGCGCAATCAAGTGAGGCAGGCTATGTCATCAACCGTAAGAATCGGACTAATGGCGGATTTCAACCCCGCGTTTCCGCCTCATCGGGTGGTCAATGAGGTATTACAGCACGTGGCTCAATCGCTCGGCGTGCAGATAGAAGACTGTTGGCTGCCGACCGAATCATTAGCTGAGAAAGACAGCGAGACAGCACTCGCGCAGTTTGATGCCTTGTGGTGCGCGCCCGGCAGTCCTTATAAAAGCCTGCGCGGGGCGCTCAATGGGATTCGCTTCGCCCGCGAGCGCGATTATCCGTTCATCGGCACCTGCGGCGGCTTTCAGCATACCGTACTCGAATACGCCCGTAACGTGCTGGGCTACGAAGACGCTGACAGCGAAGAGCACGATCCATCAGCCGGGAAACTGTTCATCACTCCGCTCTCGTGTTTTCTGGCGGGCAAAACGTTTCAGGTCAAGGTGAGGCGTGACACGCGGGCTTATCAAATCTATGAGAAAGAAGAGATCACTGAACACTATTACTGCCAGTTCGGTCTCAATCCTGAATTTCACGATGAGATCGAACGAGGCGGTCTCAGTATCTCCGGCATAGATGAGACTGCGGAAGCGCGCATCATCGAGTTGCCGCACCACCGGTTTTTCATCGCCACCCTATTTGTGCCGCAATTGTTCTCGGGCGTGTCCGAGCCACACGCTTTGATCGTCGCCTTCGTCAAAGCCGCGCTGGTTTTTCAAAGGGAGAAACATCTTTCAGCCCTCTCGTAACTCACGGGCGCAAGACCACAAAGAGAGGTATCACATGAGCACAGAAAAACTCTCGCGCACGATTCGCATTATCTGCTTGGCGGCCTTGCCCGCTTTTATCTGGATCATATCTAGCCCGGGCGACCGGACAAATGCGGAAAGCCGAGGCTCAGAAGATCATGTTGAGTTGTCGGCAGGCTCGCCTTCGCAGGAAAAGACGGCAGAGCAGGAGTTCAAAAACATTCAGGTGCTGAAGAAGATTCCCGCTGCGCAGTGGCAGGGTACGATGGATTTCATCGCCGCTTCGCTCGGCGTCAATTGCAGCCATTGCCACGTCGTCAATTCATTCACCTCTCAGGGGACGGTCCCGACTGCTTTCGAGAAAGACGATAAGCCGAATAAAAGGACAGCGCGCAGGATGATGCAAATGGTCTTCGACCTTAACAATGGCCGGTTCAATGGCCGAGGCGCTATCACATGCTACACCTGTCATCGAGGCAACCCGCGCCCTCAGACGATTCCTGAGATAACCATATCGAGCGTAGCCGCATCTCCCAAAGCTGATCTGCCAGCGCCGACCGTGGACGAGGTGCTCGGCAATTACATCAAAGCTATCGGCGGCCAATCGGTGATCGAAAAACTCCCCACTCGCATCATCAAAGGGACGCGGACAAACGTAGATAAGACGGTTGTCCCGGTCGAAGTTTATCAAAAGGCTCCGCACAAAATCCTGACCGTGACGGTCTATCCCGCGAATACATTGTATAGCGCATTCAACGGCGCGCTAGCTTGGGGCGCGGATGACAAGGGCGAGATTGAAATTAACCAGTCGTTTTTAGCTTTGCTCAAGCGCGACGCTGAATTCTTCCAGGGCGCCAATCTCAAAGCGGACTATACAAACTTGCACGTTGCGGGCAAAGAGAAGATTGGTGAGCGCGAGACTTTCGTCATCGCCGCAACGGCTCGTGATGGCAGCTTCGAGAAATTCTACTTCGACACTCAAACCGCGCTGCTCGTCCGCCGGTACAGGGAATTGAAATCGGTCTTAGGCTCGCTTCCTTATTACACCGACTTTGAGGACTACCGCGAGGTTGACGGCGCTAAATTGCCTTTCACTGTTCATTGGAGGATCCCGGGCCGAACCTGGAGCCGCCGGATCAATGAGGTCAAGCACAACACGGCGATTGATGATGCGAAATTCGAGAAGCCGACCGGCAAACAATCAGGATAGTAGCCTGTCTGGAATATACAGACAGCGATCTCGATAATCTGTGCGACGACGCTCGGTTTCAAGAACGGCTGCGACGCTACAACACCATCGAGTTCACCAATTGTAAGGAGGCCAAAAAGCGATGAAAAAAACTCTGCTTAGTTTGATTGCCGTTATCTATCTTCCCTTTTCTATTTGGGGAGCAACCCAGACCAACAGTTCACCAAACATCGGGGCTGAGTCAGCGTTTGACTGGATCAGGAGTCTGGCGGGAGAGTGGGAAGGCTCATTCGAGTGGTCGGGCGGGCGATCGTCAAAAGGGCCGATGAGCGCCAAATATTACCTGACAGGCGGCAGCAACGGCACGGCGGTGGTGGAAGACTTGATCGTGGCGGGCAAACCCATTATGACGAGCGTGTACCACCTCGACGGCGCCGCTTTACGGATGACTCATTATTGCGGAGGCAACCAGCCGCGCCTGAGAGCGAGCGCAATTGACGAAAGGAAAAAGACGATCCACTTCGACTTAGTAGATGTCACTAACCTGAAAAGTCCGTCTGCTGCCCACGTGCAGCGCGTCGAAATGCGCTTGCTGGACGAGAATCACCTGACAGTGACCTTCACTTCCCGAGAGGCTGGGGTTGACAGCTACGAACTTGTGCAACTGACTCGGCTCAAGCGTAACTGAATGGCCCAGGCGTTGCACTCGCAAACTGATTCGCGCTATCTCACAGGCCGCTGACCGCAATGAGACCCAGAGAAGCAATTAACTCAGAAGAGAAGGCATGAAAAAACGAGAAAGTATTTACACTGATGTTGTTCATGCTGGCGAAGAGCCTGAAGCCCACTTCGGCGCGCTCTCAGCGCCGGTTTATCACGCCGCTGTTTTTGCCGCGCCGGATGCCGCACAGGGCGCGGCTATACACGACGGAGAGCGGCCGGGATACTGTTATAGCCGGCTCGGCAATCCGACACAGGCGGCGCTCGAAGCGGCGATGTGCAGATTGGAAGGAGGCGATGCCGCGTTTGCTTTCGCCTCCGGCATGGCGGCGATCAGTTCGACTCTCTTTTCGCTGCTGAAGCCGGGCGATCACATTGTGGCGCCAGAATCGCTTTATGCCTCAACCTACCTCTTACTCGACCAAATGCTCGCGCCTCTCGGCGTCGCCGTGACCTACGTTGACGCTTTGGATCCATCTTGCTACGCTGCGGCGCTCCGCCCGGAGACCAAGGTTTTCTATCTTGAATCTCCAGCGAATCCGACGCTGAATCTGATAGACCTCTCGGCAGTCGCCAAAATCGCTCGCGAGCATCAGGTGACAACCGTTATGGACAATACCTTCGCGACCCCTTTCAATCAGCGCCCGTTGGAACTTGGCATTGACGCAGTCGTCCACAGCGCCACGAAATATTTAGGTGGGCACGCGGATCTGATCGCGGGCGTGCTGGTCGGTTCCGAAGCCCTCGCTCGCCGCGTGCGCTGGCACACGAACAAGATTTTAGGCGCGGTGATCGCGCCACAGACCGCTTGGCTGGTCTTGCGCGGGATCAAAACGCTGGCTCTGCGCATGGAGCGCCACAACGCCAATGCCCTGGCCGTTGCTCAATTCCTGGCCGAGCATCCAAAGGTGAAAGCCGTTCATTATCCGGGGCTGCCTTCTCACCCTCAGCACGCACTGGCTAAAAGGCAAATGCGCGGCTTCGGCGGCATGATCGCTTTTGATGTTGAGAGCGTCGAGGCAGGCCGGCGTCTGGTCAACAACCTGAAGCTTTGCTCGCTGTGTGTGTCGCTGGGCGACGTGGCCACGCTCATTCAGCACTCGGCTTCGATGACGCACGCCTCGGTTCCGCGCGAGCGACGATTGCAGGTTGGTGTCACCGATGGATTGATCCGTCTTTCGGTTGGTATCGAGGATGCGCAAGATATCATCGCCGATCTCGATCAGGGGTTGGAACATTTGAGCTAGGGCTGAAGATGCGCTGAACAGGCACAACTGAAAAGGAAGAGGCACGTGTCCGATCAAACTCACAGCGATGACGCTGAATTACTGACTGTCGGCCTGGCGCAGTTGGCGCCCGTCTGGCTCAACCGCGAGCAAACATTGGCCAAGGTGATCGAGCAGGTGAGACAGGCCGCCGTGCAAGGCTGCCATCTCGTGGCGTTCGGTGAAGCTTTCGTGCCGGGCTATCCTTTTTGGATCGAGCGGACTGACGGGGCACGATTCAACTCGCCCGTTCAAAAAGAAATCCACGCTCACTATATGCAGCAAGCGGTGCAAATCACAGCGGGCGATCTGAACTCAGTTTGTGAAATCGCGGCGCGGAATCACATTGCTGTCATCCTGGGCTGCATCGAGCGGGCGGAGGATCGTGGCGGTCATAGTCTGTACTGCTCGCTGGTCTACATTGACTGGCAAGGGCAAATCGGCTCGGTGCATCGCAAGCTCATGCCGACCTATGAAGAGCGCCTGACGTGGGCCGCCGGAGACGGCCACGGCTTGCGGACGCATCGTGTGGGCGCGTTCACCGTCGGCGGACTCAACTGTTGGGAGAACTGGATGCCTTTGCCGCGCGCGGCCCTTTACGCGCAGGGCGAAGATCTGCACGTCGCCATCTGGCCCGGAGGAGTTCATAACACGCATGACATCACGCGCTTCATCGCGAAGGAAGCGAGGTCTTTTGTGATGTCAGTCTCCGGCTTGATGCGAAAGGAAGATTTCCCTCCGGAGACACCGCATCTGTCAAAAATCCTGGCTGATTGCCCGGAGGCGCTGGCCAGTGGCGGCTCCTGTCTAGCCGGGCCGGATGGCGAGTGGATCATTGAGCCAGTGACCAATCAGGAAAAATTGCTGCTCGCCACTATAGATCATCAGCGCGTGCGAGAGGAGAGACAAAATTTCGACCCTGCGGGACATTATGCGCGCCCGGACGTCACCCAACTCATCGTCCATCGGCAGCGGCAAACCACTCTGGTCATCCACGACTGAGAGCAAAGAGGGCAGATTAAATGAAGAAGGAACTGCGAGGGCAGGTACTGGGAGTTTTGATTGCTGTGGAGGTAGATTCTCTCGTCAGCGTCAGGCGGCCTGAGGTCAAGGTCACACTCGAAGGCTTTGAGGGCGAAAAGCACTCCGGTTTCACTCGATTGTCCGATGCGAGAACACCGCATTATCCGTGCGGCACGGAGATCAGGAACGAGCGGCAAATCTCCATCGTCTCGATTGAAGAGTTGGAACAGATTGCTTCCGGAATGAGCTTGTCTGAGATTCGGCCCGAATGGATCGGAGCCAATCTCCTGTTGTGCGGCATTCCCAATCTGACCTTTCTGCCTCCGACCACTCGCTTGCGCTTTTCGCAAGGAGCGGTGCTGGCGGTGCAGAACGAAAATCTTCCCTGCGTCCATCCTGGGAAAGTGATTCAAAGCCAATATCCGGATGTTCCTGATTTATCATCTCAGTTTCCCAAAGCGGCCTTGCATAAGCGCGGAGTAGTGGCTTGTGTGGAAAAGGCCGGGCGGATTGGCGAAGGCGATGGGGTCGTCGCAGAGATACCGCAGCAAGTCATCTACGGCGTCTGAGGTGCGTGCTCGACAAGGTAAAACAGTTACTGGCTGAGAGGCTCGTAAACACCAAAGGAGGTGCTTTCTATGATTCAATCTCTACTGTTAGCAAGTTTGTTGATTCTCCCTGCTCCGTTTCAGGCCACCAGCCTTTCCGGCCAGCCGCAAGCTGAGAAAGGAGTCTCGTGTGAATCTGCCGAGTTAAAAGAGTTCGACTTTTTACTCGGTGAATGGCAGGGCGTCGAAAGGCAAACCACACCTGGAGCCAAGCCCAACGCCATGACGGCTGATGTACAGATCACCAAGAACGCGCAAGGCTGCCTCCTTCGGGAGAACTGGACGGTTTATGTCGACGGGAGAAAAGCTTTCGGCATGTTTGCGATCCGCTCTTATGAAGCCAAAGCGAAGAAATGGCGCTTGACTTACTTCGGCGATGATTTGTCTTATGAAGCCTGGGACAGTCGTAAGGAGAGAGATTACTGGCGCTTCTATCGCGAAGAGATCAAGGAGGGCAAACTGATGATGGTCAGCGTTGCCTGGAAGCTGCTAGCCGGTGACCGCTTCGAGCAAATCATGGAACGCTCCTTTGATCAGGGCCAGACTTGGACACCGCGCGCCACGCTGATCTTCACTCGTCGGTAACAGAGATACTATGCGATTCATCACCTTATTCTTCGCCTTCGGTTGCTTCGCCGCTTCAGCCGGACATGCACAAACCATGACTGTTGAGGAATATCAACCCAGGTCAACGCTGGTAGTGCCTCAGCATCCCGTCACGCGCGCGAAGTATCCCTTCATTGACGTTCACACCCATCACGACGCGAGGATGCCGCGCGAGAAGCTCGAACAACTCGTGGCCGAGTTGGATCGGATCAATCTGCGCGTGGCGGTCAACCTGAGCGGCGGCACCGGCAGCCGGTTGGCGTCGGGCGTGAAGAACCTGAAGGGCGACTATCCCGCGCGCTTCGTCCTCTTTGCCAATCTGAACTATGAAGGAGTGGACGATCCTGACTACGGGCGGAGGGCCGCAGCGCGCTTGGCGGAGGATGTCAGAAACGGAGCGCAGGGCTTGAAGATCTTCAAGCAGCATGGGCTGGATCTCAAAGACGGCAAGGGGCAGCGGATTGCGACGAATGATCCGCGCTTCGATCCGGTCTGGGGAAAATGCGCCGAGCTAGGCATTCCGGTGCTCATTCATACGGGCGAGCCGAAACAGTTCTTCGAGCCGATTGATCAGTTCAATGAGCGGTGGCTGGAGCTGAAACAGTTTCCTGGCCGCGCGCGCCCGCCCAGCCGCTACCCTTCCTGGGAGCAGATCATGGGCGAGCAGCACGCGCTGTTTGCCAAACACCCGAAGACGATCTTCATCGCCGCGCATCTGAGCTGGCTGGGAGGCGATTTAGCCCGCCTCGGCCAACTGCTCGACAAGTATCCGAATATGTACACCGAAATCGGAGCGGTGCTCGCGGAGCTTGGCCGCCAGCCGCGTTTTGCCCGCGAGTGGTTCATCCGCTATCAGGATCGCGTACTCTTCGGCAAGGACATGACCGAGGAGATGTCGGAATATCACGTCTACTTCCGCGTGCTCGAAACGGCGGATGAGTATTTCGATTATTACCGGAGGCGGCATGCCTTCTGGAAGATGTACGGGCTGGCGCTGCCGGACGAAGTGCTCAAGAAGGTCTATTACCAAAACGCGCTGCGGATCATCCCCGGCATTGATCCGTCTGGCTTCTCGCGATAAGCGTGGTGATGAAATGAAAGGAATCTTCGCTCTTGTTGTCATTGCGTTGCTGCTGATGCCGCAAGCCTGCGCGGTCAGAGGAGAAGGCTGCGCCGAGAACGCGGCGGCAATCAACCAATCAACCATAGTTCATTATCCGGGCCAGACCTGGGAGAAGGCCGAAAGCCCGGAGCAACTCGACTGGTCGTCGGAGAAGTTAAGCCTGGCTCGGCAGTATGCCGACTCGATTGGATCGGCGGCTGTCATGATCGTCGTTGACGGCAGGGTGCTCGCTGAGTGGGGCGAAACCGCGCGGCGCTTCAATGTTCATTCGATCCGCAAGAGCCTTTTGAGCGCGTTGTACGGAATTTATGTCAAGGAAGGCAAAATCAATCTGCAAAGCACGATGGCTGAGTTGGGGATTGACGACAATGCGCCGTCACTGAAGGCTGAAGAGGAACGGGCGCGTGTGATTGATCTCTTGATGGCGCGTTCCGGCATCTATCACGCGGCCGTTTATGAGACCGCAGCGGCGCAAGCTTCTCGCCCTCAGCGCGGCAGCCATGCGCCGGGGACTTTCCTTTATTACAACAATTGGGACTACAACGCGCTGGGCACGATCTTCGAGAAGACGACAGGGAGAAAGATCTTCGAGGCTTTCCAACAGCGACTTGCGGAGCCGTTGCAGATGGAAGATTACCGCTTGGCAGACAGCGAGTATTTTCGCGGGCCTGAGTCCGAGCACCCGGCTTATCTGTTTCGCCTGACAGCGCGCGATCTGGCGCGCTTTGGGCTGCTCTTTTTGCGTCAAGGGAAATGGCGCAAAGAGCAGATCGTGCCCCAGGAATGGGTCGCGGAAAGCACCCGCGCGCATGCGATTCCTGAAGGAACGAGCGGATATGGTTATATGTGGTGGGTGGAAATCAACGGGAAGCCTTTTCCGGCGCTCAAAGATGGGGCCTTTATGTGTATGGGCGCGGGCGAGCATCTGCTCTTGGTGGCGCCTGATGTTCAACTCGTCTTAGTGCATCGCGTCAATACCGATGCTAGAGGGTCAGCAGTCACCAATGCTCAACTCGCCAATTTGGTGAAGCTGATCGTTGAGGCCAAGACGGATTCAAACAAGTGATGACTCAAACGATGCGAAGAGCCTTGCTGATAGTGGCGTTGGCGCTCGCCTGTAGCTTCACGTTGCCGCCCGGCAGCCGCTCAGCGAGTGAGATAGAACAGCAACAATCCGAGGTTGCCGCCGTCCGGCGCGTGCTGGAATCGGTCATCGCGGCGGACAATGCGAGAGATGTGGAGGCGGTGCTGGCGCAGTACGCCGATGATGCGGTGCTGCTGCCGCCCGGAGAAGCCGCAGTGGACGGCAAGCAGGCGATCAAACTTCGGTATCAATCGTTATTCGAGCAGTCGAATCCCGAACTATCCTTTGCTTCTGATGAAACGGTGATCGCCGGAGAGTGGGCCTTTGACCGAGGCCTCACGCGCGGGCGTCTAGTGCAGCGCGCAGGCGGCGAACCGCGGATGGTGAAGGATAAGTACCTGATGGTATTGCGGCAGCAGATGAATGGAATGTGGAGGATCGCGAGGCTCATGTGGAACAAGGCAGAGCAGTGAAAAGTAGCAGAGGCGATGAGGCAGTCGCAACCGCGAGACAGGCGAAAAGGGAGATAAGAGCTTATGAAAGCTTGGCGCGTTAACGAGTGGTGTGAACCCGAGCAGATGAAGTTAGAGGAGCTCCCGTTGCCGGAGCCTGGGCCGGGAGAAGTTCGCATCAGAAATCGGGCGGCGGCGCTCAACTTTTTCGACATTCTCATGATCCAGGGAAAATATCAGGATCAGCCGCCGCTGCCGTCCACCCCAGGGTCGGAGTTCGCCAGCACGATAGACGCGATCGGCACTGGCGTGACCGGCTTTTCCATTGATGACCGCGTGCAAGCAACAATTTCAAGCGGGGGCTACGCACAGTATGTGCTCGCTCCCGCCGGCAGGACCCTGCGCATTCCTGACAAAATGAGTTTTGAGGCAGCCGCGGCGATGCTCGTTATTTACCAGACTTCTTTTCTTGCCTTGACCCATCGGACTAGGCTCAGAGCGGGAGAATGGCTGCTTATCCATGCCGCGGCTGGAGGAGTCGGCCTTGCAGCATTGCAAATCGGCAAGGCGCTGGGCGCGCGCCTGATTGCCACCGCCGGTAGTGAGGAGAAGCTTGAGATCTGCCTGGCGCAGGGAGCTGAGCGCGCTCTCAACTACTGCGATAAAGGGTGGGCAGAGGAAGTTATGAAGATCACCAGCGGGCACGGGGTCGATGTGATCTATGATCCGGTTGGTGGCGACATATTTGATCTGTCGTCAAAATGCATTGCGCCCGAAGGCCGGCTGCTGGTGGTTGGCTTTGCCGGCGGGCGTATTCCAACGATCGCGGCCAATCGGATTCTTCTGAAAAACATCTCTGTCATCGGATGTTATTTCGGGTTGTACCTTGCGCACCATCCGCCATTGCTGGCTGAAGCTCAGGCAGAATTGTTTCGCATGTACGAGGCAGGACAGATCAATCCCGTCATCTGGAGAACTTATCCACTGGCAGACGCAGTTGCTGCACTGCGAGCGCTCGCGGGGCGACAGACTTACGGCAAAGTGGTTCTCACTACAGATGCATGACGAAACATCGTAGAGGCGGGATAAAGTAAAGATACCGGAGCGAGTCACTTACACCAGCTAACGTATGTGCTCGCTAAGATAAAACAGTTGCTGGCCGAAGGGCTCGCGAGCACAAAAGGAGCCTAGTGTGAATCGGGATCCCTCAGATTTGAAGAGATGCGACGAGAAATGGGTTCACAGATTGCCGTTTGAAGGCACTTGATTGTGGTCTACAAAATCATCTTGATTTTGTAGACCACAATCACGAGTCATTTGATTTTAGTGCCTAAAATGCGTGGCATAGTCCTGTTTGACGAATTTGGTAGGTCAAAAATATCTTCACACTTTCTATCTCAGGAGCATCCGCGAAGCTGACTTGAATTTCTGTTAGGGAAATCAATTGATTGCCTATCAGACAATTCAAGCACCGCTCTTGATTCTCTGTTTGAAAATCAATTGCATGCTCTCAATGGATTCAACTATCAGTCCAGCAATTCCCGGTTGAGAGAAAAGAGCAATAAAATCGGCGAGTTGTGAAAAATGAAATTGCGAAGTTCAAGTGAGGCATTGGGTTGGCAAGAGATGAAACAACAGGCAATCTCTAGCCAT
>Ga0187893_10008753_pt1 | contig 15833 bp, 11 predicted proteins | sample MA1701074metaG_FD_139574 | JGI IMG/M metagenome (GOLD analysis project Ga0187893, IMG submission 139574) | White microbial mat communities from a basaltic lava cave in the Kipuka Kanohina Cave System on the Island of Hawaii, USA - MA170107-4 metaG ... | reverse complement strand
TCCGCCGCCACTGCCGTCGTGCAGGTGCCCCCGAATGGGTCGAACACGAGCTGGCCAGGCGCGGTCAGCAACTTGACGAAAAAGCTCGGCAGCTCGACGGGGAACCGCGTTGGGTGCCCGGTCGGGTTCGGAAGAAACTCCGGCTCGAGGTGGATCAGGGTGGACGGTCGGACCATGTCCGGCGCGGCCTGCACGCGTTTTCGGCCCTGCCCGGAAGGCTCGTTCACCCGGACGTAGTTGTGAGCCAGGCGTTTGCGGCGCTCCACATCCCGACGATCCCATCGAGCGGGCGTCAGGCAGTGCTCGGGGAAGAACTGCCACTCCGAGGTCTTGGCGAAATGGAAGCAGTACTCGACCGCGTCCTTCAGGTGCAGCTTCCACTTGCCCGGTGGCGGCGACGGCTTGCCCCAGACAAAGTCCTCACAGAACCGGAAACCCTGCTCGCGCAACCACAGCACCAGCTCGAACTGGAGCGTTCCCCGCTCCCCCCCCGTGCGGCGCGAGCGGTAGTTCAGCACGAAGCTCCCGTGGGGCTTCAGCGTGCGCAAGACCTCGCTGGTGACCTTGAGGAACGTGTCCTCGTACCAGCCGCGCTCGTAGCGTTCACCGTTGTCGTACTTCGGCTGGCCGTCGTAGGGCGGCGACGTGACCACGAGATCGAACGTGTCGTCAGGGACGTGCCGGAGCAGGTTGAGACAGTCGTCCACCACCAAGGCGCCGAGATCGGTCTTGAACGCCGCCGACGCCGCCAGGCTTTCCGGAACGGATCCCATCGCGCCCGGATCGTACGCGGGGCTGGGCCGTGGGGGGGGATCACCCCCGGCAGATGAAGGGCGTGCGGAGGCCGCCGGCCATCAAACATGAGTTCGATGGTACCACGGTCTCCTGCCATCCCGATGCATTTCGCCCTTCGGCTGGTCGCACCGCTCGACGGCGGGCCCTTGGTGCGGCATCGTGATGGGATCGTGCGCCCCGACGAGGCAGTCAAAGAGCTGGACGCGCTGCTGTCGGAGGTGGCGGGCGCCCTCTACGCGGTGGACAGCGCCGGCGACCTCGCGTTCGTGCGCACCCAGGCGGAGGCCGGCAACCCCGCGTCCAAGCCGGTGATCGAGGATCTCGCCGCCGCGTGGGAGGTGTACCCCCTGGCCAAGGAGGCGCTGGACCGCCTCACTCAGGCCCTGGCCGGCCAGGACCAGGCCGGGGTGAAGGCGGGGCTGGGGCCGTCTGCCGTCACCCTGCCGGACGGCACGAGCATGGCCCTCAGGCCCCTGCTCAAGGGCATGAGGAAGGAGATCGACGCGATCGCCGCCGGCGTGGCCCGCATGGCCGAGACCGCCCGGCAAGCGGTCATGCGCCTGGACGAGGCGCGGGTGGAGGCGCAGGAATTGGCGGTGCGGGCCGAGGCGGCGGGGGCGGGGGCGGGGGACGACCCTGAACTGGCGGCGGTGCGGGCGGCGCTGGAGGTGGCCACCGCCGCCATCGCCGCCGACCCCACCACCGCGCCCGACCTGTCCCGGCTGGACAAGGCCATGCAGGCCGCCCGCACGCGGGTCGAGCAGCTCGAAGGGGCCCGCACCGGCCTGCCCGCGGAGCTGGCGGCGGCCGCGTCCCAGCTGGACGAGATCGACCGGCTGGCGGCGCGCGGGGCCGACGCCCGGGAGCAGGCCCGGGCCAAGATCGCCGCCCCGGCGGGGCTCCTGGACCCGCTGGCGGCGGAGCGGGGAAGGCCCCTCCGGCCGTGGCTCCAGCGGATCCGCGAGCAGGCCGAGAGCGGGCACTGGGACGCCGCCGCCAGCGCCTTCCGGGCGTGGAGGAGCGAGGCTGACGCCCGGCTGACGGAGGCCCGGCGGGTGGCCGACGCCAACGCTGCGCCCGTGGCCCGGCGCAACGAGCTTCGGGGCCTGCTCGATGCCTACAAGGCCAAGGGGCAGGCGTTCGGGCGGGACGAGGACGGCCGGCTGGCGCGGCTGCACGACGCCGCCCGCACGGCGCTCTACACCGCGCCGTGCGACCTGCCCGCCGCCGAACAACTGGTGCGCGAGTACATGGGCGCGGTCAACGCCGCCGCCACCGGCAGGGAAGCATGAAGTGCGCCGAGCCCGGCTGCGGCGGGCGGATCGCCCCCGACGGCTACTGCGACACGTGCGGGGCCAAGGGCCGCCCGGCGGCGGCAGGGACAGCCGCGGCGGGGCGGGGCGCGGGAGCGGCGGGCGCGGGCGCCGCGGCGGGCGCCGGCGCCGCGGCGGGCGCGGCGAGCGCGGCGGGCGCGGGCGCGGCGGCGGCGGGCGCGGGCGCCGCGGCGGGCGCCGGCGCCGCGGCGGGCGCGGCGAGCGGGGCGGGCGCCGGCGGGCCGGGCCCGGGCGCGGGCGGCGGGCCGGGCCCGGGCGCGGGCGGCGGGCCGGGCCCGGGCGCGGGCGGCGGGCCGGGCCCGGGCGCGGGCGGCGGGCCGGGCCCGGGCGCGGGCGCCGCGGCGGGCGCGGGCGCGGCGGGGTTCGGCGAGGGCCGGGGATCGGCGCTCGTCACCGGGTCGGCCCGGTCCAAGGGCGCCCGGCGCGCCACGGGCTCCTCCCGCACCACGAGCCGGCGCACGGGCGGGATCGGCGGCGGGCTCGTCGACATCGCCCCCGCGCCGCCCACCGACCCGGCGTCGGTGGTCATGGCCAACCCCATGGTCGCCGAGGAGAAGCGGTTCTGCTCCCGCTGCGGCGCGCCCGTCGGGCGCTCGCGGCCCGACGCGCCCCAGGGCCGGGTCAAGGGCGCGTGCAGCCAGTGCCGCAACCGGTTCGACTTCGAGCCCAAGCTGCGGCGGGGAGCGATCGTCGGCGGGCAGTACGAGGTCGCGGGCTGCCTGGCCCACGGCGGCCTGGGCTGGATCTACCTTGCCCGGGACAAGGCCGTGAACGACCGGTGGGTCGTCCTCAAGGGCCTGCTCGACTCGGGCGACGAGGCGGCCATGCGGGTGGCGGTGGCCGAACGCCAATACCTGGCCGAGCTGAACCACCCCAACGTGGTCAGCATCTTCAACTTCGTCACCGACCGCGGCTCGGGCTACATCGTCATGGAGTACGTGGGCGGCCGGTCGCTCAAGCAGATCCTGGCGGCCCGGCGGGCGGCCAACAACAACCAGCCCGACCCGCTGCCCGTGGACGAGGCCCTGGCCTTCATCCTGGCCATCCTCCCCGCCTTCTCCTACCTCCACGGCCGGGCCCTCCTCTACTGCGACTTCAAGCCCGACAACCTGATCCAGGTGGGCGACCAGGTGAAGCTCATCGACCTGGGGGCGGTGCGGCGGTTCGACGACCCGTCGCCGGACATCTACGGCACGGCCGGGTTCCAGGCGCCGGAGATCGCCGAAGCCGGACCGTCGGCGCCGTCGGACATCTACACCATCGGGCGCGCCCTGGCCGTCCTCACCCTCGACTTCAAGGGCTACCAGCGCCAGTTCGCCCACTCCCTGCCCGACCCCGCCCAGCACGCCGCCCTCGCCCGGTTCGACTCGTACTACCGGCTGCTGCGGAAGGCCACCGCCCCCCATCCCGACGACCGCTTCCAGACCATCGGTGAGCTGGGCGAGCAGACGCTGGGCGTCCTGCGGGAGGTCGTGGCCCTGGAGACGGGCAAGCCCCACGCCGCGCCGTCGAGCCTGTTCGCCGCGCCCGCGGGCGACGGCGCGCTGCCGGCGTTGCTGATCGACCCCGCCGACCCCGCGGCCGGCTTCCTGTCGTCGCTGGCCGCCGACACGCCCGCCGCCGCGGTCGAGGCCATCCGCCAGGCCCTGGCCGGCGGGTCGGTCGCCGACACCGCCGAGGTGGGCCTGCGCCGGGCCCAGGCCCTGCTCGACAGCGGCGACCGCACCGGCGCCCTCGCCCAGCTCGACGCCATCGAGCGGGAGAACCCGTGGGAGTGGCGGGCGGTGTGGCTGCGGGGCGTCAGCGCCCTGGGCGCCGGCGACCTCCCCAGCGCCGCCCAGGCCTTCGACCGGTGCCGCTCCGAGGCGCCGGGCGAGGTGGCCCCCAAGCTCGCCGCCGCCGTCACCGCCGAGCGGGCCGGCGACCTCCCCCAGGCCGCCGCCCTGTACCAGACCGTCGTCGCCATCGACCCCAACTACGTGGCGGCGGCGCGGGGGCTGGCCCGGTGCAAGGCGGCGGCCGGGGATGTGGCCGGGGCGCTGGCCGCGCTGGACCGCATCCCGCCCACCCACCGGGCGGCGGCGGGGGCCCGGGTGGAAGCGGTCCGCCTGCTCATCGGCGCCGGGCAGTTCGCCCAGGCGGCCGAGCAGCTCCGGGCCGCCGCCGACCTGGCCCAGCAGGTGCGGCTCGACGTCGAGACCGAGCTGTACGAGGCCGCCTTGCGGGCGGCGCAGAAGCCCGGCGCGCCCAAGCAGAGCGTCAACGGCCGGCCCTTCACCGAGCGGGCGCTGCGGCTCGGCCTGGAGGCGACGCTGCGCCGGCGGGCCCGGCTGGCGTCGGACGGCGCCGAGCGGATCGCCCTCGTGGACCGGGCCAACCGCGAGCGGCCGGTGACGCTCCTGTGAGGGCGACCCTCGGCAGGCCGGAGCCTCGGCTCGGCGCCGATCGCGCCGGCCTGCGGCCCGCGCGCCAGCCGCCGGCAGGGCCGCGCCGGACCGGCGGCCGCAGCGCCGCGCGCCAGCCGCCGGCAGGGCCGCGCCGGACCGGCGGCCGCAGCGCTGCTCACCGGCGGCCGGCAGGGCCGCGCCGGACCGGCGGCCGCAGCGCTGCTCACCGGCCGATGGTCGCCCCGGCGGGCGCGGCGGTCGTGGGCCCGGCGAGGGACGGTCGGCGTTGACGCCGCCGGCCTCCCCCGCCCCGGCCCCGGCCCCGGCGGCCGGCGCGTTGGCGTGCCCGGCGTGCGGGGCCGCCACCGTCGCCGGCGACCGGTTCTGCGAGGCGTGCGGGGCGGACCTGCCGGTGACAACCGCGGCCGCGCCAGCCGCGGCCGCCGCCACGTCCGCCGACCCCGCGCCCGCGCCCACGCCGCAGCCGGAGCAGCCCGAGCCGGACTACGCCGCCGACCTCGCCCCGCCGGGGCCGCCGTGCGCCTCCTGCGGGGCGGACTGGACGCAGATCCAGGACCGGTACTGCGGCGTGTGCGGGATGAAGCAGCCCGCGCCCCGCGACCACATCGAGGTGTCCTGCGAGGGGGTGGCGGCGGTGACCGACCGGGGCCGGAGGCACCACCGCAACGAGGACGCCTTCGCCCTGCGGGCCACGGACGGCCTGCCCGTCGTCGCCGTCGTGTGCGACGGGGTGTCGACCACCGTGGACCCCGGCCTCGCCTCCCAGGGCGCGGCCGACGCCGCCCTCGCCGTGCTCGCCGGCGGGGGCGACCTGAACGCGGCCCACGCCGCCGCCCAGGCCGCGGCGGTGGCCGTCACCGACGTGCCGCCCCCGCCCGACCTGGGCTGGCCGTCGTGCACGTTCCTGGCCGGGGTGGTTCACGGCAACGTGGTCCACCTGGGGGCCCTGGGCGACTGCCGGTCGTTCTGGCTCCCGGAGGCCGGCGAAGCGGTCACCCTGACCGAGGACGACTCGTGGGCGGCGGAGCAGATCAGCAGCGGGGCGATGTCCCCGGCGGACGCCTACCGGAGCCCGCTGGCCCACACCATCACCCGCTGGCTCGGCCGCGACGCCGACCCGGGCTGGGCGCCCCGCCTGTCCGAGTTCCGCCCCGGCGGCCCGGGCCGGCTGGTCCTCTGCTCGGACGGGTTGTGGAACTACGCCGAGCAGGCCGCCGACGTCGCCGCCGCCGCGGCGGGAGAGGGCGATGCCTTGCAGGTCGCCCGGCGGCTCACCGACTTCGCCAACGCCCAGGGCGGGCGCGACAACGTCACCGTCGTCGTCATCGAGATGAAAGGCCCGAACACGATGAAGGAGTCCTCATGACCACCGCCGCCGGGTTCTCCGCAGCGGTGTTCCAGAACGAGTTCCTGGCCGACGGGGCGACGGAGGTGAACGCCGTCATCACCGTGACCGCCGCGGGCGGGGCGGCCGCGGGCGCGGCCTCGCCCGACAAGGCGGTGCTGCTGATCGTCGACACCAGCGGGTCCATGGAGAACCCCAGCAGCAAGATCCGCGCCGCCCGCCGGGCCGCAGCCACCGCCTGCGAGATGATGCCCGACGGCGCCTGGTTCGCCCTGATCGGCGGGTCGGACCGGGTGGTGTGCCTGTACCCGCCGTCCGGGGAGCTGGCCCGGGCCGGCGAGGGGACGCGGGCGGAGGCGGCCGCCATCGCCGCCCAGTTGACCGGCGGGGGCGGCACCGCCATCTCCACCTGGCTGGACCTGGCCCGGGGGATGCTCCAGCCCTTCGAGGGCGGGATCAAGCTCGCCTACCTCCTCACCGACGGCGAGAACCGGGAGAACGAGAACGAGTTCCAGCGGGCCATCCAGCGAGCCACGGGCGTGTTCCAGTGCGACGCCCGCGGGGTGGGCGCCGACTGGCACGTGAGCGAGCTGCGCCAGATCACGTCCGCCTTGCTGGGCGAGGTGGAGATCATCAAGGACCCCGACGAGATGGACGACGACTTCCGGGCCTTCCTGGAGCGGGCCATCGGCAAGACGGTGGCCGACGTGCGCATCCGCATGTGGGCGCCCAAGGGTTCGACGGTGCGGTTCGTGCGCCAGGTGGCGCCCACCATCGACGACCTCACCCCCAAGGCGAAGGCGGTCAACGAGCTCACCGCCGAGTTCCCCACCGGCGCGTGGGCGGGCGACGAGAGCAGGGACTACCACGTGTGCGTGGACGTCCCGCCCGGCGCCGTGGGCGACGAGAAGCTGGCCGCCCGGGTCAGCCTCATGGTGGGGCCCGACGCGGTGTCCCAGGGGCTGGTGCGGGCGGTGTGGACCGACGACGACGCCCTGTCCACCCGCATCAACGCCCAGGTGGCCCACTACACCGGCCAGGCCGAGCTGGCCCAGGCCATCCAGGAGGGCCTCCAGGCCCGCAAGGAGGGCGACATCGACACGGCCACGGTCAAGCTGGGGCGGGCGGTGCAGCTGGCCGCCCAGTCCGGCAACGAGGGCACCATGCGGGTGCTGCGCAAGGTGGTGGACGTGGAGGACGAGCGGACCGGGACGGTGCGGGTCAAGCGCACCGTCGAGAAGCTGGACGAGATGGAGCTGGACACCCGGTCCACGCGGACGGTGCAAGTGAAGCGGGAGGCACCATGACCACGTGCCCGGCGTGCGGCGCCGACTCGGCGACCGACGACTACTGCGACCAGTGCGGCGCCGCCCTGTCGGTGACGCCGCCGCCCGAGGCGGTGGCCGCGCCCGCCGCCGCGCCCGCCCCGCCTGCCGCGCCGCCGCCCACGCCCGCCGAGCCGTGCCCCAACTGCGGCGCCGCCCGCACGACCGACGACGCCTTCTGCGAGGGGTGCGGCCTCGACTTCGCCACCGGCCAACTGCCGGCGGCCGCCCCGGCCCCGGCGGCGGGCGCGGGCGGCCTCGCGGGCGCGCCGTCGGGCTGGACGGCCGTGGTCGAGGCCGACCGGGCGTTCTTCGACGGCAACGTGTCCGACGGCGGCGCGTCGCTGCGCTTCCCCGAGGGGCTGGCCCCCCGCCCGGTGCCCCTGCACGGCGACGAGGTGGTCGTCGGGCGGCGCAGCGAGTCCAAGGGCTACTTCCCGGGCATCGACCTGTCCACGCCCGTCGCCGACGCGGCCGTCTCCCAGCGCCACGCCTCCCTGCGCCGCCAGGCCGACGGCTCGTGGGCCGTGATCGACGAGATGTCCACCAACGGCACGTACCTGAACGGGTCCAACGAGCCCCTCGACCACGGCGCCCTCACCGCCCTGCACGAGGGCGACCGCCTGAACCTGGGCTCGTTCACCCGTATCACCATCGTCAAGGACGCGCCCTGAGCTCCACCCTCACGCGCCTGCGCCCCGCGCTGGGGGCGGCGGCCCGCACCACCCCGGGCCGGTACCGGCTGTGGTCGCTGGCCGGCGCCGCCCTGCTGGCGCTGGCCACGGTGACGGCTTTCGCGTCGGCCGGGGCCATGCGGTCGTCCACCCGCCGGGCCGAGGCCAGCAGCGGCCCGGTGCTGGTCGCCGCCCAGCAACTGGTGTCGAGCCTGGCCGAAGCCGACGCGGCCGCCACCGCCGCCTTCCTGTCGGGCCGCGACGAGGACCCCGAGCAGCGCCGCCTGTACGAGGAGGCGCTGGCCCGGGCGGGCCGGCAGGTGGAGGAGATCGCCTCACTGGCGGGCCGGGATCCCGACGTGCGGGCGGCGCTGAGCCGGGCGTCGGTGCAGGTCACGCGCTACGCGGGCCTGATCGAGGCGGCCCGGGCGTCCAACCGCAACGCCAGCCCCGACGCCAACGGCTACCTGGTGTCGGCCGTGCAGGTGGCCGAGCAGCTCGTCGGCGGGGACGTGAAGGTCCTCACCGACCAGGCCCAGGCCACCCTGGGCGACGACGAGGACGGGCGCGGCTCCGGCTTCGTGCTCGCCGCCGCCGCCCTGGCCGCGGCGGCTGTGGCCCTGGCCCTGGCCCAGTGGCGGATGGTCCGCATCGCCCGCCGCATCGTGAACCCGCCCCTGGCCCTGGCCACCGTCCTCACCGTCGGCGCCCTGGGGTGGCTCGCCTACGCCCACCAGGCCAGCGGGGACGACATGGTGGACGCACGCCGGCAGGGGTACGACTCGATCGTGCTCACCGCCCGGCTGGCCAGCGCCGGCTTCGGCGCCAAGGCGGCGGAGACGCTCGCCCTCATCACCAACGACCCCGCCCAGCGCCGGGAGGCGGACGCGCTGGCCAGCCAGGTGGCGTCGGCCCCGTTCGCCCCCGCGGCAGCCGAGGCCGTCCGCCAGGGCCAGGCCGGCGCCGCCCCGCCCGGGTTGCTGCGCGACGCCGCCGCGGCCGCCGACTCGCGGCGCGAGCGGGCCGCATCGGCGGAGGCGGGGCTGCGTTGGCAGCGGTACCAGGACACCGTCTCCCGGCTGCGGGGGGCGCGCGACGCGGCCGCGGCGCGGGCCGTCGCCGTCGGCCCCGCCAACGCCGACTTCAACGGCTTCAACTTCTCCGTCCAGTCGGTCCTGGGCCAGAACCGCGGCCAGTTCCTCGCCGGGCTGGGCGAGGCCGCGGGCCGCACCGGGCGGCTGCCCCCCGCCGTCCTCCTCCTGCTGGTGGGCGCGCTGGCGACCATGTTCTGGGGCTTCCAGCTCCGTATCAACGACTACCGGTGAGGCCGCCCATGCGCACGCGCCTGACGAGACGGGAGTTCCTGGCGGCCGCCGCCGCCCTGGGCGTGGGGGCGGCGTGCGCCAAGGACGGCCTGAGGGCGGCGCCGGCGGGCGACGCCGGCCTGCCCGGCGACGAGCTGAACATCCTCAACTGGGCCTTCTACATCGACACCGACGAGCCGTCCACGGTGACCCGCTTCCGCGACGCCACCGGGATCACCGCCGACTACTCGGAGGCCTACAACGACAACCAGTACGGGCGGGAGCAGGTCTTCGGGCCGACGCTGGAGAAGGGCAAGCCCACCGGCTTCGACATCATCGTTCCCACGTACTGGCTGGTGGCCGAGCTGCTGGCCAAGGGCCTGCTCAACGAGCTGCCGCTGGAGCGCATCCCCAACCACGTCAACCTCGACCCCGCCCTGCTGGGGACGGCGTGGGACCAGGGGGCCCGGTTCCACCTCCCGTGGCAGGCCGGGTTCACCGGCATCGCCTACAACCCGGCGCTCACCGGCAAGGACATCAAGTCCTTCGCCGACCTGCTCGACCCCGCGCTGCGGGGCCGGGTCGGCTTCGTGTCGGAGATGCGGGAGGTGCTCGGGTTCTTCATGCTCGCCCGGGGCGAGGACCCGGGCCGGGCGACGCTGGCGGCCGGCCACGCCGCCCTCGACCGCATGGAGGAGGTGGTCGCCGCCGGGCAGATCGCCCGCTTCGTCGGGCTGGAGCAGATCGACCTGCTCAAGGACGGCACCTTCGCGGCGTGCCTGGCGTGGTCGGGCACGGTGTTCCAGCTCCAGGCGGAACGGCCCGACATCCGTTTCGTCATCCCGTCCGAGGGCGGGATGCGGTGGTTCGACTCCATGATCATCCCCAAGGGCGCGGCCAACGTGGCCGGGGCGGGCGAGTGGATGAACTTCGTGTACGACCCGGCCAACGCGGCCCGGATCACCGCCACCGTGCAGTACGTCAGCCCCGTCTTGGGGACCAAGGAGGAGCTGCTGAAGCTCGGCGGCGACGGCGCCCGCCTGGCCAACAGCCCGGTGCTCTTCCCCGACGACGCCACCCGCCGGCGGCTCTTCTTCTGGTCGGGCGCCACGCCCGCCGAGGAGGCCGAGCTCCAGGCCCGGTTCTCGAGGTTGTCCGGAACATGAGGGACATGCACACCTACGGCGAGGAGGCCGACCAGTTCGGCGCCGCCGCCTTCGACTTCGCCCGCCACCGCATCCGCCTCGACGTCGAACCGGGCGGCGTCCCGCTGGGGCGGCCCCGCACCCAAGCGGATCTCGACGCGGCGGCGGGGCCGTCGATCACGCCCGGGGGGCTGGGCGAGCGCGAGGTGCTGCGCCGCTTCACCGAGTTCCTGGAGCCGGCGTGCCTGTCCATCGACTTCCCCCGCTACTTCGCCTTCATCCCCGCCGCCCCCACCGAGACGTCCATCATCGCCGACATGGTGGTCAGCGCCTGCTCCATCTACGGCGGCACGTGGCTGGAGGGGGCGGGGGCGGTGTGGGCCGAGAACGAGGCCCTCCGGTGGATCGCCGACCTGGCCGGCCTGCCCGCCGAGGCGGGCGGGTGCTTCGTGTCGGGCGGCACCCTCGGCAACCTGTCGGCGCTGGTGGCGGCCCGCCACGACGCCCGCGCCCGCCGGGGCCGGGGCGGCGGGCGGCTTACGCTGATCGCCGGCCAGTCGGCCCACACGTCGATGGAGACGGCGGCCGAGTGCCTGGACGTGGAGGTGGTGCGGGTCCCCGGGCCGAAGCTGACGGGCGGCGCGCTGGCCCCGGTGATGGAGGCGGTGGGCGAGCGGGCGTTCGCGGTGGTGTCCACCGCCGGGTCGACCAACCTCGGCCTGGTCGACGACATCGCCTCGGTGGCCGGCGTGTGCCGGTCGGCCGGGGTGTGGCTGCACGTGGACGCCGCCTACGGGGGCGCGGCCCTGGCCGCCCCGTCGGCCCGCGGGCGGTTCGCCGGGATCGAGCAGGCCGACTCGCTGATCGTCGACCCCCACAAGTGGCTGTTCGCCCCCTTCGACGCCTGCGCCCTGCTGTACCGGGCGCCGGACCAGGCGCGGGCCTGCCACGCCCAGCACTCGGCGTACCTCGACCTGGACCCGGTCATCACCGGGGCGGCCGGGTGGAACCCGTCCGACTACGCCCTCCACCTGTCGCGCCGCACCCGGGGCGTCCCCTTCTGGTTCTCGCTGGCCGCGTACGGGACCGCGGCCTACGTCAACGCAATCGAGGGGTGCCTGGCGGTGACGGCCGAGGCGGCGGCCATGATCCGGTCGGCGCCGCACCTGGACCTGGTGGCCGAGCCCGAGCTGTCGGTCGTCGCCCTGCGCCGCCACGGGTGGGACGCGGCCCGGTACTGCGCGTGGGCGCGGGACATGCTCGACGCCGGGCTGGCGTTCGTCTGCCCATCGGCCCACGAGGGCGAGCCCATGCTGCGCATCGCCGTCGTGAACCCCCGCACCACCGTCGACGACGTCCGGCTGGTGCTGGACGCCCTGAGGTGATCCGCCGGCCGCTGGGGTCGACCGGGATCGAGGTCGGCGAGGTCGGGCTCGGCACGTGGGAGCTGTCGGGCGACGTGTGGGGCGCCAAGGACGACGCGGTGTCGATGGCGGCGCTGCGGGCCGCCCTGGACGGCGGCGCCACCTTCGTCGACACCGCCGCCGACTACGGCCAGGGCCACGTCGAGGAGCTGATCGGGCGGCTATGGGTAGGCGGGGGGGCCGGCGGCGTCCGCCGGGAAGAGGTGGTGCTCGCCACCAAGATCCGGCCCGAGTGCATGGTGTTCGCGCCCGCGCCGGAGCGGCCGATCACCGAGTTCTTCCGGCCCGAGTGGATCCGGTCGGAGCTCGAGGTGAGCCTGGGCCGGCTGCGCACGGACTACGTCGACGTGCTGTTCCTGCACACGTGGAGCCGGTCCTGGGGCCACGAGGACGAGTGGTTCGCGGTCATGGCGGGCCTGAAGGAGGCCGGCCTCATCCGGGCCATCGGCATCTCGGTGGCGGACGAGGGGGCGTCGGACGCCAACGTGGCCGTCGCCCTCGGCCAGGTGGACGTCGTCCAGTGCGTGTACTCGGTCTTCCAGCAGGAGCCGGAGGCGACCCTCTTCCCGCTGGCGGCCAAGCACGGCGTGGGGGTGGTGGCCCGCTCGGTGTTCTCGTCGGGCGCGCTGGTGCAGGACTGGGGCGCCCAGCCCGACTTCCCGCCCGGCGACTGGCGGGCGACGTGGCCGCAGGAGGAGAAGCGAGACTGGTTCGCCGAGCAGAGGCGGATGGCGGGCGAGGTCAAGGCCGCCATGGACGGGGCGGCCGCCGCCGTCCCCCGCCACGAGTTCTGCCTGCGGTACGCGCTCGAGCCGGCGGCCGTCTCGGTGGCCATCCCCGGGTCGGCCAACCCCGACCACGTGCGGGCCAACACCGCGGTGTCGGGCGCGGGCGCGTTGCCGGAGGAGGCGCGCCGGCAGGTGAAGCAACTGTGGCTCGACCGGAGGATCCGGGGGACCTACAACGGCTCGGGCTGAGGGTCGCCCTTCCCGCTGGGGGGCACGAGCCGGCGGCGGCGCCACAGGGCGATGCAGATCAGCACGAAGAAGATGAAGAGGGCCAGCACCGATTCGCCGGAGTCGAGGTTGGTGGTCACCACGATGTCGATGGGCGCGGTGTGGACCACGCCGCAGGTGACGACGATGTCGTAGCGGCCGACCGCGATCATCTGGGGCAGGGTCAGAATGGCGATGAACTTGCCTTCCGGCGTGGCGACGATCGTGCCGATCATGCGGTCGCCGACCTGGACGGTGACGTCGCCCTCGGGGGTGCAGCCTCCGCCGGTGAGGGTGACGACCCCGCCCGGTTCGCTCGCCACCTTGTCGCTGACCATGCCCGCTCCGGCCGGCAGGGCCGGGACGGCGGGCGCAGGGCCGGGCGGCGGCGCGGCGACGGCCGGGGGCGGCTCGGGAATGGGCGGGGGCGCGGTGGTGGGGGGCACAGTGGGGCGCGCCGTGGCCGGCGGGAACGTCGCCGGCGGGGCGGTGGGCGGGGGTGGCGGCGGGTCCGTCGTGGGCGGGGCCGTGGGCGGGGCCGTGGACGGCGGGGCCGTCGTCGGCGCGGTGGTGGGCGGGGGCCGGGTGGGCGGGGGCACGGTCGTGAACGGGGGCAGGGTGGGCACGATCGTCGGGAAGGTGGTGATGACGAAGGTGGTGGTGGTCTGCTCCGGCTGCCTGGGCACGGTCGTCAGCTGGCCGCCCGTCTGGGCCTCCGACGGCGACCGGGTCAGCAGCAGCGCCGTGACGATTGCGAGCGCGAGTGCGGTCTTGCGCACGGCTCTACTTAACCAGCACCCGGGCGATGAAGGTCAGCGGGCCGGCGCCTACTTGATCCCGTTCTCCTTGATGGCGATGCCCTCGGCGGGGCCGACCGGCGCCGGCGCGGCCGCCACCGACGGGCTGAGGCCCAGGCTCAGGGCGCCGGAGTGCTTGATGTTGGTCCGCGTCGTGATGATGCTGGCGAACCCTTCGACTTCCTCGGTGACGTTCTGGTCGGTGTCGGTCTCTTCGCTCATGCCCTCCCAGACGGCGGGAGCCCAGCGCGGTTACACATGGGGCGTGGCCCCAGTCCCACCGGGGGGGAAACCCCCGTCCGTCGAGTCTGCCCTCGCCACCCTGGCGGCGTCGCTGGGGATGAAGGGCGAGACCCGGGCCGGTCAGGTGCGCATGGCCAAGGCGGTGGCCGAGGCCGTGGCGGCGAACCGGCCGGTGATCGTCCAGGCGGGGACAGGCACGGGCAAGACGTGGGCCTACCTGGTCGGCGCCCGGGCGGGCCGGCCCGACAGCACCGTCGTCGTGGCCACCGCCACCAAGGCCCTGCAGGACCAGCTCGCGGGCAAGGACCTGCCCATGGTCGCCGAGTACGTCGAGCCCGGGCTGACCTGGGCCGTCCTCAAAGGCCGCAGCAACTACCTGTGCCGCCAGGCCGTGTCCGAGCCGACGCTGGAGGTCGACGCCGAGGTCGCCCGGCTGAAGGCCTGGGGCGAGACAACCGAGACCGGCGACCGGGCGGAGCTGGACTTCGAGCCCGCGCCCGCCTCGTGGGCGGCGGTGAGCGTCGGCTCGGACGAGTGCCCCGGCGCCGACCACTGCCCGAGCGGCTCGGTCTGCTTCGCCGAGGCGGCGTACGACCGGGCCCGCACCGCCGACGTGATCGTCGTCAACCTCCACCTCCTCGGCGCCCACGTGGCGTCCGGGGGGTACGTGCTGCCCGAGCACGACGTCGTCATCGTGGACGAGGCCCATGAGACCGAGGAGATCGTCTCCACCGCCCTCGGCGTCACCCTCACGCCCGGCCGGGTGCGGGCGGTGGCCCGCCGCAGCCAGTCCGCCCGCCTCAACCGCCATCCCCAGGCGCTGGAACGGGCCCTCGAGGACGGCGACTGGGGCGAGGCCCTGGACGACCTGGCCCAGGACCTGCGGGAGGCGTCACGGGAGGTGAAGGCGCGCCGGGACGAGCCCCGCAAGGACCGGGCGGCCAAGGCCCTGGCCTCGCTGGCCGCCGACGTGGAGAAGGCCCGCACCGCTGGCGAGGACATGGTCGTGTGGGCGGAGCAGGGCACGCTGCGAGTGGCCCCCATCGAGGTGAGAGAGGACCTGGCCAAGGTGGCGTGGTCCTCGGCCGCCGCGGTGCTGACGTCGGCCACCATCCCCGACCGCTTGGCCGCACGCCTCGGCCTCCCGGCCGGGACCACCCAGCTCGATGTGGGCAGCCCCTTCGACTACCGCCGCCATGCCCTGCTGTACGTCCCCCGGCTGCCGGGTCCCAAGCACCCCGACCACGAGGCGGCGGCCCACGAGGAGCTGGCGTTCCTCATCTCCGCCGCGGGCGGCCGGGCGCTCGCCCTGTTCACGTCGTGGCGGGCCATGCGGGCGGCCCGCGCCGCCCTCGAACCACGCCTGCCGTACACGATCCTCGGCCAGGACGACCTGCCCAAGCCGGCGCTGATCCAGGCCTTCAAGGACGAGGAGACGTCGTGCCTGTTCGCCACCATGGGCTTCTGGCAGGGCGTGGACGTGCCCGGCCCGGCCTGCTCGCTGGTCGTCATCGACCACCTGCCCTTCGCCCGCCCCGACGACCCCATGGCCCAGGCCCGCCGGGAGCGGGCCGGCGCCGCCGCCTTCGCCGCCGTCGACCTCCCGCTGGCCGCCGTCCGCCTGGCCCAGGGCGCAGGCCGCCTCATCCGCACGGCCACCGACCGGGGCGTGGTCGCCGTCCTCGACCCCCGCCTGGCCGAGGCCGGCTACCGCCGCGCCATTCTCGACCGCCTCCCCCCCATGCGCCGCACCCGCCAGCGGGCGGACGTCACCGCCTTCTACTCGTCGCCCGAGGCCGGGTGAGCCCCAGGACAGTGGCCTCGTCGACCTGCTGGACTCGCTGTACGTCACCTGGGCGAAAGGCGACACGACGCTCAAGCTCAAGGAGGTGCTCGTGGAGTTGGCCGCCGACCCGCGGCACGCGCCAAGCGATCGCCACCCTTGAGCCTTGGCGCGCCGCTCAGGCGCGCGGCGGCGCCCGACAACGCGGAGCCCGCTACGTCAGCCGCGCTCCGCTCGGGCCGGGGAGCCTCGGGCCAGGGG
>Ga0187893_10008752_pt1 | contig 15836 bp, 9 predicted proteins | sample MA1701074metaG_FD_139574 | JGI IMG/M metagenome (GOLD analysis project Ga0187893, IMG submission 139574) | White microbial mat communities from a basaltic lava cave in the Kipuka Kanohina Cave System on the Island of Hawaii, USA - MA170107-4 metaG ... | reverse complement strand
GTCGAACAACTACTCATCACCAACATCGCCGGGCAGCGCGCCATTGGATTCGGTGTCCACGCTGCTTTACCAGCACGCCGACCATCTGACCACCAGAGTCACCACCGACAATGCGGGTACGCTCTCGAACCAACAGTCACACTACCCCTACGGCGAAAACTGGTACGCCACCGGTACTGCCGATCCCAGCGTCAAGCGCAAGTTCACCAGCTACCGCAAGGAGACCGACTCGTCGCTCGCCTCGGGCCAGATCAACTACGCCGTCGCCCGCTACCACGGTTCGCGCATTGGCAGATTCCACAGACCATCACGTCAGAACAAACGCCTCCCTCAGAATCTAAATGCATATCCAACAGCCTCCAGCGATCCGATAAACCGTCCGAACACCGACCCGCCTCCACCAGCCGAGGACCCCGATGTACCTCTATTGCCGCCGGTCGGTCCGTTCATGGGGTGGGATAGCTTCTGGCAGTGGAAGTGGATGGCAATCGCAGAAATGGGTTGGTACCCCGGCGGCTACATGCACGACCCCAATGAGTGGCCACCCATTGTAAACGACGGGGGCGTCCCCGGTTATTCGCCGTGGATGTCTCTATTAGACGCGTTTTTAGGGCATTTCTTCCCTGGGTTGTTCACCGCTGACAACTCTAATTGCGCCCTCTCGTATGGCTCGAACAACCATAGGATTGACTGTAGCCAGGCAGTAGTGGAAGGTGCGGCAAGGTTGACTATCCAAGTCGGAAAAAGAGTTAGTATCGATGAAAATATAACTGCGCAATCGAGCAGCAACGGACTTGAATTTCCAAGCCCTCACATAATTTGCTCTTGGGCAACCGGAAGTACCTATGAGTGCTCCATCGCTTACGTAATAAGGCCAGCGCAGTCCGCTGGGTATCGAGACTGGTTGGTTCACTGGGATTTTAGAACCCGATGTACGGACGATTTGGACAGGTCATGGCAGAGCCGCACAATAACAACAACGATCCGGTGCGACGATTAAGGTAAAGGAGAATGTCCAATGCGGGCACGTTTGATTGCGTTGCTCGTTGCTCTTGGTTGCGTGGGAGACGCCACAGCCGAGCCGGTTACTTGTACGCCACGAACGGAGTACGAGCCACACGTTGAGAAAGCTCTTGGCAGGCACGAAGTGCGGTACTTCAATGCTGACACACGTCCAACCGGCATGCTTTCTGTCGCCAACGACTCAGGTTACTCGATCAGCAAGTTGACTGCCGCTGTCGAGTTCCTCGAACCCAGTGGTGGTCACATGCTAACTATCGTCTTTCAGGCGACGACCAAAGAGTTGGGCGACACGCTTGGAGATTTGGAGGTTCGTGCCTATACGTTCCTGCATTTACGAACCGAATTGGCCCCTGGTGCAAGGGTCGATATTCTGGGAAGCAGCCCGGTTGCTGCTGCTGCCTGCCCCGCAATTGCCAGGCTCAGTCTCCTGCACGTCGTCTTTCAAGACCGACGTGAGGTCAGATGGTCTTTGCCCCATTTCGAATTGGACCCTGTTATTAGGGACGGACCCAATGTTGCTTTGACTCGGCTCGGTCCTGGAATCCATGTGCTCGTAAGGACACTCATCGGGCAAGACGGAAAGGTCAAAGTCGCAACACCTCTCAGGACCGAGGACGAAGCACACTTGGAGACCATCCGGAATGAGATTGCGTCTTGGACCCTTTTGCCTGCTATTCGTTCGGGGCGAGTTGCAGATTCCGAGGTTCTCTTTTTGTTTGTTGTGGAGAATCGCCAAAGTGAACCAATTTGGAAAAGCGTGTCTTCTGAAATAGGCATGCGGCCTCTGACTGTCATCGTTTTGCGGCCTCATCCAAATGGGGTCTGGACGGCAACGTACGGAGATAGGCCCGTGCTCCGCGGCTACAGCAGGTCTTGGGATGCGAGTCCATAGTTTCTTCTCTGATGGGGTGGGAGACTGATTCGCTCCAGCGGGCTGGTGGCCCATCCTTGCGATTGTGGGGCAGGCAGAGCCGGTGGCAATAGGAACGGCGGGAGGGTGAACATGCGTAGCGCGATGATAGCAGCAGTTTCGCTGGCAGTTGCGGTGGGTGTGCAGGCTCAGAACACGGAAACGACGGTCACAGGCTTCGTCACGGATACCTACTGCGGCAGGCGTAGTTGAAGTCTTACTTTGCTTGTTTAGGTTCGGATAGGCGGGAAGCAGGAATATGTCGTTTTGGGGCACTGAGGTTTATGCAGTCTATGCGCTTCTTTGCGCGGCCCTTTGCCTTCCAAGCATGCTCTATCTATGGAGGAGAGGGGCGGGGAGGAGGACACAGGTTGGCGTTTTCGTCGGTATTACCTTGCCTTTCGTTCTTGCAATTCTCCGCAAGGCTGGTTTTTTCCCTTGGGTAGACCGGTTCGTCCCTTCGGTGGACGGTCCAGTTCTCTTGATTACTTCTGCCACCTTCGTGTTTCAAGTGGGAATTGTGGCAGCGTTTTGTTATCGCTTGAAGTCGCTTGGGGCTTTTGTTCTCTGCAGCATAGCCCTGGTGCTCTTGTACACCTATCCCTACATAACGGTACTTGGATTTGAGAGGGGAATCGATCAGAACTCCTTGGACCTGATGTCGAACATAGCGAACGCCCTTATTGTGATCTCACGATGAAATTATTATGGAGACTCCATGAGCCGCATGATCTTGCTGCTGGTTCTCCTTGGAACAAGTTCTCTTGCTTGGCCTCGGAGCTTTGCGACAGCAAACGCTACCAGCCCTTGGGTCAGTACATATAGCAGCAACCCGGTGCCCGGTGATGGGATTACACCATCGGTGGGTGGACCATCCTTTCGTCTTACGGCTGTCATTCTGACTGCCTGGAACGCCGATTTCCTAGAACTACGAGAATCGTTGAACGCCAAACGTCCACTTACGCCAGAGCAGGAAAACTTGCTCCCCTTTTACAGGCGAGTTGTGAAAAACCACTACTTTGATCTCGCTGGGTCTGACAAAGTCATCATTCAAGTTGCATATGTAGGCCCACCCCGGGATGAGCGAGCCATTTCGGATTTCTGGACGACCAAGACTCATGCGGAGATGTTACGCCGCATTACCATGGTTCGAGATGGAGAGCGTGTCTCACCTGTGGCTGTGCGTTCTCATGACAAGAAGCCGATGAATGTGGCGGACAAGGTCTATTGGATAGTTGTCGGCTTTCAAGCCGTTTTTCCGCGTCATGTAGAGGGAAAGCCCCTTTTCGCGCTGGGGATGAAGAAGGTTTACCTGGAGGTTGATGGCCCATTCGAGAAAGTAAAATTGCCGTTTGATGTGAAAAAGATGGTTGTGCGCGGGGAACTGCTGTACTGACAGAGGCAGGGGAGGGGCAAATTGGGCAGAGGCCGGGCAAGGTCCAATGCTTACTTTGCGCCGGGCGTGGGGAGCAAAACGAAAAGGGCGGGTCAGAGACCCGCCCCTACAAACTCACCGCAATCACCACATGCTCAGCTGTTGGGCGGCGCGGACAAGCGCGGAGCTTGTCCGAAGCGATGCGACACTTGCTACTGCTGGCCGGGCGGCTTGGGACGCGTCTGGCCGGGCTGCGCTGGGGCCGGACGAGTCGGCTGCGCGGCGGCGCCAAGCGGATTCGCCGCATCGTAAGCGCGGATGATGTCCTGCGTGACCTCGACCCGTTCCGACCAGTAAGGCACGTTCTGCGAGGAGATATCGAAAATGACGGCGAAGCCATTCTCCTGCGCGTAGCGCTCGAGCACCGGATCCATCTTGCGGAGGATGCGACCGCCCAGTTCGTTGCGTTCGAAGGTGATCAGCTCTTCCAGCTCTTCCTGCTTGCGCTGGCCGCTGCGGGTCCAAATCTGAATCTGGCTCTGGATGCGGGCCTTTTCTTCATCGGGCAGGGTGTTCTGGCCGTCCTGGAGGCGCTTCTGGGCGTCCTGAATCTGCTTCTGCAGGTTCTGCAACTCGTTCTGCTGCGGGGCGAACTTGGACTGCATCTCGGCAACGCCCTGCTTGCCTTCCGCGGTGTTGAACACAGCGCCGGTGACGTTGAGCACACCGACCTTGGCAGGCGTGGCCGCGGCCGGTTGCCCGCCCTGTGCGAAAGCCGCTGGCGCCAGCAACAAGGCTGCCACGGCTGAAGTGGTTAGAAGTTTCACGTCCATCTCTCCTTAAGCTGATTCAGGCCCCAACCCCAAAACAACCGATTATAGAGGCAATCGCCTGGGGGGTCAACGCAAAGGCTCATGCCGGGTTCAGATGCCCGGCAGCAGCGGCGCGTTGTACCCGCGAGATCCTCACCGCGGCAGCGGCACCAGCAGGATGCGGTCGTTGGCCGTATCGGCAATCACCGCCACGTTGGTGCGCGGATGAATAGCCACGGCCCCCTGCGTGGACGCAGTCAGCGGCAGCAGGGCGCGGATGCGGCGGTCGAGGAAGTCGATCACCGTGACGGTCCTACTGGCGGTGTTGACGGTGACCAGCGTCGAGCTGTTGTTGTTATAGGCGATGGAGGTGGGATTGATGCCGACGCGCGACGACACAGCCGTGCGCGTGACGGCATCGATGATGGTGATCTGGTTGAGCAGCGCGGCAGTGGCGATGAAGCGGTCGGACACCGGATCGTACACCACGCCGTTGGCGCCGGGCACGTTGCTGACGCGGAACTGCACGATGTTGGTAGCAAGGTCGATGATGGAGACGGAGTTGGAGCTGGAGTTGGCCACCGCGCCCAGGTTGCGCGCCGGGTCGACGGCCGCGGCGACGGGGCGCACGTCAGGCGCAATCGAAACGTTGTTGATTCCGCCGCCGGAGAAAGCATCGAGCGTGGTGATGGAATTGGAGACGCTGTTGGCAATGACGGCGAAGCCGGTGGCGTCGTTAATGCCGACACCCACTGGCTCGGTGCCGGTGGGAACCGTGGCTTTCACGGTGGCAAAAGTCGCGGACATGGGGTCGATGTCGACAACGCTGACGCTGTTGCCGCTGCGGTTGGTGACCAGAACAATGCCGCGGCGGGAGAAAACGCCAATCCCTTGCGGATTGTCGCCCACGGCAATGGTGTTGGTGACTGCGCCGGTGTTCAGGTTCACGATCGACAGGTTGTCGGAGCCGCTGTTGGCCACCAGGGCAAAGTTGCGCTCGGGGTCGATGCCGACAGCGACCGGCGCGTCGCCCACGGTGATGGACTGAATCACCGCCAGGTCAAACACGTTGGTGCGCACGCCGCCATCGAGCACGTCAATGGCGAAGCGTTGCGGGCCGGCAAGCATGGCGGCAGGCACGGTAGCGGTGAGCTGGCGCGAGCTCACGACGGTGGTCGCCAGCGGCGACTCGTCCGCGCGCACCACGGCTGCGCCGCTGAAGCCAAAACCGGTGACGGTAATGGTGAGATCCACCGCCGAGGTCGGCAGCGTCGGCGGATTCACGTCCAGAATGTGTTGCATGCGAATCGCGCCGAGGTTCGCGATGGTGACGGTGCCATCGGCTTGATTGGCGATGACCGCGCGGTTGCTGCCGGGATCCACGTCCACGGACACAGGGTCTGTGCCCGCGGCAAAGGTGAGCACACGATTGGGCGCCTCAAGATTGTAAACCGACACCAGATCGGTGGAGGGGTTGACGGACAGGCCGATATTGGTGAACGGATTGACCGCGGTATCCACGTGGCCGGTCTCGAGCGACGTCCCCGGCGTGGTACTGGAAACGTTGGTCACGCTCTGATCCAGGACGCTGAACAATTGGCCGAACGTCGAAGTGGGATCGGAAAGCAGGGCGCGGCGCGTCTCCGTATTGATCGAAATGCCGCGAATGTTGGTGCCCAACAGCGCCGATGCCACAAAGCCAGCGCCGACCGGCAACCCGCCCATGGGATTCCTCTCGCCAAAAGAAACAATTGTGACCGGGCCGATGCCGCCAGGGGTAACGATGGCCCAGTTCAGGCGCGGCTCGACCGCAACCTTCGGGTTTGCGCCGGTGCTGATAGGAGTGGTGGCATTGCCGACCGTCCCTAGCACCACCGCGCCAGCGGTGGCAGCCGTCAGATCAATCACCGTGGCCTGCGTGGAAGCCAGCCCGGTGGTGGAGTTGCGAACTACCAGCGCCAATCCGTTGTGCGGATTGATGCCCACGGCAAAAGCATTGGTGAGATCAGCATGAGTGATGGGCGCGCTCGAGGGGAGCAGGGCGCCGGTGGCAAGATTGATGATGGAGATACTGTTGCTGCCGTTGTTGGCGACGACGGCGAGATTGCGCACGCTATCCACGGCCAGGCCGGTGGGATTTGTGCCGCCGGTGGCAAAAGTGTTTGTGACTGTGTTGGTGGCGAGGTCAATCAGTGAAATCGTGGCGCTGCCGGTGTTGAGCACGACGGCCGTGCCGGTGGCAGTATTGATGGCCACGTCGGACGGCATAGCTCCCACCGCCAGCGTCGTAGTGGCCGGCGCGGCAGGCGTGGGCTGAATCGCCAGGTTGGTGAGCGCCAGCGGCGGAGTGGCTCCACTGTTGCGCACACCGACCTGATAAAGTCCTCCTTGTGCCGGCGTCGAACCCAGTGTCACCTGGAGTTGACGGCTTGGATCCGTGCCGGGAGCCGATGAGACTGTGCTCCCTTCAAACACGGCTACCACAGAGGTACTGAAGTAGCCACCGTTGAAATTCAAGTTCACCACCCCTGGTGGATTCAGGGGGATGCTGTCGGGGGACGGGCCCACCAGCGCCGGGCGCTGCGGGGTGATCATGATGGGGAACATAGCAGTGGGGTTACCGCCGCCCTGCGTGGTCATGTTGACTTGAATGGTGCCCGGCTGATCAAAGGACGTATGCGGCACACGAATACGGGCGATGGTGTTGCCGATAGGCGAGGGCGCCGTGGGCAACAAAGCCCCGCCAATGCGAACCTCCGTGGTGGAAAGGAAGTTGGTCCCCGTCAGATAGATGTCCTGGGCCACCGCGCCTTGCGCGATAACGGTGGGCCATACGGCGGTCAAGGTGGGGGCAACCGCCGCGGCGTTGCTGACGGTGACGGTGGCGACGACTGACTTGGTGGGGTCAGCAGTGGCCTGGGCCTTGACGGTGACCGTGGCGGGGACCGGCGCGGTGGCCGGGGAGGCATACGAACTGCAAAAGGTGCCCACGATGATTACGGGACAAGCGACCGGAGTAATGATGCCGGTTCCCATACTGCCGCCAACGGTGTTGTTCACCGACCATTCAATCCCGCTTGGGGTGGGACCGGCAACCGTGGCCAGGAATTGAAATGTCTCCGAGGTGGCCATGGTCACCATGGTGGGGGTGAGGCTGACGGTGAGGCCCGAATCGAGGCCCACGGAGGCGTCCGCCGAGGCAGTGCTATCCGCCACGCTGACCGCGGTAATTTTCACGGCAGAGGAATTGGCGGTGCCGCCGCCGCTCGAGGCGTTGGATCCGCCCTGGGTATAGGTAAAGGTGGTGCTGGAAGGAACGGTGGCGATTACGAAAATTCCGTCAAAGCCTCCCACGGTTGCGGTGACCGTGCCGCCGCCGCTGGAAGCGTCACTGCCGGATTGAAAATAAGTAAAGGTGGTGGCCGATGGAAGCGAAGTGATGGTGAAAGAGCCGTTGAAGCTGGAATCGGTAACCCCCGCGAGGGTGACCACCTGGCCGGTGGCCAGGCCGTGGGCCGCCGTGGTGGTGATGGTCACGGCGTTGGACATGCGAACCGCGCCGCTGGCAGTGATGGTGCGCATGACCGGAGGAGGCGCGGCCACGCCCAGAATCGTAATCACCTGCCCGGCGGTGAAGGTGTGCGCCGCGGTGGTGGTGATGGTCACAACGTTGCCGTCGCGCACCGCTCCGCTTGAAGCGATGGTGGCGGTGACGATCGGCGGCAAGTTGGCTGGCGCGGTGAAGAGGCCGGTGTTGGAAATTGTGCCGGTGGTGGTGCTGCCGCCGGCCACGCCGTTCACCTGCCAGATGACCGCGTTGTGCGGAATGGTGCCGCCGCCGCTGGTGGCGTCGGCCGCGGTCTGGTTATAAGTCAGCGTGGTCGGGCTGGGAACCGATTGGATCACAAAGGTGCCGATGAAGCTGGAGTCGGATACGCCCTGAATGGTGACGTTCTGGCCGACGGCGAAGCCGTGGGCGGCCGTAGTGGTGATGGTGACCACGTTGGAGGTGCGCACCGCTCCGTTGCTGGCGACAATCATCAGCGATGGCGCATTGGTGACGGCGGAGGCCATTTGCAGAGTCTGGTTCAATTGCACGGCCGCAGCCGTGGGACTGACGACGACGGTTACTTCGCGTCTGCCGCCGCCGCCCCCCCCGCCGCCGCTGCCGCCCCCGCTGCACGAGCCCAGGGCCAGGATGAGAAGGAGCGCAGCGCCCACGCATGCGCTGCGATGCGCAGCTCTGCTCGCGCCGCTCCCATTGAACAGGTCAGACCACCACATGCCTTGCCTCCATTTCCCTCAGCAAATTCACCGTGTCCCGCCTGCACCCACCGCAGGCTTTCCGGGAACCACCCCAGTCCCCGCCGGCAAGGCCGCCCTAGAAGGTGCGGCTCACCGTGAATCGAAACGTCTTCAACGGCTCCACAAAGTTCAAGCGCCGCGCGTTGATATCCAAGCTGGCATTCAACTGCGGCAGCACCTGCGAATCCAGCACCCCGGGCGGCAATCCCTGGAATACCGGGTCGTTCGGATTGAAGGTGCCGCGCGGCTCCGGGATCACCTGCCGGATGCGGTTCAAATTATAGGCCCAGTAAATGCGGAACGGGGCGTTGAGCACCGGCAGTTGCACCACGAACTCAATGCCGGTGGACGTGCGCATCTTGAAATTCGTACCGGAAGCGATGGCCAGATTATCGTCAATCGTCGAATTGGGGAATTTTTGCCGCAAGCTGTCCAGTCCCACTTCGTTCAGCCGGAGCTGGCTGCGCCGCAGCGCTCCATTCAGGCCAACGTCGAAGAAGATGCTCATGGCCACCGGGCCCACCAGGGGGATGCGGTACTCGGCGTTGGTCACGATTTGCGAATCACCGCCGGGGAAGGTGACCGAATAATCCAGCACCGGCACGCTGATGGAGCGCAGGCGCGGATTGCCGTTGGCATCGAGCTGCGTGGGATCGAAAAAGAACACCTGCTGCGCTGATTCCACCGGAACGAACGCCACCGGAGAAATATTGCGGATATCGAATCCGCGCACCGTATCCTCGCCGCCCATGTAATAGCGGGAGTAGGGCGCCAGCGACTGGCCGCCATATCCGGTGCCGTAAGCCACCAGGGTGCGAAAGCCCAGAACATTCCGCTTCTTGTTGATGGGGCGGAAATACTTCGCCTCAAAAACGTTGGTGAAGGAATTGACGTTGCCGCCGATCGGGCCGCCCTCAAAGCCCACCGCATAAAAGAAGCTCTTGCCCTGCGTGGGGTTGATGGGGTGGTTGACGGTGTTATGCGAGATGGTGGGCTGGATCTTGCTGGAAGTAATGCCTTCCAGCGCCGACGGCCCGGCGAAAGACCGGAACTGAATCAGCTCAAACAGCAGTTGGGAAGCGTCGCTGAACGCGTCGATGCTGGTCTTGGAGAGCGAGTAGGTGAGCCCCACCCGAGTGAATGCGAAGCGGCGCAGCGGATAGCTGGCAAACACGGTGAAGCCGGTGCTGTTCTGATTGTAGTTCTGCGTGGAGTTGGGGTCGCCCACCGAAATGCGCCGGCCCAGCAGGATGCCCGTCTCGCGCGCCTGGTCGAAACTGAAGCGGCTGGAGAAAAGCGTGAAGCCGGTGGAAATGGGCCGGTCAAAAACGTAAGGCTTGGTGAAGCCGAAGAGGAAGTTGCGCTGGCGGTCGCCGAACTCGGCGGAGAAGGTCATGGTTTCGCCGCGGCCGAGGAAGTTGTTGGTCTGGTAGCTCAGCCCGATGAAGCTGCCGGCCACGCCGCTGATGCCGCCGGTGAGCCCGATGGATTGCTTCCCTTTTTCCTTGACCTTGAGCAGGATGTCCACCGAGCCTTCGCGCACGTTGCGCTTGACTTCGGCGTGCTCGGCCTTCACTTCTTCAAAGTAGTCGAGCTGGTTCAGGCGAAGCAGGCTCACTTCCCAGAAACGGTTGTTGAACAGGTCGCCTTCGTCCAGCAGCACCTCGCGGCGGATCACGTTGTCGCGCGTGGTGGTGTTGCCGGAGAATTCGATGCGCCGCACCCAGAATTGCTTGCCTTCGCTGAAGCTCAGGGTGAGGTCAATCTTCTTGTTGGTCTCGTCGAAATCGAAATTGGGCTCGGAGACAAAGTCAATGAAGCCGTACTCTCCGTAAGCTTTCTTGAAATCTTCGAGCGACTTGCGGATCTTATCCACCTTGAAGGTCTCGCCTTCGGGGATGGGAAAAATCGCCTTGAGGTTCTCCACGGGGAACGACAAGCCCTTGGCCGGGTCGTCGCTGCGGATAAAGAGCTTGCCCATGCTCCACAGGTCGCCTTCAGTGATGGGAATCGCAATGTTGGTTTTCTTGCCGGGCTTGGCGGGCGTGAAGCGCGGCACGCACAGCGCACCCAGGCCGAACCAGCACCGCAACCCGTGGATGCCGCGCCCGGGCAGCGTATCCACCGTCTCCAGCTCGGGATCCTGCACCAGCACGGTGAAGTAACCGTTGTCCTGATACAGGCCGCGGATGCCGATTTCCTGATCTTCGGCCAGCTTGCGGCGGTCGAAGGTCTTGTCGGCAATCTTCCAGTCAAACAGCCACATGGGCACCGCATAGGGACGCGAATGGCGCATCGAGCGGACGATGCGCCGGTCGGAAAACGCCTGGTTGCCCTGAATATCGATGTTGCCCACTTTCACCTTCGGCCCTTCGTTAATGTTGAAGCGAAGAATGACCGCGTTGGTGGCGGGGATGCGCTCGTAGGTGGGCTTGATGACCGCGAACTGGCGGCCCTTCTCCCCCAGCAGACCGCGCAGCACGTTCTCCGCTTGCTTGATGCGCGTGGGGTCGAAGCGGCTCTCGACCGAGAGACCTACCTTCTGGTCCTTGAACTTCTCGAGAATTTCCGATTCGGTGAGCGTGCCTACCGAATCGCACTTCCCGGCGACCGGAGTGGCCGCGGGATCTTCCAGTTTGCAGTACTCGATCCGCCGGACGGTGGGACGCTCAGAAACGTAAAAGACGACGACCTTGGCGTTGGGCCGGTCGGGGCTGTCTTCCACTTCCATGCGAACGTCTTCGAAGTACTGTGTGTTCCACAGCGCCTGGAAATCGCGGCGCAGCATGTCTTCGTTGTACACGTCGCCCGGGCGCGTGAAGATGCGGCCTTGCAAGGTTGCGCTGGGAATGCGGCGGTTGCCGACGAACTGGATATTCTCGACCACCGCCGATTGCGCCGCCGCCGGCGACACTCCGGCCAGCCCGTGGAAGAAGAAAGTCCCCGCAAGCACAAGCCACCGCAGGCAGATATGAACGTGTGCGGCCACACGTGGCATCAAGGCCGCGTCCCCCAACCCAAAATTGCACTCCCCTGCCGGAACGCCCGAGGTGCCCGGCATGTCTGTCTAGGATTCGTCAGTGGGCTACCGGAGTTGCTTCGAAGACCTGCCGGAAGCTCAATCCCTCGCCGGAGACAAACACTTCCAGCGTGGCGGGCCGTTGCAGGCCGCCCTGGATGAGCGTCTCTGAAAGAGGATCTTCGACGTATTTTTGCAGGGCCCGGCGCAACGGACGCGCCCCATAACTGCGGTCCCCGCAGGTTTTTTCCAAAATCCACTGCCGCGCCTCCGGCGTCAGCACGATTTGCACCTGACGGTGAATCAGCGTGTCGTTAATCTGGCCGGCCAGAATATCAATGATGCGCAGCAGGTCTTCATCGGCCAGCGGGTTGAACAGAATAATCTCGTCCAGCCGGTTGAGAAACTCCGGATTAAACACGCGCTTCACTTCCTGCTTGACCAGGTCCTCCATCTTCATCGCGCCGGCCTCGTCGCTGGCTGACTGGAAGCCCATGGTGGAACGCTTCACCAGGTGGCGCGCGCCGATATTGGAGGTCATGATCAAAATCGTGTTGCGGAAGTCCACCACGTTGCCCAGCCCGTCGGTCAATTGGCCGTCCTCAAACACTTGCAGCAGGATGTTGTACACGTCCGGGTGCGCTTTTTCAATTTCGTCGAGCAGGATCACCGAGTAAGGCGCGCGGCGCACCCGTTCGGTGAGCTGCCCGCCTTCTTCGTAGCCCACGTAGCCCGGCGGCGCGCCAATCAGCTTCGATACCGAATGCTTCTCCATGTACTCGGACATGTCGAAGCGGATCAGCGACTTTTCGCTGCCGAACATGAACTCCGCCAGCCGCCGCGCCACTTCCGTCTTGCCCACGCCGGTGGGGCCCAGGAACAGGAAGCAGCCCACCGGCCGGCCCGGCGCCTTCAAGCCGGCACGGCTGCGGCGAATGGCGCGCGCCAGCGCGGTGATAGCGGCATCCTGGCTGATCACCCGCTTGTGCAACTCCTCTTCGATGCGCAGCAGTTTCTGCTGCTCGTCTTCCTTGATGGCCGTCATGGCGATGCCGGTCCAGCGGGAGACCACCTCTTCAATGTCTTCGCGGGTCACGATGCCGGTGGTGGAGTCGTCGAGTTTGAGTTTCTCGCGCAGTACGCGCAGGTGCTCTTTTTCCTTGCGCTCTTCTTCCGAGTAAAACCGCGCCTTCTCGAATTCATGGTTGGCGATGGCCGTTTCCATGCGGTGGGTAATGAACTTGACGCGCTTCTGCACCTCGGAGACTTCATCGGGCAGCATGGACTGGCGCAGCTTGACGCGTGCGCCGGACTCGTCGATCAGGTCGATGGCCTTGTCGGGCAGATAGCGGTCCGGAATGTAACGGCTGGAGTGATACACCGAGTATTGGATCGCTTCGTCGGTGTAGGTGACGGCGTGAAATTTCTCGTAGCGCTCGCGCACACCCTGCAGAATCTTGACCGCTTCATCTTCGTTGGGCGCGGGGACCTTCACCGCCTGGAAGCGGCGCTCCAGCGAGCGGTCGCGCTCCACCGACTTGCGATACTCGCCCGGCGTGGTGGCGCCGATGCATTGAATCTCGCCGCGCGAAAGCGCTGGCTTCAGAATGTTGGCGGCGTCGAGCGAGCCTTCCGCGGAGCCGGCGCCGACCAAGGTGTGCAGCTCATCAATAAAGATGATGGAGTTCTGGCTCTCCATCAGCTCCTTCATAATGGTCTTGAGCCGCTCTTCAAACTGGCCGCGATACTTGGTGCCGGCGACAATCAGGGAAAGATCCAGCGAGAGGATGCGCTTGTCGGCTAGAAACGGCGGTACATCGCCGTCGGCGATGCGCTGCGCCAGGCCCTCGACGATGGCCGTCTTGCCCACACCCGGCTCGCCAATCAGCACCGGGTTGTTCTTGGTGCGGCGGCAGAGAATCTGAATCACGCGCTCCAGCTCATTTTCGCGGCCAACCAGAGGATCGAGCTGGCCTTCGATCGCCCCCTGCGTGAGATCGCGGCTGAACTCGGAAAGCAGGGACGTTTCCTTCGGGCGGTTGACCGGCACTTTTTCGCCGGCCGCCCGCGACATCTCTTCGCGCAGCGTGGAGAGCCGCAGGTTGCGCTCCTGCAGGATTTCCGCGGCGAAGCACTTATCTTCGCGCAGGATGCCCAGCAGCAGGTGCTCGGTGCCGACGTGCTTGTGGCCCAGCCGCTCCGCTTCTTCGGTGGCGAAGTTCAGGATGCGCTTGCATTCCTGGCTAAGGGGAACCTCCACCGAGGTGGAGATGCGCTCGCGGATGGTGATGCGCGCCTCGATTTCGCGGCGGATGGATTCGATGGAACCGTGCGGGCGGAGGAAGCGGTTGGCCAGCGCCTTGTCTTCGCGCAACAGGCCGAGCAACAGGTGTTCCGTCTCTATGTAGGGGCTGCCGTACTGGCTGGCCTCGTACCGGGCGAAGAAGATCACGCGACGCGGTTTTTCGGTGTACCGCTCAAACATGATCGATCCGGGACCTTGACTGCCTGCGCCTCAGCCCGCGGGAATCCCGCGGGGCTCGAGAATTCCGTGCTCCAAAGCCAGCACGCGGTGGCAACGGCGCGCCAGCGACAGGTTGTGAGTCGCCATCACGGAGGTAAGACCATGCGCCGAATGAAGACGTTGCATCAGTCCGAATACCGCCTCCGCGTTCTGCTCGTCCAGGTCGCCGGTCGGCTCATCAGCCAGAAGAAGCCGCGGGCCGGCGACCAGCGCTCGCGCCAACGCCACTCGCTGCTGCTCGCCGCCGGAAAGCTCACCGCCGCGATGCCCGGCGCGTTCCGCCAGCCCGACTTCACCGAGCCAGCGATGCGAAGCTTGCTGCGCTTCCGCCGCGGGCGTGCCATTCACCAGCAGCGGCATAGCCACGTTTTCCGCCGCGGTGAAATCGGGCAGCAGGTGGTGCCGCTGCCAAACAAAACCGATCGAGCGATTGCGATATTCCGCTCTTTCGGCTTCAGAAAGCGCTGCCAGCGCCTTCCCATCGAAGTATATAGCACCGCTTGTTGGCAAGTCCAGCGCGCCCAGCAAGTGCAGCAGTGTGCTCTTGCCCGAGCCGGAAGGGCCGATGATGGCGATCATCTCGCCGCGAGCCACGGCGAGGTCAATCCCGTTCAAAACGTGCAGCTCGGAGGGGCCGGAGCGGAAGCTCTTGCGCAATCCCTCTGCGCGAATTGCGGCTTGCGCATCGCCCGGCCCGCCGGACGTGTGAGGTGTCGAACCTGCAGTATAGCTGGCCATCCCAGACTCAACGTTTGCGATACACCTCGCGCCGATGCCCGATCGCGTAGATCGTAGCGGTGCGTGTCTCGTCAGCAACCACGTACAGGACTCGATAGCGGCCAACCCGCAATCGATACCCTTCCAACCCTGTGAGCTTGTTGCATCCCGCCGGGCGGGGATTGCCGCTCAACGCTAGGATGCGCTTGGTAATTCGCGCCCGATCCGCCTTAGGAAGGCTACGCAGCTCGCGCTCCGCCGCCGCCGCAATCAGGACCTTATAGGAGTCCGTCACGCCTTAGCTCCCGAACGACCTCCGAGAACGGCCGGACAGGTTGCTTGCTGCGCTTGTTGATTAGCTCCAGGTCGCTCGCTTCTTCCCTTAGTGCCTGCAAAACAGCATCGTTGACGTAGTCGGATATCCCCCGGTCAGCCGCCGCCGCCTGAATTTTCAAGGCGCGATAAACCCGGGGCTGAAAATACACTGTGGCTCGACGTAACTTCGCCATGTTCCCCTCCGAAGGCCATTGTAGCGTTTTGACGTTTTAGCGTCAAAGCACTATTCATAACGCAAGATTTCGACAGGCAGGATGCGGGCGGCGGCGCGCGCGGGAAACAACGTGGCCGCGGCGCTCACCGCCAGCGTAGCTGCGACGATCCACAGCGCGTCGAACCACGAGGCATGGAACGGCACGTATGGGATGGCGTACACCTCGGGGTCGAGCTGGATGAGTTGGAAGCGGTCGGCCACCCACGCAATGGAGTAACCCAGCACAAGCCCGGCAAGGGTGCCGAGCCCGCCAACCACCAGCCCCTGCCAGATAAAGATGTTGCGTACCTGCCGGGCGCGCGCGCCCAGCGACATCAGCACCGCAATGTCGCGCGACTTTTCCGCGACGGTCATCGCCAGCACCACCAGGATATTCAGCCCGGCGACGAACGTAATCAGGCCGATGAAAATTGCGGTGACCAGTTTCTCCAGCCGCAGCGCGCGAAACAACGCCTGGTTCATTTGACTCCAGGTGGAAACGGCAAAGCCCGGCCCGGCGGCCTGCAGCACCTGCTGGGAAATCGCCTCGGCCTGGTCAATCTGCGCAACGCGAAACTCCACCACGCCCGCCAAATCACTCACCCCGGCCAGCAGTTGCGCC
>Ga0187893_10008751_pt1 | contig 15840 bp, 19 predicted proteins | sample MA1701074metaG_FD_139574 | JGI IMG/M metagenome (GOLD analysis project Ga0187893, IMG submission 139574) | White microbial mat communities from a basaltic lava cave in the Kipuka Kanohina Cave System on the Island of Hawaii, USA - MA170107-4 metaG ... | reverse complement strand
GGGCTTGCGATTGGAATGCCAGCCGATAATTTCATCATGTGCTAGCTGGTTAATGTCCTGGCTTGTGAGAAGGGGTATAGCGTGCTCTGAAAGCCCCTGACTTTTTTCTTCTCCTTCGTGCAGTGTTTGCGAATGGGCAAAGCCTGAGCGCCTTCCTAAAGAGCGCTCGATGTACTCTGCTGTCTCAAGGCTTGCCTGGCGATAATAGATTTTGCTGTCGCAGTTGTTTTTGATGGTGTCTGCTTTGTGTTTGCTATAGAGACCATCAAGCTGGGAGAGTGCTTGTATGGCGATCCAGAGGCTTATCCCCCGGCCCACAACTGTTGTCGCATAGCGATGCAGATTGGGGATGGGACTGTTTGCCGCCTCATCAATCAGAAGAAGAACTGGCCAGCAGTTTTGCCCGTTTGCGCTGTCGTAGGCATCTATCATTTCGTCGATCAGTGTTGCCCATAGGAGTTTGATAAGAGGCGCAAGGGCGAGAAGGTTTTTCTCAGGCCAGCGAAGGTATACTGTGATTGGTTTTGTGCTTTGGATGATTTCCCGTGGGGTGAAATCCGATCCGGTTAAGCTGCGGACAACGTTTGTTAGCAACAAAGGGTAGAGCTTGGCAGATAACGTGTCCCAGCTAGAGACTAAAAATTTGTTCTCCCAATCCACATGCTCATAGCTTACCTCGAGAAATTTGGTTGCCAGGCGAGGGGAGATCATATAGAGCCTCTCTGCTGTGTAACCCGGGCCTAAGTTGACCAACTCACGCAGATAAGGAAATGGGGATTGGTTTTCTGAGAGCGCAGCCAGAAACATTTGCGTCAACATTTTTATTGCCCGCTCCGTAAACACCCTGCCTTCTCCCTCATTGGGCTCGAACAGCAGATATTTTGCTGAGGTATACAGTTCATCTTCTGTTTGTTTGCCAACTAAGGGGTTAAATTGATGTCCGAAGCCAGTTGGATCAAGACAGAAGACTTTTCCAAGCGTGCTTCTGTAGCCTGCTGTCTGCTGAAAAAGTTCTCCTTTGATGTCATTGACGATCACTGAATGGTTCCAGGTTAATAACTGGCTGATTGCGAGAAGCCCTTTCCCACCGCGAGTTGGAGCAACGACTAGGAGATTGCCAAGCTCCCGTCTTGTTTGTGTTGATTTGATGTGAAGGATGCGGGAAAAATTATTGATACCCAAAAGGAGACTGTGTGTTGGCAGGTGGTCGGTGAGCATACTTGACAGTTCGTGGACTCGGGCAAACCGCGCATGATGTAACTTATCAGCGCGGGAGAAAAGTGAGGCGAGCGAGCTTAGGAATACGCTGAGGTGATAGGACAAGCGTTTCATGGGGATAGGCTTAGCGTTAAGCCAACCCCCCTTCTCTGTGTTAAGTAAAACGCTCTATTTCGCTCCCGTCGAAGATATAGACCACAGGAGGGGCAACGAGGCCTGATGCCGGAGGAAGAATAGGACTGATGATAATTACAAAGATAACAGGTGTAGCTGTGGTAGGCAGGTAGGCTCCCCTGGAGGCTCTTTTGGTAACGATTTGTGTTACGGCTGCGCCTTAGCCTTCGTCTCATGTGCTGTCCTCGGATAAGATCGCGCATGCGTCTCTGGGAGAGAGCTCTTCCTGTTGCCTGGTAGCGTAGGGCCTGGAAGTCCTCTCGGGTTAATTTTTGTTTGTGAATTAGAACTAGGGTGTGTACGTGCCGGTTGGGGGAGTGGTCGTTGTGTATGGTGGCTATAAACTGAATTTGTTTGCCTATGCGCTCTTCAAGCTCAAGCATGGTGTGAATTGTGATGTCAGATAAATCCAGGTCTTTGTAGCGGTCTTCGCGTCTGGGGTCTGGGCTTAGGACAAAGCGGTAAAAGACGGTGCCTTTTTGCGCCTCGTCGATCATTTGGTAGGCTTGTTGTTTAGTGAGCGTGCCGTCGTAACCAAAGAGCGCGCGGGTTTGCCTTTGGCCGTCTCTGTCTTGTCTGTGGGTTATGTAGCGGATAGTTGCTTTTACTCTTCCCCTCTCCCCTATTCCGCGTTTGACATAGTTAGCCTTGACGATTGCCATTAGTTTTTTTCTCCTCCTCGCCTTCAACAAGCCAATTTTCAACTGCCTGGATAAGTTCGGTTAGTTGTGGGGTTTTGCGGGTAAGGTTGGCTTTAGTGCGCCTGTCAGCTGTTGCCAGAATTTCTTTGAGGTTCTCCTGTGTCATGCCTTCCTGCATACCTAATGTATTCGTGGCAAGCACTCTGGTTTGTCCGGTATCGAAAGCAATTCTGACAAGAAGGGAGACAAACCGGGTTGCCAGGGAGCGGTGTGATCTGGCAATAATCTTCTCAAGAACTGTCTCAAGGGTTGCTGCTTGTTGGATATGAAGTTTCTGGCGAAGTATTTCTTCAAGAAGGGCAGCGCCAGTTGCCGAAACGCTTAAGCCGTCTATCTGGGCTTGACGCTGTATCTCTGCTTTTACTATGGGGCTTACCCATAACTGCATCGGTACGGCTTTCTTTTTGGTAAAAGGTATGTTTTGTGAACGAGCAATAGGTTTGCTCAAGGGGGGCGATCGCCGCCCTTGTTGAACCGATGCAGGCTGGCGAGAGCCTGTGCGATCGGAGCGGTCACCGCGCTTATCTTGCCATACATCCCGTGAGTCCTTAGCGGTATTTGTTGTTTTTGTTTGTTGAGAATAGATTTTGTATTGAGAATGGGGTGTTTTGTTGTTTGGCAGGGTCTTTGGCATGTTGTCTAAAAACCTATACTAGAAAAATCCTTTTTATATTTCAATAGCCAATATCCTATGGGTTTATTAGTATTGTATTGCTGGCTGGTAATGTGTCTTTTTTGCGATTGGTTATTGACATGAATGGATACAGCCATGTATATAATTGAAGAATGACAAGTGCCAAGAAGAAAAGACCAAAGAGAATAAAAAAGGCCAGGATAACAAAAATATTCATTGAACCAGCGGATGATATGCTCTCAGAGAATAAAGAAGATGAAGAAGAGGGCGGGATGTTTCTTGAAAAAGGAGACATACAAATTATCTATAACAGCCTAAGAGGTTACAAACCAACCGAGGAGGAGGAACAGAGGTGCGAATTACTGCTTGAGGGTTTTGAGGAGATATTGGTTGTTGATTACAATGAACCGTACCAGGATGTTAATTGAGACAAGGAATTAAAAAAAAGTAAAGCGCCGTTTTTATAACCACAACAAAGCTAACCTATTAATAGGCTCTCCCCTTCTCCCCTCTCTTTTTCCTATTCTCCTGTTTCTTCTCTCCCGTTGTCCTTCTGCTTTCCTAGCGACGCTGCGGCGTCGAGATTTTTAAGAAACTCAGTTTTGAGTTCCTTGACTCGCAGCGTATTTGTCGCTGAGGTAACTCGGATTGGCTGGTAGTGAGCCAGCGTCCTAGCCCGCCAAATGGCGGACAGTTGCATGAGGTATCCGGTGTCAAAGTTCCCAGGCCAGCTAGTGCATTTTTATTCGCAAACCCCGCTCAAGCGGGGAAGATGCCGGCTGCTGTGTCTGCTCCCCTACTATATGAATAGAAGCAGATAAATAAACGGTTGTATACACCCAGCCGGCCGGCCGGCCGGTTGCCCGACCGGGCGGTCGGTAGGTTACTGTTCAGTTTTACCTTTTTTGAGGTAATCATCAAGAGCGTCTCTAACCATCTGGCTCATACTACCCGGCTTTCCCTCCATTTGTTCTTTAATAGAAAGCTTTTTCAAGGCACGCAGTTGATCTTCACGCCATTCAAACCCGCGACGAACAAGCACTCCCTTGGCGGTCGGGCGGTCATCCGGTCGGTAGGTCGGTTCGTCGCTCGGTCGGGCGGTCGGTAGGTCGGTTAGAACGGAGTTAGTTCGTGCTTCTTGAATAAGGGGTTTTTCTGGTAGAGGAGGAGGTATTTCTTCCTGCTTCGTAGGCTGAGCGTGACGAAAAAAGGCAGATTCCGCCAGTTCGTTGGTTATTGATGCAATATTCAGCTTTTTACCCATATATTGAACGCTTCCTCAATCAGCTTGCTATATGCTTGTGCTGAAGCTGCATTAGGATTGTAGGAAAAGATATCTTTCTTCTCAAAATGTGCGTCTCGCAGGTCAGTGTTTCGAGGAACAACGGTCTTAAATACTGACCCTGTGTATGTCTGCCTAAGGATCTGCAAGGAAGTTTTACTGTTGATTGTCGGATCACTCATGGTGAAGAGAAAGCCGGCAAGCTGAAGCGTGGCATTAAAATTTGCCTTGACCTGATCAATAGTCTTTGAGATCTGCACAATCGAGTCAAGCTCAAAGTAGCCAGGCGAGACGATGACAAATACCTTGTCGCTCGCCGTAAATGCATTTAGAGTGAGCCACGAAAGGGTCGGGGGACAGTCAATAAACACAAAGTCGTAGTTGTTTTTGATCTTATCAAGCTCGTTCTTCAGGCGTGCCTCGCGGTGATCAATCGCGGTGGTTAGCTCAACGTCGGTGCTTGAGAGAAGAATATGCGAGGGAACAATCGAGAGGTTGGGAATGTTTGTTTTGTGAACTGGCAGGTTGGAAGGAGTGCCTTCACGCTTGAGAATTGTCCGGTAGAGGGTTTGATCCGCAGTGAGTTGCTGGTAGTCATGCAAGAGCACCTTAGATGAATTAGCCTGTGAATCAATATCAACAAGAAGAACTTTTTTACCTTTGCGGGCTAATCCTGCAGAAAGAGAGATTGAAGAACTTGTTTTTCCGACTCCACCTTTTTGTGATGCAATTGCAATTACCATACTGTAAGTTAAACCTATCAAAAACCCAATGGGCTATTTTGATAGCGCTTCTTATAGCTAAAACTAGCATAAAGGATAACCTATCCTATTGTCAATATTACAAACCCTATCAATATTAAAGAATGAGGCTTAGTCCGGCTAGCCACTGTGCGGCGAATAATAATGATTGGAGTATAGCAGCGGAATAAATAAACCTCATTTCTACAGTTTACGAAATTCTAATTAAATTTCCGTTGTCAATATGGTACTAAAAGAGGCAACAATTTTTGAAAGCAAGCGAAAAATTGAATGGAAAGAGGCAGCGTAACTTCAATTCACAGTCCCCGAAAATGAGACCTGCCCCAATTTTGGGGGGAGTATTCCTTTCCCCATGGAGACCAAGCGCCCGGACGCAAGGGCTGAAAACTAAGGTCGAATTTTCCGTAATCGCTTAAGGGGTTCAGAGCCTATTTAATAGGCTCTGAACCAGTACGTTTCGTCCTGCACCTGGACTGAGGCATAATCCATTTTTAACTCCCGAGCCGCTCTTTCCCAGTCAATGCAGTAGCAAGGCCATGAATTGTACTCATTGATTGTTCCTATGTCTTCTGCTAGCTCTTGGGCGTATTCTACGAAATATGAATCATTAATCATTGTTGGCTCATTTTCGACCAGTTCTTCAAATTTATAGCCTGTTTGATCTTCAATGGCCTGTTTCCATAGATGTCTCTCTAACTCTCTAAGATCAATAATGTCTGTCATGTATTTTCACCTCCTTGTCTCAAGCTTATTTTGCTCTCCCTTCAGTTCTCAAGAATATTTTTTAGGAAAGCAGCTTGCTTGCTTTCCTTATTTGAAGAACTAAAAAGTGGAAGGTGAATTTTGCAAACAGAGGAATACGGATGAGGTAACGATTCCGTAGGAAATCCTTGCAAAAGAGGAAACCTTGGTGTCTTTTCCGCAGCCCAGGGCGCGCGATAGTCTGCCTTCTGGCAACAAAGAGAAAAAGCCTTCAAGAATTTGCGCGTCAAGGGGCTGCCGTCTCTGGCAGCATTTTTCGCGTCCCTGCGAAAAATACTTGACGCATAGCAAATTTTGAAGGCCACAAGAGACAGGGCCAGAAGACAGGCTGTTGCGGGAATAGTTAGTGTCCGCAGCTCTGGCGGACTACCAATCCCAAGAAAAATGAAAGGAGGGTTAAAGGGGGGAATTGCATTTTCTTGTTCCTTGTTGAGGTCAGCGACCGACACCCCACCGCAGTGGCGGGGAGGGAGCAGTCAGGCGCAAAAACCTCATGCAACGTAGAGGTTTTTTAGCGCTGCCGCGGCGCCTGACTGCCCCCTCAGCTGACCTCTTTTTCTAATAAATACGCAACCTTAGACCCCTTTTATAGAGCCTAGCGTGTACCTTGAATAAACGGGTTAAGAAGTAGTCGTGATAGTAGGCGTTGTAAAACTATTATTGCGACTAGAACTGCCTGCCGCTTAGGCAGGGCAGCTTGTTAGCTCCTATTATTCTTGAGCGGAGGTAAGAGTAAGCTCTTCTAATGACCTTCCACTCTCTAAAAGTTGCTTCAGCCATTTAGGACGGGGACCGCGTTCATTCCAAGTTTGTTTAGGATTGTCAGGATTAATATATTTGGGGGATAGGGGAGTATGTATTTTTTTGCTGTGTTTTTTCCTGTCTCCCAGTACATCTTCCAGGGTAAGCCCATACTCTGCTACAACCTCCTGCATTCTGGAATAAGCCTTTTTGCGGTCTTCCTTCTCCCGCTTCTTAAGCTCACCTTCAATTTCTTGCATAAGGCTCTTGAGTCTAGGCGTTGTGATCGTACTTATGTCTATTGCCTGTCTGCCGCCAGGCAAGACCTGTTTAGGCGGTGTTTTTTTAACTGCTTGGGGCATAAGATTTTGAAATGTACATGTTACTTCTGCATATATTAATATTAAATTGTACCTTCCGCTAGAGTAGGGAATTAGTTTTAGAAGTGAGTCGGTGGCGCCTCTAAGGCTGGCTCTCACCACCTTTCCAGTCTCACAAATTGCGGTATTGAGGTCGTCTAGCGATAAAAGTTGCCGTAACAAGCTCTGTAACGTCTCCATGAGATATCCCGCTGTTGTGCAGCGCGATCGCCAATTTGAATAACGCAAATTCTGCGAGTAGCGAGTCAGCTAATTCGTTTTCCTCAAGATGAATATTTGTCCCAAAAGGATTCTTCTGGCGGCGATCAAGCCACTTGTTGATTTTGTCACTATCCAAACTTAATGCCGTAAAATATTTCGAAATACATGCTCGTAATTCATGAATTGGTTTCCCAATCAAGAACTGCAATTCACGATCGATTTCAACTTGCATTTTACCAAACCTGTCTTCTCCTTCTTTCCCCCAATATTTATGTAGTATTCCTACAGCCTTTTGAAAAAGAACCGCGTCTTCTTTCATTTGTTTTGTCATTTTCATAGAAATTCTCCTGTTTGAACAATCAAATTCAAAAATAAAATTGTCACTGTTGGGTAAAATCCAAACGAACCAAGCGTCGAAAACTCTTATAGAGCATACTTTTTACCAAAAGCTAGTAATAGGTCGGCGGGGGTTCATCTGCGGGGCTGCTTTGTCTTGGTTGTGGCTCGTTGGTTTTTATTACAGTAGTCCCATAACGCAGTCTTTCCTGTCTTTGCCGAACTTCTTTTTCAACCTCTGTGCGGCGCTTGCAGTAACCTTGTCTTGTCTGCGCTTGTGTTTTGGCAAGTCTTTCTGTTAGCAGTTCTCCGGTAAGAAGAGGCGGGTTTTTGTCAATTGAAGCTAAAGTGGGGGTTTTTCAGGCCAACAGCTCTTGACAACTGGTGTATAATAATACTTGGTGTCGCAGGAGAGATAACTCTAAAAATAAAATATGAGTATTCTTGCGACTAAATTATGGCAGGAAGCCACGAGAGGGAGAGTCCCAGGGATAGCAAACTTACAATTGAGGCAACTTCATATCTTGGAAAAAGAGAGCAAGAGGCATGGATTAATGTGCTAGGCGCTCGAGTAGATCTTACGCCCCTCCCTGATTATGTAACAGCCGATGTTCAAAGAAATCTTAAAGAGTTAGGCTTTGAAACGATAATCTACGCCCCAAAAGTTGACTTGAAAACCGCCGACCCTATTAGTTCAGTTCAATATTACCTTAGTCAATTAAAGTATCGCTATCCCAATTGGAACTCTTTTGAAACCTTATCTGATAGAGAAAAAGAAGATCGTACAGTTCCCAGAAATCTAGAAGAATGGTATTGGGAGCAGGTCAAAATAGGAAAAATTTCTTTCCCGAATTTAAATGGCCAATGGATGGCAATTGAAACACTTGATAATCCTGCATATAGTAAAGACACACCTTTTGCTAGAGCAGTAGAACTAAGTGGCGATAGAAACAAATTCTCCTGGATTACTGTTAACAGCGCTATAGAAAAAGGAAAAGCAAAGGTACTAAGACAAATAGGACTTTCAGGTAGGCCCGCTGATTTGCGTCAATTAGAGGTACTTGAGTGGAACCTTGCTGCAAACAGATTTGGTTGGGGAAATATGGATAATAATGAATGGACGAATACAGAATATCGTGGTGACAATGTCTTCCACTCAAGCCGTCTCATCGTTGGTACCAGTGCGGCGCGCCTCGGCTGGGGTCTTCCTAGCGTCTCGTACGGCCGCGTGGGTTTCCGTGCTGCGGTAGTGTTAGGACCTTGAACGTTTGAGCCTTTGGCTATTTTATTTTTTCTAGTTTTGGCGTCAGCCGTAATTTTTTAAAGGTATTGAGAACACACAAGAATTAACGAGTTGCTGAACGCTAGTTCTGGTTAATCTGGAAAAAAGAAGGGTTGTCAGAGAATAAACGTGCTAAATGATTAGAACGAGCGGCATCAACCACCTTAATTTTACTACTTATCTTTATGAAAGCGGCCAAAAGGCTCTTGAATTTTGGCTTATTCACGGCGTGAACTGCTGCTCTAAGTTTGTTACGTTCGTGCTAAACTTTCTCAAATCTCATCGACCCAATCGATCTTTTGGGTTTTGGTGATGGTGGGAGGGGCACAGTCTTTGGGGGATTTCTTAATGCTTCGAATAACGGTTGAGAAGAGCTTGGCATAGACGTTACTTTTTTCTTGAACTCGTTATCACACTCATCAACCCAACCCCACTGCTTGTACTCCAGATCAGCATCAGGCCCGCTTCCATTCGTCTTCCCCTTGTCGAAGTGGGCATCTTGTCCTAAAGGTGATGGTTTAGAATCTGAATCGCCGCCCAAATAGTAGTAAAGGAGTGTGCCTTTCTGGAGGTTTTTATTGTCATCCGGACGTCTAAAATTTCCCTCACGATTTAATGCCTGCATCCCTGCGCCGCAGGAGATCTCCATAATTTCCCTCAGGCGGACTTTTGAACTCTCATCCTTAGGTAGATCCGGCTTTCCTAGAACAGTAGCCTCACTCAAAAAACGCCCCGCCCGAGACAGCAAGTCAGGTGGGTAAATACCCACCTTCTCGTCAAACCGTCCCTCTCGAACCGCTGGCTCGTCGAGGCCGCCGATCAGGTTGGTGATAAGCACATAGGCGACTGATTGTTTCCCTGCCGACCTGTGGAGCGTCTTAAGCTTCGGAAGCATGCCTGGTGTGAGGAAGGCGAATACATTACTTGCTCTTCCGCCCGAAGGCTTGCGTCTCCACAACACAGGGTCGAACTCATCGAAGAGGATGACGACTCGGGTCAGTAAGGAGAGCGCCTCAAATACCGTGCGCGCTCGTCGCTCGACGGCCTCTTCGCCCCTCACGACGATGTCGCTTGGGGTCACTTCTACCAAAGGAACATTGCATGACAAGGCAAGAGCCTCAACCATGGTTGTCTTTCCTGTACCTTGAGGACCATGCAGAACGAGGGAATAGAGCTTATCCGAGTCTTTCAAGCTGGCCACATGGACACACATCTTCTGAAGAAAGATCGCAATGGATTCTTTTCGAGAGAGGTCTTTGAGGTCTTTATGAGTTTTGAAAGATAGGTACAGCCCATAGTCTGGATAGAAGAGGGTATCGAGATCTGGCCCCCTGCTCAATGCCATCGGTTGCTTTACTGAGAAATATTGGAGTATCTGAGCATTAATCTGCTCATTGAGCATTTGATTGATAAGGGCTAATGACTGGGCCGCCGTGGCGGTAGCGAATTGGTTAGTGGGAAGAGGTGGTGGCCTATAATCAAGGCTCCAACCCTTTTTCTTCTTTCCATTCACATCCACCAGTTCGTTGGCCCTTGTTTCTCTAAAAAATGATAGTAACTTTTTTACAAGTATTGGCTCGACTGAAGTAGCGGCTGGTTTCTTTAGGTGCTGGGCGCGGATTCCCACCTCCTTCAGGATTTGCGCGAGGGCTTCTATAGCCACATTATTGTTTGGAATGAAGTCGCCTTTGCCAGGAACATGATAGGGACGCCCGATTGGAAACCGCCCATGGTTGGAGATCACTTTTTTTAGTAACTCCGCCACACGGCAGAGTCTATCGTCTCCCCACTCTCCTGTTACCTCCCCATATGCCACCGCCGCGCAAGCCATCGCGACGACATCCCATCCACCATAACTCCCACCGGACGCTGTCGCAAGTTCGGAATCGAGTACAGAGGCTAAGAAATTCTTGACTGGGTGTAATAACGCGTGGATCTGTTTACTGGCTTCCTTAAATTCTCCCTCAAGTTTTTCCCATTTCTCGGATTCCTTGTGCCATTCTGGGGGGGGCGAAAAGGCCAAGGAACTCTTGAGCATTTGTAGGGCCTTTTCGACTGCGGATATGGCGATAAGATGGCCAGCCTGCGCTCTTGTGAATTTCCATATTTCTTTCTCACCACCTCTTTTAGAGGAGAGCCTCTCTTTGTTACGGAATTTCTTAATAACGTTCAGTGTATTTTGAAAGTTTGTTTCTGCATTCTTTATTGTTTCTTCCAGTCGTTTTGCAATGTCTGCAACATAATCTTCGATGTCATCTGGAGGCTTGGTGGGATGGAACATAAGGGGACGGGAGAATTTTCGAATCGTAGTGCGAAGGGAACAATTCAGGCGAGCATATTCCATTTGCGTCCATTCCTCTAACTCTTGAAATGATTTTTGCATTTTCCTGAGCTGGTCAGCCCGTTTTTGAATTTCTTTTATTTTTGCAATGAAATCGCCTGTATTTTCTATGACGCGTGCAAGGCCCAGGAGTGCTCGAACACATTCTCTGGTCACGACGGCGGAAACCATACCGCCCTCGAGAGTCGCCCGTGCCCCACCAACTGCCCAGTTGGGAGCGTCTGCTGTATACAGCTCACGAATGATAAGGTAGTAGCAGTAGGGAGAAGCCTTAGCAAAGGCAAAACCAGGTGCTGCGGTGAGGGTGCGCAATATTCCTGCCGCGAAGAGTATCGGCGGCTGTTGAAACTCAAGGATTTCCTTAAGTTCTAAATCTCCCACCCTCCCCATCAGTGCTTCCAGCTTTTTTAGCGAATCACTTGATAGCTCCCAAAGTGCCGTTGATACATTAACAAAGGCCCATAAGTCAGAATCTTTTATGGCGTCATTCTCCAAGAGGGCAGTGAGAATTTCAACGCCTTCGTCACGTAAATCAGCACTATAATTTCGTAGGGTGTCAACCTCGCGGAGCGTATCGATTTCAGCTTCAAGGTCAGTCTCTGCTATGGGCAGCTGCGACTTTACTAATGGGTTAATCCCAACTTTCATAAGTCTCTCGCTTAAAGATATCTATGCTACGCTCTTTTTTGAGGCGCCGCTCTGTAAAAGGGATAGGGATGGGCTTAGGCGGGGCAGGCTTTGCCGTGATCCAAATCCCACGCTAGTTCTTGTGGCCACAGATAGCACATACCACAATATTTTGTAAAAAACTCTTTACTTTTGCTCCCGCTATGAAATACTTTCATACCATGAAGACCGGGGAGAAAATTAAAGGGCTACGACAGGCGGCTGGCTTGGCCCAAGTACAGGTCGCTGAAAAGGCTGGTATCGATCAAGGAGGCTTAAGCAAAATCGAGCGGGGGCAGACAACAAACGTTAGTCTGCAGATGTTGCGGCGTATTGCCAGGGTTCTCGGCTGCTGCGTGGCCGATCTCCTCGATGATGAGGACATGAAAAGCCCGAGAAAGACAGCCGCGTGAAGTGACTAGGGTTTAATCAAGCAGGAAAAAACAGTAGCTCCAAAATGAGTGAGGCCGGTAGATCCGCTAAATCCGCCGGCCTCGGATATATACCAACCAATCAGGCACAGGCAAATGCCCTCAGGTATAAATAATGTTAACGGACAGTAAGCCAACTGTCCAGCCCTCTGGCAACCGTTGCGGACACAACCCACAACTTCCCCGCTCGTTTGAGCCGCCCGAGCGCCACAAGGCGCGTCCGGGCATTCTTCGCAAGCTCGGCGAGAAGATCCGCGCCTATTACGACACCCCCGCTAAGATTCTCCCGAGTCTTAATTTTGCCAATGGCAAGGACAGCCAGCAGCGCTCAGAGCGCAGGGAGGCGTGCTTGCAGCTCCTCTCCTGCCTGATTCATTTTCTTGATCTTGTTAGCTTGCGCGTTGGTATCCCCCAGGCCGACGGATCGTTTCACGGTCTCACCCTGCCTTATCTTGCTGGCCTCTCAGGGCTTGAGCTTCGGCGGGCAGAGCGGGCCTGCCATGATCTGAAGGCTGCCGGCATCATCAAAGTGCACCCAATCGCAAAAAAGACCAGTACCGGGGAATTCAGCGGTCTTCCAGCGATCCGCACCATATCCCAGGCGCTCTTTCGTGCGTTTAACCTTGGCTATTGGCTAGACCGTGAACGGGACAAAGCCTCCAAGCGCCAACGCAACCAGACCCCCAAAGAAGAAGCAATGGGGCGTATGGAGCTTGCGATAAAGGCAGGAGAGGCGAAAGCCCGGAAACTTACTCCACAGAGCAAACCCCCTGCGCCAAAAGTCGCAGTCAAGCCTGGGGAGCCGCAATCCGTCATCGCCTGGCTCAGGGGTATGCTCAAGGGAACGGGGCCGCCCTAACCTCCCCTTCCCTTCTGGTTTTGCCAAGCGTCCAGGTTAAGCGACCTGGAATGATAGCTCTTACCCTTTAAGCGCAATGTCCAGTATTTGCGCCTTAAAACGCGTCTACAAACCCTTCTCTCCGCCCAATTTCCTACGCTGGTAACCCCAACCGGCTGGCTTTAATGAGGAGCTGCTGGGTGTGGCCTAAATAAGTGTCGGTACTTGCCCAACTAAGTGTCGGATGGGTGTGTTTTGGGGCAAAACCCATTCCCTTAAGTGTCGGTATGAGATAGTCCTAAGTGTCGGGGCTTAATCTATGTCTTTTTCAGTACAGAAAACCCAACCGACCTAATCGGGATACCCCATCCAAAGTGAACCACCCTACCGCGTTAAAAGGAAGTTTTTAAGATAGAAAAGACCACCGATTCATAACACATTGATTACATTTAAATTATTGACATACAAGCCTTCTCTAAGATATACTTAGCCTATCCAATATTTGGACTATTCTTGGCGTATGTCGATGACTACCAAAACCATTCATATATCTCTACCCGAGTCTCTTAAGGAATACATGGATAAACGCGCCACTGAGGAGCACTACAGCACGCTTTCTGACTATGTACGCGCTTTAGTCCGGGAAGATCAGAAACGCAAAGCAGAAGAACGTTTAGAAAAACTCCTTCTTGAAGGGCTGGATTCGGGCCGAGGCGTGCAATACGGAACGAAGGAATGGGACGCATTTTGGGAGAGGATTCATAGCCGCATAAACAAAGCGAGGGAGAAAAAAGCAGGTGCATGAAGAAAACAAAAATTTTTATCTCCAAAAGAGCGGAACTAGATATTGAAGAAATCGCGCTTTACCTTGCCCTCGACAATCCCACAGCTGAGACGCTGTTTCGTGAAGCCCTCGACCATACCTACGAGCTTCTCTCCACCATGCCAGACATGGGAACCTCCAGAGACTTCCAAAATCCCCGCTTCTCTCTTATGCGCATGTTTCCAGTGAAGAAGTTTGACAAGTACATGATTTTCTACCAACCCATCCAACAGGGAATTCTTATTGTTCGGGTACTACACGGCGCTCGGGATATTGCCGCGCTCTTTGAGGAGAAACAAAATAATTAGCTGCATTCGCGCAGACCTATACTTATAGACAACTAGCCATTTAAGCGTTGAAACAGCCAAACATCTAGCTGTTCAAGCGTCTAAACATCTTGACATCTAAACAGCAGTTTGTTAAGTTAATAACATATTGAAAATAATAGCGGTTGCTAATCAGAAGGGCGGCACAGGCAAAACTTCCACCACCGTTAATTTGGGTGCGGCTCTTGTTCGAAGAGGCATGCACATACTTCTCATTGATCTTGACCCCCAAGCAAGCCTTACAGAATATTTTCTTGACCCTGCCGATCCGCCGGCAACAGTCTTCAATCTTCTTATTGAAGGAAGCTCCCTTAAGCCCCTCCAACTCGGAGAGCATATTAGCCTCATACCGTCCAATATTGACTTGGCAGCCGCAGAGGTATTGTTACCGACAAAAACCAACCACGAGAAGCGGCTCTCTCGTTTTCTTAAGGCCTACGACTATGATTATTGCTTGATTGATTGCCCCCCAAGCTTAGGAGTGTTGACAAGAAACGCGTTAACGGCTGCTCATGCGGCCATCATTCCTGTTACAACTGACAAAATGGCCGAGCGAACAATCAAGCTCATTTTGTCAACAATTGAAGACGTGAAGGAAAGCGAACTAAATCCAACGCTCAAAGTCTGGCGTATCCTTCCTACTCTACATAACGCGAGAGAGACAGAAGATAATCAGACACTTAAAGAACTAAAAGCTAAACACTACGACCTTGTTTACCAAGAGCCAGTAGCACGACGGACAATCTACAAAAAAGCAGTACGCCAGCGAATGGATATAGGAGACATTGACCAAGAACAAGGCCAATACTGGAATACTTTAGCCGATACCCTTATTGCAGAAAGCGAGGTGTTATAAATGCCAGGAAAGAAAAAGCCAAGCGTATATTCCCTTGCACTCAAACAGGTACAGCAAGCAAACCGACATGATCAGGAAGAGCCAACCATTCAAGCGCCTGAACAGCCAAACATCCAGACAGCAGGACACCCAGACATCAGGACAGCTAGACAGCAGAGAATAAAAGCGACTTTCTATTTACAACCAGAAGACATTATTGCTATCGACGAGATGCAGACAAAGCGATTCAGAATTGACGGGAAGAAGCCGGAGAAATCACAGCTTGTTAGCGAAGCCATACAGTTGCTGTCTACTCAGCAGACAGGGGACTTGCCAAGACTCTTTGATCTAGGAGAAGGTAAATAGAAACCAAGTGCTTCCCGGTAGGAATCCCAAATCCGACCGCCTGAGAAGCCACAGGGCGCGAGATCTCGGCCGGGGCAATACCTTGGGGGTGCCCCCCTCTCCACCAGAAACCACGGTTGATGATGCGGTATATCCGCTTCTAATAAAAACATAGGTATCTTTCACGCACCAGAACAAATGGTGCGCACAGCGTACATCCCGGCGAGTATCTTTCCTCTTGATCTCGGGAAGGCGAATACCCAAAGAGTTTTTTAAAGTAGACTCTCCAGCCGGAGCAATTAGAGCTTTGGCTAAAAAGTATGCAAGAACTTCTGAATGCTATTAAAGATACGTCGATACCCACGATCCTGGTCGTAAGCGGAATACTGTTCCTCCTATTATCTGTCGCGGATCAATTAGCTGGAAAAATTTCTATCAATCCTGCGCGCCAGAGGGTGGCGGCAGCCATCGGAGGCGCGCTTATAATCCTTGGTATAGGCGTCCATATCCTGTCGAGAGCACCCACACCTCAATCCGAGGCGACTGACAACATCGAGAATAAGTCAGAGACGAGCTCTGATTCGATGCAGGCGACGACCAACCTCGAAACAACCGAAACGCAGACCAGCCTTTCCCCACGTAAGCTAGTGCTTAATTGCATAAGTAATAGATACTTGATAACGTCTTGGGCAAAAGGAGGTTCCTGTGCCCAAGACAGCTCCGATTCCGCGGTGTTCCGATGATGAGCGAAAGACCCTTGAAG
>Ga0187893_10008750_pt1 | contig 15840 bp, 12 predicted proteins | sample MA1701074metaG_FD_139574 | JGI IMG/M metagenome (GOLD analysis project Ga0187893, IMG submission 139574) | White microbial mat communities from a basaltic lava cave in the Kipuka Kanohina Cave System on the Island of Hawaii, USA - MA170107-4 metaG ... | reverse complement strand
TCTGCATCGACATCGGCGACAGGTTCGCCCTCACTTCTCGGTCGGCCTCACCCATCAAGATCGAACAGGGTAACTGCGAACACGAAGTGACGCACGCCTGCGTGAGCGGCTGCCCGTAGCGGCAGCGTCTCACCGCGCCGGATTCCCCGGGGATGATCCGTCCATCGGGGGCGCAAAGCAACCTTGAGCGCGCGGGGTTGCTCGCCCTACCTGCCGCCCGATCAGGGGGTGAGGAAGGTGTAGTCGATCCGGAAGCCGTCGGGCGACGCGAGGTCGGGAACGAACTCGAACACCAGAACCCCCGCGCAGATGTAATCGACGCCGTTGAGGAGCGTCCGCTGCCGCGCGCGGCCCTCGGTCGGCTCGGCCGAGAGCGGGTCGTTGGCCGGCGCGTTGGAGAAGAAAACGTCCTCGTGCAGCACCGGCGCGTCGGCGACGTTGAGCCCCTGGAACCGGATGAGGCGGATCAGTTCCGACCCGCCGATCGTGAAGACGCGGCGGCAGCCCTGCGTCTGCGCCTGGGAGGCGGTGTTGCCTTCGAGGCGCAGTTGCGAGAAGACCGGGACCGTGTTCTGGTCCTGGGGGTCGTAGCCGCCGAAGGTGAAGTTGGCCCGGAAGGGCGTGTTGTTGATAAAGCCGATCGTGATGTTGCCGCGGCGCGTGACCGTGACGTTCAGAAAGGCCGTCGGGGTGCAACTGAGCATCAAGGCCGCCAGCGTCAGCGCGACGGCGGCCGCCGGGACGGAACGCCGCAGCGATCCCAACTGGATGGAGCCGGCGCGAACTTCCGATCCGCCCGCGACGACCGGTTGCTCGGCGTCAAACGTGGCGCAGGCGGTCTTCAGGTCCGCCGCGGTTGCAGACGCCGGGTTCCGTCCGACCGGTGTGGAAGCGTCCCGTAACATGGGTTCGTGTCCGGGGATGATCGGCAACCCGGCCCCTGCAAGGCGAGTCAATTGGTAGCATCCGCGACCCGAGCCGGGGGGTCAAGATGGGCCGCCGGGCCCTCCGATAATGAGGCGGGGCCGTCGATGCCACCCGATCCAAGGTTGACGGTGCGGTCGTCGTCCGCGAATAATAGGGCAAGCCCCTCGCTACCTGAGTCTGTCGCCCCGCCGGACGCAAAAATGAACGTTCCCCGCGCCGCCAATCCGACTCGCGCTTCCGCGCCGTGCCTGGCGCTGGGCGGGATAGCGCTGCTCGTGGCGTCGGGGTGCTGGATGGACGTGCTGAGTCTGTACCTCCAGCAGCAGTTCAACACGCGGCTGGACGTGAGTTTCGTCCGTCCGCTGACGACGCAGAACGCGTCCGCCGGCGCCGCGGCGCAGATTCAGTGGGTCGACGTGGCGACGCAGTTCGGCACGGTCATCGACCTGCGCGTCGATCGCGTCGATCCCGACACGCGGGCCGTCATCTCGCAGATCGTCCTGCTGACGCGGCAGGACGCCCTCGCGGACGGCGACGCGGACCTCTTCAACTGGGACGTGACGGGCGTCGTCGTCGGCAGTTACCAGCCGGTGATCCGTCTCAGCAGCCCGGACGGCCGCTCGATCGAGAAGCGGGCCACGGGCGACTTCAACGTCCAGAGCGCCCTGCCGGAGCCGTTGCTCGTTTTCAGCACGCCCGGCGGGACGGACGTCACGGTCGCCGCCGGGGGGACGCTGACCATCCAGTGGAGTGACAACGGTACGATGAATGCTGACACACGGATCACCCTCGGGCTGGACCTCAATTCCAACCACCTCGAGGGCAACGAGATCATCATCGCCAACAACCTCCCCGCTTCCGACGGCGGCGACAGCGGGTCGTTCGTCTTCTCGCGGGTCGACGCCAACGGCGCGGCCGTTCCGCCGAACACCTACTTCCTCTTCGCGCGGCTGGAAGACCGGGCGCACGACGACGGAACGGGGCTGCCGATCGTCGTCAACGCGACCGGCCGCGTCATTGTCGCGCCCTGAACCGAAGATCCCGCCGATCCCGCCGGGTTGCACCGCTCCGAAGCGCCCCGGGGGGCTCTTTGAATTCGCCCTCGTACTTCGGGCATGGTTCCGGGCGGCTAACATGGCCGGCATGTCAGCCGATCGTGCCGCCCTTCGGGCGGGTGCGTCGCCCGCCGAACCCCTCGATTGTGCCGCAAACCCGCCGTACCCCGTACGGCCGGGAAGGAGTCGGCCGCTGGTCGGCGCCGCGGCCCTGCTGGCCGGCGCGCTGGTCGCCGCCCTGTCGCTCAATGAGTTGGCCGGAGTCGATCTCGGCTATCACCTCGTGTACGGCCGGCGCATTCTCGACGCGGGCGAGATCGTCCGCCGCGATCCATTCCTCTACTCGCCCTCCGCCGTTGAATTCGTGAACGCAAACTGGGGGAGCCAGGCGATCATCGCGCTCGTCGAACGGCTCGGAGGAGGCGCGGGGCTTTCGATCTTTGCGTCCGGGCTGATCGCGGCCGCGTTCGCCCTGGTCGCCGCGACGCTCCGCCGCGCGGGCGCGGGCTGGGGGGTCGTCGGGCCGGTCTGGCTGCTGGCAGGTCTCGCGGCGTATGAGCGTTTCACCCTGCGGCCCGAATTGTTCACGTTTCTCTTCGCGGCGGCGTGGGTCCTGCTGGTACCCATCGTCTGCGCGCGGCCGGTTCGCGGCTGTTTGATCTCTTTTTTGCTCCAGGCGGCGTGGACGAACCTGCACGGTTATTTCGTGGTCGGGCCGATCTGGACGGGCTCGATGCTGGTCGGCGCGGCGCTGCGCCACGCGTTCGGTCGGTCCTCCGGGCGAGACGCGCGCGGCGCACCGCCCTCACAGGCGGCGGCTCCGAATTACCCGGATGCGGGGGGGAGGCGTGATTCGCCGCTCCGAGCGGACGTCCTCGCCATGATCCTTCTGGCGCAGGTCGCGGGCTGTTTCGTCAATCCGCGCGGGCCGGAAGGGGCGCTGTTTCCGCTGCGCGCTCTGAACGTGCTTCGACAGCAGGAGGCGCCGTTCGGCGGGCCGGGCGGCGTCGGCGACGCGCCGTGGGCGGCGATATCCGAGTTCCATGCGCCGCTGTCCTACGTCGGCTTCCCCGCGGCCCGACGGACGATCGACGCCTACCTCCTGCTGCTGGCGATGACGGTGGCGGGATGTGCCGCCGCGCTGCGGATCGGCCGCTGGGACCACGCGGCCGGTCTGGCAGCGCTCGCGCTGATGTCCCTGGCGATGCGCCGCAACATCGCGGTCCTGGCGCTCGCGGGGACGCCGATCGCGGCGGGCGCGCTGGCCGGCTGGTTCCGCGCGTCGGTCCGGCTGCGGCCGATTCGCGGGCCTGCGGTGCGGGCGGCGGCGTTGATGACCGTTCTGGCGTGCGCCTACTGGCTGCCGCAGGTGTCCAGCGGGCAATTTTACGCCTCCGAACGCCGCGCCTACCGGCGGTTCGGCGCGGGAGTGTCTCCGCAGGTCGTCCCCTGCGGGGCGGCGGCGTGGCTGCGCGCGCAGTCCGCGCTCCGCCCGCGTCTGTTTGCGGACTTCTTTTCCTCCAGCAACGTGATTCCGCTGCTCGGTCCGGGCGACGCGGTCTTCGTCAACACCAACACGTTCGCCTATGCGCCGGACGCGCTGGCGACGCTGCACGACGTGTGCGGCGGCCGCGTGCCTCACGCCGAGTTGTTCGACCGACTCGGCGTGAACGTCGTTCTGCTTCACGCCGACGACAACACCCGCCCGCTCATTTCCGCGCTGTACGCCGATCCGGCCTGGCCGCTGGCCTGGTTCGACGCGGCGTTCGTGGTGTTCGTCCGGCGCATTCCGGAACACGCCGAGATCGTCGCGCGGCGGCGGGCGATGCCCGCGGACCTGCGGGTCGACGAGTGGGTCGCCGCCGCGCACCGCCGCGGCACGCGGCCGGGCTTTGATCTCACGCTGCGCTCGGCCGTGCCGATCTGCGTCGGGTGGTTCGAGCGGAGCCACGACCTGTTGCAGCACGCGGTCGGACTGGACCCGGACCTGCCCGAGGCGTGGTTGAATCTCGGCGTGTGCCATGCGATGCTGGCGAACCGGCTGGTGCGCGGCGGGGGCTCGCCGCCGCGCATCGCCCTGCGGCTGCAACGCGCGGTCGCGTGCTTTGAGCGCGTCAAGGCCCTGGAGCCGGGAAACGCGGCCGCCGACGCCAACCTCGACCGCGCGCGACGCGCGCTGCGCGCGCTGGACGAACGCTAGCGTCATGATCGGATCGGTTTGCCTGACTGCCCTGCTGACGCCGTTCTTCGCCGGGATCGGCGAGTCCACCGGCCCCGCGGCGACGGCGCCGGCTGCGGAGCACCGGGGTCGATCCGCGCGGCTGGCCCGCGGCGTCGTCATCAACTGGCCCAAGGGGCAGGTCGAGATCGACGCCGAAGTTGTCCTGCGCGAGGGGGTCCTGGAACTGCTGGCCTGTGCTCCGGGGACCAAGGAGCACGAAAGCATCCTGCGAGTCCGGGCGCGGCCGTTCGACGTGTACAAGGCCCTCGGTCTGCTGGGGCTTCCCGACGGCAACCCGCCCTACTTCGAAGCGGAAACGCAGCGCGTGGTCCCGCCGCGCGGCACGCCGGTGGATTGCGTCGTCCGCTACGAACGCGACGGGCGGGAGCATGAGCACGACGCGCTCGAGTGGCTCCAGCCGCGGGACGGATCGCGCGACCTGCGCGGCGCGGGCTGGTACTACGTCGGCTCGGCGCCGCCGCCGGGGGCCCGGTTCGGCGCCGACGTCTACGGGACGGTCGTGACGGTCGTCCCCTTCGGCAGCGCCCTGGTGCTGCTGGCGCGAGAGGGCGAGATCGAACCGCCCGGCGCGGCGACGACGCGCCCGGGTTCTGCGCGGGAACTGGACGACGCGGCCCATGACAGCGCCGGCGATGAATGGACCCTGACGCCTCGCGGGCCGCGAATCCCGCCCGAACGTACGCCGGTGACGCTGATCCTGCGCCCGCGCGCGCCGCGCGTTCGGGCGTGGATCGATCGCTTCGGGCGGATTCGACTCGGTTCACGCACGGTCACGGCGGACGATCTCGCCGCCGCCGTCCACCAGTCGCGGGCCTCCCGTCCGAACGCAGGCGTGACGCTGTCGATGGATGCGCTGGCGCTTCCGTCCGACGTTGAGCGGACCGTCGCGCGACTGCTCGCCGCGGGCATCCCGGCGGCCGAATTGGAACGGGAATGGATCGACGCCGACTCCCTTCCTCCGCACGATGCGTCCGCCGCGGCTGAACTCCTCGTCCACCAGTTCGAACTGCACCGCTCGCTGTGGAACGACGCGGCGGTCCTGTTCCGCGCTGCGGCCGATCGGCTGGAGGCCCGCCGCCGGGCCCTGGAAGAATGGCAGTCGCAGTTTAAGGGGCTGCTGCATGGCGGCGGATCGGACGCGGCGCGGCGTCGGAACCGGTCCTGATCCCGGGGCCGAACCTGCAATCGCCGCTCGGCCCGAGAAAAAGAGAACTTCCCGGCGCCGCGACGCCGGCCGCAGACCGGGCACACATTTGACGCGCCCGCGTCCATTCGCTAGACTTGTAAGGGTCCTGCTTCGCGTACGGGCAGTGCACGGGCGAACGAGTGGGTGGAGCCGAGGCCGAACCCGGGTATCCGACCCGCTGTGGCCTCAGCATTACACTCCGGGCTGCTGTGTTCCGCCTCGCTTCGGGAGATCGTCAATGATGCATCGTGTTCGTTGCTCGTGGTCATTCCCCCTTGCTTGCTCGCCCGTGAAACTTCTGCTGCTGTGTGCGGCGACGCTTGCCGTCGCCAGCGGACAGAGTTGTCTGCCGAGGCCCCCGGATGGCGGCGGGGGAGGCGGGGGCGGCGGCGGCGGAGGGGGCGTCGTCCTGCCCGCCAGTTGCGGCACGCGCTTCGTCAACGTCAATCCGCAGGTCGAGCACATCCGCGGACAGGCGAATGCCCCAGTCACCGTGGTCGAGTACGCCGACTTCGAGTGTCCGTTCTGCCAGGCGTTCGCGCGGACGACGCTTCCCCAGATTGAGACGGAATACATCAACACGGGAAAGGTCCGCTGGGTCTTCCGCCATTTCCCGCTGCGAAACATTCACGCCAGCGCCGAGAAGGCCGCCCAGGCCAGCGAATGCGCCAGCGACCAGGGCATGTTCTGGGAGTACCATGACCGCCTCTTCGAGCAGAACACTTCCCTGGCCGTCAACGACCTCAAGGCCTATGCGGCGCAACTCGGCCTCAATGCGTCGACGTTCAACGCGTGTCTCGACAGCGATTCCAAGGCAACCCGCGTTCAGCAGGACGTCCTCTCGGGCCAGAACCTCGGCATCGCCGGGACTCCGTCGTTCTTCGTGAACGGCGTCTGCTACTCCGGCGCGCTGAGCATCGGGCAGTTCCGGGCGATCCTTGACGACGCAGTGACCCGCGCGGGGCAATAATCGGCGCAATCGCGTCGACGCCGCGCCATGCTCCTTCCGAGCCGGCCGCGGCCGCGCCGGGGCGGAAACCGCCCCACTTCGCATCATCGCAGACGGGTGGAGTTATTCCGCGCGCCCGCATAGGATGCCCCGCCGAGGTTGCCCATGCCCTTGATCCGGAGTTCGATTTCCTTTTTCCGCGAGTCGTGGCGCCGGCGGGCGCCGGCCGCGCTGGGGCTCATCGTCGTGATGTGCGCCGGCCTGCCCGGCGCGGGGGGGCGCGAACCGGAACTGCGCGAGGGCCTGCGAAAACTGATCGAGGCCGCGCGCGACGGCGTCTTTCCCGCCCTGGTGAACATCGACGTCGTCACCATGCGCTACTGGGACGGCAAGGAGCAGAAGGGCCGGTCGGTCGGCAGCGGGACGATCATTTCTCCGCAGGGTCATGTGCTGACCAATCAGCACGTCACCTTCCGGGGGCGAAAGTTCCGCTGCACGCTGGCCGACAAGCAGGAGATCACGGCCACGCTCGTGGGCGAAGACCCGCTGACCGATCTGGCGGTGCTGAAACTCAACCTGTCGGAACTGAAGGACCCCGGTGCGCCGCTTCCGGTGGCCCGCTTCGGCGACTCGGACCATCTGATGGTCGGCGACTACGTCATGGCGATGGGCTCGCCCTTCGCCCTGTCGCGCTCGGTGACGCTCGGGATCATCTCCAACACGCAGCGCGTATTTGCCGGCGGTCTGCGCGGAGAGGACGAACTGGAACTGGAGGAGGGCCAGCGCACCGGGCTGTTCACCCGCTGGATTCAGCACGACGCGCTCATCAACCCCGGCAACAGCGGCGGACCGCTGGTCAACCTCGCCGGCGAGGTCGTCGGCGTCAACGAACTCGGCGGGTCGTCGATCGGCTTCGCCATCCCCGCCAACCTGGCCCAGCAGGTGACCGCCGCCCTCATCGAGCACGGCGAAGTCCCGCGCTCCTGGGTCGGCATCAGCATCCGCCCGATCCAGAAGACGGGCCTGACCCGCGGCGTGCTGGTCAACTCGGTCGTCGATGACGGCCCGGCCGATCGCGCCGGGCTGACGGCCGGTGACGTCATCATCCGCCTCGACGGCGCGCCGGTGACCGTCCGCTTCCCGGAGGAAGTCCCGCCGCTGCTGGAACAGATCGCCGGACGGCCGATCGGCTCGAAGGTCCGCCTCACCTACGAGCGCGACGGCCGCGCGCACGACGCCGAACTGACCACCGAAAAACTGCTGAAGGACCGCGGCGACGAGAACGCCTTCCGCGGCTGGGGACTGACGGCGCTGGAGATCACGCCGCACATGGCCCGCCAGCGTCGCCTCGATTCAACCGAGGGCGTGCTGATCAGCAGCACGCGCTCCGGCGGGCCGGCGGTCCTGGCCGAGCCGCCGCTGCTGCGCGAGGACGTGATCCGTTCGCTGGACGGCGAGCCGGTCCGCGACCTGGGCGAGTTTGTCGCCCGCTACGAGGCGATCATGGGCCGCAAGCCGCTGCCGAAGTTCGTGCGGATCGGCTTCGAGCGCCGCTTCCGCCAGTACCAGACGCTGCTCAAACCGGAGCCGGATAAGGAGGAAGACCCGCCGCGCGAGGTCTCCAAGGCGTGGATCGGCGTGGCGCTGCAACCGGTACTGAAGAACCTCGCGGAGAACCTCGGCCATCCGGAGGCCCAGGGGTTTCGCGTCGTCCGCGTGTATCCGGAGACCCGGGCGGCCGACGCCGGGCTGAACGTGGGCGACATCATTTTTACCCTGAACGGTGAGCGGGTCGTCCCGCGCGGCATTCAGGACGCGGGGCTGCTGGATCGGCGAATCCGCAAACTATCGATCGGCGACCAGGCCCGCGTCGGCCTGTATCGGGACGGGGAAAAGATCGAGATCGCCCTCGAACTGGAGCAGACCCGCCTGACGCCCGCCGAGGCCCGCCGCGACCGCAACCGCGACTTCGACCTCACGGTCCGCGAGATCACCTTCTTCGACCGCGACGAGAACCGCTGGCCGGCCGACGTCGCGGGGGTGCTGGTCGAGGGGGTCGAATCGGCCGGCTGGGCGGGGCTGGGCGGTCTGGACACCGGCGACCTGATTCTTCGCATCGGTGATGCCGAAATTCGCCATCTGGCGGACTACCGCAAGGCGATGCGGCGAATCGCTGAGGCCCAGCCCGAGCGCGTGGCGTTTGTCGTCCTGCGCGGCGTGGAGACGCGTTATCTGTTCGTGGAGCCCGACTGGAAGCCCCTCGCCGGTCAGCGCGGTCCGCCCGAAGGCAGGGCCGCCCGCCGTGACCATGCCCCCGGCCGGGACCGGGGGTCGGAGTAAGACATGATGTCTACCAGGATGATCTCTTTCCGGCCGGGGTCGTTGGTTCGGGGCGTGTCCTGTTTTCTGGCCGCCGCGATCCTGCTTGCCGCCGTCCGCGCCGCGGCCGACGAAGTCGCCGACCAGCAGGCCCTGCTGTCCGCGAAGTCCCCGGCGATCGTGACGATCAAGTTCGTGATGAAGATCAAGATGGCCGGCAGCGAGCGCGAGACCGAGGCGGAGATCAACGGCGCGGTGATCGACCCGGGCGGGCTGATCATCTGCTCCAACATGCAGATGGGCGGGTTCATGCGTTCGTTCGCCCGTCGGCAGCCCGGCTTCACCGTCACGCCCACGGATCTGAAGGTCCTGATCGGAGACGACAACGAGGGCATCAAGGCGACCCTGATGGCCCGCGACACCGATCTCGATCTGGCCTGGGTGCAGATCGACGATCCCGGCGACCGCAGGTTCGACTGGATCGACCTGAGCAAGGCCGTTTCGGCGCGCATCGGCGACCCGGTCTATTCCGTCCGGCGCATGGGCAAGCACTTTGACCGCGTCGCCGCCGTCGTCGCGACGCGGATCGCCGCCCACGCCCGCAAGCCGCGCGAACTGCTGGTCCCGCAGGAGTCGCTGCGGGCCGCGCTCGGCCTGCCCGTCTTTGCCCCCGGGGGCGGGTGCCTCGGCGTCCTCATCACGCAAATGCCCGACGAAGACGAGGACACCGGAGGGTTCGGCGGCTTCTCCAGCCGCGCCGAGATGATCGACGGACTGGTGCTGCCCGCGGCCGAGGTGATCCGGGCCACGGAACGCGCCCGCCAGAGCGCCAAGGAGCAGATGTCCGACGAAGACGAAGAATCCGCCGGCGGAGACGACCGCGACGGCGACGACCCGCGCGACGAATCCGCGGCGGAGTCGGACAAGGCCCCGCCCGCGGGCAAGGAAGGCGGGAAGCCCGCGCCCGACGACGAGTGAGTTTCGGAAACGCGCGGGACGACGGCCGCCGCCGTGCCGCGTCGCCCAGGCGGACGCGACGGCAACCCGGACGATCAACGAGCGGTGCTCACCTTTTCCCTGCAATCCGGCTCCAACGGCAACTCAATCTACGTCGAGGCCGACGGCGTACGGCTGCTGTTCGACGCCGGACTGAGCGGCGCGCTGGCCGCCGAGCGGCTGGCGGCCCGCGGCCGCGACATCCGCGACGTGACGGCGCTGGTCCTCTCGCACGAGCACGACGACCACGTCCGCGGCGCGGGCGTATTCCAGCGCAAGTTCGGCATCCCGATCTGGATCACCCGCCGCACGCTGCGCCGGTCGGCGGCGCTGATCGGCCCGGTCTCGGACGTGCGTCACTTCACCGCCGGCGAGCGGATCGAGTTCGGCCCCGTGCGCGTCTTCACCGTTCCCACGCCGCACGACGCCGCCGAGCCGGTGTGCTTTGTCATCGAGCACGCGGGCCGGCGGCTGGGCATCCTCACCGACCTGGGGCACCCGTTTCGCGCGCTGCCGCGCATCCTTGAAGACCTCGATGCCGCCTACCTTGAAAGCAACTACGACCCCGAAATGCTCGCGGCCGGCCCCTACCCCGCCGCGCTCAAGGCCCGCATCCGCGGGCAACACGGACACCTGTCGAATGAGGAATCGGCCGCGCTGTCGGCCCGCGCGGCGCGCAGCCGGCTCGGATGGATCGCCGCCGCGCACCTCAGCGAGGTCAACAACGAGCCGGAACGGGCCCTCGACGCGCACCGCCGCGGCATCGGCCGGACGTTCCCGGTGCATCTGGCGTCGCGCTACGCCGTCGGCGACGTTCTTGAAATCTGACCGCCTCGCGGGCGAAAAAAAGAGGGGGGCCGCCGACGTCGAGCGGGCGGGAAAGGGTCCGCTTGGTTCAGCGGGCGTTCAGGGGCTTGGCGCCGACCGGCAACTCGAAAATGGATTGCGTGCGCAGGATGCGCCATTCGCCGGGGAAGGCGTGATAGGCGTGGAGGTGGAACTCGCTGTCCCGGCACTCGTAGTCGAGGAACGAGAACGGGTCCAGCCCGCCGCTGGCCCATTGCGGAAAGGGCACGTACAGCCCCTTTTTCTTCGCGTAGCGGAGCAGGTCCCGGTAGGTCGTGCGGAAGATGTGTTCGGACATCTCCTCGACCTGGCTGCTGAAGATATAGCGGGTATGGTCGTCGAAGCGGAATTGGAAGTCCCGTTCGCCGCGAAACTTGAACTGCGTGACCAGGTTGCGGTCGGTCAGCAGGTCGCTCGAACCGCCCGTCAGTTCCGTGATGATCCCGGAGGCCGACTGGAAACTGACCAGATGGGACAGGCCGATGATCCAGAGGTCGGCCGCATACTTGGCGGACTCGACATGGCGGTCGAGGTAGATTCGGAACAGTTCCGGGTGCAGCGCGCGGCGATACAGGAAGAAATTGAGGTCGCTGCTCTGCTGTTTTGACAGGCCGACTTCCACGGTCTTGTACCTACGCGACGGGCCGTCCGCACGGCCGCAATACTGGGTCGATTATAACTTCCGCGCCAGCCCCCCGGCAACGAAATAGTTGCCGACCGCCGTCGGCTTTCTGGTGATCGTCGGCGACCCAGTCGTCACATAACCCTTGTTAAAAACAAACGTTATGGCCGAGCGCCGGTTCTGCTTCCCGGCGAGTTCTCATCTCTTACGAGTTTATAGTCGCTTGTTCCCGGGGAGGTTCGGGGCAGCGCGGAAATTATCAAAAAAACGTGAGGAACAGGGATTGCCACCGGGTCGGCGGCGACGCTCCGGGGGATGACCGCCCGTAATCCGGCGGTCGGTCGGTTGGCCCCGCGTCGGCCGGTCGGTGGGGCCTTCTCGACGGAGTTCTGGCCCCTCAGAATCGCCGCGAATCGGGTTCCCTGCCGGTCGGATCGAGGGGCGTACCGGTTTCCCGGGCGTTTCAGCGGGTCGCCGCCAGTAAGGGCGCGGATCGACCACTGCGGCCGAGAGGAGTCGAACCTCCACGGGCTTACGCCCACTAGAACCTGAATCTAGCGCGTCTGCCAATTCCGCCACGGCCGCGGGGAGGGTGGCGGGGGAATCTTAACCCCGGCGGTCGATGCGTCAAGCAACGGGACATCGGCGGCACGGGGCCCGCAATCAGCCCAGTCCCCAAAGCGGATGCGCTTCCTGTTTCAGTCCGTCGCGGCACCGGCCTTATCCGGAGCGGGCGCACGCCTCTCAAACCGTTCGCGGAGTTTGCGCAGCGTCCAGGCGTTTCCGCGTTCGAAATGGGCGCGGAGTCTCTGCGACTCCTTGGAGCGTCCAACACAACCATCTTGTGGCACCCGCCGCGGCGGGTGCGTCCACAGGCCCGTCGGGCTCGCACCTGCTCGCCCTCCGCTCGCGACACAGAATTGGTAGGCGCTCTTGTCCTCGCCGGGTCGGAGGCCGACGCACCCCCGCGTCCGCGTGGGCCAGCGTCGCGCACCTCCCGAACCCTCCACCAACGCCTCCGCGATGTCGGGGGGGGGCCGGCGCGAGGGAATCCCGCCTGGAACAGCCGCCTTCAACCTAATTAAAGAAGACTTGACCAGCGATCGGCCCTGGGTAAGATTGCTTTACCAGCGTCCGACGCTGGTAAAGCGGGCCGTACCCGCCATGAAACGCCAGACTGGCATCAACCGACGGACCGTCGCCGGAGGTGAGCGTGTGCAGGCCTTCGTGCCGCACCCGCTGCCGCCCGCCGATCCGCCGCTCGTCCTTGACGAGCGGCTGACCGGCCTGTTGTCCGAGGCGACCGCCGCGCTGGGGCAACTCGCCGTGGCCGGGGCGATGGTGCCCAGCCCGGACTGGTTCCTCTACGGCTTCGTCCGCAAGGAGGCGGTCGTCTCCTCGCAGATCGAGGGCACGCAGGCGACGCTTCAGGATGTCCTCGAGTTTGAGGCGACGAGCAAAGCCAAGCGGCCGGAGGACGTCGAAGAGGTTTGCAATTGTGTCGACGCCCTCACCTGGGCGCGCGCCGAATTGTCGCGGCCCAGGGGGCTGCCGCTCAGCACGCGATTGCTCTGCCTGGCCCACAAGCGTTTGATGCGCGGGGTCCGTGGGGCGAATCGCCAGCCCGGGGCGATCCGGCGCTCGCAGAACTGGATCGGCGGCACGCGACCGGGCAACGCGCGATTCGTCCCGCCGCCGCCCGAGGCCGTGCCGCGGCCGCGGCGCTCCAACTGATCCAAGAGATCCCGATTCCGCTGCGTTTGCTCGCCTTGAGGGGCGAGTGGAATGCGATCCACAAGTGGCTGGCGACGGTTGCGCCGGCGGATGTCCTGACGGGAATGGGCAAGGAGATCGACCGGCTGCTCGGAGGACCGCAGCGAGCAGGTCGGCCCGCTGCGCGGCGTCAAGCCGGCGAACGGCGTCGATGAGTTGAACCTCGTCCAGCGTTAGGTTGAAGGAGTGTGCCATGGCAAAAACTCGCGCCCTATTTATGGTGCTGCCCTTTCTGGTGTGCGGCTGCGGGACGGCGGGGGCAACACTCGGGCCGTCCTCGCCTACTGTTCCGGTTCCCGCAGATGGCTACTGGCGCGTCACGAGTCTGGATGGTTTAGGGGTTGGCTGCCTCTTCATTCAGGGCGGCCTCGTGGAATTCTTTGACGACGGGTGTTACCGCGATTATCGGCAGACCAATCGCCCCCTTCCTGTTGTTCGCGCTGGGGTTGCCGTCGTGATGGTGTTTGGCTTTACATTTGACAACGTCTCTGCAAATGTCACGTTGACCCTGACCGGCGTTGAACGCGGGGCATATTCTGGGACCTGGGCGACTGCTGCCAGGCCTCTCGGAGTCCTGACGACCCAAATCCTCATGGATCGCATCGCAGCGCCAATGTGATCTACCACGTCGGCCGCGAGCCATCGCGGCCCGCTACGCCGTGCGCCGCACGTACCGCCGATGCAGCCGCGTCGTCCGCGCCGAGCGCTTGGCGATGCGGGCCTTGAGGGTCGCATCCCCCTGATCCTCGATCGCGGAAATTAGTAGATTCAGGTCGCGGGCCTCCCGGCGTCGCTCGCGGACCGCCGCCAGCAGGACCGTCGCCAGCAGACCGTTTCCGCCCCACGCGGCCTCTTCCCGCCGCTGTCCGACGTACTGGACGACCAGATTGAACCACCCGGATTGGCTCGGGCTGGCCTCCCGGCGGCTGTTTGCGCCCGTCCCGATCTGATCCCCGGCCGGACCGGGCGGCGAACGATTCTCGATGCCGGACCGGCCCATGCACACGCAGCCAGACAGGAGCAGGCCCGCGGCCATCAGTCTTCCGCTCGCTCGTCTAGCGCTCGACAAACAGCATCTCCAGCAGCACGTTGGCTTCGCCCAACGGGTCCGCCCGGCGCGGCCGGCAAGGGAGTTGAGAGCGTCTAACGATCCGGTGGCGCCGCCGTCCCCGCGGTGTCAACACACGACGCGACGGGCACCACATACTCAATCATGAAATGCCCGGAAGCAGCGAGACGCCCCGAGCGTTTCCCGGCTATCGGCCTAAGCGCGTTCGACCCCCGCCGGCGTCGGTCGCTCCAGCGCTCCGGCCGGTGGGTCGTCCGCGCACCCGACGCCGACGCTGGTCGGGGGCCGCCTCGGCGGATACGATCCGCTCGCCAGCCCGGTGAGGGTGTAGCTCAGCCGGTAGAGCAACGGCCTTTTAAGCCGCAGGTCGTGGGTTCGATTCCCACCGCCCTCATTTGCCCCTGAATTGCCAGAATGACGCTACGCTTGTCAGACGCGACACTTGCGGCGAGCCGCCGCGCATCCGGTGGGTCAGCCAGTTTGTCAGGACTTGCCAGAAAAGCGCCCGAATTGCCGTCCGTCGAATAAACGGCGCGATAAACCGGCGCGTCGTCGTTCGTGCCCGTCGCGGCCGCGCGTTCGGCGTTCGGCCGGTCGCCGTCCAGGGGTAGCGCCGGCAGTTTGTCCAACGCACCGCGCAGGTCGATCAGAGCGGCATCGGTGTAGTGGCCGTCGGTAATCCCCGCCGCCCCATGACGCATCAACAGCCGCCGCGTCGTCAGCGGCACGCCGGCCGCGGCCAACAGCGAATTGAACGTCGTCCGCAGCGCGTGAACGTCCACCGTGCGGCCGCGTGCGTCTCGCTTGTCGGCCGTCCACTTGCGGAAGCCGGCTCGGATCGGCGTTGCAATGCCAGCGGCGATTAAGTCCAGGTCGAGCCGCTTTACCAGAAACCGCGACGCGATTAACAACGGGGCATCGTCCGCCAGTCTGTCCGGCACGGGCCGACCATCGCGCAGGGCCGCGCGTCGTTCCCCTTGCAGCCGATCAACCAGATACGCTTTCAGGTCCGCCGCCAGGTCCGCCCGGATCGGGATTTCCGCACCGCGACGCGACTTGTCCGCCGCCGCCGAGAGCACCGTATAGGGTTCGGGGCCGTCCAGCGTCGTGCCCCCGATGGTCAGCGACCGCAACTCGCCGAGTCGCAGCCCCGTCAGTAGCAGCATCTTGTAGGTCAAAGCCCGTTCGCGTCCGGCTGCTTCCGCGCGCTCGATCAGGTCCGGCCGGTCCGCCAGCCGTTCCCGTCCGGCTGCTTCGCAGCGGTCGAGGTTGTCAGGGGTAATCGGCTCATACGTCCAACTGGACCGATTCCGCGGAACGCCGTCCGGCCGCGGCAGCCGTAGGGGCTTGCGGCCATATTCCGCCAGCGGCCGGCGTCGGGCCGCTTCAATCAGCCGTTGTAACTCGCCGCCGGCCGTAAATGAACGACGATCCTTCCGCTTGTCCGCGGCCTCGTTCGACTTGGGCATCCGGTTGAACGGATTGACGGCCAGCCGTCCGGCCCGCACCCCCCAGTTACCGAACGCGCTCAGCGCCGCGAGATACCCGTTCCGCGTCCGGGGGCCGCGGGTATCCGGGGCCTCTGTAATCCAGCGCTCAACCCGTACACGATCCAGGTCGGCCAATCGGCGAAACCCGCAGTCGGCCGTCAGTTTCCGAAGCCGCGCCGACACCGTAGCGCGATGCTTCCGCGACGTGGACCGCGTTTGCAGATACAACTCAAACGCTTGAATGTGCTCGGCCAGCGGCGTCGATTGATGGTCCGCCGTGCGGGCTTCCGATGCTGATAGCAGTCCGCCCTTGACCAACTCGCTTCGCCGTTCCAATTCCCGCAGCACGCCGCGGGCCGCCGATTC
>Ga0187893_10008749_pt1 | contig 15841 bp, 13 predicted proteins | sample MA1701074metaG_FD_139574 | JGI IMG/M metagenome (GOLD analysis project Ga0187893, IMG submission 139574) | White microbial mat communities from a basaltic lava cave in the Kipuka Kanohina Cave System on the Island of Hawaii, USA - MA170107-4 metaG ... | reverse complement strand
GCGCAATGAGCGCGGTCGAGATTCCTATCCAGTCATGTCACGATTTCGTGACGATATCTTGAGCACCTCCGTCCACGATGGTTCTTTGCCTCGACACCGAGATTCGGTCGGACGAGGCCGCATCATCGCATTCGAAGGCATCGATGGCTCAGGAAAGTCGAGCGTGCTGCAGGGCGTCGCAGCGCGTTTACGGTCCGCTGGGGTACCGGTGTTTCTGCCGCGAACGGGCAAGGAACACGATTCCCGCCCCACACGCATGATCCGCCGTCTCACGCGAGACGCACGCAACTTCGAGCTCAGCCCTAGAGCAGAGCTTGCTCTGTATTGTGCACGTGAGGCACAGGTCCTCGCGCAGTTGGTGGTCCCGGCCGTGGAACGTGGCGAAACGGTTTTGCTCGATCGATCACTTTTGACCGCCGTAGTGCTCGGCACGTGGGGACGGGAGCTGCCACTGGCGGACTGTGAGGCCATGGCTACGGCAGCGAGCGCGGGTCTCCATCCCGACATCACCATCGTATTCGACGTCGATCCGCGTACCAGTCGTATTCGCAAGCGTCTCGATCGTGTGAGAAACCACGCACGGATCGATGGCGGGCGCAAAGGCTTGGCCGGTTCGGCCTTCAAGGAGCGTCTTCGCGCCGGCTACCGTGAGCTCGCGTCACAGCGAGGTTTTGCCGTGCTGCATACCGAGCGAGCAACGCCGGACGAGTTGGCCGAGCGTGCGCTTGCCATCATGGCCGGGCAACCAGCACGAAATGCACTGGAGGATCGAATTCCTCTGTGGCAGGGGCCTCCACAATGGAGCTTGGAAGCGGCAGTCCACGAGATCCCAGCGTGGCTGGCGGTATACATGACGCGAGGATTGCAGTTTGGTCGGGCGATCCGTGGTGCCCTCGCAGTCGACGAGGTCTCGTTGGCCGCATGGTGCATGGACGCACACGATCCCCTGCGTGAACAGCTCGCGAAGGACGAGCCGGCGTACGCGGTTTCGGGCCTTTCACGCGTGCCCATCGATGGACCCGACGACTTGCGCGTATTGCTGGCCGACACTGTGCCCGAGGCGGTCGCAAGAGCGCTCAAATACGTTCAGGGAGATGCCGCCGATCGCCTGCGTACGAGGCTGCTCGACAGTGCTCCTGGCGCAGTCGTGGCAAGTCTCGTTGCTCGAGAAGATCCGTGGGCGTGGTCAATACGCCAACGATGGTGGAACCATGCAAGTGCAGTCGAAAAATCAGACAGCGTAGCGCATTGCGGGAGCGAAGCCGCTTGGGATGCACGTACGGGGCTACTCGAAGACGATCCCCTGGCTGGTATTGCGAGCCTGCGGGGGGTAACGGACGATCGTGCGGATCGGATTTTGAGTCGGCATGTCGAGCTCGCGCCAAGGTCCGTGCTGAGGGCGCTTATCGGACGAGGCGATACGAACGCGCACCGACTCAGGGCTGCTTTGGAACCTGTTGGTCGCGAGGTGATCGACAGCGTTCGTGGCCTCGATGACGAAACGTCTTGGTCGTTGCGGGAGCGCCATGCGGCACAGTGGCCATCGACGATATTGGACAGCTTGGCGAGCTTGCCACGTACGCCACAGTGGCAACGCTTGCGAGATCGGTGCACGATGGCTGGTTGTGGAGATCTGCACGTACTGCGCCGTACGATGGCGTTGCAGGAAGAAGACCTACCGTCTCGAGCAGGTATGCAGCTCTGGCTCGTCAGCCCTGCGTTCGACGGAGACCACGAAGAGCTCGATGAGGTGATCTAAATGCTCGTACGATCGCAGGAACGGTTCATGTGCGTCTGGGGTGCACTCGTCGTGATGACGGCATGCAACCAGCCGAACCCACCCGAAGGAAGCGAGGAAGCCGGTACCGATGGCTCCACGGCCGACTATTACCCGCTGGTCGATGGGGCCACCTGGACCTATCGTCACAAGCGCTTGGACATGACCATGGTCGACGAAATCGTGGAGATGAAAGCCATCGAGCACGATGGGAAACCGGCGTTCGAGCTGAAGGACAACGAGGACGAACGCGGAGAAACGACGGTGAGCATACTTGTCGATGTCGACGGGCAAGTGCTACGTGTCCACAAAGAAGTGTTGGCGATGGGCGCATTGGTCGTGGTCACGGAATATGATCCGGGGTTTCTTCGCTTCGATGCCGGGTGGAACGAGAAGGGACAAATGACCAACTGGCAATACGACCGAACGGAATACAACGGTATGGGCGACCTAATTGTTCCCACCGAGGCACGCTTGCAGATATTCACGATCGAAGAATTGTCGGTAGCGGTGACCGTAGAAGCGGGAACGTTCGACTGCATGCAAGTCCTGCGAGACAGGCCCAATTTGGGCGAAGCTACGCGGTTTTGGTTTGCTGCGGGCGTGGGCAAGATCAAGGACGAAGATCTCGTCACCGGGACCGTCGAGGAGCTCGTCGACTACGATGTTCCGAAGCTCTGATTCGATGCCCTACGAGCCGAGCTCCGCCGAAAGCATGGCCCGCGCCGACGCGCGGATGACCGCCGACCGCAACGAGATCAAGTTCCTGGTACCAAGCTCGATCACCGCGAATCTCGCGAAAGAGCTGGCTGGACACCTTGCGCCGCATGGATTCTGGGATGGCAGTTCCAACTTGCTTCCGGACGCCCATCATTTCGTCACCACGGTATATTTCGACACGCCTGACAGAGCGATCTTCGCCGAGGCCACCAGCAAAGAACAGTGTGTCAAGGTTCGAGCCAAAGAATACTACGACCTGCATCCTTCGCTGAGCGCACCTGGTACTGATCTCAGTAAGCTCGTGCGTTACTCACCTGTGTTGTGGCTCGAGCTCAAAGCCAAACATGGCCGACGTACGGGAAAGCGTCGAATCGGTATCCCGAAGTCGGAAGTTCCGCTGTTCTTCTCGCGTGGCACGATCACGCGCGCCATGTTGGAGATTCAGCAAGATCTCTACGGAAGCGAAGGGCGGATGGTGCTCGACGAGCTCGCGTGTCTTTGTGGTCGTTTCGACCAATCACTCGAGGTCAGCGCTCTTGTCAACTATCGGCGTGCGGCCTGGCAAGATCGGGCTGGCGAGCTTCGCGTCACGATTGATCGTGATTTGGGATTTTTCCGTCAGCCTCCCGACATCTGGTCGCGATGTTCTGCGTTGGTTCGCGAAAGTCTGGGTGAACCGACGGCCGTTTTCGATGGGTGCGTGCTCGAGGTCAAGGCTCACGACAACGTTCCAGCGTGGCTCGATGCCTGTCTACACGAGTATGGCATCGTGCCCGTCGAGTTCAGCAAATTCGTGGCAGCCTCCACGGCATTGGGCGTCGAATAGGTTTCGATCGACGGTGCCGTCCGCGAGCCTGCGAGCATCGTCGGCCGAAACCTTGCGCCGCATGGCTTTTCAGACGATGCTGGCGGTATGCTGCCTGCAGGTCGCCACTTCAAATTCGTTGCGGCATCGACCGTTTTCGGTGCTTGAGCATTTCGGGTCATGGTGTCGTCCGCCAGCCTGATTCTCTTGTGGGTGTGCGCTCGGGTGGAAGTCGACGACCCGAGAGCGTTGGGACCTGACGTTCCACGGGAGGTGGTCAGCCCGGAGACCACGAACGGAGCAAGAAAGAAGGTCGAGGGCGAAAAGGACGAGGACCAAAAGGACACAGGCGAAAAGGACGAGGACCAAAAGGACACAGGCGAAAAGGACAAGGGCGAAAAGGACAAGGGCAAGAAGGACAAGGGCAAGAAGAACAAGGACGAGAAGGACAAGGGCAAGAAGAACAAGGTGAAAGTGAAGGTCGAGGGAAGGGTGATGGCCGGGTGGCTTTACGAGAACTCTCGTGTGTTGGCTGGGCCACAGGAAGGCACGAGCCAATCGGAACAACGAGCGTTTCTTCACCAAGCGCGTATTCGGTTTCGTTTTACGTACAACGAACACCTGACGGGGCGTGTCAGTATCGAGTTGCAGGATGCGTTCGACCGTCCGAATCCCGCCAAGGTGCCGTTTTTGCGCACTGCGTACGGCAACATTCGTGTTGTCGATGCGTTTCAGATTCGCTTTGGTCGCTACAGGCGACCGTTTTCGCGACTGGAGATGCGCGGAGCTGCCTTCCTGCCGTTTCGGGGTCGTGGACTGGGAAACGGCCTGATCGTCGAAGACTGGGACTATGGTGGTCGTTCCACGGGAATCATGTTTTGGGGTGATATAACCGCGGCCAAGCTGCGCTGGCATGCCTCGTTGACCGCGCCCGCCCCACGCACCATCGGTGTCGACGCGTTGGGCCGTCTCGAATGCGAACCTTGGCCATGGCTTTCACTTGGGGTCAACGGCGGGTACAAAGTCACTCGAGATCTGGCCAACCAACGAGTGGAGGGTGCCGCTGCCGGCGGCGACCTGCGAGTCAAGTTCAAGGGCCTATATGTGCTGGCGGATGCGATCTTTGCACAAAACTATCTCGACCCCGAGAAGAAACGACCCTGGGCGACAGGGTTGGTCGCGTTCGCGAGCTACGATTTTGCTCTGCCCCGACGTTTCGTCTTGCAGCCGACGTTTCTCGCGGAGTGGGCGGATGGCAATCTTTCGTACGCACAAAGCGAAGCATTGCGACTCATCGGTGGGCTCAACGTGCTTTGGACCAAACACCTACGGGTGCTTCCCCAGGTCGAGCTCGTGCGTCCGCTCGGACGAGTGTCCCCCCAAAGCCCGTGGCTGACGCAAAGCGAGACATACTACATCATGCTGTCGGTACAGATGTGAGACGATGACAGTCATGGACCTCGAAGCCATCGTCGAAGATGCCTCCTTGGTGGCCCTCCCCGTGATCGAAGCAGCGCTGCTCGGGACGCTCATTGCCGTGCACCCGCTCCGATTTCGCCGACTCATGCACAACAAGCGCGGCCGCGAGATGCTCAAAGCCGAGGTGCTCATCTGCGTCGCCGGAGCCTTGCTGGTGGTCGTGATCGGAGATAGCGCTGCGCGTGCGTTTGGGCTGCTTGGATTAGGGAGCTTCATCAGGTTTCGTACGGCCATGAAGAGCCCTGCAGACACGGCAATATTTTTTTTATTGATCGGAATTGGGATGGCGTGTGGTGTCGACCGCTTCGGCGCGGCCGCATTCGGCACGCTGTTTTTGCTACTCATCCTCACCGTGCTCGAGTGGATGAGCCCGGGGCCTTCCGCGCCCACGGAGGACGACGACCGCGCTGAATCCGGTCCGACGTGAAGGCTCGCGGTCCGCGCGGACCGGTCGATCCCGCCGGCTAGGGGTCACTTCGACGACGTCGTACCGGTCCCTGTCAGTCGAAGCGTCTTGGAATAGGTAGCCAGCAACGACACGCGGGATGGTGTGCCCAGCTTTTTGAAGATATTGGTGACGTGATACTTGATCGTACGCGAGCTTACCGACAGCTGGGTTGCCATGTCGCTGGTACTCCTGCCGCGCAACAGCAAGTCGAGCACATCCAGCTCGCGTGGTGTCAACTCGTCGCCGAGACCAGGAGCTCGATCTTCGGCGGTCTCGACTGTCGCGGGATTGGTGGCTTCCACCAGGCAGTCTCGCCACATTCGTGTTCCCTCGACTGCACGCCATGTCACGGCTCGTAGCATCTCTGCGTCCACCGGTTTTCGAAGACAGGCGACGATGCCGACCAAGAACGCGTCCTTCGCGATCGATGCATCGAAGTGCTCATCCATGATGATCGTGTAGCAAGGCCATTCTTGCTCGTGCAATCGCCACACGATCGTCAAACCGTCTCCGTCCGGAAGCCCACGATTGATGATCGCGGCATCGAATCGTCCGTAGTGGCGGACACGGGTGAGCGCATCCCCAGTCGTGTGTGCAAGCTCGATCTTGAGCCCATCGCGTGCAAGCACTTCGGCCAGGATCTTGGCCACGGGAGGATCGGGATCCACCAACAGCACACGAGCCCGTTCTGCGCGCCCGCTGGAACGTCGTGAACCTCCCGGACCGACCGGAACCGTAATTCTGTTGCCTTCCCCGCTTGTGCCGACGTTCATGAGAGTGCAGTTAGCCACAAAGCCGGGCGCGAAACAATGCGCCTCGTTGGAGTAGAACCTGTACCCACCGGGGACGGATTTTCATCGGGTGGTCGAGTCATGGCAGTTTCGCGCGGCACCGCGAGGGGGGAATGACAATCACTGAGGTTGACCAGCGAATCCCATCAAAACAGTGTTCAGAGCCCCGCGGGCAACATGGGCAGCCCCACACGGGTCGCAGCTTTGCCCTTGCGACGCGCCCAAGCTTGCTCGTCGCCGAAGCGAAGCTCGCGATGCGCGGCTCCAAGCTCACGAAATGCGCGCCGATAATCGGCATACCGACCACCGGCCCGGACTGCTGCGAGTGCAGCGTGGCCAACCTCGGGCCCCCGTTGGGCGAGCACGAATTCCACCTCCGCCCACTTGGGGGATTGAGGTCGCAATTCGACTTTGCCTTGCAACCCCTCGCGGATGCGACTTAAACGCGCTTCGGCTGCGGAAACCCCGAGGAACGGCGAACCATCGAGCGGAGTATTGCGTTTGGCCACGAACGTGGAAAAGGTCAGGGTCAAGCGGACGATCCCGGACAGCTCCCGCGCGAAGCGCACAAGCTCTTCCACGTCGTTGTCGGTTTCGCCCGGAACGCCGATCATTTCGTAGACCTTCATGCGATGAAAGCCGTGCGCGCGGATGAGCTCGGCAGCACGCAACAGATCGTCCTCGCGGATCTTCCGTCGGAGAGCCGCGCGCACGCGTTCGCTGATCCCATCCGATGCCACGGTGATGGTCCGGTATCCGCCCTTGGCGAGATTGCCCAACAAAGACGGCGTCAGCCGATCGGCGCGCAAGCTGGAGATGCCGAGCTGCCGGCCCGACGCCACGATGTCTGCGACCAGGCGTTCGAGCTCCGGGTGATCCGTCACTGCGGCGCCAACCAGCCCGACGCGGCGGGCGTGAGCGGGAACGAGCGCCAAGGTACGCTCGGCTGCAAGAATTCGCATGCCGCCGTTGGTGCTGCCTCGCATCACGCAAAACGTGCAGCGACGAGAACATCCGCGCTCGGGTTCGATGAGGAACATGTCCGAGAGCTCGGTTTCCGGCGTAACGATGGCGGAATATGCCGGTAGGCATTCTTCTGGCGCCTTGGCAGTGTCAGGAAGCTCCGAGAATGAACCAGGGTCGAGCTCGCCCAATACCACGTGAGGGGACGCGATCGCAGCGTCGAGACGCGCCGGGCGATGAGTGCACGCGAGCATGCGGTCGAGTAAAGCCGGTAGCTCGAGCTCCGCTTCACCACACAACAACACGTCGACGAACGGCAGTAGCAGGCTCGGGTTGGAGAACGTGATCGGACCGCCTCCAACGACAATGGGATCGTGCAGCCCACGATCTTTGGCAAGCGGGGGAATGCCTGCGCCTTCGAGCATACGCACGAGCCCCGCAATCTCGAGCTCGTAGGCGAACGAAACCCCGAGCACCGGATAACTCGAGATCGGCCGCTCGACCTCATAGCTGACGATCGATTGCTTTGGTTGGGGCCATGGCAGGCTTGCGGGTGCCCATGCGTCAGGCAAAAACGCGCGATGAGCCCCAATGCCCTGCAAATTCAGGATGCGATACAACGTCTGGAATCCCAGACTCGACATTCCCACGTGATAGGGGCTGGGATACACGAGACAGATGGGAGCAGGACGACCGATCCCGAGGGTCCCCCGCTCGAGTGTTTTACGTGCGCGTAGCCGATCTCGTTCATCCATAAAAGGTTCAACGCGACGCCGCGAGCGAACAAACGGGCTTCAAAAGCGAAAGGTCGCTGCGGCTCCGCCACCGCTCGGCAGCACCGTCGGTACAATGCCAGTGAGCTCGGCGTCGGAGCTTGCGGCTCGCTTGCTTCGTTTGCCGCGTTTTTTGCGATCGACGATCATGAGGGCGACGCCCGTTGCGAGCAATGCAGCACCTCCTGCGAGCGCGATCGGAGCAATCAGGTTGAGATCCTGGCGACGTTGATCGATTTCGAACGTTTTCTCGTCGGCGTACGAGCCATTCGGAAAGCCCGACGGACCGGCACCCGACAAGTTGGCCAATGTCTTGGCGTCGCGGTACGCGAGCCCGCCGGCGACGAACCCGGCGACGACACCGAGGAATCCCACGGAACCGAGCACGATGCCGGTCAACATCAGTCTGCTCACCTGCTTCGACTCTCGCTTCTGATACTCCTTTTCCGCGGCATCTTCACGTTCCGAACGCCTGCTGCGAAGGATAGGAGATTCTTCGTCCTCGGCGGCAACGGGTCCAATCGGGGCGGATTCTTCGTCCGTGACCGCCGGTGTCGAGGGCGCGAGTGCAGCACTGGCTGGAGCCTGACCGCATCCGCTGCGCTCCATTTCTGCGATTGCTTCCTGAGCGGTTTTGCGCTCCTGATGTTCGGGGACGAGGTCGAGGAAGCGTTGAAACGCCTGTTTGGCCTTGACGCAGTCTCCTCCGGCTTTTGCGGCACTTCCGATGTTGAAGTTGAAGATGTGAAGGTTGGGTGCGTAGGTACCGTAGGCCTGTTCGTATTTGGACAACGCGGTGTTGTAGTCGCCCGCCTCCATGGCCGCGTTGCCTTCTTGGAATAGCGATTTTGCCTTGGCCTTCTTTTGATCGGCGCTCATGCTGGCGGGATCTTGAATGGCGAATGCGGGTGGCACGAGCGACAGTGCCAGCGCGATGGAAAAGAACGAGCGGATGATCGTGGAGCGCATGAGGGGATCTCAACCGAATGGATCGACGGTCTTGGGCTTGGATCCACCGCCACCCGAAGATGCCGGCTTGGATGACTTCTTCTTCTTGCTACCGCTGCGTTTTTTACCGCTGCTCGGTTTGCTGGTGCTCGCGGCAGCCGTCGGCTGCCCGGGCGTCATACCGGGCTGTCCCGGCATCATTTGCCCTGGTTGCCCCGGCATCATTTGCCCTGGTTGTCCCGGCATCATTTGCCCTGGTTGCCCCGGCATCATGCCCGGCTGATTGGGCAACGTAGCAATCGGTGGTGTCGCCCCCGGTGCAGGAGGTGGAGGCGGAGCGTCCCTCGTCACGGCGGGCACGGAGGCTTGATTCGCTTTCTTGTCGTCCTCGCTCGGCCGCAACGCGAATATTGCGATGACACCGAGAACCACGATGCCTCCGCCAATGCCGAGCCCCATGGCCATCGCGTTGCTACGCGGAGGTGGAAGTGGTTCAGTCGCGACCGCTGCCCCAGCAGCTTCCGCGGCCGTTCCCCCTGCGCCATAGTGAGCGTAGGCGTATGGTGATGCCTCGACCGGCGGAGGTTCAGGCTCCGGCGGAAGTGTGGGCGTCATCGCAAGCTCGTCAACGAGCTGCCCGAGCAGATCGTCAAACGCGTCCGCGTCGTCCCGTTGTCTTGCTTGATTCACTTCCACGTTTCCTTTCTTGGCCTGCCACTTTTGCAGAGGCGCACAGTCTAGCCGGACCGGACAAGTGCACACAAGAGCACTCTTTTCGCCACTTGCGGCCGCCCACGCACGTGAGGCGTTCGCGAACGACGCCCTGTTCGTTTGGCGGCATGAGCGGCTCCCCCAAACGGGTTTCTCGAGCTCGCCTGTCGGCGGTAACGGGGTCATGAGCGCTGTCACGACACCGCAGCATCATGCTCGTTGCCCGCGCGCGGCTCTGCCAACGCCGCCAAAAGTGCCTGGATGCGGACACATGTGCTGGCCAAAGCGCCCGACGTCCCCGCAGAACCGATCTCGCGGAGCTTCCATCGGTGTTCGTCGAGATAGAGCCCACGGTTGACTTCGAGCTGCAACGCATGCAGCCCGAGCTCCGGTCTTCCAAACTTCCTCACGAGCTCCCCACCACGGTAGGGGTCGTTCAAACGAAGCGATAGCTCGCACACATGGCCCGGATCGTTGCCCGAGGCTCGTGTGCCGCGCATCTCGAGCGCGCTGAGCGCTGCTGCCTGAATCGCGGTGCTGCATGAACCACCTTCCAGCGTTCCCAGCACGAGGTCGATCCCCACCGTGCTGGGCATGCTGTGGGCATCGAGAAGGATCGCGTATCCGAAGCGTTCTCGCCGGCGCTCGAGCAAGATTGTGAGCGCATGGTGGTACGGCTGGTAGTAGCGCTCGAGCCTGCGCTGAAATGTGGCGTAACGCAGCGGTTCGTGAAGGATTCGGATGTTGCCTACCGCGGTGTCCCAGATGACGCCGCGCGTGCGCATCGGGGGCCGCGCGCGCAGCGGTTGCGTGGGAAACGCTCCCGGCTCGTAGCCAGGCAGCGAGCGCGGACGCGGTAGCGGATGGTCGGGCACGATGGCCAACGAGACATCGTCGGCAGCGCGGTTGAGATCCACGACGAGACGACTGTAGACGGCCTCGAGCGTCGCGACCCCCATGTCCGGCGCGAATCCATAAAGACGTTCAACCGCGTAGTCGGAGTTTCGCGCGAGATCGACCTGTGGCTTGGGACGTAGATCGTGTGGCCAGGCCAGGCCGACATGCGGAAGGCTTACAACGACGGGTGTCCAGCGACGTGCTGGCGTGAACCGAAACGGTGGTCGCACGTGCGCGGGAAGGCCGACCTCGTCAAACGAGATGGTTTCCGATGCGGCATCGTCGGACGTGTTCACCGTTCACCTCGAATCCCAGGGTTGCTCCGACCAGCGCTGGAAGCCGGCCTTGCTGGCCTCGGAAGGACCAGCCAGCTTGGCAAGCTGGGGTTCACCCTTTTTCGACTCGAGGCCGCCAACACCGAGCTCCACGATGCGGTCGCGCCGGCTCACGAGCAGGCAAAGTGGCTCACCAGGCCGGACATGATGAAATGCACGCCCGAGATGTGGTGCTCGGACTCGAGCAGTTTGCTCGTCGGCGCCACGTACTGCGATGAGCTCGTCACCCGGGGCCAACCCCGCTGCTTCGACTGGTGTTCCCGCCTCGACCGTTTGTACCCAAAGCGAACCGCGACGCTCGTCGCTGGTGAAACCCAGGTGGACGGCACCCGGAGGCGCTTCCTTGCGCCGTAGCTCGAGGCCGATGGCGCTGAGCTGGGCGAACGGAAGCTCGCCAGGACATCGCCATAGCGCGGTGATCTCGGATGGAAGAGGTGCACCAGCGATGCGTTCGAGCAGCTGTTCGGCCTGGGCAAGCGTGTAACCACGCTCGCCAGCGCCAAGATCATAGAGCGCGCGCATGAATGCGTCGAGACCGGCTCCCTCGGGGTCGATCTTGCGAAGCCAGCAGTCGAGCGAAAATCCTACGAGCGCGCCTTTGAGATAGTAGCTGACGGATGCGTTCGCGCTGTCCTCCTGTGGGCGATAGAGCTTGATCCACGCGTCGAAGCTGGCGTCGGCAAGCGCGTGCACGAGACGCCCTGGCACGGCCTCCAGCCGAGCAATCGCCTTGGACATACGCTCGAGATAAGCGTCGATGGGCATCTCTCCGCTTCGAAGACACAAAAGTGCATCGTAATAACTCGTCAATCCCTCGACGATCCAAAGTTCACGAGTATAGTTTTCTTTGCGATAGTCGAACGGTCCCAACGCGTTCGGACGCAAGCGTTTGCCATTCCACGCGTGGAACAGCTCATGCGCGCACAGTTCGAGGAAATCGAGCGTGGCGTCCCCCGGCCGTGAAGGCTGTTGTGCCTCGGCACGAGGTTCGCGGTCGGCCGCCAGCGCATCCGGATCGGCGCCCACCACCGTGCCGTGTTTGTGCTCGAGCCCGCTCGTGGCTCCGACTACGTGGTGGAGCAAGAAGTCGTAATGCTCGAACGGCCGATGTCCCCAAAAGCGTTCGACCGTGTTCACGACGCGCGCGAGCTTGGGCAGAATCGCCTCATCGATCGGCTCGCCCCACACCACGACATCGGTATCGCGTGCGGGCTCAGGCACACGGTAGCGCGCCATGATCCCGACTTCGATTGGACTGTCAAGCAACATGTCGAGGTCATCCGCGATCAGCTGTATGACACCGTGCAGATCTGCAGTCGGTCGATGTTGCCGCGGAAGCAACGTCGCGCAGGTCCAGCCGGGCGGGAGCTCCAGCGCCAGCTCGAAGTGTCCCCCAGCATGGTCAGCACTGAGCAAATACACCTGTGCGGGGTGGAGGTACGCGTGTGTGCCGTCGTGATGAGCCGTTCGAACGGAAAGCTCATGAGCATATACAGTATAGCGAACCAGTACGTCGACACCGGGCTGCGTGACGACCTGCCATTCGTCTTTGCCGATCTTTTCGACGGCAATCGGGCCGTCAGGTCCCGTTGCCGCAATGGTTCGGATGTTGCGCGCATACTCGCGAATGAGATATGAGCCCGGTGTCCAGGCCGGCATCCACAAGCGTGAGCGCTGTGAATGTGTGCGAAATGACAGCTCCACGTGAATCAAGTGGGTACTTGGCTGGGGAAATGAGAAGCGGTAACGGGCGGGACGCATTGGATGTGCATGGTAATCCCGGCCCTGGTTTCACGCACCTCGCCTCGAATTCCCTCGAGTAGCTACGCTGGACGCGATCTCGCGGTCAGTGTATCAACTCGGTGAATACGTCGCGAATGCCGATGTCCGCAATGTCATCGGCGATCTCGTGTTCGACTTGGCTGAAGTCTTTGATCTGTGGCGAGGCAACCAACGGGACCTGCTCGCCGTTGCGCCTGCGCGCCAGCGTCAATGCCCCATTTGGGGTGACGCTGACGACCCAGCGACCTTCGTCCAGTGGTCGATAGATGGAGATGCCGTAGACTCTGCCGTCGCCATCCCATGCGACGTCCGCGAGCTTAGGGTCGATGAGCATCGCCTGCTCTGGTGGCGTCTTTGCGTCATGGATACGGCGGATCCATAGTCGGCCATCGATGACCACGTAGTCGACGTGAATTTCGCTTTTTGGATCGTAGGGCGTTTCAATCGTGGTCGAGACGCCGGCAGCGGTGACTACCACCACCGACAACTTGCCGTCATCGACCTGCAGCTCGGTGACGGCAGTCTTCTTCACGACTTCGTTGTAGAGATCGCGTAGGCGCTCGTGTGCATCCGCGAGCTCGAGTACTCTCGAGCGATATACGCCTTGTGCAACTTGTAGGCGCAGCACCCAATACCCAGCAACGAGCACGACGACGAGGACGAACGTGAGCAGGATGGCGTTGAGCTTTCGCAAAGGCTCTACTCCGACTCCTCAATGGCGCGTCGCCACCTGCCAGCATGTGCCGGCAGGCGTTTGCCGAGAGGCCGCATCATCGTTTCGTGACCCCACCGGGAATTGAACCCGGGATTCCGGCGTGAGAGGCCGACGTCCTGACCGCTAGACCATGGGGCCGCAGCAGGGCGGGAGTATATACGGTTACCCGACCGGAGGTAATCTTTTCGCGCACCGTCTCGGGTTACCCCGCGGGTTACCCGACCGGAGGTAATCTTTTCGCGCACCGTCTGGTGGCCCAAAGGCTGGCCAAACATCGATGCAGGACGAATAGACCAGGCCGTCAATGTCTGCCAGCCCATGCGCACGGCAGCTAGCCTTGCCGCTGGTATTGCTCTCATCGTCGGCTGCGATCAGCTCCGACGTGCGATTGACCAAGCGCGGCTTCGATGAGCCGAGCGACGAAGTCATTCAGGGAAAGACCTTCCTCAGCAGCTCGCTGACGGGCGGCCTCTTCGAGCTTGTCGTCAAGAGAGAGAGGATGGCGCAGCTCGCTGTTCATGGATGCGAACGATCAGCTTCTGAAATGGTTACTTCTCGCTGGCACGGCGTCCAATTCCACCCGGAGATCACAGTCTTCTCGGCTGATGGGTCTCCGCAGGGAACGATCTGGCAACTCGGAAGCTTGATGATTCAGCTACCAACTTTAGGCCAGTCGGTGATCGAGCTGGCGCACAACCACCCGTCGACAACCTGCACCTTCGCTTCGAGGTTGACGACAGAGCCGAGTTACAATGAATGGTAGCGCTCAACCAACCTTCAGGGCGAGTTCGAGTTTGCTCAGCAGCGTGTTGATCTTGATCTGAAGATGTTTGCCGAAATGATATTCGGGCACGGCGAGGTTACTCTCGGCGGCGTTCGACATCTGCTTGTGGCTTCCATCGACGAGTCGAGGTGCGCTGTCGATTTGGTCGTAACAGTGTCCCTCGAGCCGGGTTCTTCGTGTTCCCGAATGATAGGGTCTTGATGGGGTCTCCAGAAACGCCACGGGCCCGATTTCGGGCCCTACGGGGTTCGGGGACTAGGATTCGAACCTAGATAGGCGGAATCAGAATCCGCAGTCCTACCATTGGACGATCCCCGAGCGTGCTGGGGTATGGAACGTGCCCAATGCAGTAAGGCGTGTCAAGCGGGGGCGCAAGCAAATAGCTCAATCGTTTGGGGGCATTTTCGGCGACATGGGCAGGCTTTGACGGAGCAGGGTAGGGTGTCGCGCGACCATGCGAAATCCCGCTCGAACAATGGCCCGATCCGCGACGAGATTACTCATGCTCGTCGTGCAAGCGCTCGTGCCTGTACTCGTTTTCGTGCTCGCGGCATGTCGGACGCGGGAGCTCGCAGCGCCGCCGAGGGCGAGCTCGCAAGTTGATGATGCGGTAGCTGCTCACGCGACGACGACGCGGAAACTACCCCAAAAGGATCCCACCGACGAATCGACTGCGGTCGGAACACATGGAGCGGTGACGAGCGCGGAGCGAAACGCGAGCGAAGCTGGATTGTCGGTGCTCGAGGCCGGTGGAAACGCTGTGGACGCTGCCATCACCGTCGGATTCGCGCTGGCTGTGACGCACCCCTCAGCGGGCAACTTGGGAGGAGGTGGGTTCATGGTCGTACGAATGGCAGATGGACGGGTGACATCGTTCGACTATCGCGAGACCGCACCAAGCAAAGCTTCACGCGACATGTTTCTCGACGCCAACGGCAATCCCACCAAAGACAGTACGTCGGGTGCAAAATCGGCGGGGATCCCGGGCACGGTAGCTGGGCTCGCGTTGGCACACGAGCGGTTTGGCAGCAAGCCGTGGGCGGAGCTCGTGAGATCCGCGATTCGTCTCGCTCGTGAAGGTCATGTGCTCGATACGTGGCACGTGGAAGATCTGGCAAAAGCAGGTACGAGGATGACGCAAGCGGGATTTCTCGCATCCGCTGCGATGTACCAGAAACCAGACGGGAAGCCGTACGAAGTTGGCGACAAGTGGATACAGCTCGATCTGGCGAGGACCCTCGAGATGATCGCCGAGCAAGGACCGCGAAGTTTCTACGAAGGTGCGTTTGCTCAACGGCTCGTGAAACAAGTGCTCGCGCACGGTGGCATCTGGAGCATCGATGATCTTCGCCAGTATCGTGCGATCGAACGCAAACCGATCACGTTCGTGTATCGAGGCCACGACGTGATCACGATGCCGCCGCCCTCGGCGGGTGGTGTGGTGCTCCGGCAATTGTTGGCCGCCAGCGAGATCTTGCGTATCTACGAAAAGCCGTGGATGAGCACACAGGAGCTGCACCTCTATGCAGAGGCTGCACGTAGAACCTACGCAGATCGCAATCTCCTACTGGGCGATCCGGCGTACATCGAGATTCCGATGGCGCAGCTCACCGACATCCAATATGTGGCAAAACGACTGTCGGATGTCGATCCTGCACGCGCGACCCCATCGGCGAAGATCGGTGCTGGTGTGGCCAGCAACGAGCACGAGCAGACCACCCACTATTCGGTTGTCGACGATGCCGGCAATGCGGTTGCGAACACCTACACCCTCAATACGGGGTTTGGCAGCAAGCTGGTTGCGGAGGGTACGGGCGTGCTGCTCAACAATGAAATGGACGATTTCGCTGTCAAGCCGGGCACACCCAATACCTATGGTCTCGTGCAAGGCGAGCAAAACAAGATCGAGCCGG
>Ga0187893_10008747_pt1 | contig 15841 bp, 10 predicted proteins | sample MA1701074metaG_FD_139574 | JGI IMG/M metagenome (GOLD analysis project Ga0187893, IMG submission 139574) | White microbial mat communities from a basaltic lava cave in the Kipuka Kanohina Cave System on the Island of Hawaii, USA - MA170107-4 metaG ... | reverse complement strand
TGAAACCCTGAACTGCGCGTTGCAGCACAGCGCCGAGAGCTGCATTCTCCCTCTCCGCGGAGGAGGAATTCATAAGCTGAGGGAGGGTTCAACCAAGGCGATCCAGTACTTCACCGAAGTGCTAGAGAGTTCCTCTGCAGAAGAGGTGTACGGCTACCACTATCCGGCCCGCTGGCTCCTGAACATCGCTTACATGACCTTGGGTCAATATCCCGACCGCGTGCCAGAGCGGTACCGCATACCTTGGTCGAGCTTCGAATCCCAGGCTGCGTTCCCGCACTTTCCCAACGTAGCGATGAAGCTGGGCCTGGACACCTTCAACTTGGCTGGGGGGGTCGTCATCGAGGACCTCGACGCCGACGGAAACCTGGATATCGTTACCTCGACCTGGGACCTCTCCGGGCCGATGCATCTGTTCACCAATAACTCAGATGGAACGTTTTCAGACCGGACCCGGCAGGCGGGACTCGACGGTCTTCTGGGAGGACTGAACCTCCTGCAGGCCGATTATGACAACGATGGCCACCCAGACATCCTGGTACTGCGGGGAGCGTGGGCGGGCAAGGCTGGCCGGCATCCGAACTCGCTTTTGCGGAACCGGGGCGATGGCACCTTCGAGGACGTAACCTTCGAGGCTGGATTGGCCGAGGTGAATTACCCCACCCAGACGGCCGCCTGGGCCGATTACGACAACGATGGCGACCTGGACGTTTTCATCGGTAACGAGTCAGACGAGTCACTCCGGGCTCCTTCACAGTTGTTCCAGAACCGGGGTGACGGCACCTTCCAGGATGTGGCTGGCGAAGCCGGCGTGAAGTTCTATGCCTTCACCAAAGGAGCCTCCTGGGGAGACTACGACGGGGATCGCTTCCCTGATCTCTATGTCTCCAACTACAAGTCCATGAACCGTCTTTTTCGGAATCAGGGGGATGGGACCTTCCAGGACGTCACCGTCCAGTCGGGTGTTGCCTACCCCAAAGACAGCTTTCCCTGCTGGTTCTGGGATTACAACAACGATGGGTTTCTGGACTTGTTCGTCTCCAGCTACGCCGGGACTGTTGCCCACCAAGCCCTCTATCGTCTCGGTCGCCCTCCACGCTACGAGAAAGCCTGTCTCTACGAGGGGGACGGCCAAGGAAGCTTTCGTGAGGTGGCCGATGAGCGAGGACTGGGCATTCCAATGCAGCCCATGGGCTCCAACTTTGGGGACCTAGACAACGACGGCTATCTAGATTTCTATCTTGGAACTGGTGACCCCTCGTTGGGCAGCATCGTCCCCAATCTGATGTTTTTGAACCAAGCCGGACAGCGATTCGCCGACATCAGCGTATCAGGAGGCTTTGCTCACCTGCAGAAGGGACACGCCGTCGCCTTCGCCGACTTGGACAATGACGGGGATTTGGATGTCTTCCAAAAGATGGGAGGAGCCTATCCTGGAGATGCCTTCAGTGATGCGCTCTACGAGAATCCGGGAATGGGAAAGAACTGGATGGCCGTCCAACTCGTTGGGCGCCAGTCTAATCGATCCGCCATCGGGGCCCGAATCCGAGTCCAGATCGAGGAGAACGGCATCACTCGATCGATCTACCGTCACGTCAACAGCGGCGGCAGTTTCGGAGCCAATCCCTTGCGACAGACCTTCGGGCTGGGAAAGGCTCAGGTTGTCCAACTCCTGGAGATCTTTTGGCCGCGGACAGGCAAGACGCAGACCCTGCGGAACCTGCCTCCAGGCCAGTCCATCCAAGTCGTGGAAGGCGCAGAGGGCTACACGAAGTTGTCCTTGAAGCGTTCTAAGTTCTGACCTGGAGCTTGGAATGAAGTCGCAGTTGCCGGCTCTCAAGTGGCTGTCAAAGGGACGCATGTAGCAGATGATGCTTTTGGCCTATGAAGTAGAAATTCCGCGCGGCATACCCCTCCGGAAAGAGGATGTTACGCCGTTGAGAAATGGAATTCAGCCGTCGCCTTCTCAGCAACCGAGCCCGAGTAACAGGATCTCTAATGTGTTGGATGATGTCTAAAAACTTGCCCACATTATTGCGGTACGGAAGTTACCTCACTTGTTTCCTGTGCCTGTTTTTCCTGTCTTCCCAGGTCTACGCTTTGAGTCGCGTTCAAGGTCCGGCGATTCAATTGCGCGAAGCGGAACAATTGCTAAGGCAGGGGAAATACGCAGAAGCAGAAACGTCGGCGCGCCGGTTGATCTCGCGCCAGCCGTCAGCGGACGCATTCCACTTGTTGGGGTATATCTATGAACAGCAAAGCGACTTGGATCGGGCCGAGAGCGCCTATGCCCAAGCCCTCAAGCTGAACCCCGGGAGGCCCTCTTCCACCGCCAGACTTGGAATTGTTTACGGCAAAAGAGGAAAGTATGCTGAGTGCGCTGCCATTCTGGAAACCCTGGGAGGTGGCGTCAATAGCGACCCGGAAGTGTTGTTTTTTCTGTGCCGGGCTTATCTGGAAAGCGGGAATAGACGCAGGGCTCTTGAAATCGCCGCAATGATCGAAGGTTGGGAAGAGAAGGATCCTGGTGCGCTTCTGTCTGTTGGCAGATTACTCGTATCGAAGGATCTGTATGAACAGGCTGTACCCATCTTGAAGAAAACGATCAATCGAATGCCGACGTCGTCAGAGGCCCATTACAGTCTCGCTTATGCTCTTGTGAAGATGCGCAAATACGATGAGGCCTCCACTTACCTTGAGACGGCCCACCGCCTCGATCCCACGGCGCCTAAGATCTTATTGTTGGAAGCCTTGATGTTTCTGGATGACGGCAAACTCTCCAAAGCCAAAGACCTCATTCGCAAAGCCCAGGCGCTTAAACCAGACGACAAATTTGCCGTCTACCTGTGGAGCCGCGTTCTCATCGAAGAAGGCGCTTACAAGGAGGCTATCAAGCTTATCAGTGAGCTTATCGCCGGCGGTTTTGAGGACCCGAACGCTTATTTGTCGCTGATCATGGCCTTCCGAAGGAACGGAGAACTTCAAAAAGCTCTGAACCATGCCTTGAAAATGACGAAGGTCTTTCCAGACAACCCTTCGGCTCACCTGCGTGCGGGTTTAGAACTGGAGTTCCTTGGAGAGTACCAGCAAGCTGAACAATTTCTGAGAAACGCCATAACCTTGGCACCCACCGATCCTGCGATGTTGATTGCAGCCAAATTTACTCTGGCCAGGATCTCCATAAAAGAAGGCAAAGACGCCGACGCAACGCGACTACTGGAGGACGTGATCCGCACCAATCCCAAGGATGTAGACGCTCGCGTGGAACTCGCGGACATTCATCACAAGACCGGGCAGTATGAGGCGGCTGCAAAGATTCTCCAGGAAGCGCTCACTTTTGATTCTGAGAATAAGCGCGCCCATTTCTTGTTGGGTCAGGTTCTTACCAGACTCGGCAAACCCACCGAAGCGGAACAACACTTCAAAACATTTGAGCGACTTGAAGGATCTCCAGGGCAACCGAGCGCAGATCAGACAAGCAACGCGCAGGGCACAAAATAGGATTCGCGCTGTGGCACGCCTGTGTCTTTCGCCGGAGGGTTCCCAGCCGGCGTTGGGCTGCCGCCGGTATCAGGAAGACGCGGTGGCGCCCACACAGGCCATGTTCGCTCAAGGAGTTTTCTTTCGAAGCATGCCCGAGCGGCGTTTGCGCCATACCTCAGGGCAATCGGCTCTTTTGGAACCCATCATCGAACGGCGCACATCTGAAGCTAAGAGTCCACACACGCCTCCAGGGAAAGGTCGACCCTGAAACACAACAATCAAATCGGTTGAATGAACCTCATCCTTGGGGGCGGAGTGCCGATGCAGCCCTCAAGAATGGCAAGTTCGGTACGAACCATGGAGAGCGATCTCGTTCACGCAACGTTCAGAGCTGAACCTTCCATTTTCAGCGTGGGCATGAGGGCTAAGCGTTTCCGAAGCGGTATGGAGGGAACCGTGTACCGACAAGGTGCGGAAGAATCAAATCGGGGCTTAAGGTCTCTTCAGACGATGTTCCAGCAGTTTTTCGCCGGCACGCTGCAGATACGTGGCCGTCTTGTTCTTGCGCCGCTGGGCAATCGAGACGAACAAGGCGTCAACCAGCGCGAGCTGAGTGACCCGAGAGGCCAGGGGTGCCTGAAAATATTTGATCTCGCTGGGGGTAGCGTAGAGTACCAGATCGGAATGCTCGGTGATGGGAGATTTCATGCAATTCGTCACCGAAAGGGTGGTGGCTTTGTTTTCCCTGGCGATCTGGAGACACTGTACCGTTTCGTGGGTGCTTCCAGAGCACGAGATTCCGAAAGCCACATCCCCCTTTTGAAGCTGGGTGGCTGCGATCAACTGAAGGTGTGAATCCGACTGGGTGGTGGCTGTGATGCCGATCAACCGGAGTTTGTTGCAAGCTGAGTAGGCGACCGGATACGACATGCCTATAGAGAAGAACTCGATGCGTCGCGCGAGCTCGATCGTTCTCGACGCTTGTTCGAAAATCGCTTCTGTGTTGAGCTGAAGCGTCTCCCGCAGACATTGTGCGTGAAACTGGAACACGCTGTCATACAGGGAACCCGGCGGCTGGCCGTCGACTGCGCGCAACCCGGAAGGAAAACCTCCCTGTGCGAGCTCGCGAGCCAGGCTGATCTTGAAACTTGCAAAACCCTTGACGCCCAGCGTCCTGCAGAAACCGACAATGGATCCGACGCTCGCTCCCGAACCGCGGTGCATGTCTGAGATGGAAGAGGAGAGTACACGTTCTGGATCCTCCAGGATGTACTCGCCAATTTGTCTTTCCGTCGGATTCAAGGACGGCAGAATCGCCTGGAGATACACGAGCAGAGGGCGTTGAGCGCTCCCACCCACGGACTGAATCGCGGGATCGATCTCTGGTTCGGCGATCCCTGGTTTATTTTTTCCCATGCGCGTCCGGGTGCGTCGGCATTTCGAATTTTATTCAGCGGAGTGAGCATAACAAAATCTGGCTTCCGTCTCCAAGGCTCTTTTGTTCCGGCTTGCCAAACGGTCGAAAAAGCTGTTGACACCCCCGGGGCGTTGAGGCAACATGCGTTTGACCATTGTTCATATTTTTCTGCATGGTGGTGAATGTTATTCATATTGGACCAGCTCGGCTTGACTGGATGCGGCAGATTGTGCCGCCTCTTGCCCGAACGTCGGTACGCGACGCCTGAACAGGCGGGACAGGAGGGATATGCCACTCGTTGCGATGAATGAGATGTTGGCGGACGCCAGTCGAGGCGGATATGCGGTCTGTTACTGCGAGTCTTGGAACCTGGAGTCGCTGCAAGCTGTCATCGAAGGCGCCGAAGAATTGCGAGCCCCCATCGTTGCAGGGTTCAATGGCGGATTTCTCATGCATCCGTCCAGATCGAAACCCGAAAACCTTGCCTTCTATGCCGGGATGGCCTCGACAGTGCGCAACGCAAGCGTCCCGGTCTCTTTGATCTTGAACGAAAGTGATGACTTTTCTCAGATTGCTTCGGGAATCGATCTTGGCTTTAACGCCGTCATGGTGGAAAGCCATCACTTGGGCTTTGAAGACTACAAGGCGCTCGTGAAGAGAGTCGTTGCCTTTGGTAAAGACAGGGGCGTCTTTGTGGAAGGCCAGATCGGAGAGTTGCCGCACGGCTGGAATGGCGTCAAAGGAAACGGGGTGATCACGGATCCCGAGATAGCGAAGTCCTTTGTGGCGGAGACGCGAGTCCATGCTCTCTCGGTTTCGATTGGCAACGTTCACATCATGACTCAAGGGAAGGCCGCCGTTGACTTGGAGGCCCTCCGGGGTATTCGAAAGGCGGTGGATGTTCCCCTGGTAGTGCACGGGGGCACCGGATTTCCCGTGGAGAACGCAGCGGATGTGATCGGGCTTGGAGTAAGCAAGTTTAACTTTGGGACTACCCTGAAGCAGGCCTACCTCGCCGCAGTCAGAGAGAAAATGGCTGCTTACCAGGAGCCGATGAATCCGCATCTATTTTTGGGAATGGGCGGTCCGGAAGATATCATGGTTGCTGGACGCGAGGCGGTCAAGACGCGGGTGAAAGAACTCATCCAGCAGTATGGGTTTGCCGGAACGCCGCTGAGAAGGGTCTGAGTTAGGAAGGCCGGGCTCGGGATATCATGACTTTGCCGCACCAGCCGCGCTAATCCGCGGAAGTGGGCGCAATGATCTTCTTGTGAACTGCGTCATTCGACCCATCAGCCAGCAAGACAGAGGATTCCTCTGGGAAATGCTGGTCCAGGCGATTCATGTGACCCAAGGGGGAGAGCGTCCCACTCGCGAAGTGCTGCTTCAACCCGAAATTCGAAGGTATTTACAGGACTGGGGCCAACCTCACGACGCGGGCTTTGTCGCGGTCGAGGCGACGACCCAGAAGCCAGTCGGCGCTGCGTGGCTGCGGCTTCTCACCGGCGACCACAAGGGGTACGGATACGTTGATGACACGACGCCGGAAGTTACCGTTGCCGTCGCGCCGGAGTTTAGGGGGCAGGGCATTGGAACCCGGCTGCTCTCGCAATTAGTTGCGATGGCGCAGACCCGTTACCATGGCCTGTCTCTCAGTGTTTCGCCCGACAATCCTGCGCTGCGCCTGTACGAACGATTGGGTTTCCAGACCGTTGGAACCTGCGGCGCTTCGCTTGTGATGAAGAGAGCTTTTGGAAGCTTGAGGACGCGGTCCCAATTTTGAGTGAACTTTTGACAGGGTGTTTGATCCTCTGTTGGATGAGTTCGGGCCATGTTTGAGCGAATCTGATCTGGAAGGAGACGTTCCATGATTGATCGTTTCCAGTACCAAAAGGCTGTAGAACGAGCCTCCACCATGCTGCTGAAGGCTGGACTAGTGATTACTCCCGCAGAGCGAGAGAGTTTTGAGGTGGCCGATTTCGGGCTCAACGAGCTCGAGAAGACAGGACTTCAGATCATCACCTACGTCAATACGGATCGGTGCTGCGCGAAGGAAATCATCATGACGCCCGGCCAGACCTGTCCGGAGCATCAACATCCCACGATTGGCGGTGTTCCCGGAAAAGAGGAAACATTCCGCTGCCGGTGGGGGACCGTTTATCTCTACGTTCCTGGACCGCCCTCTTCCCCGGCCTCCTGCGTTCCGCCCGCCGGGTCGGAGCCCTACTACACCGTTTACCGGGAAGTCTGTTTGAAGCCAGGCGAACAATACACGCTAACGCCCGACAAGCTTCACTGGTTCCAAGCCGGGCCTGAGGGTGCGATTGTTTCGGAGTTCTCGACGCGAAGCACCGACGAGGCGGATGTTTTTACCGATCCCCGGATCAAGCGCGCGCCCGAAGTGGCATAGTGAGACATCGGTCAGCGAAGTTGCCCACAGCCACGAAACCTTGCCAGTTCAATCTGCTTTAGACTTGCAAGAAAACCGGAGACTGCGGCTTGGCAATCGGCCGCAAAGGAGCAACCCATGAAACGATGGTGCCGTAGTGTTGCAGTTTCTCTCTCCTGTTCGTTTTTGTTTGCGGCGACTGTCCAGGCCCAGGCACCCGCAACCGGCGACGCCGGCAAGAGCACGATCTGGTATGTGCCGCATACGCATTGGGAAGGAGCCGTTTTCAAGACACGCGAAGAGTACCTGGAGATGGGTCTGCCCATCATCCTGCGCGCTCTGAACACACTGAAGCGCCAACCTGGGTATAAATTCACGCTCGACCAGGCTGCCTTGGTGAAACCCTTTCTGGATCGATATCCGGAGGAGGAGGCAACCTTCAAGAAATTCGTGAGCGAAGGGCGACTGCAGTTGGTAGGTGGAATGAATATCATGCCGGACATCAACATGCCCGGAGGCGAATCCTTCGTTCGCCAGGTCATGATCGGCAAGAATTTTTTCCGGGAACGGCTGGGTGTCGATATTAAGACCGGGTGGTGCCTGGACTCGTTCGGACATCACGCCCAGATGCCGCAAATCTTGAAACTGACGGGGATGAACTCCTACTGGTTTTTCCGCGGAGTGGCAAATCTGCAGGTGCCTTCAGAGTTCCTCTGGCAAGGCATCGACGGAACCAAGATCAACGCGTTCTGGCTTCCCTTTGGCTACGCCGTCGGCTACGGCTCGCCATCCAACCTTCCCGGATTCGATCTCTTCTTCCGTCAGGTGTTCGAAGGACTCAAGCCCTTCGCTCGCGGCAGCGATTTGGTCAGTCTGGCCGGTGCGGATGTGAGCGAACCGGAAGAGCACTTCATGCCACTGATGGAACAGTTCAACCAGCGCGGCGACGCGCCGTTTCGTCTCCGTATCGCGACCCCTGCGGATTTTGAAGCAGCGGTCGCAAAGCGCGACCACCAGGTCATTTCCGGCGAACTCAATCCGATTTTTCAGGGCATCTATAGCAGCCGGATCGAGGTCAAGCAGTGGATACGTTCCCTCGAAAACGTGTTGACCGTTGCTGAGAAGTTGGGGTCGCTGAATAACTGGCTCGGCTTTCCGTTTGATCTCGCAACAGTCTGGCGAGCCTGGGAGCCGATGACGTTCAACCAGACGCATGATTTGGCATCCGGGGTCATGGTGGACAAGGTCTACGACGACACAGTTCGGGGCTATGAGTTTGCCAAACGGCTCGGTGATGAACTCGTTCACACGGGGCTCGAAAACCTCATCTCGAAAATCGATACGCGTGGAGAAGGCATTCCCGTCATTGTCTTCAATCCGCTGGGCTGGTCTCGTGCCGACGCTGTGGAAGTGAACGTCGGAATCAGCGAGCCTGGAGTTGTGGCGCTGAGCCTGGTGGACCCTCAGGGAGTTCGTGTGCCATCGCAGATCACGGCTGCCGAACAGCATGGGGATGGTGGTTTGCGCAGGGTGAAGCTCGCGTTCGTTGCTCGCGACGTGCCCGCCTTTGGCTACAGCCTCTATCGCGTTGTGCCCAAATCCTCCGCGAGCCACGACAATCTCGAGGCCCGAACCGGGCGCGAGGCGGTTGCGACGCGCATGGGAGATTCGGTCGCCCAACACGATACGGGCTCCATCGAGAACGAATTCTTCCGTGTCACCTTTAACATGTGGACCGGCGAAATGACGAGCCTGCACGACAAGGCAACGCAATGGGAGAGCTTGAGCGGCCCGGCGAACGTCGTCGCCCGCGAGCATGATGGGGGCGATTTCTGGGAGCTCTATGGCAACCTGCACGGTGGCCGCAATATCGCGATGACCAAAAAGCATTTCCCGCCGCAGGCCGGCCAAGCCCTGCTCAGCAGCGAGCAGGTTGGCGGCAGCGGCAGAAAACGGGAAGGGACGGTCTTTTCGGAGTACTCGGTGTCACACCCCTTCGGCAGTGGGCAGTTTGCCACGGTGGTGCGTGTGTATCAGGGCCTTCGGCGAGTGGACATTCGGACACAGCTGTACAACGAAGAAAAATTTGTGCGTTACCGGGCCCTCTTTCCCACGGGTGTCCGGAATGGCAAGAACACTCAGGAGATTCCGTTTGGCTCGATAGAACGCCCGCTCGGCATCGAGTTCCCCGCACAGAACTGGATTGACTACGGAGACGGAAGCAAGGGCCTGGCTTTGCTGAATCGTGGCCTGCCTGGCAATAACGTGGCGAATGACACTCTGATGCTTTCACTGATGCGCTCGGCCCGAATTCAAGCCTACGCTTATCACGGAGGTTACGAACCTGGAGTCTCTTCTGATTCCGGGTTAGAAGTTGGCAAACAGTTCACTTTTGACTACGCGCTCGTCCCGCACTCAGGCGATTGGCGCGAGGCCGGCATTGCCCGTGCAGGACACGAGTTCAATCACCCCCTCATCGCGAGGACTTCAGGGGCTCATGCGGGCCCACTCCCGAAGCAGTGGGGATTGGTGGAGATGTCGAATACCGCCGTGCTGGCCACGGTTCTAAAGCCGGCCAGCGACGGCTCGACCGTGGTTCGAGTCTACGAGTCATCCGGGAAGGCGGCACCCGCAGTAAGGATGAAGCTGCGCGGAAAAGTCCAGTCGGCGGAAGAATCCAATCTGCTGGAAGACGCCGGCCGCAAGCTCTCTGTATCGAACGATACGCTCCAGTTTGATATGGGGGCCTATGAAATCAAGACCTTCAAATTGCGGTTGCAACCGCTTCAATAGGGTTTCTCCCCCTGGTGAAGCATTAGGAGGAGACACAGAGAAGGTCTGGACCTCTTCCACGCACGTGCCCGGTCTTCTCCTCCGTCAGGGAACAGCGCTCGAATCAGGCTCATGAGTCAATGCCGGCTGGATGAGAACATCAACATCAGTGGGGTTCCGGGTTTTTCGATGGAGAACCGGCACCTTCGCGTTGTAGTGCTGTCCGGCAAGGGGACTGATATTTTCGAGCTTCGGGACAAAGCCAGCGGGGTAGACGTACTCTTCAAAACTCCCTGGGGGCTTAGGAATCCCCAAACCTATGTTCATGACACGCCATCTGCCACGGCTCCGTTCATGGATTTTTATCCCGGTGGATGGCAGGAACTGTTCCCTAACGCCGGCAATAACTGCATCTATAAGGGCGCCGAGCTAGGATTTCATGGTGAGATTTGCAAAGTGCCTTGGGAGTTCACCGTATTGAAGAACAGCCCTGCAGAGGTGGCTGTGAAATGCAGGGTGCGAACGGTACGCTGTCCGTTTCTTGTGGAAAAGACATTGACGCTCAAGCCGGATGCGGCCCTGGAGATTGAAGAAACAGTGACGAATGAGGGCGCTGAACCGATGGACTTCATGTGGGGACATCATCCCGCTTTCGGCGCGCCTTTTCTCGATGAACATTGTCGCTTGTTTACACCGGCCACAGGGGTCGAGACGGCGCACGCGCTGCCAGCACATCAGCTGTTGCCTCCGGAGACGAGCTTCCAAACCTTTCCAAAGGTCCGAACCGTCGACGGAGATGAGTTCGACCTGAGCCGAATGCAGCTGCCCACAGCGCGGTTTGCCCATCTGTCCTACCTTATGGGCTTGAAGGATGGGTGGTACTGCCTGGTGAATGAGAAAACACGCCTTGGTGTTGCTTTGCGCTGGGATCTCGATGTGTTCCGCTATTTGTGGTTGTGGCAGGAATTTTGCGGAACCTTACAGTACCCCTGGTGGGGCCAGGGCTACGTGACTGGCATTGAGCCTCACAGCAGCATCCCGGGACTGGGATTGGACAAGGCTATCGAGCGCGGAACACAGCTCACGCTGACCCCGAAACGCAGCCTGAGCACACGGCTCTGTGTCTCGCTTTTTCAGGCCGAAGGAGAGCCGAAGGGTGTCACGGAGGATGGGAAGGTTTTGTATTAGGGCTTCGAGTCTCCCTCTTCTCAGGGGGAACTGTCTGCGAGCGGAGTGACAGGGAAGGGTTTTGATCTTCATCCTGGTTCTCGTCGTCGAACTAGGATGTTTGTTGAGGGCGAGTGTGGGAAGGACGGCGAGGACGATATTCGAGAGAGATAGGGAAACGAGTCTCAATGAAACACGTCATCATCATGCCTGACCTTGGCCAAACCAGCAGTGAGGCCAAGATCGTCTCATGGTTGAAAAAGCCCGGCGAAAAACTGGCCATGGGCGAGCCGTTGCTGGAAGTTGAAACTGACAAGGCGACGATGGACGTAGAGGCCTATGTCGGAGGTTTTCTTCGCAAGAAACTTGCGAACGAGGGAGACATGGTGGCAGCGTCCAATCCTGTGGCAATTCTGACAGACACCGTGGACGAGGAATTCGACGAGGAGGTGAGGCCGCAAGCTAAACCCGCCACCGTGGTCGAGCCAGTAGAGCGGTCTCAGTCTGCAACCCCCGCCCCTGTTTCCAGCAAAGTTGCCGCCGCACCTGCAGCTCGCACGCTGGCTAAGCAACTGGGCATTGAACTTTCGGCTGTGAGTGGAACCGGCGCGCAGGGATTGATCACCAAAACGGATGTAGAGCGTTTTCAGGCCGGCAGGGCTTCCCCCACCAGCAGTCCCCCGAAGAAGGGACAGGAGGCGATGGCAGCCCTCACCTCCCGGAGCAAAGCGACGATACCTCACTTCTATGTTACGGTGGATTTGGATATGAGCGCGGCAGAGGCCTGGAGAGCGCGCTGGAATCAGGATCAGCCGAATCTGAAAGCTTCCATCAACGATTGCTTAGTCAGGGCTGCTTCCGCTGCGCTGGCAGACAGTCCTAAACTTAATCAGAGGGTAGTTGACGGGAAAGCCGAGCCACAGTCCGCAGCCGATGTTCTGCTGGTTGTGGGAATCGATTCGGGGTTATTGCTCGTGCCTGTGGCAGACCCGCACGCAGATGCCGCCGACGTCTTTCTCCAGCGAATCAAGACTTCCCTGGGGTCGGCAAAGGAAGGAAAGGTCCCGTCAGCCAAGGCCACCCCGCTGCTCGCGATCTCCAACCTTGGAATGTTTGGTGTCAAAGAGTTTTCGGCGATCATTCCTCCAGGCTGCAACGCGATCCTGGCAGCAGGCGCTGCGCGGAACCAGGTGGTGTGGCGGAATGACCGTGCCGAAGCCTTGCGGGTGTGCACGGCCACAGTGTCGGCGGATCATCGTGTGGTTGATGGAATCGCCGTCGCACAGTTTCTAGAAAGGATGCAGTTTCACTTGAATTCATTATGACGTCTCCACTCTTAACGAAAGAACGGAAGTTGGGCATGTATCGCAAGATGCTGCTCTGCCGGTTGTTTGAAGATCGGGTCAATTCACTTTTTCTCCAGGGCCGTATGCCTGGCACCATCCATCAGGCGCAGGGACAGGAAGCGTGTGCCGTCGGTGTCTGCGAGGCGCTGAAAGAAGGCGACATGTTGACCAGCACGCACCGTCCTCACGAGCATGCGGTCGCGCGCGGAATACCGGTGAAATCCTTGATGGCGGAGCTCTTTGCCAAGAGTACGGGCTGCTGTCATGGCAAGGGCGGCTCCATGCACATGGGCGACGCGGATTTGGGAATGTTGCCGGCGATCGCGATCGTGGGGGGAGGCATCCCTCTGGCGACCGGGTATGCCTTGTCTTTCAAGTATTTGAAGAAACCCAATATTGCGGCCTGTTTCTTTGGCGACGGGGCGGTCAATGAAGGCATCTTCCACGAGACCGTGAACATGGCGGCAATTTGGGATCTTCCCGTGCTTTTTATCTGCGAAAACAACAAGTACGGCGCCTCCACTTTGATTGACTCCGTCATGAAAGTGAAGACAGTGAGCGCGCGCGCCTCAGCCTATGGAATTCCTGGAAGTACCATCGACGGGAACGATGTCTTTGCGGTCTTTGAGGCGACGTTGCAGGCGGGTGAGCGGGCTCGATCGGGAAAAGGTCCCACACTGCTTGAATTGGAAACCTACCGTTTTGCGGGCCACTCCCGCAGCGACCCCGGTCACTATCGACCCAAAGAAGAAGTTGCCGAGTGGAAGATCAAAGATCCGATCACACGGTTTGAAACTCGCTATCTTGGCGAGGGACTTCTTACCGACGAGATTGTTGCCAGTTACAGAGCCAGCGTCGAGCAAGAGTTGAATGATGCCGTTGAATTTGCCGAATCCAGTCCCAGCCCATTGCCGGAGGAGTGTCTTGCCGATGTCTACGTTGAATAATGTTGTGAAGGATCCCGAAGTCGAGGGCCGAAAACTGTCCATCGTCGAGGCTCTTCGAGAAGGACTCCAGGAAGAGATGCGGCGCGATGAGCGTGTGATCTTGATCGGGGAAGACATCGGGATCAAAGGTGGATTCGGCGGCGCCTTTACCGTCACCTTGGGACTCAGCGATGAATTCGGGTCCGAACGCGTCATCGATACCCCAATCTCTGAAGCGGGATTCACGGGGATCGCCGTTGGAGCGGCGCTCGGCGGGTTGCGGCCTGTCGCGGATGTTCAGTACGCTGACTTTCTCTTTCTGGCCATGGACCAGTTGGCGAACCATGCGGCGAAGATGTGCTACATGTCCGGAGGCAAGCTGAAGGTTCCGATGGTGATGCGGGCGCCGGTCGGCGCGACAACCCGAGGCTCGCAGCATGCACAGTCGCTCGAATCCTACTTCTTTCACGTTCCGGGCCTGAAGATTGCCTGCCCGTCCAATCCTTACGATGCCAAAGGACTGTTGAAGACGGCCATCCGCATGGACGATCCCGTTCTGTTTTTTGAGCATAAGCTGCTTTACGGAAGCAAAGGCTCAAGAAAGGAATCCGGCGGGCTCCAAGTGTTCGGCACTGTGCCGGAAGAAGAATACCTGCTGCCTTTTGGCGAAGCCAAAGTGGTGCGTCCGGGCCGCGACCTCACGATCGTCGCGAATCTGCTGATGGTTCACAAATCCATGCTGGCAGCAAAGTCCCTCAGCGAGGAAGGGATCGAAGCGGAAGTCATCGATGTACGAACCCTGGCTCCGTTTGACTGGCAAACCGTGTTTGACTCGGTGACCCGAACGGGCCGGCTCGTGATTGTGCACGAAGACACACTGACAGGGGGGTGGGGTGCCGAGGTGGCCGCCCGGGTGGCAGACTCCTGCATCGGTTACCTGCAAGGCCCGATTCGCCGCGTCACCGCGCCGGATACGCCCGTTCCGTTCGCTCCCGTTATGGAAAACTTCTACGTCCCCTCAGTGGAAAGAATCGCCGCGGCGGTGAAGGAAGTGTGCCAGTAGGCGCTGCGGCTGCTTCAGTTCCTAACAGTCCCGGTTGGTCTCGGTTCCCCTCCTCAGCTGAGGAGGGGATATGCCGCGCAGCGACAGCGATCGCGGAGCGGCACGCGGTGGTTTGCCATTGGGTATCGCCTGCGCCAATGGCATCTCTCGAAAAGGCAATGCTTCATGGATGTCATCTGTCTCGGCATTCTAGTGGCTGATATCTTCGCAGAGCCAATGCCCGCCCTGCCAGCCCCGGGTCAACTTGGGTTGACCGATCGATTCCTCCTGGGTGCGGGTGGTTGTGCGAGCAACACCGCTGCCTGCCTCAGCCGTCTGGGTCGCAAGGTCAAGGTGCTTGGAAAAGTAGGAACCGATCTCTTCGGCGGCTTCGTTCTCGACGACTTGAGGCGCTTGGGTGTGGACTCCTCTAGCGTTGCATTCAGCAAGACCTGTCCAACCTCCGGCACGGTGATCGTCAATGTGAGCGGCGAAGATCGGCGTTACATTCATTGTGTCGGCGCCAATGCCGATTTTTCTTTTTCCGACATCGATTGCTCGGTTCTCGACGAGGCGCGAGTTCTCTACGTTGGCGGCTTTATGGTGATGCCGAAGTTCGGCCTCGAGGATCTCACCCAGTTGTTCCAAGCTGCCAGGGAGCGCCGGGTCAAGACTGTGCTGGACGTCGTCACACCTCCGGGCCTGGAGATGTCGCAACACCAGCTGGAATCGATGCTCGCTTACACAGACGTGTTTCTACCCAATGATGATGAAGCCGAAATGCTGACAGGCTTGAAAGATCCGGTCGCGCAGGCGAAACGGCTGTCCAGCTTGAATCCCGCCTGTGACGTCATCGTCACGATGGGAGCACGCGGCGCGGTGGCGGTTCGCAACGGCGAAATCGTCCTCGAAAAAGGCTACGGCTATGCCGATTTCGCCGCGCGTAAACCAGTAGACCCCCAGCGAACTCTGTTCCGGATCGCTTCCAATTCGAAAATGTTCGTGTGGACGGCGGTAATGCAACTGGTGGAGCAGGGGAAGCTCGACCTCCGTGCCGACGTAAACCGCTATCTCCGAGGCATCCAGATTCCGGCGGCGTTTTCCGAGCCCGTCACACTCGCGCATTTGATGACGCATTCCGCTGGCTTCGAGGAGAACGTCATCGGCTTGTTCTCGCGAACCGCGGACAGGGTGCTTCCGCTGGCGGAACTGATGAAGCGAGACATGCCTGATCGCGTCTTTCCGCCAGGCAAGGTCACGGCATATTCGAATTACGGCACGGCGCTGGCGGCGCTCATT